>Ga0070683_100004415_pt1 | contig 11589 bp, 9 predicted proteins | sample KBSC713LmetaG_FD_64662 | JGI IMG/M metagenome (GOLD analysis project Ga0070683, IMG submission 64662) | Corn rhizosphere microbial communities from Kellogg Biological Station, Michigan, USA - KBS C7.1-3L metaG | ecosystem: Host-associated > Plants > Roots > Rhizosphere ...
GCGGTGGCTTCGTCGGTGATGAGCCCGTTGACCAGCCGTCCCGCGAGCGCCGCCTTGATCGCCGGAACCTTGGCCTGCCCGACCGCGGCCGCGATCGTCGTCGTCTCTGCCGGCACCTGCGGCGGAATACTGGTGAGCCGGCGGTTGGTGCCGCCCTTGATAAGCCGGCCCTTGGCGTCATAGGCCCAGCCGGTGATCTCTCCGACCGCGCCGAGCCGCATCATCTCGAACAGTTCCTCACGGGTGACGAAGCCGTCGACATGGACCTGGGCCTTCTGGTCCATCTGGCCGATGCCGATCAGCCGGAGATCGGCCTTCGCGGCAACCGCCTTCACCTTGGCGATCGGATCGATCCGGACCATACGGTTGCGCTCGTCTTCCGATGACATCAGGAACGGCAAGGGCATGGGATAGTGGCGGGCGCCGGTCCGGTCTGCCAGCCGCCCGACCGTATCGAAGAAGCTCGCCGAGCCATCGGCGGAGATATTGCCGACCAGCGAGACGATCTGGTGATTGGGCCTATCGATCGGCGAGACGCGCTCGACGGCGGCGCGCACCGCACGCCCCGTGCCCAGCGCGACGATGACCGGTGTCTCCGAGCGCAGCGTCGTTTCCAGGACGTTGGCGCAGCGCTCCGCAATCCCGGCGGTCGCAAGCGGCGCGGCCGGATCCGCAGGCACCACCTCGCAATGCGTCAGATCAAAGCGTTCCTTCAGCCGGGATGAGAGTTCCATGCAGGCCGCAATGGGATGTTCGAGGCGGAAGGTGATCAGCCGCTCGGCGAGGCAAAGCGAGACCAGGCGCTGCGCCGAGGCGCGCGAGACCTGCAGCATCTTCGCGATCTCGTCCTGGGTATGACCGGCAATGAAATAGAGCCAGCCGGCGCGAGCCGCGTCATCCAGGCGCGATTTTTCACCCTCGGTCGAAGCCATCAGGCGCGCTGTCCTTCCATCCAGAAATCCGCCATCCGGTCGAATACCCGATCGGCGCCGGCGGATCGCAGTATGGCGCGACCATCCCGCGATTCGTAATGGCTGCCGCCGGAAAATCCCCACACCTTCATGCCGGCCGCTTTCGCCGCCGCCACGCCGCTGACGCTGTCCTCGATTACCAAAGTGCGCGCCGGTGCCGCCTGCATTTTCCTTGCCGCAAGGAGGAACAGGTCAGGTGCCGGTTTCCCGCGCGAGACCATCTGCGACGTAAAGAGCCGGTCGCCGAAATAGGCCGCAAGGCCGGTTCGCGCGAGCGAGAACGAGACGCGATCGAGGTCGCTGGAGGATGCCACGCAATGCGGCGTAGGCAGAGCTTCGAGCAACGAAGCTATCCCCGCAATTGGTTGAAGCGAGGCCTCGAACGTCTGGCGCACCCGCGACTGCAGGTCAGTCAGGAAACTGTCCGGAAGCGCTCGACCCTGCCCGACATAGTGCTGCAACACGACCGCCGTGCTGCGGCCCAGGAACAGCTCAAGCGCCTCGCCGAATTCGAGCGTGATGCCGTAGGTGGCGAGTATTTCGCAAAGACACCGGCAGCTCAGCACCTCGCTGTCGACGAGGACGCCGTCGCAATCGAAGATGATCAAGTCGGGTTGGCGCTGGTCGTGCTCCATCCCAATATCAGATCATATGCTCACCTTGAGAGCAATAGTTCAGAAATTGGAGGCTTCGCGCCTTGCCTAAATCGAGGCCCGATCAATGATCTATGATGGGCGTTGAGACGACGGCAGGCCGGCGGCCGATCGACGACATGTTTCAAAAAGCTACAGGGGGTCCAACGTGCTGAAATCGATCGATCCGTTTCTGAACGCCGACGTGCTCTACGCGTTGCGGTCCATGGGGCACGGCGACGATCTCATCCTCTGCGATAGCAACTTTCCGGCCGAGTCGGTCGCGCGCCAGACCGTGTTGGGGCGACTGCTTCGCATCGACAACGTCACCGCCGCTCGTGCCGCACGCGCCGTCCTTTCGGTCCTGCCGCTCGACTCCTTTGTCGACGCGCCCGCCTTGCGGATGGAAATCGTTGGCAAGCCTGACGAAGTTCCTCCAGTTCAGAGCGAAGTGCAGGCCGAGGTCGATGCGGCACAGGGTCGTCCCTTGCCCATGGGCGGCGTCGAGCGGTTTGCTTTCTACGATCTCGCGAAGAAAGCCTATTGCGTCATCCAGACCGGCGAGCGCCGCTTCTACGGTTGCTTCGTCTTCAAGAAGGGCGTGATCGGGCCCGATGCCTAGCCGACGCGCGCGGCAAGGAAAACGCAGCAACATCTGCGGAATGTCTGCGTTTTCAAATGCGCAACGGCGCAACGATTCCGTCTCGTCATGTCGCGATCATCTTCGCCATCGGCTCATCTTGCAGCGCACTTGCGTGCTGATCTCCGACCGCGGTTCCATCGTGGTGGATTCGTTGACTTTGATGGACGCCGTTGCATACTTGAAAGCGCGTCTGCCACCTGTCCTGCCACCGAGAGTGGAGGAATACATGCGTCTGTGAACGACATGTCCTGAAGATGACGGTGCCCGGACGCTTCAGACTCGCATCAATAACATCAACAAAGGGAGGTTTCGTGGTGAAACAGCAAGAGCACGATCAGCGTTCCCTCATGCGGCCCAACCGGCGTACCGTTCTCAAGGGCGCGGCAAGTGCCGCCGCCCTTGGAGCGACCGGCGCGCTCGGCACGTTCTCCGATGTCGCGCTGGCGCAGGACAATCTGCACGCCAAAATCCTGCAGATTCCGGGGATAGGCAAAGGGGCGCCAACCGATTCCGACTGGCAGAAGGTCGGCGAGCTTTGCCTCGGTCCGACCAAGGCGAGCGTCAAGGAAAGCGAATTCAAGGGCGTCGAGCTCTCCTTCATGGGACTCAACAACCAGAACCTCCATAACCTGCTCTTCCGCGGGTTCCTGAAGCCGTGGGAGGCCTATACGGGTGCGAAGATCTCCTGGATCGATCTTGCGCAGGCCGACTACAACCCGCGACTGCAGCAGGCGATCGCGACGGGCACGGTCGACTTCGACATCCTCGAGATGGGCGCTCCCTTCGAGGGCGACGTATGTGGCAAGGGCCTGGCATCTGAAATGCCGGATTGGGTCAAGAAGCAGATCGATATCGATGATTACGTTGACTATCTGAAGCCGCCGGTCGGGACCTGGAACGGAAAGACCTATCGCGTGACCATCGACGGCGACTGCCACAATTTCAATTACCGGACAGACGTGTTCTCCGACGCCACGTTGGCCAAGGCTTGGAAGGATGCGGGCAACGCGAGCGAATGGGGCGTGCCGAAGACCTGGCAGCAGGTCCAAATCGTCACAAAATTCCTCAAGGGCAAAAAGATCAAGGGCCAGAACGCGTTCGGCTATCTCGATGCGCCGAAGCCGTGGGGCGGGTTCGGCTTCTATTTCCTCGGCAGCCGCGCCAGCGCCTACGCAAAGCATCCGGACGACAAGGCCTGGCTGTTCGATGTCGATACCATGAAGCCGCGCATCAACAACCCTGCCTGGGTTCGCGCCATTCAGGACGTCATCGATGCGCTGCCGTCCGAACCGGCCGACCAGCTCAACGCCGATCCGAACACCACCGGCTTCCAGCAATTCCTCGCCGGCATCGGCTCGATGATCCCCTGGTGGGGAGATATCGGCCAGGTGGCGAAGGCGAGCGATACTTCCGTGATCGGCGATGTCGTCGGCTTCGACATCCTGCCCGGCTCGGACGATGTCTATAATTCCAAGACCGGAAAATGGGACAAGCTCGCCAGCGGTCCGAACCACGCACCGAACTGCGCCTATCTCGGCTGGGGCATCTACGTGATGGCGCGGGTCAACGGCGACGAGAAGAAGCACAAGGCGGCCTGGAGCGCCGCCGCGCATGTCGGCGGCAAGGATCTGTCACTTTGGACGGTGATGTATCCGTCCGGCTTCCAGGTGCACCGGACGAGCCATTCCAACATCGACGAGTGGGTGACCGCGGGTTACGACAGGAAATACATCACATCCTATCTGAACTCGCAGTTCAGTTCCTACAATCACCCCAACCGGGCGGTCGAGCCGCGTATCCCCGGCATCTTCCAGTACTACAGCATCGCCGAGGACGAACTGACCAAGATCTTCGCGGGCAAGGTCGATGCGCAGACCGGCGCCAACAATATCGCCGCGGCGTGGGAGAAGCTGACTGACCAGATCGGTCGCGCGAAGCAGATCGCCCTCTACAAGGCGTCACTGGGCGTTTAGTCCGCTCCCTCCTGTCCTGGCCGGTGCCATCCCGGCACCAGCCAGGCTCTCGTCCGCCTCCCGGTCACGGCCTAAACCGGCAGAACAATCCTGATGCAGAACTCATCACCGCTGACCGACGAACGGCACGACAAGCTGACATCGTCCCGTTTCCCGATCAGCCGCAAGAACGCAGGCCGGGCGCTCATTGCCATCGTTTCACTCGCGGCCCTGCTCGTGCTTGTCGTCCAGATCCTGCACACGGCCGGGACGATCACGGCCGGCTTCTCCGATTGGCGTCCGATCCTCTATGCCTATCTGCTCTGGGCCATCGCGTTCGGTATCGGTCAGGCCCTGGTGCGCGAAGAGCGCGGCCTGCGCGCATTGTTTCTGCTGCCCGCCGTCCTGTTCACGGTGGCCGTGGTGATCTTCCCGACCGCGTTCGGGATCTACATCGCCTCGTTGGACTGGAATCTCAGCTCTTACGAAGGACCGCACTTCAACGGGTGGAATAATCTCATCGGGCTGTTTCAGGACAGCTATTACTGGAACGCGCTCGGCAATATGGTCTTCTATACCGTGTCCGTGCTCGCCGAATATGCGATCGCCTTTGCCCTTGCGCTCCTGCTGAATACCGAGATTCGCGCGCGAAAACTCTTTCGCGTCGTTTTCCTGCTGCCGCTCATGCTGAGCCCCGTCGCCGTGAGCTGGATGATCGGCAAGTCGCTGATGGAGTATCGCTTCGGTCCGGCGGCGACGCTGGCCCGCTATCTCGGGTGGGACAATCCGGCGTTCTTCTCGTCTCCCTGGACCGCGCGATTGAGCATCGAGACCATGGATGCCTGGGTGTCGATCCCCTTCATCATGATCCTGCTGCTCGCCGGCTTGAAGGCGATGCCGAAGGACCTGCTGGAAGCGGCCAGGGTCGACGGCGCGACCGGATGGCAATCGTTCCGGCACGTCACCTTCCCGCTGATGCTGCCGGTCAGCATCACCGTCCTGGTCATCCGGATCATTTTCAAGCTGAAGCTTGCCGACATCGTGATCAACGTGACGGCCGGGGGACCGGGCGGCGCGACCGACACGGTGTCGAGCTTCATTTACCGCGTCTACCGCGATCGATCGAACGTCGGCTACGGCACCGGCCTCGCCATGTTCTATCTCGTCCTCATCATCGTTTTCCTGACGGCCCTGCTGCGCGTATCCAGGCGCTGGACGCAGAGGGTTGCATGAACCCGGTGCGCCGGTTTTGAAGGGAGCAGTCCGATTGACCAGTCTGGCCTCTGAGTCACGCAGCGAACCCGCCTCGTCCCGCGCGAAGCAGGTTTTGAGCCGCGCGCTGATCTATGGCGCGCTGCTGTTCTGGGCTTTTGTCTGCCTGTTTCCGATCTATTGGACGGTCACGACCTCGTTCAAATCGGCGATCGACGTGACGCAGGGGCATTTGATTCCCTGGCTCGACTTCCAGCCGGACTGGAAGGGCTGGCGCTCGCTCGGCCTGTCGCCGGACACGATCTTCGAAACCTCCACCGCCCGCGCGGAATTCCTGAGCCGATTCGTCAACAGCATCATCACATCGGTCGGCGCGTCGGCGCTTGGGCTGGTGCTCGGGACGCTGGCGGCCTACGGGTTCAGCCGCTTTCAATACAAGTTCGCATGGATGCGCAACGACGACATCCTGTTCTTCTTCATGTCGCAGCTGATCCTGCCGCCCGTCGTCCTGGCGCTGCCGTTTCTGGTTCTTTACAAGGCCTTGTCGCTGCTCGACACGAGGATAGGGCTGATCCTGCTCTACACGCTGACGGTGCTGCCGATCGTGATCTGGATCATGCGCGACCAGTTCAACTCCATCCCGATCGAGCTCGATGAAGCCGCCTACATGGACGGACTGTCGATCTGGGGCACATTCATGCGCATCATCCTGCCGCTTGCTACTCCCGGAATGGTCGCCGCCTTCATCCTGTCGCTGGTGCTGTGCTGGAACGAATATTTCTTCGCAGCGCTGCTGACAAGTACGGACGCAAAAACCCTCCCCGTCATGGTGGCGAGCCAGACCGGCTCGCAAGGCATCAACTGGTGGTCGATGGCAGCACTATCGACAGCCGCAATCGCGCCGCTCGTGCTGGTCGGCATCTTTCTCGAGCGCTATATCGTCAGCGGCCTGACCGCAGGCGCAGGGAAATAGCGTTCAAACCGTCTGCCGTCCGCGTCGCCCGAGATAGACCCGCGCGGCGTTGCCGCCGAAGACACCCGCCTTTTCGTCCGGTGACAGGTCCGCCAGCAGGGTCTCGGTGGCGGCGAACCATCTCTCATAGCCTCCCGCGAGATTGACGACCGGCCAGTCGCTCCCCCAGATCAGGCGCTTCAGCCCGAAACAGGCGCGGACATGCTCCACGGCCCCGCGCAAATCGTCGAGCTGCCAATCCGGCGCGGCTTCCGTCACGAGACCGGACAATTTGCAAGCGACGTTGGGACGTTCGGCCAGCAGCGCAATGTCGTCCTTCCAGGCGGTGATATCGCGGGCCGCGAGCCGCGGTTTGGCGCAATGGTCCAGCACGAATGGCAGATCGGGATGACGGTCGACCACCTGCACCAGTCTCGGCACATGGTGCGGCAGCACCAGTGCGTCGAACACCAGGCCGTGTCCCGCCATTGCCGCCAGCACAGGCGCCAGTTCCGGCTTCAGCAGCCAGTCATCGTCCGCGATGTCCTGTACCATCGGCCGCAAACCAACCAGCAGCTTCCTTGCCGCCAGCGCCTCGATGCGACCCGCCGCATCGCCGGCATCAAAATCGGTCCAGCCGACCACGCCGCGCACCACTTCCACTGTGTCCGCGATGCCAAGCAGGAACGCAGTCTCGGCCTCGGTCGGTGCGGCCTGCACCAGGATCGTCCCCTCAATCCGCGCTGCAGCCAGAAGCGGCGCCAGATCCGGGAGATGGAAATCCCGGTAGATCGGGGCGAGATCAGATGTCAGCCAACCGTAGTCGCCGCGCGCGAGAGTCCAGAGGTGATGATGCGCATCGATTCGCATCAGACGAGCACTGATGATGGAACGGGCGCGTTCGCGTCGAGAAGACGTTCGGCCTTCAGATCGCTCCAGAGCGTAGCCGGCACCTTGCTCGAAAGTGCGGCCACATTGCGTTCTACCTCCTGCGGGGCTTGCCCGCCCAACACCAGGCTGGCGACGGCGGGATGGCCAAGGGCGAAATGCAACGCCGCGGTCGGCAACGCGACCTTGTGCGCTGCGCAGACCCGTTCGATTTCTGCGACCTTCTTCAGGACTTCCGGCGGCGCATCGCGATAATTGTACTTCGCGCCACGGACGGCACCCGTTGCGAGAATGCCCGAATTGAAGACACCGCCGAGCATCACGCCGATCCCCTGCTGCTGCGCGAGCGGCAGAAATTCCGCCAGCGCCGGCTGCTCCAGCAGCGAGTAGCGCCCGGCGAGCAGCATGGCGTCGAACGATCCGGCCTTCGCAAAACGCACGCACATCTCGGCTTCGTTCACGCCGACCCCGATGCCCTTGATCACGCCCTCGCCGCGCAACTTGTCGAGCGCGACATAGGCGCCGCTCATGGCTTCGCGGAAGCGCTGCTCGATTGCGTCCCTGCCATGGGTCCAGATATCGACGTCGTGGATCAGGAGCAAATCGATTCGGTCGGTACCGAGCCGCAGCAACGATTGTTCCACCGAGCGCATGGTGCCATCATAGGAATAGTCGAATACCGCCCGATGCGGCTGCCCGCCGACAAATCCGGAATCCTCAGCCGGCGATCGAAACGGGTCCATCCAGCGGCCAACCTTGGTGCAAAGCACGATATTCTGGCGCGTCACCCGTCTCAGCGCGGTTCCACAGCGGTGTTCCGCAAGACCGCGCCCGTAGAGCGGCGAAGAATCGAGCAGGTTGATGCCAAGCGCGAAGGCCCGCTCGACCGTGGCGATCGCAACGTCGTCGCGAAGTCGTACAAAGAGGTCGCCCAGCGGCGCCGTTCCGAATCCGAGTATGGAAACTTCGAGCCTCGTTCGGCCGAGGACTCGACGGGGCAATGCGGACGCAGCAACCATATGAGCCTCTTCCAGCCGCACGGCTGACTATGTATCGATGTAGCCAATCAAGCGGTCAGCTTTGCGGCATCCATTTTGAGACGTGGGCCTGATGTTAGCAAGTTCGCGCCAGTTTCCTTGCGTTCCTACCGGGCGAGAATTCTCATGCTCTCGCGCATAAAAGCCTGGGCCAGCCGCCTCAAGCGCGACAGCCTGGCGATCTACCTCGCCGCTCGCGATCCCCGAACGCCATGGCACGCGAAGGCGCTGGCGGCCGCCGTCGCGGCTTACGCGCTTTCGCCGATCGACCTCATCCCGGATTTCATCCCGGTCGTCGGTTATCTCGATGATCTCATCATCGTGCCCTTGGGTATAAGGCTGGTGATCTCGCTCATTCCCGACGAACTGATGGCCGAGTACCGGGCCAAGGCTGACGAAGTCGCATCGCGGCCAAGCAGCACCGCCGGAATGATTGCCATCATCCTGCTCTGGATTTTGGGCGCGTTTCTGCTTGGCTGGAGCCTCTATCGCCATTGGAGCCGGTCTTGACCTGACATTTCAAGGAACACGGTCGACATGGAGCAACGCGTGCGGCACTTCAGTTGGATCACCCCATGGTATCGCGGCTGCACGGCGATTCTGTTGTCGGTTGCGCTGGCGTGCGCCCGCGCCGTTGCCGGGGAAATATCGCTCGTCCCGGCCAACATGCCGCGCATCGGCACCGTCGACGAACGTTTCCAGTCCTACAACATCGAAATGGTAGAGGTGACCGGCGGGCTGTTCTGGAAGCCGTATGCGCAAACGGCCGATACCGATCATGGCCTCTATTCGCAGCGCAAGCCGAAAGACCTTCGCAATCCGCTGTTGCGAAAATTGGCGGCAGCTCTCTCGCCCGCTTATGTGCGCATCAGCGGCACCTGGGCGAATACCACCTACTTTGCGGGATCGGACGACGCGCCCTCCACACCCCCCGCCGGCTTCAAGTACGTCCTGACGCTTCGTCAATGGCAGGACGTGGTCGACTTTTCGCGCGTGGTCGATGCGCCGATCGTGACATCGTTTGCCATCAGCGCCGGCGCGCGGGACATGCACGGGGTCTGGACTCCCGAACAGGCGAGAGGCCTGCTCGCGGCGACCCGTTCAGCAGGGGGCCGCATCGCCGCGGCCGAGCTCATGAACGAGCCGGACCTTCCCGACATCGGCGGCGCCCCGGCCGGTTATGATGCCGCCGCCTACGCACGGGACTTTGCTGTTTTCAACGCCTTCATGAAGCAGGAGGCCCCCGGCGTTACCATTCTCGGCCCCGGCACCGGCGATTCATCCGCTGTCCCCGGTCTATTCGCCGCTTCAGTGCCAGGCATCGACGCCGTCTCCTATCATCACTATGGCGCGCTATCGGCGCGGTGCGGCGGGCAGCGAACACCGGAAGCGGCGCTATCCGAGCAATGGCTTTCGCAAACCGATCGGACCCTTGCGACCTACCGCGCGCTCCGCGATCGGCTCGCGCCGGGAAAGCCGATCTGGCTCACCGAAACCGCGGAGGCGGCCTGCGGCGGGAACCATTGGAGCGCCACTTTCCTCGACACATTCCGATATCTCGATCAGCTCGGGCGGTTGGCCCGGGCCGACGCTCAGGTTGTCATGCACAATACGCTCGCGGCGAGCGACTACGGCCTGCTCGACGAGCAGACGTTCATGCCACGGCCGAACTATTGGGGCGCCCTGCTGTGGCGGCAGCTGATGGGACCGACGGTGCTGGATTCCAGTGTGCCGGTCGAGCTCGGCCTTCACGTCTACGCCCATTGTCAACGGCACGTATCCGGCGGCGTGACATTGCTGGTGATCAACAATGACCGCAACGCCGCGCGAACGCTGACATTGCCTGATACCTCGGAGCGTTACACGCTGGATGCAGCCGAGCTGCAAGACATCGCCGTTCGATTGAACGGTCGCCCCCTCTCGCCCGAGGATGCCAGCCCGTCCTCGCCGCTGGCCGGCGCCAAAGCGGCGGCCAGTGGATTGACCTTCGCGCCCGCCACCATCACCTTTCTGGCAATTCCCGACGCCGGAAACAGCGCCTGCCGATAACAAGCCGTTTCAAGGCCAGTTCGCGCGGCTCAGAACGTCATCTTCAGCCCGGCATAGAAAGAACGCGGGCGCGCCGGGCTGAGCGAGCGTGCGTCGGTAAACGCCGCCCCGCCGTTGGCGAAATTCGGCAGCGCCGCGGTATCGAAGAAGGTTCCGTACGTCGCATAGCGGTTGTCGGAGACATTATCGATCTTGCCGTAGACCTGGAGTGATTTGTTGATCTGATAGGAGGCGTGGACGTTGAAGACCGTATACGACGGCAGTTTTTGCGCCTGGTTGGACTCGTCGCCCACCAGATACTGGCTGCTCACGAACAAGGCATCGGCGCCGACCTTGAACGCGTCGGTGACCGAATAGTCGAAGCCCGCCTTGACGCGATGACGGGGAATGGCAGGGATCTGGTCGCCCGGCACGATCTGGATGTTGTCGTTGCTGTCGCGAAACGGGCTGTTGGAGCCGACCTGCAGCGCATCGAGGAAACGCGCGTCGATGAAGGTATAGCTGGCATAGAGCTGGAATGCCGACGATCTGAGTTTGGCTTCGGCCTCGATGCCCTGCCGGCGGGTCGAACCGACATTCTGGAAATAGCCGAAGCCCTGCAAGATCGGATCGGGAATGGCGAGGATGTCATCGGTGTTGGTGGCGCGGAAGCCGCCGAGCTTCCATTCCAGCGTCCCGATGTTCATTTCCCTGGTGCCGCGGAAGCCGGCCTCGACGGTGCGCGACACGACCTGATTCAACGGCGGATCGGAGACGAGGAAGGCCGCGATGATGCAGGGCCGCGCGGGATCGGCGCAGCCGAGCTCCAGCGGCGTCGGCGCGCGGTTGGCTTCCGAATAGCCGGCATAGGCCGTCAGCTCCGGCGTGATCTTGTAGGTGCCGCCGATGATCGGATTGAAACGATCGTAGGTCGCATTGCCGTTAAGCTGGGTGCCGATCTGGTCCTCCAGCGCGATCCGCGCGTCATTGAACCGGCCGCCCGCCGTGATCGAGAAGGCCTTGGTGATGTCGAAGGTGTCGAGCACGTAGACGCCGGTATATCGATTGGTGGTCCGCAGCGACACCGGCCCGATCGATACGGGATCGCCGGATTGCCCAAGGAAGACACCGCTGCCGCTGACCACATAGTTCGGAGCGATAGTCCCGAGCTCGGCGCTGGCGAGGAAGCGCGTGACGCTGGAATCAATGCTGGTGCCGACGACAAAGCGGTTGTCGTGGCCGAACAGCTGATCGGTATTGGTGGCCTGCACCGA
>Ga0070683_100004417_pt1 | contig 11589 bp, 12 predicted proteins | sample KBSC713LmetaG_FD_64662 | JGI IMG/M metagenome (GOLD analysis project Ga0070683, IMG submission 64662) | Corn rhizosphere microbial communities from Kellogg Biological Station, Michigan, USA - KBS C7.1-3L metaG | ecosystem: Host-associated > Plants > Roots > Rhizosphere ...
AGAAAGTTCGGCTGCCACGACTCGAGGGCCCGCTGCAGCCGCCGGTCCTCGTGCAGGTCGACGTTGTTGGGAATCTTTTCGGTGTAGTCGGCGGTCGTCATGGGTCAGACTCGCTTTCGATCGAAATCGGCCCGCTGCCCGGTGCCGAACCGGCGCAGCGCCCCGTCGGGGCCGGAGGCGTTCGGGCGGTAGAAGATCCAGTTCTGCCAGGCGGTGAGCCGTCCGAAGATCTTGGTCTCGATCGTCTCCGGGCCGACGAAGCGGTAGTTGGCCTCGAGGCCGGTGAGCGCGTCCGGGCTGAAGCTGGCCCGCTCCTCGATGGCGATGCGGACCTCGTCGTCCCAGTCGATGTCGTCGGGCGCAAACGTGACGAGCCCCTTCGCCTCGGCCTCTTGCCCTCGGTAGGTCCTTTCGACATCGTTGAGCGAGTCGGCGTCGCCCCAGAAGCGGGACTGCAGGCGGGTCAGCCCGTTGCCCATCGGCAGCGGACCGAGGTTCATCGGCCCCACGGTGACCGTCGCGTCGTCGTCGATGAGGTGATAGGACCGGTCGGCGGCCAGCGCGAGCTCGAACAGCGACCCGGCGAAGCAGCTGCCCGGCTCGATCAGCGCGATCAGGCTGCGGCTGGTCACGTCGAGCCGCTTGAGCGTGCGCTTGAGGTAGAGCACGATCTCGTTGGCCAGCCAGTCGTCGCGGTGCTCGAGCAGCCAGGCGTCGTGCGCGAGGATCAGCGCCGGGTCGCCCTCGGTGCGCAACACCCACGTGCCCAGCTCGGGCTCGTTGGTGCGCAGGTCAAGGATCAGGTCGTCGAGCTCGCGCACGAGTGGCAGCAGCGCCAGCCCGGGCTCACCCTCGGGGGCCTGGACGGTGATGTCCGCCTTGCCGTCGCCCAGCGTCGCTTTGATATGGGTGTACTCGATGCTGCCGGCCGATCGCGCCTTCTCCAGCGGCGTGAGCTCGATGCCCTTGGCGTCCTTGGTTTTCGCCGCGCCCGCTTTGTCCAGCGCCCGTGCGGCGACCGTCTCGGCCCACTTACTGCGCGGCACGACCTCGTCGACGAGACGCCACTGGGCGGCCTTCTTGCCCGGCACCCCTTCGGCGCGGGTCGCGAAGTAGTCGGCCAGGTCGCGCCGGACGTGCCGCTTGTCCACGATCCGGGTCAGGCCACCGGTGCCGGGCAGCACGCCGAGCAGCGGCAGCTCGGGCAGCGACACCGTCGATGAGCGGTCGTCGACGAGCATGATGTGCTCGCAGGCGAGCGCCAGCTCGTAGCCGCCGCCGGAGGCGGTGCCGTTGACGGCGGCGAGGTAGGTTTGCCCGGAGTGGGCCGACGCGTCTTCCATGCCGTTGCGGGTCTCGTTGGTGAACTTGCAGAAGTTGACCTTCCACGCGTGGTCGGCGGCGGCCAGCATGCGGATGTTCGCCCCGGCGCAGAAGATCTTGTCCTTGGCGCTGGTCACCACGACCGTGCGAACCTCGGGGTGCTCGAAGCGCAGGCGCTGCACCGCGTCGTATAACTCGATGTCGACGCCGAGGTCATAGGAGTTGAGCTTCAGCTCATAGCCGGGCACCAGCCCGCCGGCCTCGTCGACGTCCATGCTCAACGTGGCGACCGGGCCGTCGATGCTGAGCCGCCAGTGGCGGTAGTCGGCCGGCTGCACACGGAAATCCACCCGGTTCACCCTTCAAAACTCTACAACTCTGTGTCGTTCCGTCAAGTGGAAGTAGCATGTTGGCATGCGGGGTAGCTTGCTCGTCACCGTTCTCGGCGAGCTCGTGCTGCCGGCCGGCGGATCGGCCCTCACCTCGACGTTCATCGACGTGCTCGGCCGGGTCGGGATGGAGGAGAAGGCGGTCCGGCAGGCGCTCATGCGCGCGGCCCGCGACGGCTGGCTCGAGTCCGAGCGCACCGGCCGCCGGACGCTGTGGACGTTGACGCCGAGCACGGCGAAGTTCCTCTCCGAGGGCGCCGAGCGCATCTACGGCTTCACCGCCAGCCAGGCCGACTGGGACGGCCGGTGGCTGCAACTGCTGGCCCGCGCGCCGGAGAGCGACCGGCGGGCCCGGCACATCCTGCGCACGCGGCTGACCTGGGCCGGCTTCGGCAGCCCGGCCCCCGGCGTCTGGCTGACCACACACCTCGACCGGGCCGGCGAGGCCGAGCGGGTGCTGGCCGAGGCGGGAATCCGGGACGAGCAGCTCTTCCTGGCCGCGCACTATGGCGGCGCGGGGCTTTCGGCCTTGGTGCGCCAGGCATGGGACCTCGACGCGATCGGCGCCGAATACGAGGCGTTCATCGCCGAATTCCGTGATCCGTCACCGGACGACCGGCTGGCGCGGCTCGTGCAGCTGGTCCACGCCTGGCGGCGGTTCCCGCTGCTGGATCCGGCGCTCCCGCGGGAACTCCTGCCCCCCGACTGGAGCGGAACGCGAGCCGCGGCGTTGTTCAAGTCCCGCCACGCGGCCTGGCAATAGGGTGGGGTCGTGTGGGTCTGTGAGCAGTGCGGACGAGCCTTCGCCAACCGCAACCAGACGCACACCTGCGCGCCGCTCGGCGACCTCGACGCCCACTTCGCCGGCGCCGATCCGGCCGTCCGGGCGACCTTTCAGCGCTTCGTCGACCTCGCCCGGCAGAGCGGGCCGGTGACCGTCCTGCCCGAGAAGACGAGGATCGCGTTGCAAGTACGGATGAGCTTCGCCGCGCTCATGCCGCGCCGGCATTGGCTCAACGGGCACCTGGTGCTGGCCCGCTCGATCGACAGCGACCGGTTCATGACCGTGCAGGTCTTCTCACCGCGCAACGTGCTCCACGCGTTTCGGCTGACCGGGCCAGAACAGCTCGACGACGAGTTCGAAGGCTGGATCGCCGAGGCCTACCGCGTCGGCGCGCAGGAACATCTGCGTTAGGCAGCCCACCACGAGCGGGTCTCGTCGTCGGCCGGGAAGAACGCCTCGATCCGCAACTCCTGCGAAGTGACGTCGACCGGCGCGCCGACCGTGGTCAGCAGCGAGAAGAACGCGACCGCCCGGCCGGCGAAGCGGAACCGCACCTCGAGCACCGGCTCGGCCCGCACGTCGGTGTCCGGCAGCCGTGCGGCGACCGACGGGCTGACGATGCCGCCGATCGCCTCCCGCCGTGCCCGGGCGAGCAGCGTCGCGGCAACCGGCTCCCAGTTCAGGACCGCGTCGCGGACCGGACCCGGGTCGAGCATCAGCTCGAGCACGTTCGCCGGTGACGGGATCGGCGACGGGGCCAGCAGACCGCCGAAGAGCCGCCGCGCGCCACCGTTGGCCCGCAGGACCGTCCACGCCGGGTCCATGACCACGGCCGGAAACGGTTCGTGCTGGGCGAGCATCAGGTCGAGGGCGGCGTTCACCTGCCGCAGGCCGTCGTCGTCGAGCGGCCGGTCCGCGTAGCGCGGCGCGTAGCCGGCCGCCACCAGCAGGCCGTTGCGCTCGCGCAGCGGCACGTCGAGCGCCACCGCCAGCCGGCCCACCATGTCCCGGCTGGGACTGGCCCGGCCGGTCTCCACGAAGCTGACGTACCGGGCCGTCGTCCGCGCCTCGATGGCCAGGTCGAGCTGGCTCATCCGGCGTACGCGTCGCCAATGCCGGAGCAGGTCGCCGAGCTCCGAGACGGTCGCGGTCACCTTCCGCACGGTACCGGCTGAGCGCCGCCGACTCCCTTCCCAGCCAGGGAATGGCCCAGCCGCCGCCGGCGAACGAGGCTCGACGCATGGAACTCATCATTCACACCACGCGCACGGCCCCCGACGAGTCCCGGCCGGTCCTCGAGGGCATCCAGGCCGACCTCGGCTTCGTGCCGAACCTCGCGGCCAGCACGGCCGCGTCGCCGGCGCTGCTCACCGGCTTCGACGGGCTGCGCCGGGCGGTGGCCAGTACCAGGGTGGACCCGGTTGACCGCGAGGTGGCCGGGCTCGCGACCGGCGTCGTCGTCGGCAACCGCTACGGGGTCGCCTTCCACTCGACCATGCTGGCCAACCTGGGTGTCGACGAGGACGACCTGGCCGCCATGCGGGCCGGCCGCGCCCCGTCGGACAAACGGTCAGCCGCGGTCTACGAGTTCGCGAAAGCCGTCGCCGACAACCGCGGCCGCGTGGACGACGCCGTCATCGAGCGGCTCGACACAGCCGGCGTGAGCGAGGCCGACATCCTCGATCTGCTGACCGAGTGCGCGTTCGCCAGCCTGGTCGGGCTCATCGACAACCTGGCCGGCGGGGTCACCCTCGACCCGTTCCTGGCGCCCCGCGCGTGGCGCGGCGAAGAGCATTGACAATGATGACTGAAACTCAAGGAGCCGGCTAACTGGACCACTGGGCCGGGCCAAGATTGGGTCTCAACGGCGGCCAGCCCGGCTCATAATGTCGGGGCCATGACAACTTCGGCCCTGGTGGTTCGCCCGGCCATCCTCAGCCCGGCCCTGGTCCTGCGGTTCGTGTCGATCGTCGGCTCGGCCGTCTCGTTCTATCTGCCGCTGGCCGTGCTCCCGCTGTTCGCGGACGCGGCCGGCGCGCACGCCTCGGCGGGCCTCGCCACCGGCGCCCTCCTCATCGCGACCGTCGCCTGTGAACTCGTGACCCCTCGCCTGGTCGCGCTCGTCGGGTACCGGTGGGCCCTCGGCATCGGGCTGTTCCTGCTCGGCGCGCCCGCGCTGGTCCTGCTGGCCTGGTCGTCGCCACTGGCCCTGGTCGCGATCAGCGTCGTCCGCGGGGCCGGCTTCGCGATCAGCGTGGTCGCCGGCGGCGCACTGACCGCTGCCCTCATCCCGAACGGGCGGCGCGGCGAAGGCCTGGCGATCGTCGGCCTGGTCAGCGGCGTGCCCGGCGTCCTCGCGCTGCCGCTTGGCGTGTGGGCGGCCGGCCGGTTCGGCTTCGGCTCGGTGTTCGTGGTCACCGCACTGTTCCCGCTGGTGGCGCTGGTCACGCTGCCGGGCCTGCCCGCCGGTTCCGGGTGTTCTTCGGCGCCCGGCGGCCTGCGACGCGGCCTGCGCAACGCCGGCCTGATGCGCCCGGCCCTGATCTTCGCGGCCGCCACCACCGCCGCCGGCGTCCTGGTCACCTACCTGCCGCTGGCCATCGGCGGCGAGCTGTCCTGGGTCGTCCCGGTGGCGCTGTTCCTGCAGCCGGCCGCGTCGACCGCCGCCCGGCTGGCCGTCGGCCGGCTCGGCGACCGCCGCGGCCAGGGCCGCCTGCTCGGCCCCGGCGTGGTGCTGTCGATCGCCGGCATGGCTGCGCTCGCCGCAACCCACTCGCCGGTGACCGTGCTGGCCGGCGCGACCACCTTCGGGATCGGGCTGGGCATCCTGCAGAACGCGACCATCACGCTCATGTACGCGCGGGTCGACCGGTCCGAGTACAGCACCGTCGCCGCGATCTGGAACGCCGCCTTCGACCTGGGCATGGCGGTCGGCGCGATGGGCATCGGCGTCCTCGTGGCCGCGGTCGGCTACTCCCCCGCCTTCCTGGCCACGGCGGCGGTGATGCTGCCGGCACTGCTGCTGGTGCGGCGAGAAATGGTAGTTTCTGCACCGTGAGTGCACTCTTCGAATTGCGCGGCAAGGTCGCGGTGGTCACCGGTGGGACCCGGGGCATCGGGCTCATGATGGGCCGGGGACTCCTCCGGGCCGGGGCGCGGGTCTACCTCGCCGCCCGCAAGGCGGACGAATGCCTCGCGGCCGAAAAGGAGCTCAGCGCCGACGGCCCGGTCGTCGCGTTCCCGGTCGATCTGTCGACGGAGGACGGCTGCCGCTCGCTGGCTGCCCGCGTCGGTGCCGACGAGGATCGACTGCACATCTTGGTCAACAACGCCGGCGCCACGTGGGGCGCACCGTTCGAAGAGTTTCCGGAGTCGGCCTGGGACAAGGTGCTCAACCTCAATCTCAAGGCGCCGTTCTTCCTCACTCGAGCCTTCCTGCCGTTGCTGACCGCCGCCGGCACTCCCGACGACCCGGCGCGCGTGATCAACGTCGGCAGCATCGACGGGCTCCACGTGCCCCGCCTTTCGACCTATTCGTACTCGTCGAGCAAGGCCGCCCTGCACCACCTCACCCGGGTACTGGCCAGGGAACTGGGCCCGCAGCACATCACGGTGAACGCGGTCGCCCCGGGACCGTTCGAGTCGAAGATGATGGCGGCCACGCTCGCGGCGGCCGGTGACGCGATCGCCGCCCGCTCGCCACTGGGCCGGATCGGCCGCCCGGACGACATGGCTGGCGTGGCGGTGTTCCTGTCCAGCCGGGCCGGCGCCTACGTGACGGGCGCGGTGATCCCGGTCGACGGCGGCATTTCCACCACGCTCTAGACGACCGCCGGGTCGGGTGTGGAGCATGGCCGCCCTTCGACGTTGCCCTCGTCGTGGCCGCGCTGATCGGCTACCCGTCCTTTCTGCGTCAGGGCCGGTCGCGCCCGGTCAAGTCCACAGTGGACCAGGACCGGGTGCCGTGGTTATCCAGTAAGTTGGCCGGGTGACCGAGCCTCCACCCTCCCGACCCGCGCCGGCGGCGCGGACCCACCCTGACTACACCGTGATCCCGCTCGAGGACGCCGAGGGCCCGTTCTTCGAACCCCGGGAGAAGGCGTTCCCGGACGCGCCGGCCGAGCTGTGGGCCGAGGCCGACCGGCGCGATCCCGGCGCGGTCCGCGACGGCGGCTGGTTGCTGCGGTTCCGCTGTTTCGCGCTGCGCCCGGCCGACGGACCGGTGATCCTGGTCGACGCCGGGATCGGCGCGGCCGCCTCGCCGGCCCGAGCGTGGGCGCCGGTGCCGGGCCGGCTGCCCGAGTCGCTCGCGGCGGCCGGCATCTCGCCCGGCGACGTCGACACGGTGGTGCTCACCCACCTGCACACCGACCACATCGGCTGGTCGCTGGGCGAGGACGGCGCGCCGTTCTTCCCCAACGCGCGATACGTGGTGCAGCGGGCGGACATCGAGTGGGTGGTCCCGGCGACGCTCGACTGGCTGCGGCCCGGGCTCGGTGCGCAACTTTCACTCGTTGAGGGCGACGTGGATCTGCGCCCGGGTGTCCGGCTCCTGCACACGCCCGGGCACACACCGGGCCACCAGTGCGTGCTGGTCGACGACCAGTTCCTGGTGACCGGGGACCTCCTGGTGCACATGCTGCAGCTGATCGATCCGACCCAGTCCTACGGTCACGAGGTCGATCCCGGCGCGGCCCGTGCGTCGCGGACGGGGCTGCTCGAAAAGCTGGGCCGGGTGACGCTGGCCACCTCCCACCTCGGGACGCCTTTCACAACTGTTCCGCTTGAATGAAGCGGCATTCGTGCGCGAGCACGGCGGCCTTGGGTTGTTCGCCACACGGGTCATCCATCCCGCGTACGCCGAAACCGCGGTGTAACGCGGTCTGGCGCTCCTGGCTCGTACCACCGAAGCAGAAACTCGCAACCGAGCGGCATCCGGCGGGGAACCGGTTGGTTCCCTGGCGGGGTGACGCTGGGTCAGTGCGGACGAGAGCGTGGTGGATCTGGACGATGGCCGGTGTGCTGGCCATCGTCGGGTACTTCCTGCTGGCCCGGGATTCGGAAGCACGCAGCTGGCTCTATAACGCCATCGGGCTGGTCTCGGCCGTCGCGATGGCGGTCGGCACGTGGCGGCAGCCGCCGGCGGCCCGGCGCATCTGGCTGATGTTCGCCGTCGGCACGGCCACGTGGTCGATCGGTGACGTGATCTACACGTACTACCAGTTCCACCTGAATCTCGACCCGTACCCGTCGCCGGCCGACGTCTTCTACCTCGGCGCCTACGGCCTGCTGATCCCCGGCCTGCTCCTGCTGGTCCGCCGGCAGTCGACGGTCGGCGGGACGACCGCGATGCTCGACGCCAGCATCGTCGCGACCAGCGTCGGTCTGCTCTTCTGGTCGCTGGTCATGCAGCCGATCATCGGCGACAACAGCCTCTCGACCACCGTCAAGCTCATCTCGCTCACGTACCCGGCGGTCGACGCCCTGATGCTCGCGATCGTCGTGCGGATCCTCGCCGGCGGCGGGCTGCGCAACCCGAGCGCCCGCCTCCTCGTGGCGGCCGTCATCCTGCTCCTCGGCTCGGACATCGCGTACTCCATCGTCACCGCGCACACCAGCTACGACGGTGGCCTGTTCGACCTCGGCTGGCTGCTCTCATATGTCCTGTGGGCGGCCGCCGCCCTGCACCCGTCGGCCGGCGCCAAGCTGTCCGCCCGCCACAGCGCCCCCAGCGGCGGCCGTATCCGGCTGATCCTCATCGGCGTGGCCGCGATGACCGCCCCGGCGCTGCAGATCTACCAGGGCTTCACCGACCCGGCCAACATGCAGTGGCTGGCCATCGCGATCAGCGCAACCGTCCTCGTCGTCTTCTGCGCCGCGCGCATGGACTGGCTGGTCCGGCAGGTCCAGGCGCACGCCGACCGCCTGCAGGACCTGGCCATGCGCGACGAGCTCACCGGCCTGCCCAACCGCCGGCACCTCGAACGGGCCATCCGCCCGGCTCTCGGGCGCGGCAGCACGGTCGCGCTGCTCGACCTCGACAACTTCAAGGCCGTCAACGACCACCTCGGTCACGCCGCCGGCGACCAGCTGCTGGTCGAGGTCGGCCACCGGATCACCGGCGCACTGCGGCCGGGCGACACCGTGGCCCGGCTCGGCGGCGACGAGTTCGCCATCCTGCTGCCCGGCGCTGTCGGCGATGTCGCCGGTGAGCTGATCGACGCCGTCCTGGCCGCGCTCGAGCCGGCGGTCCTGATCGGCGGCCACCGGCTGGTCGCCCGGGCGAGTGTCGGCGTCGCCGGTACCGACGGGACCGCCAACCCCTTCGAGCCGCTGCGCCGCGCCGACGTCGCGATGTACGCGGCGAAGCGGTCCGGCGGCCGGTGCCAGTGGTTCCGGCCCGAGCTGGACGAGCAGGCCGGCGCCGAGGCCCGTCTCGCCGCCGACCTGCGCAGCGCCCTCGATACCGCCCAGTTCCGCATGCTGTACCAGCCGATCGTCGAACTCCCGGCCGGCCGGACGGTCGCCGTCGAGGCGCTCGTGCGCTGGGACCACCCGGAGCGCGGCCTGGTCAGTCCGGCCGACTTCATCCCGGTCGCCGAGCGGACCGGCGTGATCGTCGAGCTCGGCGCCTGGATCCTGCACGCCGCCTGCACCCAGATGCGTGACTGGCTGGTCACCGACCCGCGCCAGGCTCCGCGCAAGGTCAGCGTCAACGTCTCGGCCCGCCAGCTCTCCGAGCCCGGCTTCGCCGGTACCGTCGCCGCCGCCCTGGCCGCCACCGGGCTGGCCGCCGAGCACCTGGCCATCGAGGTCACCGAGACCGCGGTCTTCGACAGCACGAGCGCGATCGACACGCTGCGCGCGGTCAAGGCCCTCGGCGTGCAGATCGCGCTGGACGACTTCGGCACCGGCCACTCGTCGCTCGGGCTGCTGCAGGCCGCGCCGGTCGACATTCTCAAGGTCGACAAGTCCTTCGTCGACAACATCACGCTGCGCGGCCGGCACGCCACCATCGCCACGGCGCTGATCAACGTCAGCACCGAGCTGCAGCTCACCGCGGTCGCCGAGGGCGTCGAGACGGCCGAGCAGGCGCAGGAGCTGTGCCGGCTGGGGTACCGGTATGCGCAGGGCTACCTCTTCGGCCGGCCCTCCCCTTTCCTGTCGAACGCTGCCGTGCTCGTCGGCTAGGGTCTGGATCAACGTAGGGGTCGGGGCGAGGCTCAGACGTTGGCTGGGGCCGCGCCCGGCGCGGCCCCAGCCAACGCGCTAGGGCTCGAAGGGCCACTCTTCGAACGCCCGGCACCGGCCGTCGGTGGCGAACCGGATCACCCACAGGTCCTTGTACTCCTGGCGCACCGGATCGCCGTACCGCACGAGCAGCCGCACCACCGCGGTGTCGCCGTCGACCGCCACGATCTCGCTCGTCATCGTGAACACCTCGTCGGGGCCGTCGCGCTCGGCCTCCCACATCTCGGCGATCGCCGGCCGGCCAACGACCGGCTCCCGGTATGGCCCCTGCGAGTAGGTCGCGTCGGCGGTGAAGAGCGCCTCCAGCGCTGCGGTGCCGGGTGCGCGCCACGCCTTCTCGTACGCCGCGATCCAGTCGGCCTCTCTCGTACCCATGCGATCACCCTGCCACGAGTGCCGCCGGTCCGGGCAGCACGTCGATGTCGCCGGCGTGCATCGGCTTGTCGCAGTGCGCGCAGTGCAGGTCGACGTGGCTGATCTCGCCGCACGCGTGGTGGCGGTAGAGCACCGGCGGGCCGGCCTCCCCGGCCGTCCACTTGTCGCCCCAGCGGACCATGACCAGGAGGATGTCGCACAGCTCGAGGCCCTTGACGGTCAGCGCGTACTCGTATCGCGGCGGCCGGCTCGAGTAGGCCCGCCGCTCCATCACGCCCTGGTCGACCAGCCACTTGAGCCGCTCGGTCAGCACCTTCCGGGAGATGCCGAGGTCCTGCTGGATCTGGTCGAAGCGGGAGATGCCCACGAAGACGTCGCGCAGGATCAGCGGCGACCACTGGTCTCCGACGACGTCGAGGGTGCGGGCGATCGAGCAGACCATGTCGGCGAAGCGCGTGCGCTGCATGTCCGTTATCGTAGCCGATGGAGTTCCCTCAGGGAACTAACTCTGCTAGCCTGGGTTCCTTCAAGAAACGGAGTAGTCATATGCCTCGCACCCTCACCGCCACCGAACGCGAACAGTTCCTGGCCGAGCCGCGCATCGGTGTCCTCAGCGTGGCCGCCGACGACGGGCGCCCGCCGTTGACCGTGCCCGTCTGGCACGCCTACCAGCCCGGTGGCGAGCTGACATTTTTCACGGGTACGCAGGGACGCACGGCTCGCAAGGTCGCGCTGCTGGAGAAGGCCGGCAAGGTCAGTTTCTGCGTGCAGAAGCCGGACTTCCCCTACCGGTACGCGACCGTCGAGGCCACGATCGTCAAGGCCGACCGGTCGCCCGCGATCGACGACGTCGTCGCGATCACCGGCCGCTACCTGCCGCCGGATGCCGCCCGCGGCTTCGCCGAGTCGGAGATCAACCACCCCGGCCGCACCTTCGTGCTGTTCCACGCCCGGCCGGACCGGTGGTCGAGCATCGAGTTCGGCGAGGACTGACCGACGCTCTAGGATCGCCTGGGTGAGCGCGCTCGAGGTTCTGCACCGGGTCTGGGGCTACCCCAGCTTCCGCGGCCAGCAGCAGGAGATCATCGAGCACGTGATCGCGGGCGGCGACGCGCTCGTCCTGATGCCGACCGGCGGCGGCAAGTCCCTTTGCTATCAGGTCCCGGCGCTGGTCCGGCCGGGTGTCGGGGTGGTCATCTCCCCGTTGATCGCCCTGATGCAGGACCAGGTCGACGCGCTGCGGGCGCTCGGCGTGCGGGCCGGCTTCCTCAACTCGACGCTCGACTTCGACGAGCGCCGCGCGGTCGAGCGGGCCTACCTGGGCGGCGACCTCGACCTGCTCTATGTCGCGCCCGAAGGGCTGAGCAACCCGAATACGCAGGCGCTGCTCGACCGGGGCCGGATCGCGCTGTTCGCGATCGACGAGGCACACTGCGTCTCGCAGTGGGGGCACGACTTCCGGCCCGA
>Ga0070683_100004422_pt1 | contig 11587 bp, 6 predicted proteins | sample KBSC713LmetaG_FD_64662 | JGI IMG/M metagenome (GOLD analysis project Ga0070683, IMG submission 64662) | Corn rhizosphere microbial communities from Kellogg Biological Station, Michigan, USA - KBS C7.1-3L metaG | ecosystem: Host-associated > Plants > Roots > Rhizosphere ...
TCGACCACGGGGGTTAGCGGCGTCTCGATGGAGACCGGCTCGGAGGGCGCTGCGGCGACGGCTTCAGGATGTGCTTCCTCGTGATCATCATGCTCGCGATCGTCGTGACCATGATCATCGTGGCCGTGATCATCGTGGTCATGGTCGTGCTCGTCATGCCCATAGGCATGATGTTCATGGCCTTCCTCGTCGGCGACCTCGTGATGCTCCGCTTCCGGATGGTGCTCGCCATCATTCGGCTGCTCGATATCGGTGAAGGTCGGCGCCTCGGCGTCGGCGTGCTCGACGATCTCGCTCTGGACGCGATCATTGTGGCCGCGGCGGCGCGAGCTGCGGTGGCGCGAGCGGCGTCGGCTTGAACGATTCTCGCTTTCCTCCTCGGCCTCGCGATGGGCGCGCTCATCGGCTTCGATCAGGGCCTGACGGTCGGCGACCGGGATCTGGTAATAGTCGGGATGAATTTCAGAAAAGGCGAGGAAGCCATGGCGGTTGCCGCCATATTCGACGAAGGCCGCCTGCAGTGACGGCTCTACCCGCGTGACCTTGGCGAGGTAGATATTGCCGCGCAGTTGCTTGCGCTGGGCGGTTTCGAAATCAAATTCTTCGACGCGATTGCCGCGGACCACGACGACCCGGGTCTCTTCCGGGTGGGTGGCATCGATCAACATCTTGTTGGGCATTTTTTAGCTCTTGGCGGCGGCGGGCGCGTAGGGCCGAGTGCGCTGGGAGCGCGGTCAGCTGACGCGACGGTCCGCCTGATTCGGGGGTGAGTGGAAGGCCGAAACGCCGCGAGTTGCGCCGCACCGATCCCGGCCCTCGCGGGGGAAGCGGCCGGGCGGAGCATGGGCTCCGCATCGGCGCGGTTCTTCCGCTGGCTTTGGTCGGCAACACAGTCTGGCGCATCAAGCGTCGGCCCGTCTGGAACATGTCGGCGGCAGGAGGCCGCCCTTATTTCTCGTCGCTGAAGGCCAGGTGCCTGGCGCAGATCGCGCTTCGCCTGAAATCACCTGCAGACCCCCGCAAGGGCCCGATATCGGGGTTTGCCGCCTCAAAACTGTCCCTGGGATGGAAGTGCCCTCGGGACCGAACGCCGCTCGGGCTTGGAACCGCCCCCACTTTTCTGGCCGCGCCCCGCGCTGGCTCTTAAGGGAGGGTCGGAAAACGCTGGAATCTCGAAAATTCTGAGGTTCCACCGCAGCACCGGGAGGCTGAATGCGACGCAACCGGGAGTATTAGCCGTCAGCACCCCGTACATACGTGGATTGGCGGCCTCGTGCAAGGGAAGCGTCGCGGGCGGGCAACACTCCTCACTATTCCCGGGGACACCATTAGGAGGTCGTTAACCCTGCAGCTCTAATGCGGTAAGAGGGCTGCACGTGGAGCTCAGGATTTGACGTTCGCAAATCTGCCGACAAGGCATCGTCCTGCGAACGTCAAATCCTGAGCTCCACCAAGGAGTTATAATTTTGCCAGCGGTCCGATTCTAACACTCGCAATCGTGCCTGCCGCAATGGCGCGCGAATGTTAGAATCGGACCGCTGGAGAGGCTTCGGAATCGGTGGCGAGCCGCGCAAATCATCGGATTTTGCTGGGTTGCGGGCTGTTGTGCGGCGCGGCGTTACTTTACTCTGGCCTGACGCTGGTCAGCGCCGCCGAGGAACAAGCCCCGGCCCAAACCTCCGCTCAAGTGGCGGATTTTCCGATCGCCTCCGAGGCTCGGCTGGCAGGCGACGCCACCCAAACCCGCTTCATCCTCGATCTCGACAAGGCCGTTCCATTCCGCGCGTTCGCGCTCGCAGACCCGTATCGGTTGGTGGTCGACCTTCCACAGCTTAGTTTCCGCCTGCCGGCCGGTACGGGCGTAACCGGCCGCGGGTTGGTGAAGGCATTCCGCTACGGGCTGGTGATGCCCGGAGGCTCGCGAATCGTGTTCGACCTGACCGGTCCGGCCAAGGTCACCAATTCCACCATGCTCGATGCCGCCAATGGCCAGCCGCCGAGGCTGGTGCTGGAATTGGAGCAGACCGATGCCGCGAGCTTCATGAAGGCGCTCGCCGCCGAAGTGCAGCCCCAGCTCAAGCCCGCGATATCCGAATCGGCGGCGGCGATCGCTGCGCCCCAGGTGCAGCCCGCCGCGCCGGCGAAGCCCGCACCGGCAGACCCGCGCCCAGTCGTGGTGATCGATCCCGGCCATGGCGGTGTAGACAACGGCACGCGCTCCGGCGAGGAAGCCGAGAAGAACCTGGTGCTGGCCTTCGGCCTGGCCCTGCGCGACCGGTTGGAGCAATCAGGCAAATACCACGTGGTCATGACCCGGACCGATGACACCTTCATCCCGCTGGATGACCGCGTGAAAATCGGTCGCGCGCAAAAGGCGGCGCTGTTTGTTTCGATCCACGCCGATTATCTGCCGCGCGGCGAGGGTGATGCCCAGGGCGCTACGATTTATACGGTCTCCGACAAGGCCACCGACGCCGAGGCCGAACGGCTCGCGGAATCGGAAAATCGCGCGGATGCCATCGGTGGGGTCAACCTGACCCAGGAGCCGACCGAGGTCGCGGACATCCTGATCGATCTTGCCCAGCGCGAAACCCGCACTTTTTCGAATCGCTTCGCCCGTCTCTTGATGGGCGAAATGAAGAATACGACCCGGATGCACAAGCATCCGCTGAAATCGGCCGGTTTCCGTGTCTTGAAGGCGCCCGACGTGCCTTCGGTGCTGGTCGAGCTCGGCTACGTCTCCAACAAGAGCGATCTTGATCATTTGGTCTCGGATAGCTGGCGTTCGAAGACTGTCGGGTCGATGGCCCAGGCAATCGACACGTTTTTGGCCAAGAGGCTGGCAACTGCGGGACCTGCGAACCGATAAGGAGGACGGTAAGCCCTAGTTTGGCCACAGCGGCGGCTTTATAAAAATTGCTGGTACGTGTTGGGAATCGCTGAAAATTCCGCCGCAACAAACGTATGATGCGCCGGGCAGCCAAAAGAAGGCCGCAGGCTCCAGTTTGAGGAACGCGCCGCCCGGTACTGGCGGCAAAAGTTTGAACGGAACGAAGCGGATCGATCATGCGCTTGCTGGTGCGGTTTTTGGGATTCCTGTTCGCCGCCGGAACCGTAGTGTTCCTGGTCGGCGTCGCGGCGGTCGCGGGCGCGATCTGGCATTTCTCCAAGGATCTGCCTGATTACTCCCAGCTCCAGGACTACGAGCCGCCGGTGATGACGCGCGTGCACGCGGCCGACGGATCGCTGCTCGGTGAATATGCGAGGGAGCGCCGCCTCTATCTGCCGATCCAGGCAGTTCCAAAGCTCGTCATCAATGCGTTCCTGGCGGCCGAGGACAAGAATTTCTACGAGCACGGCGGCATCGACTATTCCGGCATGGCGCGCGCCGCGATTCTCTATGCGCAGAATTACGGCTCCGGCCGGCGGCCGCAGGGCGCCTCCACCATCACCCAGCAGGTCGCGAAGAACTTCTTCCTCACCAACGAAGTGTCGTTCTCGCGCAAGATCAAGGAAGCGCTGCTCGCGATGCGCCTCGAGCGGGCTTATTCCAAGGACAAGATCCTTGAGCTCTATCTCAACGAAATCTACCTCGGACTCGGCGCTTACGGTATTGCCGCCGCCTCGCTGGTCTATTTCGATAAATCCGTCAACGAGCTCACCATCGCCGAAGCTTCCTTCCTGGCGGCGCTGCCGAAGGCTCCCGGCTCGTTGCACCCGGTGCGCAACCACGATCGTGCCGTCGAGCGCCGCAACTATGTGATCGACCGCCTGCAGGAGAACGGCTGGATCAAGGCCGCAGACGCCGAGAAGGCGCGCAAGGAGCCGCTGGTCGTCGTCAACCGCTCCAACAGCGCTCACACCTTCGCCGGCGAATATTTTGCCGAGGAGGTTCGCCGCGACATCTTCGAACGCTATGGCGAGAAGAAACTCTATGAAGGCGGCCTCTCGGTGCGCACCACGCTGGATCCGAAGATCCAGGTCATGGCGCGCAAGACCATGGTGGCGGGACTCGTCAAATATGATGAGGAGCAGGGCTATCGCGGCGCGATCCAGAAGCTGGATATTTCCGGCGATTGGGGCGTCAAGCTCGCCGAGATCAAGTCGCTGTCCGACATATCGCCCTGGCGAATGGCGGTCGTATTGGAGACCAGCGATCAGTCGGCGCGCGTCGGCTTCCAGCCGGGTCGCGAGCTCGGCGGCGCCGTCTCCAAGCAGCGTGAGACGGGTCTCGTCTCGCTCGATGGCGTGAAATGGGCGAAGGCGGCTTCCGGATCATTGAAAGGCAAGACGCCAACGTCGGTGTCGCAGGTGCTGCAACCCGGAGACGTGATCTATGTCGATCCCTTGTTCAGGGATGGCAATCAGGTCGAGGGCCAATACCGTCTGGAGCAGATACCGGAAGTGTCCGGCGCCATGGTGGCGATGGACCCGTCGACCGGCCGCGTGCTCGCGATGGTCGGCGGCTTTTCCTTCGATCAGAGCCAGTTCAACCGCGCCACGCAGGCCTATCGCCAGCCGGGTTCCTCGTTCAAGCCGATCGTCTATTCCGCCGCGCTCGACAACGGCTACACGCCATCGACGGTGGTGATGGACGCGCCGATCGAGATCGATCAGGGGCAGGGTGCCGGCGTCTGGCGGCCGGAAAACTTCTCCGCGAACAAATATCAGGGACCGACGACGCTGCGTAACGCGTTGCGGCTGTCGCTGAACACGGTGACCGTGCGCCTCGCGCAGGATATCGGCATGCCGCTGATCGGCGAGTACGCGAGGCGCTTCGGCGTTTACGACGAGCTGCCGAACTATCTCGCCTATGCGCTCGGCGCCGGTGAAACGACTGTGATGCGCATGGTCACGGCCTATTCGATGATCGCCAATGGTGGCCGTCGGGTGAAGCCGACCCTGATCGACCGCATCCAGGATCGCTACGGCCACACCATCTTCAAGCACGATGCCCGCGAGTGCCGCGGCTGCGACGCGCCCGAGGGCTGGCACAATCAACCTGAGCCGCAGCTGATCGACCGCCGCGAGCAGGTGCTCGATGCGATGACCGCCTACCAGATCACCTCGCTGATGGAAGGCGTGGTGCAGGCCGGCACCGCAACGGTGGTCAGGGAAGTCGGCAAGCCGATTGCCGGCAAGACCGGCACCACCAACGAGGCCAAGGACGCCTGGTTCGTCGGCTTCTCGCCTGACATCGCAGTCGGCATCTATATGGGCTACGACAAGCCGCGCCCGCTCGGCCGCGGCAATGCCGCGACCGGCGGCCATCTTGCGGCTCCGATCGCGCGCGACTTCCTCAAGATGGCGCTGGCCGACAAGCCGGCCGTCCCGTTCAAGGTTCCGGCCGGCATCAAGCTGGTCCGTGTCGTCGCCAAGACCGGCATGCGCGCCGGTCCCGGCGAAACGGCGGGCACGATCCTGGAGGCGTTCAAGCCGGGCACGGCGCCGCCTGATAATTACTCGATCATCGGTGTTGCCGATGCCGACAGCAACCGCGTGCTGGTACCCCAGGGCACCACCCCGGATGCCGGCACCATCATGCGCCCGGGGACCGGCGGGCTTTACTGACATTGGCGGCACGAGTACCAAGCCATCCGCGGCACCAGGGTCGGAACGGATCATAGCTCATGCGCTTGGTGGTGCGGTTCTTCGGGTTCTTGTTCGCCGCCGGAGCCGTCGTGTTTGTCGTGGGCGCGGCTGCGGTGGCGGGGCTGATCTGGCACTATTCCAAGGACTTGCCGGATTATTCCCAGCTTCAGAATTACGAGCCGCCGGTCACGACGCGGATCCATGCGGCGGATGGCGCTCTGCTTGGCGAATACGCCAAGGAGCGACGGCTGTATCTGCCGATCCAGGCGGTGCCAAAGCTTGTGATCAACGCTTTCCTCGCGGCCGAGGACAAGAACTTCTACGACCACGGCGGCATCGACTACTCCGGCATGGCGCGCGCTGCGCTATTATACGCAGAGAATTTTGGCTCCAACCGACGACCGCAAGGCGCATCCACCATTACCCAGCAGGTTGCCAAGAACTTCCTTCTCACCAACGAGGTTTCCTTCAACCGCAAAATCAAGGAAGCGCTGCTCGCGATGCGGATCGAGCGCGCCTACTCCAAGGATAGGATCCTCGAACTCTATCTCAACGAAATCTATCTCGGCTTTGGCGCCTATGGCATCGCTGCTGCTTCGCTTGCCTATTTCAACAAGTCGGTGAACGAGCTCACGGTTGCAGAAGCCTCCTATCTGGCGGCGCTGCCGAAGATGCCGGGAACGCTGCATCCGGTGCGTAACCATGATCGCGCGATCGAGCGTCGCAACTATGTCATTGACCGCTTGCTGGAGAACGGCTGGATCAAGCAGGCCGACGCCGACAAGGCGCGCAAGGAGCCGCTAACGGTCGCTGGCCGTGACAACGGTGCCCATACTTTCGCCGGTGAATATTTTGCCGAGGAGGTCCGCCGCGACATTTTCGAGCGTTACGGCGAGAAGAAGCTCTATGAGGGCGGGCTGTCGGTGCGCGCCACGCTCGACCCGAAGCTTCAAGTGATGGCGCGCAGGACCATGGTGGCCGGCCTCGTTCGCTATGACGAGGAACAGGGCTATCGCGGGCCGATCAGCAAACTCGATATTTCCGGTGATTGGGGCGTCAAGCTTTCCGAACTCAGGTCGCTGTCGGATATCTCTCCCTGGCGCATGGCGGTGGTCCTGGAAACCGGCGAGCAGTCCGCGCGGATTGGCTTTCAGCCCAGCCGCGAATTCGGTGGCGCGGTCAGCAAGGAGCGCGAAACCGGCCTGATCACGCTTGACGGCGTCAGATGGGCGCGCTCCGCGTCCGCGACGGGGCGCGGCAAGATGCCGACGCTAGTGTCCCAAGTGCTTGCGCCTGGCGATGTGATCTATGCCGATCCCCTATTCAAGGACGCAAAGCCCGTCGAAGGCCAATATCGACTGGAGCAACTGCCGGAGGTCTCCGGCGCGATCGTGGCGATGGATCCGTGGACCGGCCGCGTGCTCGCGATGGTCGGCGGCTTCTCGTTCGACCAGAGCCAGTTCAACCGCGCCACGCAGGCCTATCGGCAGCCGGGCTCGACATTCAAGCCAATCGTCTATTCGACGGCGATCGACAACGGCTATACACCGTCCTCGCTCATGATCGACGGACCCATCGAGATCGACCAGGGGCAGGGCGGCGGCGTCTGGCGGCCGGAGAACTTCTCGTCCGGCAAATATCAGGGGCCGACGACCTTGCGCAACGCGCTGAAGCATTCGCTCAACACGGTGACGGTACGGCTCGCGCAGGATATCGGCATGCCGCTGATCTCCGAATATGCCAGACGCGTCGGCGTCTATGACGAGGTGCCGAACTATCTGTCCTATGCGCTGGGCACTGGCGAGACCACGGTGCTGCGAATGGTCACGGCCTATTCGATGATCGCCAATGGTGGCCGCCGCGTCAAACCGACCCTGATCGACCGCATCCAGGACCGTTACGGCCATACCATCTTCAAGCACGATGCGCGCGAGTGCCGCGGCTGCGATGCACCCGGCGGCTGGAAGAACCAGAGCGAGCCGCAGCTCGTCGACCGTCGCGAGCAGGTGCTGGATACCACGACTGCCTACCAGATCACCTCGATGATGGAAGACGTTGTCCAGCACGGCACGGCCATCGTGGTGAGAGAGGTCGGCAAGCCGATCGCCGGCAAGACCGGCACCACCAACGAGGCCAAGGATGCCTGGTTCGTCGGCTTCTCGCCCGATCTCGTGGTCGGCATCTACATGGGCTATGACAAGCCGCGTTCGCTGGGCCGAGGCAACGAAGCGACTGGCGGCCGCCTGTCGGGAACCATCGCGCGTGATTTCCTGAAGCTCGCGCTCGCCGACAAGCCGCCAACACCGTTCAAGATTCCAGCAGGCATCAAGCTGGTCCGGGTCGATGCCAAGACCGGCATGCGGCCGGTCCCCGGCGACACCAGCAATGTGATCGTGGAAGCTTTCAAGCCGGGCACCGCGCCGTCGGATGGCTATTCGGCCGTCGGTCCCGCCGATGAAGAGGGGGGCCGGATACTCATGCCTCAGGGTACCGTGCCGGACTCCGACAGCATCATGCGGCCGGGCATTGGCCGACTTTACTAGCACGGAGCACAAAAATCGGGGGACGCACGCCGCGACTGACGATTGCGCTTCGGCCCGCGCGCCGCTACATCCCCCGTGCAAGTCTGAACCCGAGAACACCATGCGCGCCGAAATCGAACGGTTGGTAGAAGAGATCAAGCAGTCGGTCGGGCTGCTGAGGAGGCATCTTTGACGTCGAGCAATCGACGGCGCGCCTGGCTGAGCTGAACAAGCTCACCGAAGACCCCAATCTCTGGAACGACCCCCAAAAGGCACAGAAGCTGATGCAGGAGCGCACCTCGCTGGAGGATGCGTTGTCGGGCATCGGCAAGGTCGAGCGCGAGCTCGAGGACAATATCGGCATGATCGAGCTCGGCGAGGCCGAGAACGATGCGGCCGTCGTGGCCGACGCCGAAAAGGCGCTGAAGAACCTGAAGGGCGAGGTTGCGCGGCGCGAGCTCGAAGCCTTGCTGTCGGGCGAGGCCGACAAGTTCGATTCCTATCTCGAGGTCCATGCCGGGGCCGGCGGCACCGAGAGCCAGGACTGGGCGCAGATGCTGCTGCGCATGTACACGCGCTGGGCCGAAAAGCACGGCTTCAAGGTCGAATTCCTCGAAGAGTCCCAGGGTGAAGAGGCCGGCATCAAGTCGGCCACCATCCAGATCTCCGGCCACAACGCCTATGGTTGGCTGAAGACGGAAGCCGGCGTCCATCGCCTCGTGAGGATCTCGCCGTTCGACTCCAACGCACGGCGGCATACCTCGTTCTCGTCGGTGCAGATTTTCCCTGTCATCGACGACAGCATCAAGATCGACATCAAGGAAAGCGATGTGCGCACCGACACCATGCGTTCGGGCGGTGCCGGCGGCCAGCACGTCAACAAGACCGAATCCGCGGTGCGGCTGACGCACATCCCGACCGGCATCGCCGTGGTGTGCCAGGCCGGCCGCTCCCAGCACAAGAACCGGGCGCAGGCCTGGGACATGCTGCGCGCGCGGCTCTACGAGGTCGAGCTGAAGAAGCGCGAAGAAAAGGCCGCCGCCGAGCAGGCGGCGAAGACCGATATCGGCTGGGGCCACCAGATCCGTTCCTACGTGCTGCAGCCCTATCAGATGGTGAAGGATTTGCGCACGGGCGTGCACACCTCGGACACGTCGGGCGTGCTCGACGGCGATCTCGACGAGTTCATGGCCGCGACCCTGGCGCAGCGCGCCTTCGGCACCACCGCGGACGCGATCGAGGACGTGGACTAGCCATGGCACGCGTGGCGTTCATCGGCCTCGGACGGATGGGTCACGGCATGGCCGGCCGCTATCTCGATGCCGGTTTTGCCGTCGCGGTCTGGAATCGCAGCAAGGCCAAGGCTGAGGATCTGATCGCGCGCGGAGCCAAGTGGGCAACCTCGCCGGAAGACGCCGCCATCGATGCCGATGCGGTCGTGACGATGGTCGCCGACGACGAGGCGTCGCAGCGGGTCTGGCTCGGCAAGGATGGCGCCGCCGCCAACATGAAAGCCGGAACGCTGGCGATCGAATGCTCGACGGTGTCGCACCGGCACGCGCTCGAAATGGCGCGTGAGCTGAACTCGCGCAGGCTGATCTATATCGATTGTCCTGTCACCGGCCTGCCATCAGCGGCGGCCGAGGGCCAGCTGACGTTGCTGGTCGGCGCCGATGCGGCTGATCTCGAGAAGGCGCGGCCGTATCTCGATCCGCTTTGCTCGACCATCCTGCATTTCGGCGCCGTCGGTACCGGCACGGTCTTCAAGCTGATCAACAATCTTCTGGGCGCGGTGCAGATCGCGAGCCTGGCTGAGGGCATTGCCATCGCCGAGCAGGCTGGCCTCGACATGAATCTGGTTGCGCAGGCGCTCGCAACCGGCGCGGTGGCGAGCCCGCAGGTGATCCGTCACTCCAAGCGCATGGTCGCGCGCGACTTCTCCGGCGCCTCCTTCACCGCGGCACTCCGCCACAAGGATGCGGCCTACGCCGTCGCGCTCGCCGAGACGCTGCTGCCCGACGTGCCGGTCAGCCGCGCGACGGTTGCGGCCTATGACAAGGCCAAAGCTCACGCGCCTGATGACGACGAAGGCCGGATGATCGAGATCGTGTCGCGGCCGAAGCGCTAGTATCCGTCGGAACAATGCTTAAATACGCTGCCGCAATCCTGTAAAACGGGATGGTTAAGCTTGCGATCTGCGCGTATGAGAGCCCGACAGCGCCGGAGGCACCGAACATGGCACCGAGAATCTTCATCGACGGCGAAGCCGGCACGACCGGGCTGCAGATCCTGCAGCGGCTCGCCGGCCGCAAGGACATCGAGCTGATCTCGATCGATCCGGCCAGGCGCAAGGATGCGGCCGCGCGCAAGGAGATCGTCAATCGTGCCGACGTGGTCATTCTGTGCCTGCCTGACGATGCCGCGCGCGAAGCGGTCGCCTTTATCGAGAGCGACAAGACGCGGGTGATCGATGCCTCGACGGCTTATCGGACCGCCGAGGGTTGGGCTTACGGCTTTCCGGAGATGACGCGTTCGCAGCGCGCGGTGATCAGGGATGCCAAGCGCGTCTCCAATCCCGGCTGCTATCCGACCGGCTTCATCTCGCTGGTGCGGCCGCTGACGGACGCCGAGATTCTTCCCAGGAGCTGGCCGCTCTCGGTCAATGCCGTTTCCGGCTACTCCGGCGGCGGGCGCAAGATGATCGAGGAATTCGAGGACGGCTCTTCGCCGCACTTCACCAAGGTGGCCTATCGCATCTATGGACTGTCGCTCGCGCACAAGCATGTCGGCGAAATGAAGCTGCATGGTGGGCTCGATCACCTGCCGATCTTCGAGCCCTCGGTCGGCCGCTACGCGCAAGGCATGATCGTCGAGGTGCCGCTGCCGCTCTATGCGCTGCCGTCGACACCGACGCTGAAAGACCTGCACGCTGCGCTCAGCAGGGCCTATGAAGGCGAGCGCTTTGTCGAAGTGGCCTCGCTCGAGGAAGCGGCTTCGCTTTCGACGCTGCAGCCGGAGAGCCTGAACGGCACCAATGCGATGAAGCTCTATGTCTTCGGCTCCGACAAGCTGCAGCAGGCGCGTCTCGTCGCAGTGCTCGACAATCTCGGCAAGGGCGCGTCCGGCGCGGCGGTGCAGAACCTCAACCTGATGCTCGGGCTCGAGGAGACGGCCGGCCTCACCGAGCGCTTCGACTGGTCGACGCTGCCTTCGAAGAGCCTCAAGGCGGTGGCGAGCTAGCGCGCCGCCTTCCACGCCGAAAGCCAACCGGTAAACCTGCCGCTGTCGCGCCCGCCGCCATGCCAGGCGGCCGTGACCGCGCCGCTGTCCGCGACCAATAGTACGACATCGAGCCCCTTGGAGCGGCGCAGCGTGTCGATCGCCTGCTGCGGCGTCTGCGCGATGGGACCGGCCACGTTGAACGAGGTGTTGACCGACATCTCGACGCCGATGCGGCGGCCGAGCGCTTTCAG
>Ga0070683_100004428_pt1 | contig 11579 bp, 11 predicted proteins | sample KBSC713LmetaG_FD_64662 | JGI IMG/M metagenome (GOLD analysis project Ga0070683, IMG submission 64662) | Corn rhizosphere microbial communities from Kellogg Biological Station, Michigan, USA - KBS C7.1-3L metaG | ecosystem: Host-associated > Plants > Roots > Rhizosphere ...
CTCACGTCGTGCCTCCTCTCCTCATCGCACCGCCCCGTGATGTCCGCCCCGGTGGGACGAGGCCCGAGTGTGCCCGGGTTGCGGCCGATCGTATCGAGAGGGGGTAGGCACTGCCCGCCTGCCGCTCCCTGCGACGCCCGGCGCCGGTTTGGGCGCTTCTCGCGGGCTGGGATAGCCTTGGCGCGCTTCTGGCGCGAGTGGCGGAATAGGCAGACGCGCACGGTTCAGGTCCGTGTGTCCGAAAGGACGTGGGGGTTCAACTCCCCCCTCGCGCACGCGGATGACAGGGACCCCGGGTCCTCGGGGTCCGGTGCCCTCAGGGGACGAGGACGGCGCGGCCGACGATCTTGCCCGCGACGAGATCGTCGAAGGCCTGCTGGGCATCGTCGAGGCTGTAGGTCTGTGCGGTGACCGCGATCTTGCCCGCATGGGCGAGCGCGACGGCCTGGGCGAGGTCGGCACGGTTCCCGCCGTACGGGCGTTCGATGTTGACGCCCCAGGGGAGGGGGTCGGTGCCCGCGACGTAGGTGAAGGATCCGCCCCCGAGCCCAACGAACCGGATCGCGCCGCCTGCGGCCACGCATGCCAGCGACGTGTCGACCGTTGCCTGCGCGCCGACGACGTCCAGGACCACGTCGGCACCGCGACCGTTCGTCTCGTCGAGCACCCGTCGCGCCGTCTCGGCGTCGCTCACGAGAGCCAGATCAGCGCCGTGCTCGGCCGCGAACTCGACCTTGGCCGGGTCCGTGTCGGCCGCGATGATCCGCGCGGCACTCGTCGCCGCGAGGATCTGCAGCGCCATGTGGCCGAGCCCGCCCAGGCCCAACAGCAGCACCGTCGCGTCGGCGGTCAGACGGTGAGCCACGGTGTTGATCGCGTGCATCGGCGTCCACGCGGCGTCGGTGAGCGAAGCCGCCACCACCGCGTCCAGGTCGCCACGGGCCACCAGATGGCGGGCATGGACAACCATGTAGTCGGCCATCCCGCCGTCGACGCCGATGCCGTAGGTGAGCGGGGCCAGCCCCTCTCGCGGTCCCGCCACGAGGCACTGGTTGTCACGGCCCGCGATGCACTCGCGGCACTGTCCGCAGCTGAGGATCGGGCCCACCACGACGCCCTGGCCCACCTCCCAGCCCGAGACACTCGCCCCGACCTGCGCGACCTCCCCGGCGGTCTCGTGACCCAGGGTGCCGCCGATCAGCGGGTTGTCGTCGCCCAGGTTGATGACGGTGATGTCGGAGTGGCACAGACCCGCCGCCTCGACCTTCAGCAACACCTGGTCGGCTGCGATCTCCGGCACCTGCTTGTCGCGGATCTCGATCGTGTTGTTCCGGACGTACGTCACCGCTCGCATGCGAGCCTCCTCGGGCCGGGACCCTCCACCGTAGCCGCCCGCCGGATGCCACCCCGAAATGTGGGGCGCCCCCGCTCGCAGTGCGAGCGGGGGCTGTGGCGCCGACTCCCGTCCCCCCGGGCGGTAGCTGACCCCCCACGGCCTCGTCGTCCCCCCGGGCGACCGGCCGTTGCCTCCGGTGATCCGTGGGGATCGCCGGCGGTACCCAGGAAACGACTGGATCAGTGGTTCGTGACGCGAAACGCGACGAATTTTTCACCGGATGAACCGGATCTCGAAGAATCACGCGAACAGACGGCGAAATGTCGCTCAATGTGAGGCGCCCCCGCTCGACGTGCGAGCGGGGGCCAGTGCGCCATCCGTCCCCCCAGGCGTCAGCGAACCTCCATCAGCCCGGACATCCCCCCGGTTGTGCGAGCTGGCTGTGGACCGATCCGAAGATCGTGGCCACATGGAGAATTCAACGACACATCGTCCGGCTACGGAAGACGTTGCCCGAAAGTTTTCCATCGATTGCCAGGAGCCTGGCAACTCATCGGTCGTGACGTAACCGGTCGGCCGTCGGCCCCGCCGCCCAGGCGCCGACGCCGAGACAGCCCACGACCGGTCGCACCCCCCGGATCGAGCTCGTGGTGAAGACCTCGTCCGCGGCCCTGAGCGCGGACAGGGTGACCGTGCGCTCGGCGGCCGCCCGGCCCTCGCCGGCCAGCATCTCCAGCACGCGGGCGCGCACGGTCCCCGGCAGGATCCGCCCGTCGAGCGGTGGCGTGACGACCTCGCCGTCGAGGACGAGGAACACGTTGGCGGTGCCGCACTCGAGCACGTCGTCCGCGTCGTCGACCAGCAGCACGTCGTCCGCGTCGCGTGGGCCCTCCACGAGCCGCCGGTCGCGCCACTTGTGCCGACCGAGCCCGCCGGGAAGCCGGAGCGGGGTCAGCGTCCGAGACCCCGGCTCGGGCTCCTCGATGGGCGTCGACTCGATCTCCCACTCGTCCCGAATCGGGTGGTACGACGTGCGCACGCGGCCGAGCTCCATCCCAAACGCGCCGGCGGCGATCCGGGCCGCCAGCCCCGGGGCGTCGACCGGGACGGCGTACAGCTCGGCGACCGAGGACGTGAGCCGACCGACGTGCCTCTCGAGGTCGAGGGCGCGACCGGCCCGGACGAGCAGCGTGTCGAAGACGCCGTACGACGCGTCGGGCGCGTGCTCGAGGTGCTCGGCCACGACCGCGGAGCCTACGCTGGCGCCCATGGCTGGGCGGCGCGGCGGCGCACGATGGGGACGATGGATCCTGGTGGTGCTCGCGCTCGCGATCATCAACGTCCCGTACGCCCTCCACCAGTGGCAGCTCCACCGCGCCACCACCGAAGGCCTCCGGGTCACCGCGACCGTCAGCAATGTCGTGGCGAGCGGGAGCGACACTCGCATCGACTTCCGGCTGCCGCGCGACGTCGACGCCGGGCAGAAGCTCCGGACGGCCCTCGTCGACCGGGCGACGGGTGCGCAGGTCGCGCGGACCCACGAGGTCGGGGTGCGGGTGCTGAAGGGTCACCCGGACGCGTTCCAGGTCGACGGACAGGTCCGCGGCCGGTCGGGGCTGGTCCTCCTGCTGGTGGCGGACGCCCTGGTGCTGCTGATGGTGCTTCTCTCGTGGCGTCTGGGCGGCCGGATCCGCCGCCCGACGCTGGTCGGGGTGGCCGTCGAGGACGTGCGCAGCGGCGAGGAGGGGTCGCTGCTCGACAAGCAGGTCGACGGCACGTACCTGATCAACGGCGAGGTCGCCCGGACGGGGCCGACGTCGATGGTCGTCGCGCTGCGCGACCGGGACGTCGAGATCCACCTGCGCGACCACGAGAACCCGATCGCCGTCGGCGAGCGGGCCGCCGTACGCGCTCAGCTGGTGGGCTGATGCTCCACCAGGTCGTCCACACCCTCCTCGCCGTGCCTCCCGCACTCGCCCTGGTGATCATCGGCGTCCTGGTCTTCGGGGAGGCGGCGCTCTTCTTCGGCTTCGTGCTGCCCGGGGAGACCGCCGTCCTGTACGGCGGGGTGCTGGCCGACGCGGGCAAGGTCTCGGTGGTGCTCGTCCTGGCGGTCGTGCTGGTGGCGGCGGTGGTGGGAGACAGCATCGGCTTCGAGGTCGGGCGCAGGCTCGGACCGCGGCTGGTCCGGGCGCCGGTCCTGCGCAACCACCCCGAGCGGATGGAGCAGGCGCAGGCCTACCTGCGGAAGCGGGGTGGACGCGCGGTCGTCGCCGGGCGCTTCACCGCGTTCCTGCGCGCGGTGATGCCCGGCCTGGCCGGCGCCAGCCGGATGGAGTACCGGCGGTTCCTGATGTTCAACGCCGTCGGCGGCGTTCTCTGGGGCAGCGCCTGCGTGCTGCTGGGGTACTTCGCCGCGCACTCGATCGGCACGATCACCCACGCCCTCGGGATCACCAGCGGGGTCATCGTCGCCGTGCTGGCCGCCGGGATCGTCTGGGCCTGGCACCGACGGAGCCGCGAGATCCCGCACGATGGCTGATCCGGCCGCCGCACCCGGCTGGGCCGGCTGGCGGACGGTGCTCTGGCTCGGGGTGGTCAGCCTGCTGGCGGACCTGGTCTACGAGGGAGCCCGCTCGATCACCGGGCCGTTCCTGGCCTCGCTCGGCGCCTCCGCGCTGACCGTGGGCCTCGTGACCGGCGCCGGTGAGGCCGCGGCCCTGGGCTTCCGGCTCTACTCCGGACCGGCCGTCGACCGGAGCGGGCGCTACTGGCGGTGGATGGTCGTCGGCTACGCGCTGACGGCGGTCTGCGTGCCGCTGATGGCGCTCGCGCCGGCCCTCGGGGCCGCCGGGCTGGTCTTCGGGGCCGCGATGGTGCTGCTCGAACGCACCGGCAAGGCGATCCGCAGCCCGGCGAAGTCGGTGCTGCTCGCGGTCGCCGCGCGCGACGTCGGTCGCGGCCGCGGCTTCGGCGTCCACAAGGCCCTCGACCAGACCGGCGCCTTCCTCGGCCCGCTGCTGGTCGCCGGCGTCGTCGCCCTGAGCCTGCACCAGTGGGCGGGCCTCCTCGTCCTGGCCGTGCCCGGGGCCCTGGTGCTCGGGGTGCTGGCCTGGATGCACACCCACATCGGCGACCCGGGCCGGGCACCGGAGGTGATCGGCGTCCCGCTCGAGTCCCTGCCGGGCCGGTTCTACGTCTACGCCGTCGCCTGCGCGCTGACCACCGTCGGGCTGATGACGTTCGGCGTGATCTCGTTCCATCTCGTCCACGAGCGCCTGGTCGCCACCGCGGTGGTCCCGGTCGTGTACGCCGCGGCCATGGCCGCCGACGCGGTCGCATCGCTGGGCACCGGGTTCGCCTACGACCGGGTCGGTGGCGGCACGCTGGTGGTCCTGCCCCTGGTGGTGGCGGCGGTGCCGTTCCTCGTCTTCACCGACCGCGCCGGCATCGCGGTCGCCGGGGTGGTGCTCTGGGGCGTCGCCACCGGCGTCCAGGACTCGACGGTCAAGGCACTCGTCGCCGACCTGGTGCCGCAGACCCGGCTCGCGACGGCGTACGGCGCGTTCGCGGCGTTCCAGGCCGTGGCAGCGCTGGCCGGGGGCGGCCTGGCCGGCTGGCTGTACGGCGGACATCGGGGGGCCCTGGTCGGCGGGATCGTCGTCGTACAGGCCGTCGCCCTGGTTCTGCTGATCGGTGTGCTGTCGAGGTCGCGACGTGGGCGGAGGGGCCGACCGACCCGACGCTAGGGTGAGCGCATGTCGGCCACCCCGTCGTCGTACTCCATCACGATGCGTCTGCACACCGCACCCGACCACGGGGTCGTCGGGGCCGTCGCCACCGCGATCGCCACCGCCGGCGGCATCGTGACCGCCATCGACGTCGCCGACTCGAGCCACGACCGGCTCGTCGTCGACGTCACCTGCTCGGCGGCCGACGCCGACCACGCCGAGGTGCTCGTCGCTGCCGTCCGTGAGGTCCAGGGCGTGGAGGTGCACAAGGTCAGCGACCGGACCTTCCTGCTGCACATCGGCGGCAAGATCGAGGTGCAGTCGAAGGTCCCGCTGCGCACTCGCGACGACCTGTCGATGGCCTACACGCCCGGCGTCGGCCGGGTCAGCCTGGCGCTGGCCAAGAACCCCGAGGACGTCTCGCGGCTGACCATCAAGGGCAACTCGGTCGCGGTGGTGACCGACGGCTCCGCGGTGCTCGGCCTGGGCAACATCGGGCCCGGCGCCGCTCTCCCGGTGATGGAGGGCAAGGCTGCGCTTTTCAAGCGCTTCGCCGACATCGACGCCTGGCCGATCTGCCTGGCCACCCAGGACACCGACGAGATCGTCAAGGCCGTCGAGATGATCGCGCCCGGCTTCGGAGGCATCAACCTGGAGGACATCGCGGCCCCGCGGTGCTTCGAGGTGGAGCGCCGGCTGCGCGAGAGCCTCGACATCCCGGTCTTCCACGACGACCAGCACGGCACGGCGATCGTGGTCCTGGCCGCGCTCACCAACGCGCTGCGCTGCGTGAACAAGAAGCTGCCCGACGTCCGCATCGTCGTCTCCGGCGCCGGGGCGGCCGGCTCGGCGATCGTGACCCTGCTGCTCGCCGGTGGTGCCGGCGACGTCGTGGTCTGCGACAAGGTCGGCATCCTGTCCTCCGACGACCAGACCCTCAGCCCGGCGATGGCCGAGCTCGCGACGCGCACCAACGCCTCCCGGCTGCACGGAGACCTTCACGACGCCCTGCGCGGCGCCGACGTCTTCATCGGCGTGAGCGCGCCCGGCATCCTGCCGGCCGAGTGGATCGGCGACATGGCCCTCAACGCCGTCGTCTTCGCGCTGGCCAACCCCGATCCCGAGGTCGACCCGGCCGACGCCGAGAAGTACGCCGCGGTGGTGGCCAGCGGCCGGTCCGACTTCCCCAACCAGATCAACAACGTGCTGGCCTTCCCCGGCGTCTTCCGCGGGCTCCTCGACGCGCGCGCCCGGGAGATCACCGTCGAGATGCTGCTCAAGGCGGCGCAGGCCATCGCCCACGTCGTCAAGGACGACGAGCTCAACCCCAACTTCATCATCCCCACCGTGTTCCACCCCGACGTGCCCAAGGCCGTGGCCGCGGCCATCAGAGGAGCCGACTCATGACCACGATCTCCGACTTCCACGCCACGTCGATCGACGGGCGCGACGTCGACCTCGCGTCGTACGCCGGCCGGGTCGTGCTGATCGTGAACACGGCTTCCCGGTGCGGCTTCACCCCGCAGTACGCCGGCCTCCAGCGGCTCTTCGACGACTACGGCGACCAGGGGTTGGTCGTCCTGGGCTTCCCGTGCGACCAGTTCGGCCACCAGGAGCCGGGCACCGAGGACGAGATCGACGCGTTCTGCCAGCAGAACTACGGCGTCTCGTTCCCGATGTTCGCCAAGATCGAGGTGAACGGCGACGACACCCACCCGCTCTACCAGTGGCTCAAGCACAAGAAGTCGGGCCTGGTCGGCAACGACATCCGCTGGAACTTCACCAAGTTCCTGGTGGGTCGCGACGGCCGCGTGGTCAAGCGCTTCGGCCCCGCCAAGGACCCCGAGTCGCTGCGCCCGCGGATCGAGAAGGCCCTGGCCGAGCCCGAGGACTGACGGCCGGCCTCAGTCGTTGTTCTCGGTCGCGTAGAGGGCGGCGCCGACGATGCCGGCGGCGTTGCGCAGTCGGGCCGGGAGGATCTCGGTCTCGATCTCGATCAGGGGCACGAACTGGTCGGCCTTCTTGCTGATGCCGCCGCCGACCACGAACAGCTCGGGGGAGAAGAGCTGCTCGAGCTTGGAGTAGTACGTCGTCAGCCGCTTCGCCCAGTCGTCCCAGGACAGGTCCTCGCGCACACGGGCGCTGGTCGCAGCCCGCTTCTCGGCGTCATGGCCGTCGATCTCCAGATGACCCAGCTCGGAGTTCGGCACCAGGACGCCGTCGTAGACCAGGGCGGAGCCGATGCCGGTGCCGAGCGTGGTCACGATGACCAGTCCGCGCCGACCCTTCGCCGCGCCGTACCTCACCTCGGCGAGGCCGGCGGCGTCGGCGTCGTTGACGACGTGCACGTCGCGTCCGGTGCGGTCGGTGAACAGCCGGTCGGCGTCCTCGCCGATCCAGTGCTTGTCGATGTTGGCCGCCGAGCTGACCACGCCCTTGACCACGACGCCCGGGACCGTCACGCCGACCGGGCCCTGGGAGTCGGGGAACCGCTCGAGCAGCTCGGCGAAGACCTCGGCCACCGCGGTGGGGGTCGAGGGCCGGGGGGTGTCGATGCGCGCGCGCTCGCCGGTGAGCTCGCCCCGCTCGAGGTCGACGGGGGCACCCTTGATGCCGGTGCCGCCGAAGTCGATGCCGAACGGAAGATCCGAACCCGTCGCGCTCATGCGCCCAATCTCGCCGACCCGTGGACGCCTCGCAACCCGGGCCGTCCTGGTCGGGCCCCTTTACAAATCAAACCGAGTTGTAAAGCATAGGGGCAGAGGGAGACGATCGAGGAGAAGACCATGACGTCGACCCGCCGGCCCTGGCGCGACAAGAAGCGGTACCTGTGGTTGATCGGGCTGGTCGTCCCGTCGCTGGCGTTCATCGCCATCGCGATGTGGCACCTGACCGGCTGGGGCGCATGGTTCTGGATCGGCCCGGTCGTGATCCTGGGCGTCGTCCCCGCGATCGACCTGGTCGCCGGGCTCGACCGCTCCAACCCCCCGGACGACATGATCGAGTCGCTGGAGAAGGACCGGTACTACCGCTGGATCACCTATCTCTTCCTGCCCATCCAGTACGCCGGTTTCGTCGGCGCGATGTACCTCGTGGCCCGCGGCGGCCTCGACGCCCTCGACCGGGTCGGCATCGCGGTCTCCATCGGCTGCATCGGCGGCATCGGCATCAACACCGCCCACGAGCTCGGCCACAAGAAGGAGGCCCACGAGCGCTGGCTGTCGAAGATCGCGCTGGCCCAGAGCTTCTACGGCCACTTCTACATCGAGCACAACCGCGGCCACCACGTGCGGGTGGCGACGCCGGAGGACCCGGCGTCCGCGCGCATGGGCGAGAGCCTCTACCGGTTCTGGCCGCGCACGGTCGCGGGCTCGCTGCGCTCGGCGTGGAACCTGGAGCGGAGGCGGATCGCGCGGCGCGGGAAGCACCCCTTCCGGGTCTCCAACGACGTGCTCAACGCCTGGTTGATGTCGGCCGTGCTGTGGGGCGGCCTCGTCGGGTGGCTCGGCGTCGGCATCGCGCCGTACCTGGTGATCCAGGCGGTGGTCGGCTTCTCGCTGCTGGAGGTGGTCAACTACATGGAGCACTACGGGATGCTGCGACGCAGGGTGGGCGTCGGTGAGCGGGAGCGCTACGAGCGGGTCGACCCCACCCACTCGTGGAACTCCAACAACATCGCCACCAACGTGCTCCTCTACCACCTGCAGCGACACAGCGACCACCACGCCAACCCGACCCGGCGCTACCAGTCGCTGCGCGACTTCGAGGAGAGCCCGGTGCTGCCGACCGGGTACGCCGGGATGATCGTGCTCGCGCTCGTGCCGTCGGTGTGGCGCCGGGTGATGGACCCGCGGGTGCTGGCCCACGTCGGCGGCGACATCGGCCGCGTCAACCTCGCTCCCCACCTGCGTCCGTCGGCCGAGCCGGTCGAGACCGCGGACGACGCCCGCGACCCGGTCTCGACGCGCTCGACCGACGGCGAGAGTGACCAAGCCCTGAGCTGGCGCTGCCCCGGGTGCGGCTACACCTACGAGGTGGTCGCCGGCGACGAGCGGGAGGGCTTCGCGGCCGGAACGGCGTGGTCTCGGATCCCCGGGGCCTGGTGCTGCCCCGACTGCGGCGTTCGCGACAAGGTCGACTTCGTCGCCGTGGACCACGAGCCCGCTTCCTAGACTGTCGGTGTGACCTCCCCGCCGCTCCTGAGCATGCGCGAGCGGGTCGTCGCTGCGGCGTCGGCGCTGACCCTCGAGGCCGGCTGGGCCGGCCTGACGATGGGCAAGCTGGCCGACCGGGTCGGGGTTTCGCGGCAGACCGTCTACAACGAGGTGGGCTCGAAGCCGCAGCTGGCCGAGGAGATGGTGCTCGCCGAGCTGGCGAAGTTCCTCGCCGTGGTCGACGCCGCCTTCGACGAGCGCCCCGACGACCTGGTCGAGGCGATCCGCCTCGCGTCGTACGGCGTGCTCGAGCTGGCACGTGGCAACGCGCTGCTCCAGGCGGTCGTGTCGGCGTCGTACGGCGCCGAGACCGAGCTGCTCCCCCTGCTGACCACCCGCAACGACGCCCTGGTCCGGACCGCGACGATCGCCGTGCGGCGACGGGTCACGGCGTACCCCGTCGACCTCGACGAGCGCCACCTCGACGCGGCCATCGACATGGTGGTGCGCCTCGTCCTGTCGCACGTCGTCCACCCGGTCGGGGACGCGGCCGACACCGCCGACGACATCGCCTGGATCTCCGGCCGGACGCTCCGTCCATGAGCGCGGGAACCATCGAGTACTCCTCGGCGGCCGGTCGCGGCGTCGTCCTGGCCGCCGTGCTCGGCTCCGGCATGGCGATGCTCGACGGGACGGTCGTCAACGTCGCCCTGAAGACGATCGGCAAGGACCTCGACGCGTCGCTGGCGGAGCTCCAGTGGATCACCAACGGGTATCTGCTCCTGCTGGCCAGCCTGATCCTGCTCGGTGGCGCCCTCGGCGACCGGCTCGGGCGGCGACGGGTGTTCCTGATCGGCGTCGTGTGGTTCGCGGCGGCCTCGATCCTGTGCGGCCTCGCGCCGACCCCGACCACCCTGATCGCGGCGCGGGTGCTCCAGGGGGTCGGGGGCGCCCTCCTCACCCCGGGCAGCCTGGCCATCATCGAGGCGGTCTTCGCGCGCGCCGACCGCGCTCGAGCGATCGGCTCGTGGTCCGGGCTGGGCAGCATCGCCGCCGCGATCGGGCCGTTCGTGGGAGGCGGCCTGGTGGAGTACGCCGACTGGCGCTGGATCTTCTGGATCAACGCACCGATCGCGGTGTTGACGGTCGTGGTCGCGTTGCGGTACGTGCCGGAGACCCGGTCGCCGAGTGAGGGTCGCTTCGACGTGCCGGGCGCGGTGCTCGCGGCGGTCTCCCTGGGCGGGATTACCTACTGGCTGATCGAGTGGGGCACGACGTACGCGCTGGCGGCCCTGGCCGTCGGCGTGCTGGCCGGGGGCGCCTTCCTGGTCGTGGAGCACAAGACGCCGCACCCGATGATGCCGCTGAGCATGTTCGCGTCCCGCAACTTCAGCGCTGCGAACGCGATGACCCTGCTGGTGTACGCCGCGCTCGGCGCGATCCTGTTCTTCCTCGTCATCGACCTCCAGACGGTGCTGGGGTACGGCGCGCTCGAGGCCGGGGTCGCCACCCTGCCGATGACGGCGATCATGCTGTTCCTGGCCGCCCGGGGAGGTGCGCTCGGCGCGCGGATCGGGCCGCGGATCCCGATGACGGTCGGGCCGATCGTGATGGCGGTCGGCGTGGCCTGGCTGTCCCTGGTCGGCGACGGCACGTCGTACTGGACCGGCATCCTGCCACCGCTGGTGATCTTCTCGCTCGGGCTCGCGCTGATGGTCGCGCCGTTGACGGCGACCGTGCTCGCGGCCGCACCCGAGGGACGGGCCGGGATCGCGAGCGGGGTGAACAACGCGGTGGCCCGGGCCGGCTCCCTGCTCGCGGTCGCGGCACTCCCGGTCGCGGTGGGTCTGTCCGGTGACCAGTACGCCGACCCGGTCGCCTTCGACACGGCGTACGGCAAGGCGATGGTCGTGTGCGCGGGGCTGCTGGCGGTCGGCGGCGTCATCTCCTGGCTCACCATCACCCCCGGCCCGGTCGTGACGGCCGACGACGAGCCCGACCTCGTCGCGTCGCTGCACCAGATCGACTGTCCGCACGGCGGGCGCTGATGCACCTGGTCGTGGCCGCCTGCAGCCTGACCCTCGCCGTCCTCGCCGGGTGCGGCCCCGCGTCGGACCCGGCCCCGGGCCCGGGGGCGCCACCGTCGCCCACGGCCTCGACACCCTCCGGCACACCCGGGGTGCCCGACCACACGGTCGCGAAGCCCGGTCCGTTCCGGGCGCCGCTGCACACCGCGGACATCCTCGTGCTGCGCCGCGCCCCGCTCGACGCCCGCATGGTCCGCCGGGTCCGGAGCCTGCCCGGCGTCACCCAGGTCGAGCAGTTCAGCTGGGCGCAGGTCAGCGTCCAGGACCATGC
>Ga0070683_100004429_pt1 | contig 11577 bp, 12 predicted proteins | sample KBSC713LmetaG_FD_64662 | JGI IMG/M metagenome (GOLD analysis project Ga0070683, IMG submission 64662) | Corn rhizosphere microbial communities from Kellogg Biological Station, Michigan, USA - KBS C7.1-3L metaG | ecosystem: Host-associated > Plants > Roots > Rhizosphere ...
CTGCTCGATCAACCCGACCGTGCCGACGCGCTTTGGGATGAACTCTACGCGCTCGCGTCCAAGGAGCTATCGAGCGGCATCGAGCCAATGCCGGGGGCGGCGGCGCTCGTCGCGGCGTTGCGCGAACGGAGGCCAATCGCCGTCGTCTCCAACTCGCCGAGGGAGGTCGTGCTGGCGATGTTGGCACAGGCGGGCTTCGCGGATGTCTTCGATCTGGTCATCTGTGGCGATGAGGTCGCCGAGCCTAAACCCGCGCCCGACCTCTATCTGCGCGCCTGTGCGCTGCTCGACGGCAATCCGGCGGATGCGATTGCCCTGGAGGACTCGTCCACCGGGGTCGCCTCCGCGCGGGCCGCGGGCGTCTACGTCATCGGGATCCCGTCGCTGCCAACCTCGCGGCTCGACGCCGATCTGCTCGCGCCCTCGCTCGAACATTCCGATGTCTGGAAGGCGCTCAAGGTAACGCCGCCGCTCGGCTGATGCCATTCAGGCCGTTTCTAACGCAGGCGTTTCATGTTTCGCAGGTATAGCATCTGCCCAACCGAACCACTGGGGAAATGCCCGCGTTAGCTTCGGTATGCCGTCCACGCGGACGACGCCTGTGGCGAGGGCATCCTGATAGCTGATGCGGCCGCCCCAGAGCTTGTAAAACGCCGCCAGGTCCGCAGTGACGAGCAGGTTGATCTCATAGCCGGGATCGGTGAGGCACAGCGTGACGTCGCTCTTGGCCAAAATCAGCCAGAACGAGACGGTGGCGGCTCCAGTAAAGTCAAACTGCGCCACGACTCGCCGATCCGGTAGACGATCCACCTCGGCGCGGTTGCGCATCCACCACATGAGCAGCACGGGATTGAGCTCGTCGGGCGTAGGATCGCCAAAGGCCCAGACTTCGCCCCATGCGCGCAGAGTATTAATTACCGGGAAAAGCTCACGACCCGCGTGAGTCAGCCGATATTCCGTTGTCGAGCGACCAGCAGCATTGACTTGCTTGTCGACCAGCCCGGCGCGTTGCAACTGCCGGAGTCGGCCCGCGAGCAGCGCCCGTGAGATGCCCGGCAGACCACGTTCGAGGTCGTTGAAATGGCGCGTGCCGTACAGCAAATCGCGGATGATGAGCAGCGTCCAGCGGTCCCCCAGAATCTCCAGCGACTTTGCGACCGGACAGTATTGTCCATACTTTGACATGAGATAACCTCCTCCGCCCTCGATGCGCTCTTTGTGGTGACAAGCGCCCAAGCATTCGGTTCACTTTATGAACTGGAGTGTCGTGACCTTACAGTATACCCTGATTTACATCAACTGAGAGGAAACGCAAAGCGCTCTATGATGCGGAGAAGCGCCTCTCGGCAATCGACAATCATTGAGAGGAGATTGTAATGCCTGCTGTTTCGAACAATGAGGCGAATATGGGCCCAGAAGGCGCCGCTGATTGGGGCGACCTGACCATCGACTTCGCCAAGTTCCCGCCCCACAATCTGGCGCCGCTGCTCAAGGGCTTGCCAGACGACCGCTGTCAATGCCCTCACTGGGGCGTTCTCTTCACGGGCAAGATTGTTGTCCGCTATGCCGATCACGAGGAGACCATCGAGGCGGGTCAGGCGTTCTACATGTCGCCAGGACACGTGCCAGAGGCGCTCGAAGACTGCGAACTGGTGCAGTTTAGCCCCACTGGCCCAAGGCGCGAGGTGGTGGAGACTATAGCCCGCAACGCTCAGGCGATGGACCCCGCATCTGGTGCGCCGTCTACCAGCCTCGAAGCGGTGGAGATTGTCCGCCGCGCCGTGGAGGCGGAGCAGCTGCCTGGCTAGGCGATCCGTGGCGTTCTAGTCGTGATCCAGATTCACCAACAGTATTCGATGGGCGAGCAAACGAAGCTCGCCCATTCGTTCAGCGCATGCCAAACAGCCAGAACGTAATGATGACCACAATCACGCCCAGCGCCGCGCCACTCACGGCCTGAAGCGGCGAATGCGCCTCCAGCTTCCAGCGAGCCCAGGCGATGAGCGCCACCAGGGGTGCGAGCGCCAGAAAACCCGGGCTGGCCAGCAGGCATAGGACTGTCACCGCACCCGCCGCCGAGTCGACGTGTAGGCTGATCTTATATCGGGCCACCTGCGTAATCAGCGTGGCCACCGCGAACTCGACGATGACTGCTACCAGAACGGCTATCAGCGGACGCGACGCCTGCAGCGCGAGCAATCCAGCCAGCATGCCGCCGAGCGCCACGAGGCCCACAAGGAGCGGAATCAGCCGTTGAGTGCGGCGACTGACATGGATATCACTCCACCGCCCCAATTTGACGCCCCACCAGATGTATCCCAATGGCGCTAGCAGCCCCGCCCCGATTACCGCGAGCCAAGTTAGGCCATATGCCACGTTGACAGCGGTCGAGAGGGCGACGTACCCAAAGAGCGCCAGACCGACAACAAACGGACTGGTACTCTGGCTCAGCCAGTAGGCGAAGCGGTCGCCAGATGTGCGCAACGACGCCAGGCCCTTTTCGGCCTTCTCAGGTCGATCAACGGTAGTTGCCATACAAGTCCCCCTTCCCACGCGTCTATCGCTATCGTCTGTATGCCCGGACGATGTTCACTGCTGGGAAAGCGGAGAGGCGTGGGGGCCGCGCCTCCTCCGTGACCAGTTGGACGAACCCCGCATCCTGGAGGAGAGCCTCAAGATCGTGCAGATGGCTCCCGCCAGCAGGGAAGCGCGTGGCGCGGCCTTCTCGTTCCTGTTTGTGCGCAAAATCGGCGATGACCAGTCGTCCGCCAGGTCTGAGCACGCGGGCGATTTCGGCGAGCCCCTGGCGTTTGAGGGGCGTCGGCAGGTGATGCATCATCAGGGTGGAGAAGACCACATCGAGCGTCTGATCGGGAAACGGGAGGCGCTCGATGACCCCAACTTTGAATTCGATAGACACCTGTGGCACATGCCGCCGTGCCGCCTTTACGCGTGCGCGGGCTATTTGCTGAATGCCTGGATCAACGCCGGTGATGCCGCCTCCGGGGCTGAGATAACGGGCCACATCCAGCGCCAGTGTCCCTGTGCCACAGCCGACATCCAGCGCCTGCTCGCCGGGTTGCGGTTGTGCGAGTCCGATAGTCCTCTGCCTGAGTTTGCGCAACGCTCCACGCGACGAGAAGGTGTCGTGGAACCACCCCAGCAGGTCATAGCGCCAGCCGTCATTGAGAACCAGCCCCTTTGTGGCGTTCTCTCCTGCCTCGCGCGAGGAGTCATGGCGCCGCCGGTGGCGTGCGGGTGAATGCATAAACAGCGCTCCTTCCAGCGAAACGCGCATCAGTTGGCCTGAGAGCGCGTTGACAGATCGACTGAAATGCGACATAGTGTCCGAAGTGGGACTCGATGTCCAATATCACTGTAGCCGGATGGGGATGCAGAATCAAGGTTCAATCGCGGGGATGTGTCCCACGTGAGACAGGGAGCGCCAAAGTGGCTCAATCAGCGGTTAACCTACGCATACGACGGACGCAGAAGTTGCTGCGGGACGCATTGGTTGAGTTGATCGAGGAGCGGGGCTTCGAGGCGCTAACTGTCAGCGAGATTACCGCGCGCGCGCTGGTGAGCCGGGCAGCCTTCTACCGCAACTATCACGATAAATACGACCTGGTTGAGAAGATCTTTGCTGAGGCCATGGGCAAGCTGCTGAATACGGTTGGCGACCTGGGGCAAGAGCATCCGGCGGAGATCTGGGTGGCCTTCTTCGAGCATATCGCCAGCTATGAACGACTCTATCGCGCGCTGCTGGGCAGCAAGGGAAGCCCCTGGTTTGCCTGGAAGATGCGCGCGGCGTTGCGTGACGTGGTCATCGAGCAGGGGCGGCATCCTCACGGGCCGGGCGCTGGCGCGCACGCTGCCCATTCCTTCGCCGATGGATTCGTGCCAGATACCGTATCCACGCTCTTTGTCGAGGCGATTACCTGGTGGCTCGAGCATGGCCGCCCTTACACCCCACGAGAGATTGCCACGCGAACCTCCCTGCTCGCCGCCGCGCTCTTCAAAGAAGCGGCCACCTGGCAGTAGCCGCTTGCGGATTGCTTGCGCTCTAAACTGAAGTCTTGTTCAGCGCAGGGCCATGCGAGTCGCGCCAACCAGCCGCCAATAACTCTGTTCGCTCAACATATTGGATCGAACACCTCACTGAGCTTGAGGTGATTCATTCCTTGCCTGATATTTGACCGATAAATGTCGTGATACGTTTTGCAATCTCATCTCGTACCGAGCGGAACATGGCCAACCGCTTAGCCTCCGATCCCGTTGCAACGCTGGGGTCGGAGAAGCCCCAATGCTCCTGCCGCCGAGCGCCTGCGAAGAAGGGACACTCTTCGGCAGCCTGGTCGCAGACCGTCACCACCAGGTCCATCGGTGGCTGCCCTATGAACTCGTCGAGCGACTTTGCCCGGTAGCCTGCCGCCTCGCTGATGTCGATGCCAACTTCACGCATGACCTGAACCGCTAATGGATGCACGCTTCGCGGGTGGGTTCCCGCGCTGAAAACCGCGTAGCGGTCATCGCCGCGCGCGCGTAGAAGCCCTTCGGCCATCTGCGACCGCGACGAATTATGGGTGCAAAGAAACAGAACGCGCATCGCCTCCGCACTACCGGCGTTGCTCATGTCAAGCTCCTTTCGAGTGCAGGAGTGCTGACTCTTGGGTTCATGGGCGCGATGGTGATGGCGCCAGACTCGTCAGACGCAGCCAACGGTAGCAGAGCGCCGCAAGCATAGCCCCGATGGGCGGTGCGACGAGATAGATCCACAGAGACGTCCAGGTCTCACCGACGACGGCTGGCCCAAGCGAGCGTGCGGGATTCATCGAGGCGCCACTAATTGGTCCCGCGAAGAGCGCTTCAAGCCCGACGGTTGCCCCAATGGCCAGGGCGGCTGCCTGTCCCACCGCACGCGTGTCAGTGGCGACCGCCATGATGACGAACATCAGGAAGAATGTGAGTAGCGCCTCTAAACCAAAGGATTGCCAGACCGATCCTGATGGCAGGGTTGCGCCGAGGCGCGCAGCATCACCCAGAAGCAGGCGCAAACAGATTGCTGCCGCAAGTGCGCCGATGCATTGCGCCAGCCAGTAGGCAGCCATGCGCCGGAGGGGAAAGTGACGGGCAAGGACGAAACCAAGCGTGACGGCGGGATTCAAATGGGCGCCACTGAGATGCCCAGTGGCGTAGATCATCGCCGCGATGACCAGCCCAAAGACTAACCCGACGCCAACATGGGTGACCTGTCCACCGGAAATGGCGTTCACCATAATGGCGCCACACCCCGCGAACACCAGCCCGAATGTGCCAATACCTTCGGCGACGCACGCCGCAAGCAAAGGAGACGGTCGGGACTTGGAGGCGCCGAATTGCTCTAGCTGTTCTTGCTGCTGAGACTCCCGTACCCCTTGCGGGTTTTGCAATCCCTGCCTCAGCCCTGCTCTCGATGGTGAGATACGATCTGCCATGTACTGGCTACTCCTATCGCAGTGAGTGGAAGCGCGCACCAGTCCCAGGATGGGGAAGCAGGAGCAGGTAGCGGATGCGTACCTGCAACTCACTCAAGACCTCGTGGAAGACCCTGGCGCGCTGCTCTGGGTCCTCGACTACCACTGGGTCGGCGATACTCCAATGCGCTTGCGCCGGGTCGCCAGGGAACGACGGGCAGACGTCGCGTACGCGGTCACAGACGGTGATGATGTAGTCTAACGGCTCGCCAATGAACTGCTCCAACGGTTTAGCGGTGAGCCCTGCCGTGTCGATTCCGGCCTCCCGCAGCGTTGCAAGCGCCTCGGGATGCGCCTCAGTGGGCAGGCTTCCCGCGCTAAATGCCTGTACCTGGTCGCCGCCCATCTGGCGCAGGACGGCCTCAGCCATTTGCGAGCGCGCGCTGTTATGGGTACAGAGAAACAGGACTCGCAGGGGGCGCGACAGGCTGTGCAGCGTATCTCGCTGCTCGTCAGGCTGGCCTAATGGAGCCGACATTCCTGGATACAGCGCATCGCCAGCGGCGGCGTACAGTGCGTGCAGGCGGCCAATGTCCAATTGATAGTACACATCACGCGCATCGGCGCTACTGCGCCTATCGTGGAGCACTCCCAGGTCGCGCAACTGCTTCAGATGATACGAGACCGCGTTCGGAGGGAGGCGTATTAATGCCCCAATCTCACCAGCCCGCCGATCGGACTGTGCGAGGAGGCGCACAATCGCTTGCCGCGACTCATCGGCCAGGAGGCGCAGAAACCGTCTGCCGTCGGATGGGGTTGTAGGGTGAGCCTCAGCGAGTGAGAGAGTATGCATAGCAGCTTCTGCCTTCACGCCAATAGTTCAGTAAAAATTGAATCGATATTGATTGAAATAATAAGCATGAGGGAGGCGCTTGTCAAGATCCGAAGGGATGTCCGGTGCAAGTGGCACACTCGCGCCAATACACCGGACATGAAGCGCTAGGAGAAATTGTGACCCGCGCCCTGGCTGTTCGCTTCCGACCTAGCAGCAGCCACGAGGCGGCGTCGGTTTTGCGTCGTCACGGCTGACCAACGCTACCGGTACCGCATGCTGTGCTGCCTCGGCCACCGCAGCAGTCACCGGCTTTGTGGCGCGAACAAATGCGCTGGCTAGCTTACCGTCGCCCGATTCCCAGCCGTCGGGTAATGTTGTCGTATCCAGACCAGCCTCGGCGACGGTATAGCGCCGGGTAATCTCAATGCCGATGTCCTCGAATCCGGCCTCCACGAGCAGCCGTTGGTACTCCTCGATAGTGAGCGCGCCAGCGAGACAGCCGACCCATGCCTCCATGTTGCGTCGGAGTTCCTTCGGCACTGGACCGTCGGCGACGACATCCGAGACCGCGAAGCGCCCGCCGGGCTTCAGGACGCGGAAGGCGTCGCGCAAGACCAGCGACTTATCGGCGGCCAGATTGATAACACAATTGCTGATGACGACATCCACCGCGTTCGCTGGGAGCGGAATGTCCTCGATGCGCCCGCGCAGAAACGCGACGTTGCTGACGCCTGCCTTCGCCTTGTTTTCCTGGGCGAGCGCCAGCATCTCGTCGGTCATATCGACGCCATAGGCGAAGCCCGTCGGACCGACGCGCCTGGCGGAGAGCAGCACATCGATGCCACCACCAGATCCCAGATCAAGGACGGTCTCGCCTTCGTGCAGATCGATGAGCGCGGTCGGATTGCCGCAGCCGAGGGACGCAATCACCGCCTCTTCGGGCAGCCCAGCCACCTGCGCGTCATCGTAGAGTCCGCTGGTGACGAGATCGCCGCTCTGGTCGCCGCAGCCACAACCGCCACCGCAGCAGCCACCGCTACCATCGCCATCACCGCTATGCACGCGCTGGGCCGCCTGCGCATAGCGCTCGCGCACGCGCTCCGTGATCGCGTCTCCACTGGCATCAACTGAAGTAGCCGTTCCCTCAGCCGCAGTGGAATCTGCCTGCGGCTCACTCGCCATATTTGCCATGCTCATCCGACCCTTTCATCGACAATCTTCGATGTACCATCCACAAAAAAAGGACACACCGCCTCATGCCAGAGACTTCACACTTGCCAGCACCCGCTTGCCCTTATCGGTTGCCCAGTAATACGACCACGTGCCGCGCTTCTCACCAGCAATCAGCCCTGCCTCACGCAAGAGGCGCAGATGATGGCTAATCGTGGGTTGGTGGAGCGTAAACTGGTCAGTGATTTCGCAGACACAGAGCGCGGCAGGCTGCTGCACGAGCAACTCAAGCATCCGCAGCCGTGTTGGGTCAGCGATTGCCTTGAGGCGCTCCGCCAGGGCAGCCAGGCGCTGCGCATGGTCGAGCGAAATCTCGGGCGCTGGCGCGCAGCACGCGGTCTCTGCCTCACCAGCTAAATCAGTTGAGTCAGCCGATGGAGCAGCGGATGCGGTTGCGGGAGTCTCCAAAGTGTCCATGCCACAAGTCTACCAGCTTACATCGAAGAATGTCAATATAGTGGCTCAACTCGTAACGACACCCTTGCCCTCGGGAGCCAGAACGGTGGGATTCGGCTTAGCGCGGGGCCATGCGAATCGCGCCATCCAATCGTCCCTTATCGCTTCAAAATAGAGCTTCATGCGCTCAGCATATTGTCCGTGCAACTCGCGGCTGCGCTTGACCTCAGACTGCTTCAAACTCGCTTGGAAACAACCTGAGTGAAGGCGATAAAACAGGGCGTAACGCCGGGAGGCAGGATGGACACTGAACCTGGTCGTGTCAGAGGCGATTTTCCGTCATCGTAGTCGTCAGCCAATTGCCTCCGCTACTGGAGGGCGGGAGCCAGCCACCCGGTGTAGGCGCATACGATATTGGGCACGCCTCAGGCGTTCCCGTCCACGGCGCGTGCCACCGCCTCCCAGAGCGTGAGGGCTCGGCCCTCCTCTCGGGCAGCCGCCCAGGTAGTCTCTCCAAGTAGTTCCGCCGCCCTCGCCACATATGGCTGCCAAATTGGACGAAGATAGGGCAACGGCGCAACGCCGAGACGCTCCCGCAGGGCGGTGGCGGCCTCAACGAGTTGCCCCGCCTGCCTTGCGCGCCCCGTGGCGGCGCGAACCGCCGCCGCTGCCTCCAACCCATCCGCAATGCCAGGTTGCTCCCCGAGGTCGGTAAACGCCACCAGCGATTGCGCGACGAGCCTTGCCGCATGCGCGTACTCACCCCGGAGCAGTGCAACGAACCCAAGATGCTGGCGGGTTCGTGCCGCAAATACCTCATCTCCGCGCTCCCGGTACAGGGCCAGGGCTTGCTCGAAGAGATCCGCGGCTCGCGTCAGATCCCCAGCCAGCATCGTGGCATTCCCCAGGTTTAGGAAAGAGGTAGCACGGTGCCAGACATTCCCTAGTGGCTCACAGACATCGAGCGCTTCCTGCAATACCCGCACTGCCTCGGTATGCCTCCCCTCGGCCAGGGCTGCCATCCCCAGCCCGGTCAGCGCGTTCCTCATGCCCAGTACGTCGCCGTGCCCTTGGGAGAGCGCAAGGTGCTCGACGCTGAGCGCCCTGCTCCGAGCATAGTCGCCTTGATAATACGCCAGCCAGCTCGCCCCCCACAGCGCCTTGGCGCGAACCGGTCCCGGCGCGTGTCGCCCCTCCGCTTCCGCTGCAGCCAGGCACGCTTCCAGCCATCGTCTTCCCTCGCGAATGTCGCCGTGCCGCTGCCAGAATCGCCATACGGCGCCAGCAAGCCGCAATGCCAGTTCCGCTGCGTCAGTGTGCAGGAGCCAGTCCAGCGCCGCTCGCAGGTTGTCGTGCTCCCACTCCAGGCGCGGGTACCAAATGCGCTGGTCTCGGTCCTGCAACGCCAGCTCAGCACGCTCGGCGAGTTGCACATAGTACCAGCTGTGTCGCCGCCGAAGCACCTCCAGTTCACCTGCCGCGTCAAGCTGCTCCGCAGCATATTCGCGAATAGTATCGAGCATCCGATAGTACGGCTCCTCTGCGGTGTCATCTGTCGGGATGATGAGGCTGCCCTCCGCGAGCGTTCGCATGCCATCTAAGACATCGTGAGCTGGCTCACGCTCGCTCATGATGCAGACCTCCTCTGCAGCCTCCAAACTCCATCTCCCCGCGAAGATCGACAAGCGGCGCAGCAGGACTTGGTCTGGGCGCGTGAGCAGATCATAGCTCCAGGCGATCGTATCCCGCATTCGTTGCTGCCGGGTTGGCAGATCGCGCGTTCCGCCCGTCAGGAGCTGCAGTCGGTGCTGCAAGCGGTCGTGCAGCGCTGCCACGGAGAGGTGCGAGACATGGGCAGCAGCAAGCTCGATCGCCAACGGCAACCCGTCCAGACGGTGGCAGATGTGCGAAACCACTGCGACCTTCTCGTCGTCAAGCGCAATCTCAGGCTTAACAAGCATCGCTCGCCGGACAAAGAGGGCGACGGACGGCGACTGGAGGAGATCACTGGCGGGTTGAGGATGGTCGAGTTTCGGAAGGGCAAGGGGCTGTACACGGAACTCGTGCTCGGCCTGGAGCCGCAGCGGGACACGACTCGTGATCAAGAGCGTGAGGCGCGAACAGGAAGCAAGGAGGTGGCCGACCACTGTACTCCCTTCAACTACGCGCTCGAAGCTGTCCAGCAGCAAGAGCATCTCGTGGTCTTGTAAGAATGCGATCAGGCGCTCGCGGATCGGCTGGCTGCGCATCTCTCGCAGTGCGAGTGCTCGCGTGATCGTCGGGTTGATGTCTTCGGGATCCTGCACTACCGAAAGGTCGATGAAGGCTGTGCCATCGCGAAAGTCTTGGGCAAGGGTGGTGGCAACCTGTCGGGCTAGCGAGGTCTTTCCCACTCCACCCGATCCCGTCAGCGTGAGCAGACGGGCGTCATCTCTGCCCAGCAGGCGTACGACTTGGGAAACATCATGCTCCCGTCCGATGAGCGGCAACGATGGAGGCAATACGCGCTGCACCGACACAGACCCAGGCGGACGAAGCGTTGCAACGGCGTGGAGAGCCGTGCGGTCCACCTGGTGGAGCGCTAGCGCGTCGGCCAGCACGTCGACGGTGAGGGGTTGAGGGAACCGAACTTCTCGCTCAAGCATGCTCACGTAGTGTGAGCTGTACCCGGCACGCTCCGCCAGCGCTTCCTGCGTCAGATGGGCAGCTCGTCGATAGCGCTTGAGCAGACGGCCAAAGGTCGGTCCGTCATCCACCGCTTGCCTCCTCCTGCGCCGGAGCGGCCAGTTCCGCCAGGGCGGCTCTGCGCGAAATCCGCCCTGTACGAAAAGTGTACGAATCAGTTCCTGGACGAGCCCATATGCTTGCGGCATGCTGCGCATAGAACGATCGCGACGCAGACGAGACGCTGACGACATTGAAAGGAGCCTGAACCGTGCCAACCGAAGAGAACAAAGCTGTCGTGCGCCGGTATTACGCAGACGTCCTCAACAGAGGGAACATCTCCGCTCTCGATGAGCTTGCCGTGGTCCAATATGACGAGCACGATCCGCTGCCGGGTCAAGCAAACGGGATCGTAGGCCTTCGGCAGCGGGTAGAGATGCTGCGCAACGCCTTCCGTCCACAGTTTACCATCGAAGACATCATCGCCGAGCAAGACAAGGTGGTCGTGCGCTGGACCAATCGGGGCACTCACGTGGGAGAATTCATGGGGCAACCAGCGACAGGCAAATCCTTCACCATCGCTGGGATCGACATTCATCGCCTGCAAGATGGCAAGATGGCGGAGCACTGGCACGTCGTCGACCAGCTGAGTCAGCTGCAGCAGCTGGGCGTCATTCCCCAACCAACAGAGGCCTGAGTCTAGGGCTGGACTGGCTTGGCTGCACTCCTGAGTTGCAGGAATAGTACCGCGATTTTGGCGTATCGGGTACGACGACAGTCCTTTCGCCGGCTGATCACCGTGCTGAGTTGGACCACACGGTGATCAGCGCGGGGCCATGCGAATCGCGCCATCCAGCCAGCGCTAATAGGCTCAACATAGAGCTTCGTTCGCTCGACACACTCACCAGTGGTCTCGGCGCAGTGCTCGAAGAACTCCCCGTTTTTCAGCCCCCAGACTGACCAAGTTCCGCCCTGGGACTGATGACTGATCTCCTGCCA
>Ga0070683_100004430_pt1 | contig 11577 bp, 11 predicted proteins | sample KBSC713LmetaG_FD_64662 | JGI IMG/M metagenome (GOLD analysis project Ga0070683, IMG submission 64662) | Corn rhizosphere microbial communities from Kellogg Biological Station, Michigan, USA - KBS C7.1-3L metaG | ecosystem: Host-associated > Plants > Roots > Rhizosphere ...
TGGGCGCGTGCGATCAGCCGCGGCCGCCGCGTCCGCGGCTGTGGACGCTGTTCGACGTGCAGGACCTGTACGCGGACGGCGCGCCCGGGACCTACGCGGTCGCGAAGGACGCCGGCTTGCCCGGTGGCGTCGCGTTGAGCACGATGCTGGATCCGGTCGACCACACCTCGCTGGCGGTGCAGTGGGGCTGGGCCGAAGGGTACGCGGTCGGCTACACGACCACCGAGGTCTGGGCGTACTTCGACGAGGTGTGGGCGCAGCCGATGTACGTCCCCGTCACCGGCTGGTCGGGCGGCATGGCCCAGGGCGCCTCGGAGCAGCCGATCTTCAGCGTCGGCGCCGACAGCCTCTTCTACAGTCCGTTCTGGCAGATGATCTACGTCGAGGTCCCGGACGGGACGGCGACGTCCGTGCGCGAGATCCTCGACGGCCAGTTCCCGCTGCACCCGGCGCGCGGCTGGACGGCGGCGCTGGCGCCGGCCGACGTCGGTCTGGGCCCGATGTCCGCGATGCCGTCGGGCGGGGCGGTGATGGGAACGGGCTGGTTCGACGGCGCGCCCGCGCCGTTCGTGAAGTTCCCGGTGGCGCCGTTCGGCATCCTCCCGGACGAGGTGATCGAGGAGGTCCCGATCTTTCACTTCGTGTTCGTGAACGACCAGGGCAAATGGGTCGCGCCCGCGATCCCTTCGGTGCTCGGGACGGGACCTCTCTACGCGCATACGCCGGCGCCGGTCGACACCTACGGCGTGCCGACGCCCCAGTACAGCGCGTACTGGCGCGTCTACGACGTGGTGCTGCCGTCGTCCGCGCGCGTGTTCGCGCCCGACGGATCGGCGCCCGACATGGCGCTGACGGACGCCGGTGTCAAGGTCCGTTCGACGGCCTACGGGACCGACGTCGTCGATCCCGCGAACGCCGCGCGGGTCGCCGACGCGCTCGGCCGCGTCGTCCTGAATGACGCGTGCTTCGGCAGCCTCGACAGTGTTCTGCCGCGCCTTGGAAACTGCCTCTACCTCGACTCGCAGCGCGCGATCGAGACGATGATCGCGCAGAACGCGATCGTGCGGACCGAGGTGACCGTCACCTGTCCGCTCGTGAACATCAACGGGGCGGCCGTCACCCCATGATCGCGCGGTCGTTGCGGTCGTCCGTCGTCGGCCTCCTGGTGTTGCTGCTTGCGCCGGCGGCGCGCGGCCAGGCGGCTGTCCCCGCGGTCGATGCGACCGAGCCGGAGCCGATCAACGACAGCGAGGGCTACACCCCGCCGCCCGAGGGCGCGGGCTCATCGCTGTCGATCAACGGATACATCGACGTCGGCTTCGCGAAGGCCCAGGGCGACGGCACCAGCTTCGCGCCCACGGACACGCGCGTCCCGCTGGACTACGGCGTCGACGGCTTCGCGCCGGCGGTGAACTCACGCGGCGACGCGGCGTCGACAGACCCCGGGCCGGGCCGCACCGTGAACGGGTTCCTGCCGCGCTCGGCCGGGATCGGCGGACGCCCGTCGTTCCTGCTGAACACGCTGGACGTCGACATCAAGTACGCGGTGCCGGGCGCGCCGGTGATGTTCTTCTCGCGCGTGCAGTTCCTGCCGCGCTTCTTTGGTCTGGGCGACGGCGGCGACGGAACGCGCGTCTACGTCGAGCAAGCCTTCGGCCGCCTCGTGCCGTTCGACAGCCAGGAGCTCGCGCTCAGCGTCGGCAAGATCGACTCGGTGTTCGGCATCGAGTACCTCGACAACCAGGCGAACATCCGCACCGGCATCACGCCGTCGCTGATCGCCCGGTACACGACCGGCCAATCGGTCGGCGCCAAGCTGTTCTATCGCCTGCAGATCGCGCCGATCTGGTCGGCGCTGAGCCTGAACGTCGCCGCCACCAACAGCGGCACCTTCATCGAGGTGCTGCAGCCGCCGGACGCCAGCCTGACCGGCGCGCCCGTCGCGTCGGGGCGCCTCGGCTACGAGCTGAACGCGCCGGTGCTGCAGGCGAAGCTGGGCGTCTCCGCGATGGCGGGGCCGAGGAACGATCAACCCGAGCGCTCGGCCGACCAGCGCGCGTACGGCGCCGACGTGCGCATCGCGGTCGCCGGCATCTACGTCAACGCGGAGTACGTGCGGGTCAACGAAGGGCAGGGGGGCCAGAAGACGACGTCGGTCGGCACCTTCCCGTTCGCGTCCGCGTTCTGGGCGCGCGGCGGCTACGTGCAGCTCGCGTATGCGCTGGCGCTGGACGCGGGGCCGCTGCGCAAGGTGACCGTCTACGGGCGCTACGATCGGCGCCACGCCTGGTTCGAAGGGTACACGCCCATCACCGTCGATCGGATCACGGGCGGCATCCGCTTCGATCTGTGGGAGGCGGTGATCCTGAAGGCCGAGTATCTCGACAACCGCGAGCTGGCCGGCGCGCCCACCGTCGCGAACAACGTGTTCACGTCGTCCTTGGTGTATAGCTGGTGACGATGCGCGCCCGCATAGTGCGTCTCGCCGCATGTGCGCCGCTGCTGGCGATGCTGGCAGCACCGTCGTCAGCGGCCGCGGCGCCGCCCGACGCGCGCGGCTGGCTGGGCGAGGAGCTGCCGCTGCCGCTCGCGGTGCGGACCGCGCAGGACCTGGCGGTGAAGGCCGCGGCGGAGAAGCAGTACCTGATCTTCAACCTGCTCGCGGGCGGCAAGCTCGCGTGGGACGGGGGCGACTACGCGACGGCGGCGACGAAGTGGGAGGCGCTTCTGCGCGTTCACGGGCTCGACCCCGAGATCGAGAAGGTGATCCGCCCGCTCGCCAAGGAGGCGCGGTCACGCGCGGGCGGCGCCGCCGGCAGCGCGTTGCCGCCGGTCGCGACGGCCGTGCCGGAGCCGCCGTCGCCTGCCACGCCCGCGGGCGCCGAACCCGCGCCACGGCCAGTGCCGTCGGGCGCCACCGTCAGCGGAACGATCGCCGGCGGCGGCAGCCACGGACCCGGCGGCGCGGTCATCTGGTTGAGGCGGGTCGGCGGCACGACGCCCAGGCCCGCGCCCGCGCGCAGCAAGGTGATCACCCAGCGCAACAAGACGTTCATCCCGCACGTGCTGGTCGTGCCTGTCGGAACGCAGGTCAGCTTCCGCAACGAGGATCCGGTCTTCCACAACATTTTCTCGCTCTCGAAGCCCAACGACTTCGACACCGGCCTCTACAAGCAGGGCGCGAGCTATCAGCAGACCTTCAAGCACACGGGCGTCGTCCAGATCCTGTGCAACATCCACTCGTCGATGTTGGGCGTCATCGTCGTCGTCGATACGCCGTACTACGCGCAGGCCGAGGAGTCGGGCGCCTTCTCGATCAAGGGCGTGCCGCCCGGCGATTACGAGCTGAAGGCGTGGCACGAGGCCGCCTCCAAGCTGACCGAGCAGCGACTGAGCGTCGGCGCGGGCGGCGTTCGCGGCCTGACGTTGCAGGTCGGCGGCGACAAGCGGACGCCGCAGTTCGTCCCCGACAAGTCCGGCAAGCCGCGCCAGTCCCACATCGGGTACTGAGCCTTGGCTGGGGTATCAGCGACGGTCCCGCCCGGCGGCCATCAGCTTTCTGAAATGCCGCGGGCGCCGCGGCCGGCGCGTTTCCGCGGCATCGCCGCGGCGCGCGCCCGCGATCGGCGTTGGAACGGCGCTTGCTGACAGGCCGACGCATGCGTATCGATCGAAGCGCGCGCGTGCTCAGCCTGGTGGCCGCGATGACCGTGTCGGCCTGCGGCAGCGTCCTGCAAGCACCCGACGGCGGCACCGATTCCGGGGGCCACGACGGTGGCCCCGGCGCCTGCCGCGCGCTGGATGAGGCCGCCTGCCGCGCGCGCACCGATTGCGCGGTCGGAACGTGCGCGGGCATCTGCGGCAGCGACCCGTCGTTCATCGGCTGCTACGACCGGGTGAACGAGACGGCGCCGCCGTGCCCCGCGCTCGCGGCGGTCCTGTGCCCCGCGCCGTGCTCGGCTCAGACCGACGAGGCCTCGTGCAACGCGCGCCCCGACTGCCGCTCGACCTACTGTCCGAACTGCAACGGCGGCCAGTCGTTCGCCGGCTGCTCGCCCGCCAGCGCGCCGATGCCCGCGAGCCAGTGCCCCGCGATCGCGTGCCCGGCGCCGTGCAGCGCGAACACGACGCAGGCGTCGTGCGACGCGCGCCCGGACTGCCATTCGGTGTTCGTCGACCCGGGCACCTGCGGCTGCGCCAGCGTCGGCTGCTGCGCGCACTTCTCCACCTGCGCGGCCGGCAAGGCGGCCTGCACGCCGCCGTCCACCGGCGTCACGTGCAAGATCGCGACGCCGTACTGCGAAGGACCGGCGTACGTCCTCAGCTACACGAGCAACTGCTACGAAGGCTGCGTGGCCGCCGCCGCGTGCGGCGTCAACTAGCGCCCAGCAGGTAGGCGACCGCTTCCTCGGCCGCGCGCTCGAACGGATCGAGCTGTCCGGGGAAGAGGTGCGTCGCGTTCTCGACGATCCACAGCCGCTTCGGCTCGCTCATCTCGCGCACCGCCGCCTCGATCTCCTCGCGCCCGCCGTATTCGTCCTGGGCCGCCTGGATGATCGCCTTCGGTTTCGTCGAGCGCGCGAGCGCCCCGTAGTCGAACATCTTCAGGGCCAGGCCGATGCCCAGCAGCTTCTCGATATCGTCGCTGCGCGCCCCGACGGAGAGGCCGACGCGCGCGCCGAAGGAGAAGCCGGCGATCCAGATCGGCAGGCCGGGCGCCTGCGCGCGCAGATAGTCGACGGCCGCGCGCACGTCGTCCTCCTCGCCGACGCCTTCGTCGTAGCTGCCCGTCGACGTGCCGACGCCGCGAAAGTTGAAGCGCAGCGCGGTGACCCCGCCGGCGACCAGGGCCTTGGCGGCGCGGTAGACGACGTTATTGTTCATCGTTCCGCCGCCGCGCGGATGAGGATGGCAGACGACGGCCGCGGCGACGGCCGAGCTCGCCTCGCGGAGGATCCCCTCCAGGCGCCCGTGGGCGACGGGGATCGAAACTCGGCCGGACAGCGACGGGGCGTCGGGCATTCGCCGCAGACTACCACCGTCGACAAGACTCGACCGGCGCCTCGCCCGTCCTCGGAGGTCGCCTCACATCAGGTCGCCTCTCATAAGGACGGGCACACGGGACCCGGCCCCCACCACGTGCCGCCGTCGCCCCCTACGCCGCCGCGGTACCCCTCACACCACCCCCACGGCGCCGAGTCCCGTGTGCCCAAATCACCAAGTCGCTTGCTGTCGCACGCTTCTCATTACAACCGGCGTGCCAGCCGGTCGCCGGCGCGCCACCGTCGATTTTTCGGCCCGAACGGCGCGATCTCCGTCGAGCCCCGTTCGATCGCGGTAACGACACGGGCGTCGGGTCGTAACCCGGCGAAGTCAGGGTGCGGCAGCGGGTTCCCCGTCGGTGGGCGATGAACAGTTTTCGCGAGGAGGAGAGAAACCGATGAACAAGGACGAGCTGAAAGAGAAGGCCGATCACCTCAAGGAACGCGTGAAGGAAGCCTTCGGGGACACCAAGAAGAAGGCCGAAGGCTACATGGACAAGGCGCGCGAGAACGCTCGCGAGAAGACCGACAAGGCCAATCAGAGCGTCCCGCAGCGCGACGTGCCCCGGGACGAAGACGACGAATAGCGGCCTGAACGGCTGGGCTACTTTCGGACGCAGAACGCGTTCGGTCCGCAGAGGCCGGACGGGCAGGCGTTGTCGTTCGCGCAGCTCCGGGGTGCGCAGACGCTGACCGTCGATCCGTCCGTGCCGTCCGTGCCGCCCGTGCCCGCCGCAGGGGTCTGGGCGCAGGCGACCAGGGGATCACCCCCGCAGTCGGCGTCCACCCGGCAGGAGAGCAAGCAGAGCTGGCGCCCGTCGGCGAGCCGCGCGCACGAGGCCTGAGCCGGACAGGCGAGGGTGTCGTCGCAGTCGGCGCTGCACACGCCCAGCGCGCCGACGTCGGCGCATGCGCCCGTCGCGCACGCGCGGTCGGCCAGCGCCTCGTTCGCGTCACGACAAGAGGCGCCGACATCGCCGACCAGGCCGAGCGGCAGACAGCCGTGCGTCCACCGGCTGGCCGGCGCCGTCGATCCGACGGGCAATGTCCTGCACACGAAGCCGGGCGCGCAGGCGGCCGTCTCGCAGGACGCGAGGCACAGCGGCGACGGCGGGCCAGCGTCGGCCGGCGGACCGACCGCGACGGCGCCGCACACCGCGTTCGGCTGACACGCGGCCGTGTCGCAGGCCGCCGAGCAGACGCCGCGGATGAACGCTCGCGCGCAGCCTGTTCCTTGCGCGCACGTGCACGTCAGACCAGCGCCGCACTGGGCGTCGACGTCGCAGGGCGCGCCGGTGGCCAGCGCCTCGACGCGGACCTTCAGCGGATCGGGGGGCACCACGGAGCTCGTGCCGGCGCCGCCCTTGACGACCACTTCGTATTCGCCGATGTGCGCATACGTATGCGACGGCGCGCGTTCGGTCGTCTCCGGCGTGTCGTCGCCGAAGTTCCACCGGAACTGCGTCAGCTCGGGCGAGCCGATGGGCGCGAACGACAGCCCGAGCGGCGGCGGCCCCGCGCACAGCGGCACCGTCGCGTCGTACGTCGTGCAGCCGGTCACCGAGATGCTGATCGACAGCGGGCTGGTGACGTCAGCCTTGATCGCGTCGGTCGCGGCGTCGCGCGGCGCGCTGCCGTGATCGCGGCAGCCCGCCCCGACGAGCGTCAGGCACCCGACGACGACAGCGAACGATTGACGAGCCGAAGCCACGTCCCGAGCCTCCCGCGCGGCGCCGGTCCGGTCAAGCCGACGATTGCGCGGCGGCGGCGCGCGCGGCCGCCGCGAGGCGTGCGGTCGCGCGACCCTTCTCGGTGAAGGCGAGGCCGACGCGGTTCGACGCGGGCACGATGCTCTTCACGATGACGGGCACCCGCGGCTGACCGCTGATCTGATCCAGGTGCAGGACGCCGGCGTCGCCGACGCGCAGCCGCAGCGTGGTCTCGACAGCCGCGCCGCTCTCGGACACGTCGCGCACGCGGACAGCGGTCATCTCGGTGGCGAGCTCGAGCGACGCCGCCCAGTCGACGGGATAGCGGGTGTGCCTGCGCGCGTAGCCCTCGACCGCGGCGGGCAGCGGCGCGATCGGGACGTCGATCGGCTCGCCGTCCAGGGCGCACACGTGCTCCCCGACGCGCTCGTCGTTCATGATCGCCTCGGCGATGTGGTCGAACTGGCGCACGTTCCCGTCGATGCCGCGGCGGGCGATCAGCGGCTGCCGCGCCACGATCGACTGGGCGACGCGCTCGCTGGTCTTCAGGCAGCCCACGACCGGCAGCGGGATGCCGAGGTGCTCGCGCACCAGACGTGAGAACGCGTGAAACGTCTCCTCCTGCTCGGGCGCGTCGATCGAATTGCCCACCAGCCCGCCCGCGAATCGTGTCAGCGCCTCGCGCGCGTGCGCGCCGTGCTTGCGCTCGGCGCGCAGCGCCGCGCTCTTGAGGAAGGCGTACGTGGCCTGGAGCGCGGCGGGTGCGCGCGACGTGACCAGCAGGCGGACCGCGTTGATCGCGAAGAAGTCGAACAGGTCGTCGCGGTTGTCGGCGCCGACGTCGATCAGGATGACGTCGCTGTCCAGGTCGTTGAGCTCGCGGACCAGCGCCAGCCGCTCGTCGCGCGAGGGTGGGGTGGCGTCGCCCGCCGCGGGGGCCGGCAAGAGCCTCAGGTTGCGCACGCGCGTCGCCTGCGCGAGCTCGTCCTGGCGGGCGCGCTTCCGTTCCAGCCACGCCTGCAGGCCGCCCTCCGGCGAGGTGACGCCGAACAACGTGTGCTGCCGCGGGGCGCGGTAGTCCAGGTCCACGACCACCACGCGGCGGCCCAGTCCTGCGATCGACGCGGCGAGGTTCGAGACGACCACGCTCTTGCCCAGGCCGCGCGCGGCGGAGCCGACAGCGATCACGGTCGGCATCAACCGCGTGTCCATCGGGGCGTGCCAGCGGCCGCTCGACAGCATCCGCACGCGGCGGAGCGACTTCGGTGCCGCGGACGACATCCGCGCGTCGCCACCGGAGCGGGTCTGGCGTTCAGACATTCTGCGGCCTTCCCCCTGACCAATTTGTCGTCGGATCAGGCCTCCAGCTAAAGCATTGTCTCAATAAGCCGATGGGTTGGGGCATGTCCTCATCTGCCCATGCTGTGGTGTCGTTGGGTCAACCGGTGGTCGACGCCGAGCCGACCCCTGAGCCTCAACTCGCCGTGGCGGTGAACCTGCCCGTCGACCTGCCCACGATGTTGCGCCAGCTCGAAGACGCGTACATCCGCGCGGCCCTGACGCGGACGCAGTTCAACAAGAAAGAGGCCGCCAAGCTTCTGGGGATGGGCCGCACGACGCTGGTCGAGAAGCTGCGCCGCCGCAACCTGGCCGCGTCGCGCTCGGCCTGAGCCAGGCGCGCGGGCGGAAGCCGGCCTCGCCTGCTCGCGTACGCAAACTGACCGCTCGCGCTCGGAATCTGTAGTCGCGCCGCAGGCCTTGGTAGATTGGCGGCGTGTTAGGCCGCAAAAGCGAAACCCTCGCGGGCTGGGGCCGCGCACCCGTCGTGCCCGGACACGAGGTGCGCTCGGAGGACCTGGCTCGCATCGCTGACGGCCGCCCGCTGTCGCGCGGCCTGGGTCGCTCGTACGGCGACTCCTCGCTGCCCGCCCCGCGCGATCACGAGGTGGTCTCCACGGTGCTGGCGGACCGCATCCTGTCGTTCGACGCGGACAGCGGCCTCCTGCGCGCCGAGGCGGGTCTGTCGCTGGACGACATCTATCGCCTGTTCCTGCCGCGCGGCTGGTTCGTCCCGGTCACGCCCGGAACGAAGTTCGTGACGCTGGGGGGGATGGTGGCCGCGGACGTCCACGGCAAGAACCATCACAAGCTGGGGTGCTTCGGCGCGCACGTCCTCGATCTCAAGCTGCGCGTCGCCGACGGCCGGACCGTGAGGTGCAGCCCGACGGTCGAACCCGATCTCTTCCGCGCCACGATCGGCGGCATGGGCCTGACCGGTCACATCCTGGAGGTCGCGTTCAAGATGGTGCGCGTCCCCTCGCCGTGGATCTGGCAGGAGAGCGAGCGGATGCCGAACATCGAGGCGTTCGTCGCCGGCCTCAAGGCGGCCAGCGCCGACTGGCCGATGACCGCCGGCTGGATTGATTGCCTGTCCAGCGGGCCGAAGATGGGGCGGGGAATCCTGTTCAAGGGACGATGGGCGACGGCTGAAGAGGCGCCCAAGCGCGCGCCGCGGCCGAAGCGCCGCTTCACCATCCCGTTCGACTTTCCCCAGTTCGTGCTGGGGTCGCTCAGCATCCGCGCGTTCAACACGCTGTTCTACTGGAAGCATCTGCGGCGCATGCAGCGCCGGATCGTCCACCCCGAGTCGACGTTCTATCCGCTGGACATGCTCTGGCACTGGAACCGGATGTACGGGCGGCGCGGGCTGACGCAGCACCAGTGCGTGCTGCCCAATGAAGCGGGCGCGGGCGCGGCGCGGCGGTTCCTCGAGGTGCTCACCGCGCGCGGCGGCGCATCGTTCCTTTGCGTGATCAAGGATTGCGGGCCCGAGGGCGTCGGCATGCTGTCGTTTCCGCGTCCCGGGATCTCGATCGCGCTCGACATCGCCGTACGAAAGGACACGCCCGCGCTCATCGACGCGTTGAACGAGTGCGTGGTGAAGGAGGGCGGCCGGATTTACCTCGCGAAGGACGCGTTCACGCGCGCCGAGCATTTTCGCGCGATGGATCCACGTATCGACGAGTTCCAGCGCGTGCGGCGCATCTGGGATCCGAACCGGCAGCTGCGCAGCGCGCAGTCGGTGCGACTGTTCGGGGATCCGGCGTGAGGAAGGTCGTCCTGCTGGGCGCGACGAAGGGGATCGGGCGCGCGCTCGCGCGGCAGCTCGCCGCGCGCGGGGACGCGGTCTTCCTGCTGGGACGGGACCCGACCGACCTCGCCGCCAGCGCCCGCGACCTGGAGATTCGCGCCGGGCGTGCGGAAGGATCGGTCGGTACGGCGCCCTGCGACCTCGAGCGGCCGGATGATTTCGGGGCGGCGCTGGACAGCGCGGACGTCGTGCTGGGCGGCTTCGACACCGTGGTCGTGACGGCTGGGTTGTTCGCGACCCAGGATCGCCTGGAGGCGGAGCCGAAGTTCGCGCGGCGCCTGCTCACCGCCGACTTCGCGAACACGGTGATGTTCTGCGAAGAGGCGCGGCGCCATCTGCTCGCGCGGGGCGGCGGCACGCTGTGCGTGTTCAGCTCCGTCGCCGGCGAGCGCGGCCGAAAGCCCGTCATCCTGTACGGCGCCGCAAAGGCTGGGCTGACCCATTATTTGGAAGGGCTCGATCACAAGTTCCATGACAAGGGCCTGCGCGTGGTCTGCGTGAAGCCGGGGTTCGTTCGTACCGGAATGACCGCTGGGCTGCCGACGCCGCCGTTCGCCGGCGAACCCGACGGCGTCGCGCGCGATGTCGTTCGCGCGATCGATCGCGGCACTCCGGTCGTGTACGCGCCGCCGATCTGGCGGCTGATCATGCTGGTGATCCGCATGCTCCCGCGCTTCGTGATGCGCAAGATCGGCTTCTAGCCCTCACGGCGCGTACGTATTTCCCGGACAGCACCTCGGTTTTTCCGGAGCGGACGCATCGAAAAACTCGGAATCCGTCCCGTGTTTCCGTTCGAATGAGGCGGCAGCAAAAACTGCGCGAACGATCGCGAAAACTTCTGTTGACGTGGCACCCCAGTTCGCACTAAATGCTGCGCGACGAGGATGAGTCCTCTCTTCCGCCCACGACACAACACCCTGGCGCAGATCTCGCTGTTCGTAGTCGCCGCCGGTGCCGCCGGCGTGCCCTTGGGTCTCATGTTGTACGCGCGCACGCCTTATGCGCGCGGCATGCAGGAGCCCGTCGAGCAGCCGATCCAATTCGACCACCGGCACCACACCCGGGACGAAGGCATCGACTGCCGCTACTGTCACAACACAGTGGATCGGTCGCCGGCTGCCGGCCTCCCCGCGACGCAGGTCTGTTTGAACTGCCACTCGCAGGTGTGGAACAAGAGCCCGCTGCTCGAGCCGGTGCGTGAGAGCTTCTTCAAGAACACGCCGATCAAGTGGTCGCGCGTGTACGCGGTCCCTGAGTTCGTCTACTTCAATCACTCGATCCACGTGAACAAGGGCGTGGGCTGCGTGAGCTGCCACGGGCGCGTCGACGAGATGCCGGCCGTCGAGAAGGCGACCCCGCTGACCATGGGCTGGTGCCTCGAGTGCCACCGCCGTCCGGAGCCGAACATCCGCCCGGTCGAAGAAGTCACGAACATGGAGTGGAAGCCGCAGGGCGATCCCGAAGAAGCCGGGCGGCTGCAGGCGGCGAAGAACAACGTCCACACCCGGACGAGCTGCACCACCTGCCATAGATGATGACGTCATGAGCTGCGACGACAACCACGAGGCACGAGCAAAGGACCGCGAGAAGCGGCGGTCGTTGCCGATTGCCGGTGAGCAGGCCAAGTCGGGCACGAAGTCGGCGACGCCGAAGTACTGGCGGAGCGCGGCGGAGC
>Ga0070683_100004435_pt1 | contig 11570 bp, 9 predicted proteins | sample KBSC713LmetaG_FD_64662 | JGI IMG/M metagenome (GOLD analysis project Ga0070683, IMG submission 64662) | Corn rhizosphere microbial communities from Kellogg Biological Station, Michigan, USA - KBS C7.1-3L metaG | ecosystem: Host-associated > Plants > Roots > Rhizosphere ...
CTCAAGGTCAACATCTCGTGGCACTTCTTCTTCCCCAGCAGCTCGACGACGCCGTGGCAGCTCGAGGGGGTGATCCGGGCGATGAAGCAGGACGGCTACGATCCGAACCTGATTCACGCCTGCCACAACCGCACGGTCGTCATCGACGCCCACCTGGGGGAGCGCGAGAACAAGCAGGTCAACGTCGTCGAGGCGCACGGGCTGCGCAACATCCACATCTACGAGACCGAGGAGTGGATGGACGTGCGCGACGCGGTCGGCGACCTGACGAAGAAGTTCACCTGCCTGAACGAGGTCTACCCGAAGGGCTTCATGATCCCGAAGCGCTTCATCGGCGAGAACATCATCCACCTGCCGACGGTGAAGACGCACATCTTCACCACGACGACGGGGGCGATGAAGAACGCGTTCGGGGGGCTGCTCAACGAGCACCGCCACTGGACGCACCCGGTGATCCACGAGACGCTGGTCGATCTGCTGATGATCCAGAAGAAGATCCACCGCGGCGTATTCGCGGTGATGGACGGCACGTTCGCCGGCGACGGCCCCGGGCCGCGTTGCATGTTGCCGCACGCCAAGAACGTGATCCTGGCCAGCGCCGACCAGGTGGCGATCGACGCGGTGTCGGCGAAGCTGATGGGCTTCGATCCGATGCAGATCAAGTACCTGCGCATGGCGCACGATCTCGGCCTCGGCTGCGCCGATCCGCGCGAGATCGAGATCGTCGGCGACGAGGCGGCGGGCGCCGAGAACTGGCACTTCGTCGGCCCGTTCCAGAAGATGACCTTCGCCTCGCGCATGCAGCACAAGATCTACTGGGGCCCGTTCAAGAAGCCGATCGAGTGGACGCTGAAGACGGTGCTGGCGCCGTGGGCCTACATCGCCAGCGTGATCTACCACGACAGCTTCTGGTATCCGGTCAACGCCAAGCGCATGATGCGCGACGTCCTGTCGAGCCCTTGGGGGCGCCTGTTCCGCAACTGGGAGTCGCTGACGCCGGATGCGAACGGCTACCCGCAGGTCGGCGGCGAAACGGCCGAAATCAAGCTGACCGGCGGCAAGGCGCTCGTCCGCTCGCTGGGCATCCTCGGCACCTGCATCACGCAGGCGCCGGAGTTCCTCAGCAAGCGCGTGCGCCAGGCCCGCGGCGGCGATCGCCGCGAGGCGCTGGCGAGCGAGCGCGGCAAGTGAGCAGAGAGACACATGTCTGATTTTTCCGTGCGTTCGGACAACGTCGACGTCGAGCAGATCATGCGGCAGATCCGCTCCCGCATCCGCGAGAAGCGCGGCGTCGACTACACCGAAGAGGAAGTCCGCGAGCTGGCCAGCGTCAAGCTGGAGAAGTTCATCGATCCCAAAGGCGTGCGCTCGGGTCTACTCGAGGAGTACCGCCGCGTCGGCGCGCCGGAGGCGGCGCCGCCGAACTACGCGTTCGGCGAAGAGACGCTCTACGAGACGCACCGCGGCCCGATCCGCTGGATCCGCTCGCTGCTGCGCCCGTTGCTGAAGATGCTCTTCAACCCCAACCCGCTGATCCAGGCGCTGCACATCCAGGCCGACCTGAACCAGCGCAACGCCGAGCGCTGGGCCAGGCGGGAGCATCTCGACGCGCTGCACTACGAGGTGATCCACAACCTCGTGGTGGAGGTGACGCGCAGCACGCTCGAGGTGAAGAGCCTGAAGATGCGGCTCGAGTCGATCGCCAGCCGCCTCGATTTCGACGAGCGGCGCGCCCGCGCGCTCGAAGGCGTGGTGCAGTACCGGGCGGGCACCGTGCCGCCGCTGCAGACGCCGACGGGACAGGACCGTCACGAGCCGCGCCGCGATCGCGATCCGCGCCGCGACCAGCGCCCGCAGGGTCCGCGGCCGCAACCGCAGCCGCAGCCGCAGCCGCAACAAGGCCCGCCGGTGCCGACGGCGCCGGGGGACCAGCCGTCGCACAACGCGCTCGACACCGAGGGGAACGAGCGCCGCTCCCGCCGTCGCAGACGGCGTGGACGGCGGCGCGGCGGTGAGGGTGGGCGCCCCGAATCCGGTCAACCAGTGAGCGCGAGCTTCAGCTCTGGCGCCGACGAGGAAGCCTCGTCGGTCGACGAGGCTTCGGGGCCGGCACCCGATCTGAAGGTCGGGCCAACCGGTGGATCTGAGTCGAGCGTCGTGGCTGAATCGCCCGTGCTACCGCCAGCACCGCCGGCCGATCGAGAACCGCCGACGGAATGAAGCTGGCCGTAGTCGTCCAGCGCTACGGCGCGGACATCAACGGCGGCGCGGAGCTCCACGCGCGCTACATCGCCGAACGTCTGTCCCGGCGCGCGTCGGTCGAGGTCGTCACCACCTGCGCGCGCGATTACGTCACCTGGAAGAACGAGCTGCCGGCCGGCGTCGAGCAGGTCAACGGCGTCACCGTGCGCCGCTTCCCTGTCGCGCACGAGCGGCGCCCGGAGGACTTCGGCCGCCGCTCTGTCCGGGTCTTCGACAAGATGCACTCGATTGCCGACGAGCTCGCCTGGCTGGAGAGTGAAGGGCCGGCCAGCCCGGCGCTGGTCGACCACGTCGTCAAGGCCGCGCCCGGCCTCGACTTCGTGTTGCTGTTCAGCGCGCGCTATTACCACGCCTGGCACCTGGCGCGGCGCATTCCCGACAAGGCGGTGATCGTGCCGACCGCCGAGCGTGACCCGGCGATCGCGCTCACGATCTTCGGCCCCGTGTTCCGAGGGGTGCGCGCGCTGATGTACAACTCGCCGGAGGAGCGGGCGATGCTCAACGCCGCCACCGGCAACGACGCGGTCCCGGGCGTCGTGGTCGGCGTCGGATCCGACGTCCCCGAGCGCACCGACGCGGCGCGCTTCCGCCGTGCCTTCCGCATCAATCGTCCGTTCGCGATCTACATCGGACGCATCGACGAGAACAAGGGCTGCGGCGAGCTCTTCGCGCATTTCCAGCGCTACGCGACAACGTTCCCGCGCGGCATGGACCTCGTCCTCATCGGCAGCGCGATCATCGACGTGCCGAAGCACCCGCGCATCCACCACCTCGGCTTCCTCGACGACCGCGACAAGTTCGACGCGCTGGCGGCCGCCGACCTGCTGATCATGCCGTCGTACTACGAGAGCCTGTCGATGGTCGCGCTCGAGGCGTGGGCGCTCGGCAAGCCGGTGCTGGCCAACGGCCGCTGCGACGTGCTGAAGGGACAGTGCATCCGGAGCAACGCCGGGCTCTACTACGAAAGCTACGAGGAGTTCGTCGAAGCGCTCTACTCGCTCGAATCCAACGGTCCGCTCAACCGCCGGCTGGGTCAGAACGGCCGCGAGTTCTTCCGCCAGCACTACGCGTGGCCGGTCATCGAGCGCAAGTACCTGGAGATGTTCGATCGGCTGAAGGCGGCCGAAACCAGTGCGCCTCCCGGCTTCATCCGGGAGACCCCCGAGCCGCTCCCCGGATTTTTTGCGCGGCGCAGGCGCGAGATCCCTCCGGCGCGCGAACTGCTCGAGAAGGTCCCGACAGGTCCCGCCCTGGAACGTCGACCATCGGACAGGCGCAGCGCATGAGCGGCCGCGTCCATCAGGTGCTGGCGACGCTCGGCTACGGCGACGCCATCGGACACGAGGTACTCGGCATCCAGCGCGTGCTGCGCGGCGCCGGCTACGCGTCCGAGATCTTCGTCGAAACGGCGGACCGCCGCCTCGAGCACCTGACCACGGACTATCGCGAGATGGTGGGCCACGTCGCGCCCGAGGACGTGCTCATCCATCATTTCTCGATCGGATCGCGCGCCTCGCGCACCGCCTACGCGCTGCCGGGACGGATGGCGCTCGTCTACCACAACATCACGCCGCCGCACTACTTCATCGGCGTGCACAAGGACCTCGTCAAGCTGTGCTTCCGCGGCCGACGCGAGCTGACCGCGTACGTCGGCCGCTGCGAGCTCGCGCTCGGCGACTCGGAGTACAACCGGCAGGAGCTCGAAGCGCTCGGCTTCGCGCGCACCGCCGTCCTGCCGGTGGTCCCCGACTTCGCGCATCTGAGCGTTCCGCCCAACACCATGACGGCGGATCGCTTCGACGACGGGTGGACCAACGTGATGTTCGTCGGACGCGTGATCCCGAACAAGAAGTTCGAGGACGTCATCCGCGCGTTCCACGTCTATCGCACGCGCCACAACCCGCGCTCGCGCCTGCTGCTCGTCGGCTCCTACGGCGGCTTCGAGCGCTACCTCGCGATGCTGAACGGCCTGGTCGCGCGCCTCGGCACGCCGGACGTGCACTTTCTCGGGCACGTCTCCAACGAGGAGCTGACCGCCCTCTACGACGTCGCCGACCTGTTCCTGTGCGCGAGCGAGCACGAGGGCTTCTGCGTGCCGCTCATTGAGGCGTTCTCGAAGCAGGTGCCGGTGCTCGCCTACGCGGCGACCGCGGTGCCGGCGACGATGGACGGCGGCGGCGTCCTCTACGACAGCAAGGACCCGTTCGAGATCGCGCGCCTGATGGCGGCCATCCTCGACGAGGCCGACGTCGAGGACGCGATCGTGGCCAGCCAGGACGCGGCGCTGGCGCGGCTGCTGGCGAAGGACTTCGGCGGCACGCTGCTGCGGTTCGTCGACGAGGTGCGCGCCACCCCGCCGCGGCCGGCGCCGGAGGTGCCCTACGACTTCTGGCCGATGTTCGATCAGGCGGAACGGCTCGAGGAGCTTCGCCAGTTCCGGCCGGCGGTCTATCGCGCGTTGCCCACCGCCGCTGAAGCCGCGGTCGGCAAGCCGGCGGCGCCATGAAAGTGCATCAGTGGGTCCCCGCGGCGCATCGCGGGGACGCGATCGGCGACAGCGCGCGCGCGGTGCGGGACATGCTGCGTGCCATGGGCCACGAGTCCGAGATCTTCGCGCTCACGATCGACGACAACATGCGCGGCGAGGCCCTGCCGTTCGCCGACGCGGCCGCCACCGCGGGCGACGTGACGATCTTCCATTTCGCGCTGCCGTCGCCGATGACCGGGGCGTTCGCGGGTCTGCGCGGCGTCAAGGTGCTGCAATACCACAACATCACGCCGGCGTCGTTCTTCGCGCCGTACGACCCGGCACTGTTCCGGCTCGCCGCGCTCGGGCGCCGCGAGCTGGCCACGCTCGCCGGCCACGTCGATCTCGCGCTCGGTGACTCCGAGTTCAACCGCCAGGAGCTGGAAGCGCTCGGCTTCACGCCGACGGGCGTGATGCCGATCGCGGTCAACACCGCGCGCATCACCGACGCGCCGCCGCGCCCGGCACTCGAGCGCATCCTCGCCGACGGCCTGATCAACGTGCTCTTCGTCGGCCGCATCGTCCCCAACAAGCGGATCGAGGATCACATCCGCCTCGCCGAGCAGTACAAGCGCTACGTCGACGCGTATTACCGCTTCATCTTCGTGGGCCGCTACGATGGGCTGCCGCGCTACTACGCGCAGATTCGCGCGCTGCTCGATCAATATGAGATGCTGCCGGACCGCTTCTGGTTCACCGGCCCGGTGCCCGACGAGGACCTGGCGGCGTTCTACCGCTGGGCCGACGCCTACGTGTCGTTGAGCGAGCACGAGGGGTTCTGCGTGCCGCTGGTCGAGGCGATGGCCGCCGACGTGCCGATCGTCGCCTACGCCGCCGGCGCGGTGCCGGAAACGCTGGGCGGGGCCGGACTGCTGTTTGCGCCGAAAGACCTCGAAGTGGCGGCGGAACTGCTCGGCAGCGTCGTATACGATCGGAGCCTGCGCGGCCGCGTCCTGGACGGACAGCGGCGCCGCCTGCTGGATTTTGCGCCGGCGCGGATCGAGGCGCGGCTGAGGGAGATTGTAGAGCGGGTCTCTTAGGCCCGCCGCTGATCATGAGGATCGCTTTCATCGTCCAGCGCTACGGCACCGAAATCCTCGGCGGATCCGAGTACCACTGCCGTCTGATCGCCGAGCGCCTCGCGCCCAAGCACCACGTCGAGGTGCTGACCACGTGCGCGCAGGATTACATCACCTGGAAGAACGAGTACCCGGAAGGGACCGATCGGGTGCGCGGCGTCACGGTGCGCCGCTTCGCCAGCGCGCGCACGCGCGACATCGAGGCCTTCAACCGCTACTCGGAGTGGATCTTCACCTCGCCGCACACGCGCGACGACGAGATGGAGTGGCTGAAGCAGCAGGGCCCGTGGTGCCCGGCGCTGCTCGAGTACCTCGAGCGGCACCAGCAGAACTACGACGTGCTGATCTTCATGACCTATCTCTACGCGCCGACGGTCCTCGGCACCCGGATCGCGCCGCACAAGAGCATTCTCGTGCCCACCGCGCACGACGAGCCGGCGATCCATCTCGGCATCTACAAGGAGCTGTTCAGCGCGCCGGCGGCGATTGCCTACAACACCGACGTCGAGCGGCGCTTCCTGACCACGCATTTCTCGATCCGCGCGGTCGAGGAGGAGACGGTCGGCTGCGGCGTCGATCTGCCCTTCGGGCTCAAGGACGCGAAGGACGCGAGGGATGCCGGTAGGCCGGACCTGCCAGGTCCGGCAAAGGATGCCGGTAGGCCGGACCTGTCAGGTCCGGCGAAAGAGCCCGACGACGAGGAGAACGAGCCGATTCCGGACGAGGACCAGCCGCCGAGCTACCGCCCCCACCTGGCCGGACGGGGTGTGCTGTTCAAGCGCCGGCACCGGCTGCACGGGCCGATGGCGCTCTACGGCGGCCGCATCGATGCCGGCAAAGGCTGCGAGGAGCTGATCGAGTACTTCAGCAGCTACGTCCAGGACGGCGGCGACGCGTCGCTGGTGCTGATGGGCGTCAAACTGATGCCGCTGCCGGAGGAGCCGTTCCTCCATTTCGCCGGCCGCCTCCCCGACAACGAGCGCCTGCAGGCCCTCGAAGCCGCCACCGTCGTCGTCGTGCCGTCGCCGTACGAGAGCCTGTCGCTGCTCGCGCTCGAGGCGTTCGCCGTCGGCACGCCGATCCTGGCCAACGCGCGCAGCGAAGTCCTGGTCGATCACTGCCAGAAATCGAACGCGGGCCTGTACTACGCCGACCGCGACGAGTTCGTCGAGTCGCTGAAGCTGCTCGTCGCCGACCACCGCCTGCGTGCGGCAATGGGCCGCAACGGGCGCGCCTACGTGCGGCGCAACTACCGGTGGGACGTGATCATCTCCAAGTACGAGCGGATGTTCACCAAGCTGCGGGGGCGGTAGGCCGTCACATGCAGACAGGAAGAGTCGGCCGACGCCTCGTCGGGGCGGCGCTCGCGCTCGCCGCGTCGACGGCGCTCGCGGCGCAGACCAGCGTGCTGTTCCCGTGGCCGTCGGGGCGATCGCAGGTCACCTTCGAGATCCGCATCCCCCAGGCCGTGCGCGGCGAGAAACTGACCGGCCGCGTCTATGTGATCCTCACGCACGACGCGTCGCGGGAGCCGCGGCTGCAGGTGAGCCGCGTCGGGGCGCCGCTGTTCGGCCGCGACGTCGAGCAGCTCGCGCCCGGCGCGGCGGCGATCGTCGACGGGACCGATCTCGGCACGCCGGTCGCCGACATGGCCGACCTTCCGGCCGGCGACTACTGGGTGCAGCCGTTCGTCAACGTCTACTCCGAGTTCCGGCGGGCCGACGGCCACGTGCTGTGGATGCACGACGACCAGTGGGAAGGCCAGAACTGGATCCGGTCGCCCGGGAACATCTACGGCGCGCCACGGCGGATCCACTTCGACGCGGCGGTGAAGCAGACGATCGCGCTCACCGCCGACGCGGTGATTCCACCGATCGAGCCGACGCCCGACGACGACTTCGTGCAGCGGTTCAGGTTCCAGAGCCCGACGCTGACGAAGTTCTGGGGCCGCCCGATCTATCTCGGCGCCACCGTGCTGCTGCCGCGCGACTACAAGACGTCGACGATCAGCTATCCGGTCAACTACATCCAGGGGCACTTCGGGCTCAACGCGCCGTACAACTTTGGCGCCCCGGCGGGCGGACGCGGCGGCGGCACCAGCGAGCGGCCGTTTCGCGACAGCTGGATGGCCGACGGCTTCCCCCGCGTGATCGCGGTCACCTTCCAGCATCCGACCCCGTACTTCGACGACTCCTACGCCGTCAATTCGGTGAACGTCGGCCCCTACGGCGACGCCATCATGCAGGAGCTGATACCGGAGATCGAGAAGCGCTACCGCGTCATCCGCGAGCCGTGGGCGCGCTGGCTGAGCGGCGGATCCACCGGCGGCTGGGAAGCGCTGGCGCTCCAGATCTTCCATCCCGACTTCTTCGGCGGCACCTGGGCCTACTGTCCCGACCCGGTCACCTTCACCGACGTCGAAGGGGTCAACGCCTACAAGGACGACAACGCCTTCTACAAGTCGATCGGCGACTTCCAGCGCACGCCGACCGTCAACTCGCGCGAGGTCAACGGCGAGATCCGGCAGACGGCGCAGCAGCGCTACTGGATGGAGCTGGTCAACGGGACGCACGGCCGCTCCGGCACGGGCCAGCAGGACGTGTGGCAGGCGGTGTTCGGCCCGATCGGCCCCGACGGCTACTTCAAGCCGCTCGTCGACTCCCGCTCCGGCGCGATCGACAGGTCCGTCGCGCAGTACTGGAAGGAGCACTACGACCTGCTCCACTACCTGCAGCGCAACTGGCCCACCGTCGGCCCGAAGCTGGTCGACAAGCTGCACGTCTACGTCGGCAACATGGACAGCTTCTTCCTCGAGCGCGCCGTCCGTGAAATGGAAGCGTGGATGAAGACGACCGAGGACCCGCACGACGAGGGCTTCTTCATGTACGGCGACCAGAAGCCCCACTGCTGGAGCGGCCCCGGCACCAGCGCCGATCGCATCCGCGACATGGCCGAGTACGGCCTGCGCAGGAAGCCGGCGGGGACGACGACGCCGTGGTGGAAGTACTGAACCGGCGCTATTCCGGACGCCGCCACTTCAGGCCGGGGAACCGCGCGAAATCGCCGTCGGTCGTAATCCACTCGCAGCCGGACTCGATCGCGAGAGCGGCCAGGTAGGCGTCGGCCACCAGGTTGCCGCGCACACGGGCGTCATGACAGAGGCGCGTGAAGATCTGCCAATGGCGAGGGCCGGGGCGTACGGCGACGGCATTCGGCTGCGCGAGCAGCCCGGCCACGAAGGCCAGCGCCACGTCGAGACGACTCGGCTGCTTGAACACCTTCGGGTGGGTCGCGATCCGCACCACGCCCGCGAGCACGGTGTCGCTCAGGCCGAACGGCGCGTCCCCTTTCATCGTCTCGAGCAGCCAGCGATGACACACCGCGTGATACGGGGAATCCTCGCGGTGCGCGTAGAGGAGGACGTTCACGTCCGGCAGCGTCACTCGATGGCGTCCATGCGATCGAGGAGGGCCGAGCTGTCGTCGAGATCGACCCCGGGCTGAAGACCGCCGCCGTTGACGGTCACGATCGTGACGCGCCGGGGCGCCGCGGACCGCTCCGGCGCCACCGCAGTCCGCAGCGCGTCTTCGATCACCTGGGTCATCGTGCGGCCGCTCTCGCGCGCGACCTTCTTCACCTGCGCCATCAATCCGGGCGGCAGCCGAACCGTCGTGCGCATATGTCAAGCATATCACATGATATGTCTATATGTCGTACTGGGCGCTGCGGCGCGGCGCTACTGTTTGCGCATCGTGATCGGGTTACCGTTGAAGCCGGAGTTGTAGGCGCCGCCCGACACGACCTGTCCAGACGAATCCATCTTCCCGCGGATGTAGAAGTCGAGGAAGATGCCGACCTTGAGGCGGATCTGCACGTTGCCGCTGCCGTCGATGGTGCCGGGCTCGGCGGGGTCCGTCTTGCCCGTCGATCCGGCGGTCGCGTTGCAGAAGGCGCTGGGCATCACGAACGTGCCGGTCACCGTACCGACGGTCTGCGTCAACGACATGTTGAAGGTGCCGCAGCCGGTCAGCGTCACCGCCCAGTTGCCGCTCATGCTGCCCGCGACGACGGTGATGTTGCCGCTCGGCGCCGTCGCCCCCTTGCTGTCGGACGCGGTCGCGACCACGTTGAACGCGCCGCCGCCGTTGAACACATGCGTGACGTTCGACCCCGACGCGGCCGTGCCGTCGCCGAAATTCCACGACACCGACACGGCATCGCCGTCCGGATCCGACGTGGAGGCGCTGAAGGCGAAGACGGTCTGCTGCGAGATGCCGAACGACGAGTTCACGCTCGCGCTGATCGTCGGTGAATGATTGGTGGGGCCCGTCGGGGTGTTCGAGCCGCCGCTCGAGGAGCCACCGCCGCCGCACGCGGCCGCATAGAGACCGACTACTGTCGCCACGATCAAAGACTTCCCGCGCATCGTCCCTCCCCTGTCTGGTCGGCACCCGGTGCCAACGACGGGTTAGACGGACGCGGTCGGGGAATTTCGGACGGGGACGGGAAAGCGGACGTTACAGGTCGTCGGCGGCAACGGGCTCAGGCTGCGCCTCGGGCTCGTCGCTGCGGCCGGCGCTCTTGCGGCGCCGCGGGCGGATGTCGTGCCGCTTGATCATCTCGTTGAGGGTCGTCGGCTTGATCTGCAGCAGCTCCGCCGCGCGCTTCTGCACGCCGCCGGCCGCCTCGAGCGCCGACTCGATCAGGTTGCGCTGGAACGACGCCTCGGCGTCGCGGTAGGAGATGCCCTCGGGCGGGACGACGAACTGCGGCATCTGGAAGCGGCGGCCGCTGCGCACGTTGTCGGGGATGAGATCGGCGTCGATGCGCGATCCGGAGGTCAACACGGTCGCGCGCTCGATGACGTTCTCCAGCTCGCGAACGTTGCCCGGCCAGTCATAGTCGCTCAGCAGATCGAGCGCCTCGGCGGTGAGCTCGAGGTTGGGCTTGTTGTTCTCCTTGCCGTACTTCTCCATGAAGTGCTGCACCAGCAGCGGGATGTCGTCCTTGCGCTCCCGCAGCGGCGGCAGCTCGACGGTGATCACGTGCAGGCGGTAGAAGAGATCCTCGCGGAACTTGCCGTCCTCCATCAGCTTCTTGAGGTCGACGTTGGTCGCGGCGACGATGCGGACGTCGACCTTGATGGTCTCGACGCCGCCGAGGCGCATGAACTCGCGCTCCTGGATGACGCGCAGCAGCTTGGCCTGCGTCTCGAGCGGTATGTTGCCGATCTCGTCGAAGAAGATCGTGCCCTTGTCGGCGAGCTCGAACAGCCCCTTCTTCGGGTAGACGGCGCCGGTGAACGCCCCCTTGACGTGCCCGAACAGGTTCGACTCGAGCAGGTCGTGCGGCAGGCTGCCGGAGTTGACGGTGATGAAGGCCCGGTCGGAGCGCGCCGAGTTCTGGTGCAGCGATCGCGCCACCAGCTCCTTGCCGGTGCCGCTCTCGCCGGTGATCAGGATCGTCGTCCGGCTGGGCGCCGCCTGGATGATGAGGTCGAACACCTGGCGCATGCGGGCGCTCTTGCCGATGATGTCGCCGAAGCGGTTGGCGTGCGCCTGCAGGTTCTGGCGCAGGGCGCGGTTCTCGACGACCAGCCGGTGCTGCGCCAGGGCGTTGCGCAGCACGGCCAGGACCTCGTCGTTCTTGAACGGCTTGCTGATGTAGTCGAAGGCGCCGCGCTTCATCGCCGCGATCGCGTT
>Ga0070683_100004436_pt1 | contig 11570 bp, 7 predicted proteins | sample KBSC713LmetaG_FD_64662 | JGI IMG/M metagenome (GOLD analysis project Ga0070683, IMG submission 64662) | Corn rhizosphere microbial communities from Kellogg Biological Station, Michigan, USA - KBS C7.1-3L metaG | ecosystem: Host-associated > Plants > Roots > Rhizosphere ...
ACCGGTCCGATTATCTTGAAGAATTAATGCACCGCAGTATGCAGCGGGTCACCTGTTCGCAGAGTTCGCTTGATATGGCGAACGAGCTGCTTGAGCGCACCCGGAGGACCATTGAAGACTCCGTTAAGCTGCTCAGCCAATCCCACCTCCTGGTGCGCGAGCCGTTTCGGCGCTCCTGGCAACGGGCGGAGGAACAGGATCTCACAGGCTCTCAAAACTTGGATCAAGCGTTTACCGAACGCGAGACCGGATCAGACCGCCTGTGAGGCATTCCCGGGCGGTGTCTGGAAGGCAGCGAAAGGTTTCCTGCGCGTCCCGCCCGCGCTGAATCTCAGCGTCAACCGCTTTAGCTTCCTCGCTCCCTGGGTCACCGCTGCCGGCCGCGGCAGACTCACCAACTTCTCAACCCGCGACAGCGCGGTGCCCAGGGACTGCTTCGCCACTGTCCTCTTCTGCGCAATTAACCGCTTGTGCCCGAGGCGGTGACCCGCGTGGCAGCGGAACTTCAGCGGTTCGTCCATGCGCGCCCCGGCAGTGGCGCCGCCTCGATCACGGGCACCGGTTCGTGTCGATTTCCATCACGTGTTTTCACTCCGGCCGCCCCTCTTTGACCGGCCGCAGACCAGGTAAGAACCGGCGTATAGTCAGTTGAGTACACAACCAGAACGAATCCCCGTGAATGACATGGAACACGAGAGCGAAAATCCGGAAGCACGCGCGGAAGATACTCCATCGGAAAGCGCGCTGAGCGAGGGCTCCACGGAATCAGGCGAGACGAGGGAGCAGGCCACTGCCCTCGACGACGAGTCCGACACGTCTCCCTTCTCCGTCACAGTGGAGTTATCGGCGGAAGAGCTGCAGCGGCATGCGCTCGCCTACACGGTAGTCGCGTTCGGCGCTTCTGCTGGCGGCCTTGAAGCGGTGCGCGAGGTTCTGGCCAACCTTGACTCCGACACCGGTATGTCCTTCGTGCTCGTCACTCATCTCGCCCCTAACCAGCGCAGCTATCTCTCTGAAATCCTCGAGCGGCACACCCGCATGCCTGTCACTCCGCTGGTCGACGGGCAGCGGCCAATGCCCAACCAGCTCCACGTGGTGCAGCCCAACCAGCGCGTCACCCTCCGCCAGGGTGTGTTCCGGGTAGAAGAGCTGTCGAGTGAAGACCGCCTCGCCCATCGCGTCATCGATACCTTTTTCCGGTCGCTGGCCAGCGATCAGGGGAACCATTCTGTCGGCGTCGTTCTTTCCGGGTCTGACTCCGACGGCGCGCTCGGCCTCAAGGCGATCAAGGCGGAAGGTGGAATCGCCATCGTGCAGACCCCGGAAAGCGCCAGCTATGCCGGGATGCCCCGCAGCTCCATCGCCGCCGACCAGGTCGACCTGGTCCTGCCGCCGGCAGAGATCGCCAGGGAACTCGGCCGCCTCGGACACCAGTTCTCCCGGCCCGGCGTCCGCTCCCTTAATGAAGGCCGGGCTGTACCCGACGACCAGCACGTCATCGGGAAAATACTGCAGTTGTTGCGCAGCCTGTCAGGCCTCGACCTCCGATCCTACAAGCAGGACACCATTCATCGCCGCATCGCTCGACGCATGCTCCTGATGCGCATCGATCGTCTTTCCGAGTACTACCGCTTGCTGCAGGTTCGCGCCGACGAGCTGCGCCACTTGCAGGAAGACATCCTGATCAACGTAACCCACTTCTTCCGCGACGCCGGCCTCTGGGAGTCCCTGCAGCAGAATGTCCTTCCCTCCCTGCTGCAGGATCGTCCCCAGGACAAACCGATCCGCATCTGGTGCGCCGGCTGCTCCACCGGCGAAGAGGCCTACTCGCTCGCCATCGTCCTCCTCGAATATCTCTCCCAGCAGGGCCTCGACATTCCCATTCAGATCTTCGGCACAGACGCGAGTGAGCGATCCATTGAAGCCGCCCGAACGGCCGTGTACCCCGACAGCATCGCGTCGGAGATCGCCCCGGACCGCATGCGCCGCTACTTCGTCAAGCTCGAAAGCGGCTACCAGGTTTCCAAGCGTGTGCGCGACACCTGCATCTTCGCGCGGCAGAACCTGTGCGCCGATCCGCCGTTCTCCCACATTGACATCCTGAGCTGCCGCAACGTCATGATCTACTTCAGTCAGCCGCTGCAGCGCCAGGTCATGCTCATGTTCCACTACGCCCTCGATTCCGGCGGGTACATGCTGCTGGGCATGTCGGAAGGACTGCGCGAGTACGGAGAGGCCTTCACAGGGGCCGACCGTAAAAACAAGATCTATAGGAAAACCGGCGGCCACCTGCCTTTAACCAATGACGTCCCGCACGCCTACTCCTCGCGTTCCCTTGGCCTCACACGCGCCCCGGCCGTCGAGGGCGAGAGCAGCATCGTTCCCGAGCAGGAGTTGCAGCGCGCTGCGGACCGCATTGTGCTCGCCCGATTCGGACCCCCCGGCCTGATCATTGACGAGTTCATGAACGTGCTGCAGTCCCGCGGGAAAACCTCGCAGTTCATTGACATTACCCCGGGCGCGGTGAGCTGGAACCTGCTGCGCGTACTCAAGGTCGGACTCGCCAACGAAGTCCGCGCCGCCGTGCAGCGCGCAATCAGCGAGAACGTACCGGCCACCATTGAGACCCTGCTAATGGACGAGGAAGAAGGCGAGAAGCGCATCCAGATCGACGTGCTGCCCATCGCCACCGCCGCGGTGCGCCCCCGCTGCTTCCTCATCCTCTTCCAGACAATCAACCAGGGACCGGAGCAGAAGTCTGCCGAGCCGCCCGCCAATCCGAACCTCACGGCAGATGAAAAAGACCGCCTCATCGCGCAGCTCCGCCAGGACGTGAGCTCGAGCCGCTTCCATCTTCAGTCGCTGGTGGAGGAGCGCGACGTCCGCAACCAGGAACTGGTTTCGGCCAATGAGGAAATCCAATCCGCCAACGAGGAACTGCAAAGCACCAACGAAGAGCTCGAGACCACAAAAGAGGAGCTGCAGAGCGCGAACGAAGAGCTGCAGACGGTCAATGACGAGCTGCAGCAGCGCAACAACATCCTCACCCAGACCGGCAACGACCTCACCAACCTCCTCAACAGCGTCAACATCCCGCTGCTCATGCTCAACAGTGAGCTGCAGATCCGGCAGTTCACTCCGCCCATGCAACGCCTCCTGAGCGTGCGCCCGTCTGACATCGGACGCTCCATCAACGAAATTCGCGTGCAGTTGAGCATCGAGGACCTGGAGCCCATCTTCAAAGAAGTGCTCGAGTCTCTTGGACCTCGCGAAATGGAGGTGCAGGACAAGGAAGAACGCTGGCATCTGTTGCGCGTGCGCCCCTATCGCACCGCCGACAACAAGATCGAGGGCCTGGTCATGCTGCTGCTTGAGATCGACGAGCTCCGGCGCAGCCAGCAGCAGCTCATGGATGCCCGCGACTATGCCAAATCGGTGGTCGAAAGCGTCCCTGTTCCTATCGTCGTTCTCAACAAAGACTGCACCATCCGCACTGAAAACACGGCGTTCCGCGACCTGGTGCAGATGCCGAACTCGGAGCTCGCCGGCCATTCCATGTCCGACCTCGCCAACATTCTCTGGGGCTTCAATATCCGCGACAGGCTCGAGGCGCTGATGCAGGGGAATCCCCGGGACAACGTCGAATTCGAATACGAAAGCAACAACGGCCGCCGCAGGACCCTGTTCTTCAAGGGCCAGGCGCTCTTAAGCGACGCCAGCCGCGTAGTGCTCCTCATGATCGAGGACATTTCCCTGCGGCGGGAGGCAGAGAGGCTCACCGCCAGGGAGAGAGAAGAGTTGGAAAAGGAAGTTGCCATGGCGGCGCGCACGCTGAAGCGAACACAGGATGAGTTGCGCGGCCTCACCGCGCATCTGATTGCCGTCCAGGAGGAGGAGCGGCAGCGGATTGCGCGCGAGCTGCACGACGACATCAGTCAGCGCCTCAGTCTGATCGAAATTGCGATCCAGCAGATCGACGCCGGCGACCATAGCCAGCCGGCGGTGGACCGCCTGGTCGCCGCGCGCGAGCAGGTGCACGTTCTCAACGACGATGTGCGCAGATTGAGCCATCGGCTGCATCCCGCCATTCTCAATGACCTCGGGCTTCCTGCCGCGCTCAAGGCCCTGGTAGCTGAGTTCGGTGAGCGTTACGACATGCCGGCGACCTTTGCCACGCAGGATTTGCCCGACAGCATCGGGCGCGAGGCGTCGATCGCCCTGTATCGCATCACGCAGGAGGCCCTGCGCAATGTGGCCAAGCATGCCGGCAAGACCCACCTGAAGGTCACCCTCGAAGGCCGTGGCCACCAACTGCAGTTGAAGATCATGGATTTTGGAATCGGTTTCGACCGGGAGGCGGATCTGCCTTCGCCCGGCCTCGGGATGATCTCCATGCAGGAGCGCGCGCGCCTCGCCGGCGGCGCCTTCGAGGTCCAATCCTCCCTCGGCGAGGGCACCGTCATCACCGTGGAGGTGCCCTTGCATGGACATGCGTAAGAGAGTCCTGCTGGCGGACGATCACGCCCTCATGCTCGACGGGCTCTCGCGGCTTCTCGCCAGTGAGTTTGACGTCGTGGGCACAGTGATGGACGGACGCACGCTGCTCACCGAGGCGGAACGCCTGAATCCCGATGTCATCGTGCTCGACATCGGCATGCCCGGGCTCAACGGCATTGAAGCGGCGCGCCAACTGGGCAAGTCCGTTCCCAGCGCACGAATTGTCTTCGTCACCCAGCAGCTCGATCCCGCATACGTTCACGCCGCATTCACCACCGGCGCAAAGGCCTATGTCTCCAAGCAGGGAGCGGCCACGGAGCTGCTGCGCGCCATTCACATCGCGCTCCAGGGCCGCTATTACGTCACCCCCCAGGTGGGTCCCGAGGCCGCGGAGATGGCCGCCGTTGACCGGCGAAGAAATCCAGCCGAGTTCTTTGGCACCCGGCTCACCCCACGCCAGCGCGAGGTTCTCCAGCTCATCGCGGAGGGCAAATCCACCAAGGAGATCTCCGCGTGCCTCAATATTTCACCGAAAACGGTGGAATTTCACCGCAGCGGCCTGATGGACGAGCTCGGCCTGCGAACCATCGCCGAGCTGACGCGATACGCCATCTCCCGCGGCATCGTCAACGAATAGAGCGATCAGCAAATCCTCTCTGTCCCTCCGCCCCTCTGTCCCTCGTCCCCTGTTCCCTGTTCCCTCTTCCCTGCCTTTACCACCTGTATCCGCCATCACATCTTTCCCACGATCCCGGTGCTACCGTACCTTTGCTCCCGGAGAAATCCGGGAGTTTGGCTTCTAAGGGAAGGGGTACACCCTACCCCCTCCCCCCCAAGGGTGCCCGTTCTTGGGGCAATATCGGGGAAGTAGTAATAGATTCATTAGATTACAGCAACTCGGAACCGAACGGCATTTTGGGTAAAGCTTCCAAATGCCGCATTTCTCGCCTCGGCCAGGATCTTAGGAGAGTTGTATTCGCCTGGAGCCGCGCTACTGTCGCTCCCGGAGCTTCGCTTCCAGGCGATCGAGAAACGGCTTCTGCGCCGGAAAGATCCGCCGCCGCGCTTCCTCCGGTCCATACCACGCTCCGCGATCCACTTCCGGAATCTGGATCATGCGCCGCGAGCGGGGAGGCCACTCAACCGGGCAAAAGTTGCTGACCAGCTTCTCCGCATCGCAATCTCCCTCAACTGCCCACGCGCTCACCACCTTGCCCGACTTCTGCGTCACCGTACCCAGATCGAGAAATTCCCCATCGGCCGTGAAGCCGGTCTCTTCCGTGAACTCTCGCTTCGCCGCAGCCAGCGCCTCTTCGTCCGGCTCATACTCGCCTTTGGGAATGGTCCACGCGCCCACATCCTTCTTTGCCCAGAACGGCCCGCCCGGGTGAACCAGGAAAACCTCGAGATCGTGCCGGCGTCGATAGAGCAACAGGCCTGCGCTGCGTTTGGCCACTGCGATGTCTCCAGCAGCCATGCTAAAGCGCGAACCCATTCGCGCGCCGCACCACGATGGGCCGCCCTTCCACCGTGCTGCCATTCCATTCATTCGGGACTCAGCGCACCGCTGTGGCACAATGGGCTTCTCCGAAAAGGGAAGGGGAGGTCAGGCCTGATGAGTAATTCCCGGAGCCTTGTAACAGGACACGACTTGAGTCGTGCCAATACGCTGCTCATATTTGAAGAGCGGGCTTCAGCCCCTGCAAAAGCTCGCATGGTGCGCAAAGCCCTGCTTGCCGCATTCTCCCTCATGGCCTTCGTCGCCGCGCAGCATCTTCCTGCGCAGTCCGCCAGCTTCACCATCGAGCAGGCATTGAGCGCGCCTTTTTCGAGCAACCTGCGCGCCGCCCCGGCAGGCAACAAGCTGGCATGGGTCGCGAACATCGACGGCCGCCGCAACCTCTGGGTTGCCGAACCTGCCTCCGGCGGATCAGGCTACACCTCGCGCCAGATTACCCACTACAGCGAAGATGATGGCCAGGAGCTCGACGCCCCGCAGTGGACACCGGATGCATCGTCCATCGTATTCGTGCGCGGTGATGGCGCGCAGGGCGAGGGACATCCCGTTCCCAATCCCGCATGGGCCGCGCAGGGCGAAAAACAGCAGGTGTTTGTCGTGAGTCTCGCGGGCGGCGAGCCTCGCCTGCTCGGCGAGGGCAGTGACCCCGCCGTCTCTCCCGACGGCAACACCGTCGCCTACATATTGCACGGCCAGCTCTGGAGCATCGCGCTCAAGGCCGCCGACGCCAAACCCATGCAGCTTCTTGTCACGCGCGGTGAAGTGCACGACCTGCGCTGGTCTCCCGATGGAGCGTGGCTCGCCTTCGTCAGCGATCGCGGCGATCACAGCTTTATCGCGCTCTACTCAGCGGCGAAGAAAGACGTTCGCTACGTCGATCCATCGACTGACTTCGATCAGCACCCGGTGTGGTCTGCCGACTCGCATCGCATCGCATGGATCCGCGTGCCCGGCGATAAGAACGCGTTGCTCTTCGTGCCGCATCGCACTGCCCTGCCGTGGTCCATTCACGTTGCCGAAGCAGCGAGCGGCAAAGCGAGCGAAGTCTGGAAGGCCGCTGAAGGGCCGGGCAGCGCCTACCGCGAAACCGACTCCGAAAACCAGCTGCACTGGACGGCGGCCGGCGAAATCGTGTTTCCGTGGGAGCGCGATGGCTGGCTGCATTTCTATGCCGTGCCTGACAGCGGCGGCGAAGCTCACCTGCTCACGCCCGGCTCGTTCGAGGTCGAGCACGTCTCCCTCAGCAGCGATCGCAAAACGCTGGTGTTCGATTCCAACCAGGACGACATCGACCGGCGCCATGTGTGGAAGTTGACATTCGCCGCGGGCTCATCCTCGACAGCGCCTGAGCAGCTCACCAGCGGAGAGGGCATCGAAACGCAGCCCGTGGTGGCGAGCGATGGCGCCACCGTGGCGGTGCTGCGCTCAGACGCTCACCTTCCCATGCGCGCCGCCGTGGTGCAGACGGGCCAGGTGGCCGATCTGGCCCCGCAGGCGGTTCCGGCAGATTTTCCCGGCGCGCATTTCGTCACTCCACGCCAGGTCATTCTCTCCTCAGCCGACGGGCTCAAGATTCACGGCCAGCTGTTCCTCCCGGCCGGCCTGAAACCCGGCGAGCGCCGCCCGGCGGCAGTGTTCTTCCATGGCGGCAGCCAGCGGCAGATGCTGCTCGGCTGGCACTACATGGAGTACTACTCGAACGCGTACGCGATGAACCAATACCTCGCCAGCAAGGGCTACGTCGTCCTGGCAGTGAATTACCGCAGCGGGATCGGCTACGGGCTCGACTTTCGCGAAGCGCTCAATTATGGCGCGGATGGCGCCAGCGAATTCAACGACGTGATGGGCGCCGGGGTCTACCTGCGCTCACGGCCTGACGTCGATGGCGCGCGCATCGCTTCATGGGGCGGCAGCTACGGAGGCTATCTCACGGCCCTCGCGCTCTCTCGCGCTTCCGACCTGTACGCGGCCGGCGTCGACATGCACGGCGTGCACGACTGGAACCTCGAGATGCCGACCTTTGTCCCCAATTACGATCCTCGCGAGCGCGCGGATATCGCGCACCGCGCGTTTGAGTCGTCGCCCATGAGCTCCATCTCCACATGGCGCTCGCCAGTGCTGCTCATCCAGGGCGACGACGACCGCAACGTGCCCTTCGCCGAGACGGTGCAACTGGCCGAAGCTCTCCGCCGGCAGCATGTGCCGTTTGAAGAGCTCGTATTCCCAGATGAGATTCACGATTTCCTGCTGCGGCGCAGTTGGGTCCGCGCCTATACGGCCGGCGCAGATTTTCTCGATCGGAAAATCGGGACAGCAGCGGAAGCTGCGATCAAGCACTGAGCCGAGCGGGAACCATTCCTCGCGCTCTGCCTTTGCACTTGCCTTTGCTTTTTTGTCCGTCATTCCCGCCAGGGAATCTGCTGGGGCTCGTGCGCAGAGAGGCGAATCAATCGTCGTGTGTTCGGAGCGAGATGGCTAGACTACGGTCCAAAGAAGGCCGAGAGCAAACCAAAGAGCACGCCACCAAAAAGACTCCAGATCAACTCAGTGACGACCGCGGCCACGGTCAGCCGGTCGGCTCCAACTCCGTACAGCTTCAAGCGGAAATAACGGTCCGTGACATCGAAGATCGCTAGCGATAATCCAAATACAGCAACTCCCTCATACAAGCTCTGTCCGAAAGTGAAGTTCCGTATTCGGCGCTGGAATGGATTGAGCGAGGTCCCAGGGCCCAAGACGCGTCTCCGAAGCAGCCATAGGGCAAACATGCCCCACGCGAGAGCAAGAACCATTGCAATACCGAACGGCAGAATTTCATGACGCATCTCGTCAGGAATAGTAATGCGATGGTCCGAAATGTCTCAACAGCAGAATTGCGGCAGGTCAGCCACACTGTTTCATCCCACCTCATTCGTAGCCCGCGCGCTTCCTCCCCGCGAGCCGCGGGATCGCGATCAGCGCCACCGCCACTAAAAAGATGGAGCCGGCAGCAAACTCGAGACGCCCGTGCCGCAGATCCTCAAAGAACAGCTTGGCAGCCGCGAATGCTGTCAGCGTATACGCGGCGCGCACCAGGGCCACGCGACGCAAACGGCTGCCGGCAAGCGTCAGCACGACGGCGAGGCCGCACAGCGCGATGGTCCGCACCAGCGCAACGTGAAACGCTGAAGGTGTGAGAAACTGTCCCGCCCCGCGCACGAGGCCGTAGGTCAACAGCGCGTCGAGCGGCCACGCGGCGAGCAGCGCGCCAACGAGGTGAAGGCCCTGCATGCCCACGGCCTCATCCGCCAACTCCTCGCTCGCGCCATAGGCCATTACGGCGGCGATTGCGGCCGGCACCATCAGCGGGGCGAGCGGGACAACGGCCTGTCCAGCGATAGCGTGCAGCGTGTAGGCGAACAGCCCCGAAGCGCCTTCCGCCAGCGCGACGTAGAGCACGCTGTGCCAGGCCAATGCACGCGAACGCAGCGGGCGCGCAGCGGCTGCGGCTGCCACGGCCAGCACCGCGAACGCCGCCGAAGCTTGCGGTGGATCGAGCACCAGGATCACCGCGCACACCACCAATGCGGGTGCCCACACCGCAAACATGCCGAAGTTGCGCGCATCAATGTGCGGCCGCGCGAACGCCGCCGCGTAGCATCCCGCAGCCAGCGCCACGCACAGCATCACGCATGCCCCGCGCCCGCTTTGCGGCAAGAGCCAGATGCACCCGCAACCGGTGAGCACCAGCGCCAGAGACACCTGGAACATGTCGAAGATGGCGATGCGCTCACCGCGCCGGCACGCCAGTACGCCTACACTCGCGCCGTGCATGCCCAGCAGCAGCAATGGAACAGCGAGAATCAACGCGACGGGCATCTGCGGATATTCGGGGCGCGCTTCTGCCGGTATGCGGTAGATCAACAAAAGCGCCCACGCGCATGCGTCCGCCGCCAGCACCACAATGGGCGCTATGGCCAGAGGCCGGCGCCGCAGGCGCGATACCTCGGCCCACGCCGCCATCGCCAGAAGAATGCCCGCGAACGGCAGCATGGCGCGCACACCGATGGCGAGCGCCAGTCCAATAACCGCCGATCCTGTCCAGCAGATCGAAAACCACCCGGCGCGCTGATCATTGCGGGCGAACACTGCGGCCGCCGCCGTGTACCCAGGCAGCAACACGGCCGCCGCAACCGCCGGCATGGCCTGGAACCGGATGCACATCTCCCAGAGCATGGGGCCGAGCATCAGCACGGAAGCCAGCGCGTAGAGCATGGCGCCCGTGCGGTTCTTCATCTGGTTACGCGCGGCGAGGTATGTCCATCCCGCCGCGTACACGGCATCGAGCGAAGCGCCCAGCGGGCGCGGCAGCAGCGCCGATCCCGACAGTGCGCGCAGCAGGTAAGCGCCGGCAATTCCGAGCAGCGCAATGCCGGCCGTGCTCAGCGTGTTCCCGGTGAGTCCTGTATCGAGATGTACAGCCTGGGCGGGCGCAACCGTCGGCACAGGCTCTTCCTTCGCCGGCGCATGCGACTTCTGCTCCAGACACGTGACGCGCTGCTCCAGGTGCGCGACGTTTTGCGTCAGCGCTTCCATGCGCTCGGCAAGTTGCTCCAGGGCTTCGGGAGATGTCATGGACGCATTCACCCCATGGGAGCAGCCTCGCTCTCTGCGCCGTTCAGCGCGCCGCGGCCTCGAGGACTTCGTCCTTGGCGTTCGCGGGTTCCAGGTGATTCTCCGGCCACGGAGGCAGCAGCTTGATCAGCACCCACAAGAAGCCCAGCGGCAGCAGCGTCAAGGCGATGGCCACCAGCAAACCCTCGCGCGTGGCCAGCGTCATTTTGTAGGTCGTGTAGCCGAGGAAGCTTTTCGAGAAGAGCTGTCCGCCGATCACCACGTTCCAGCGCATGGCGAAGATGCCGATCAGCGCCAGCACGCCGGCTGACGCGTACATGCGCTTGCGCGCGACCTCGCTCAACTTGATCACCTGCGTGGCCCCGAGCAGCGCCAGCGGGATCAGCGTGCCGATGCAGATCTGCACAACGATATGCGAGAAGTAGAGCTTGGTGTGAACCATGAAATCGAGGCTGCGGAACGACTCGTCGGCTTCATAAATGCGATGGATCAGGTCGAGCATCTCGAGACTGAAATCGATAATGAACGTGTAGAACAAATACATCGCGATGGTGTCGACGCAGCGCATGTCAATGGGCTTGCCGCGCAGGCGGCTGGTCGCCATGTAGAGCACCATCACTCCCGCAATACCCGACACCATGGCCGAGAAGATGAACACCACGGGCATCAGCGGCGAAGACCACCACGGGTTCGCCTTGATGGAGCCGAAGATGAACCCGACATATCCGTGCAGCATGAAAGCCGACGGAATGCCGACCAGCGTCACCACCCAGCCGACACGCTCGTCGATGTGCAGCGCGCGCGGGCTTATATTTTTTGATCCCAGCGTCATCACGCGATAGATCAGCCGCTTCAAACCGCGACTGCTCTCCGCCAGCAACACGATGTCGCGGCGGTAGTCGAGCCAGATCTCGAACACCAGCACCGCCATCAGGTACCA
>Ga0070683_100004439_pt1 | contig 11565 bp, 12 predicted proteins | sample KBSC713LmetaG_FD_64662 | JGI IMG/M metagenome (GOLD analysis project Ga0070683, IMG submission 64662) | Corn rhizosphere microbial communities from Kellogg Biological Station, Michigan, USA - KBS C7.1-3L metaG | ecosystem: Host-associated > Plants > Roots > Rhizosphere ...
CGAGGCCGCCCAGGACGGCGACCAGCCCTCCCAGCGCCTTGCGCGCCTCGTAGCAGAAGAGATCGAGCGCCAGCGCCGCACGCTCATTGCCCTGTGCCTCTGCCACGAGCAGGTCGCGTACATCCGGGCTGACACCGGAGACGCCCAGCAGCCCGGCCTGTGCGCTCACCAACGCCCGCAGCGCCTGTGGCGTCATCCGCCGCTCCTCCAGCAAGTAGAGCAGCACGCCGGGGTCGAGGCTGCCGGAACGCGTGCTCATCACCAGGCCGCTCAGCGGCGAGAAGGCCATCGTACAATCCAGGCTGCGCCGCGCATGGATCGCCGCCATGCTGGCGCCATTGCCCAGGTGCGCGATGACGACACGCCCATTGGCTCTTTCATCGCCTGCCAGGCGCGCCAGTTCCGAGAGCGTGTATTCATACGACAGGCCGTGAAAGCCATAGCGCAAGATGCCCTGCTGCGCCAGCTCCCACGGCAGGGCAAAGAGTTGCGCCACACGCGGCTTGCCATGGTGAAAGGCCGTGTCGAAACAGGCGATGTGTGGCAGATCGGGATAGGCGGCCTGCATCGCGGCGACGACATCCAGCTCGGCGGGCAGATGCTCTGGCGCCAGCGGAATCAGGCGGGTGAGCGCCTCGCGTAGCTCTGGGGTGATGCGCTCTGGCACGTAGTGGTCGGCGCCGCCGTGTGCGATGCGATGCCCGACGCCTGCCAGGCCCTCCAGCCGGGCTGATGCGCGCAGCCAGTCCAGCAGCCAGCGCATCGCCGCGCGATGGTCGAGCGCGCTGGGCTGCGCATCGGCGAGCGTCTGGCCCGCCGCATCGTGGATGCGTGTATGTGCGCCCTGCAAGCCGATACGCTCGATGACGCCCGCCAGCGCCAGTGACTCTCTGGCGCCCGCCGTGGAGGATTCATAGAGCGCGAATTTGAGGCTCGATGAGCCGCTATTGAGCGCCAGAACCTTCATGGCGACCGCCAGTCCCTCCATCGAGGGAGTGGCGCGACGCTGGCGATCCAGCGGCGCTGCGCTTCACCCTCTGAGCGCATGATGTCACATCATCAGGCGCCCGCGCCCACGCGCTCCGGAGTCGTGCCCTCCGCATCCTCGGCGCTCATCTGGCTGGTCGCGCCGAGTTGCTCGCGCATGCGCAGGAAGGTTGGCTCGTCGATCTCACCCAGCGCGTAGCGCCGCCTCAGCGTCTCTAGCGCGCCTGGCGCCAGAGGGTCAGCGCGGTGTTCGCGCCGCTCCGCCACGCTGAGCAGCGCCCAGATGACCAGGCCAAAGGCGACGAGACAGGCGAGCAGTAGGGCGCCCATAGCCCAGCCACCGAATCCCGCGCTGTACGAATATCCCCACATTGGCATGTGAACGCTGTCCTTTCTACAGGCGCTCGAGGCGCCGCGCCACACACATCCGCCGCAATCAGCGTACCGCAGCGCCATCACGGGCGTGTCTCAGCCCCGGCACAATGACGTATCTGCGGTGAGTAGTCGGCTCTCTGACACTGCCGTGGTGACGCCGCTGTCGTGAGGCCACTGTGACAGCGCTGGAGACGCCTGTAGTGCATTTGTGAGGCGTCAGCGCGAGAGTAGAGGAGGTGAAGAGTGGATCAACACTGCGGGCGCTGGTGAGAGGTTCCCGTGAAAGGATTGTGAGCGCATGATTACAGCGCCCGACGAGCGAACACCATCTACGATACCCGCCGAGCGTACGGCGGCGCCGCTCATCGCCAGCGTGCGAACGCGCCTGAGCGAACTGTGGCGGCTGGCGCGCAGGTATCCGATCCCGATGATCGCGCTGGGGCTGCTGGTGGTGAGCGGCGTCCTCTGGCTCATCGCGCCTCTCAACCTCTGGCGCTGGCCGCTGCTGCTGATCATCGTGTTGGGCGGCGCGCCGCTGCTGATCGAGACGGCGCAGCAGATGTGGCGTCGGGAGTTCGGGGTGGATCTGCTGGCGGCGCTGGCGATCATCGGCTCGGTGCTGCTGGGCGAGTATCTGGCAGGCGCTATCATCGTGCTGATGCTCTCTGGCGGCGAGGCGCTGGAGTCGTTCGCGCTGCGGCGGGCGCGGCGCTCGCTCTCTGCGCTGGCCGAGCGCGCGCCGCGCGTGGCGCATCTCGTCGTCGATGGCGAACTGCGCACGGTGTCGGCGGACAGCGTGGAGGTCGGCGCGCTGGTGATGGTCAAGCCCGGCGAGGTCATCCCGGTAGATGGCATCGTCGCAGAGGGCGTCTCCAGTGTCAGCGAGGCTGATCTGACGGGCGAGCCGGTTCCGCAGCGCAAGGAGCCAGGGGCGCTGGCGCTCTCTGGCAGCCTGAACCTCGACAGCCCGCTGCGCATCACGGCGACCAAGCGCAGCGCTGAGAGCCAGTACGCGCAGATTGTGCGGTTGGTCGAAGAGGCGCAAGCCAGCAAAGCGCCGATCCATCGCCTGGCGGATCGCTATGCGGTGTGGTTCACCGCAATCGCCCTGGTGATCGCCGCCGTCGCCTGGCTACGCACGGGCCAGCCAGTGGATGCGCTTGCAGTGCTGGTAGTGGCGACGCCCTGCCCGTTGATCCTGGCGACGCCCATCGCCATCATGTCGGGCATCGACCGCGCCGCGCGCTTCGGCCTCATTACGAAGAGTGGCGCGACCATCGAAGAGTTGGGCGAGGTGGATGTGGTCGTCTTCGACAAAACAGGCACCCTGACTCTGGGAACGCCGCAACTGGTCGAGATTCCCGTGACGCCCGCCGCCGAGCGGCCTGACGATGAGACGCTGCTGGCGCTAGCAGCCTCGCTTGAACAGTATTCGCCGCATGTGCTGGCGCGGGCGGTGGTGGATGCATCGCACGCGCGCGGCGTGGCGCTGCGCGATGTGACGGATGTACATGAGGTCGCAGGCAATGGCATTCAGGGCAGCGTCGGCCCAGGCGCTGCTGGTGGCGCACGCGCTACAGTCGCGATTGGCAATCGCCGCTATATGGGCAGCCTGGGGATCGCGCTGCCCGGCGACCTCACCAATGAACGTGCGCGGCGCACCGAGCAGGGCCAGATCGTCAGCTTCCTCGCGCTGGATGGGCGCGTAGTCGGCCTGCTGGTCTTCGCCGATGTGCCACGCCCGGAGCTCTCGCAACTGGCGCCAGAGCTGCGCGCCGCTGGCATCGAGCAGACGGTGCTGTTGACGGGCGATGGCGAGACGGTTGCGCAGCAGGTGGGTAAACTGGCGCAGGTCGATCGCGTGGTGGCGCACTGCCTGCCGGAGACCAAAGTGTCCATCGTGCGCGAGCTGGAGGCGCAAGGGCATCGTACACTCATGGTGGGCGATGGCGTGAACGACGCGCCTGCGCTGGCGACGGCCACCGTGGGTATAGCGATTGGCTCGCAGGGGCTGACCGCCGCTTCCAGCGCCGCCGACGCCGTCTTGCTCTCGCCAGACATCCTGCGCATCGCCACAGCGACACGCCTGGGGCGGCAGGTCATGCGCGTGGCGCGCCAGGGCATCTTCGTGGGCATCGGGTTGAGCATCGTCGCGATGATCTTCGCCGCGCTGGGGTATATTTCACCCACCCAGGGCGCGTTGCTGCAAGAGGGGATCGACGCGCTTGTCATTGTCAATGCGTTGCGCGCGGGGCGCGGAGAGTAGAGGAGAGAGTCGCATGACGGCGCCATCCGCTGATGATATCAAGCGCTATCGGCAGAACCTGCGCGAAGAGCGCGAGTCATCGACGCTCTATCGTGGCCTGGCCGCGATCGAGCCAGATGCGCGCCTGGCGGATATCTATCGTCGCATGTCAGAGGTGGAGGCGCGCCACGCAGGCTCCTGGGCCGATCTGCTGCGCGACGCCAAGCAGCCAACGCCGCCTGATGTTCCCAGCGCGCGCGTGCGTGTGCTGCTGTGGCTGGCCAGGCGCTTTGGCCCTGGAACTGTGCTTCCGATGATCGCATCATCTGAGCGTGGGGCCAGTCGCGCCTACGATGCGCAGCCGGAGGCGCGCGCCGCTGGCATGCCTGCCGACGAGCGCTCGCATGAGCGTGTCTTTGGCTACCTGCTCAGCACGACCAAAGGCGGCATGGCTGGCTCTGTGCTGGCCCAACTCGAAGGGCGGCATCGCGGCACATCGGGTGGCAACGCGCTGCGGGCGGCGGTGCTTGGCTCCAGCGATGGGCTGACCTCCAATCTGAGCCTGGTGATGGGCGTCGCGGGGGCGTCGCTACAGCCGCATCAGATCTTGCTGACGGGGCTGGCGGGCTTGCTGGCGGGCGCGCTCTCGATGGCGATTGGCGAGTGGCTCTCGGTGCAGAGCGCCCGTGAGCTCTACGGCAGCCAGATCGAGGTCGAGCGCGTGGAGCTGGAGCAGCGACCCGAGGAGGAGCAGGAGGAGCTTTCGCTCATCTACCAGGCCAAGGGGCTGGAGCCTGCCGCCGCTGATGATCTGGCGCGGCGCATCATCGCCGATCCCACCGGCGCGCTGGATACGCTCGCGCGCGAGGAGCTGGGCATCGATCCGCAGGAGCTGGGTGGCTCGGCGTGGCAGGCCGCCATCGCGTCCTTCTTTCTGTTCGCCGTTGGCGCGATCATCCCGGTGATTCCGTTCGCCTTCCTTGCGGGGCTGGTGGCTGTGGGCGTCAGCATCGGGCTGAGCATCATCGGCCTGTTCATGATCGGCGCGGGCATCACTCTGACGACTGGCTCGCCCCTCTGGAAGGCGGGCGGGCGACAGGTCATCATGGGCGTAGCCGCCGCCGTGATCACCTTTGGGCTGGGACGCCTGGTGGGTGGCGCGCTGGGCTGAGAGCCCTTCGAGACGCCGCCGCTCGCCGTCGTGAGTTTGCTGTGAGGCGCTGGGCCTATGCTCAGGGTGTCAGGCGCCCCAAGGTCTGGGGCGCGACGTCTGGGTAGAGCACAATGGTGTTGAGCTGGCTCGCATCCATTCCAACCTCGGATTGGCGGCGGATGCTCCAGAGAGCGTCGCTTGAGAGCGAAGAATTGACTACCCATCGAGCGTTCGCGCTTCAGACCGGCTGGGCGCAGGCGCGAGCGTCGGAGGCTCGCGCCACCGGCTGAAGGAGGGAGTTGCGCCATGTCTACCATCACCGTACCCCTCGCCCCTCGCCTCACGCGCCTGGGACGCGGGCGAGGCCGCGATGCGGTTGCGACCGATGCCGCCTCTGAGCAGGCGAGCGACGCCAGCATGACCGCGTTGCAAGGCGATGAATCGGAAGCGCTGGTCGAGCAGGCCGCGCAAAGCGTGCGGAAGGCGGCTGGGCTTGTTGCCGTCTCGCTGCTCGTCGCAGTCGTCGTTGGCGGCGCGGCGGTCGCGCTGTCGAAGTCGTGGAAGTCGTCGAAGGCGCCGAAGAGCTAGCCAGCGACGCCCTCTGCGGATGGGAGGCGACCATGTTCGAGCGAATCCTCGCCGCCGTAGATGATTCGGCGCGGTCGGCGCTCGTTTCGCAGGCCGCACGCGCGCTGGCGCAACGTTCCGGCGCGACGCTGACGCTGCTGCGCGTGCGGCCCGATGCTCAGCGCGATCAGGTCAACGCGAACGACATGGCGCTGGCGGAGGAGACGCGCGCGCTCCGCGAGGCTGGCATCGCGGCGCACTACCTCATCCACACGGGCGCGCCAGAGCAGCAGATCATCGAGACGGCCAGACGGCAGCGCGCGACCCTCATCATCGTCGGGGCGCGTGGCGCGTCGGCATGGCCGCTGATGAGCCAGCGCATGTCGCAGCGGCTCGCCGTCCACGCGCCCGCGCCCGTGCTGGTGATTCCCGCTGCGGAGGCCGAGTCGGCAGCGGCCCAGGCCGGGCAGGTCGGCGACGCGGTGTTTGGCGCGGAGGATGCGCCCATCGTGGCGCCGCTGGATGGTTCGGATCTGGCGGAGCAGGCGCTGCCCTTCGCGGTGGACCTGGCGCGGCTGCTCGACCGTCCGCTGCTGCTGCTGCGGGTGGCCTCGCTGCTCTCTTCGCAGGCGGAGCTGGCGCAAGCGTGGGCCTACATCGAGGCCGCCCGCCGCCGCGTGCGTGAGCGCTATGCGCGCGACCTGCGGGTGGAGGCGCACGTCGTCAGCGGCGCGCCTGTCGACGAGACGCTGTGGACCATCGAGGGACGGCGGGCCGGCGCGTTGGCGCTGATGCAGTATGGACGGCAGATGGGGTCGCCCCGACGCGCCAGCCCCATCTCTCGTGAACTCCTGCGCAAGGCGTCGATTCCAACGCTGATCGTTCCAGTTGCGGCGCTCAACACGCCAGCCGCCGCTGACGACGCTGAGGATGACGCCGCCGAGGATGACGCCGCTGAGGCTGGCGCCACTGAGGGCATCGAGGAGAGGAAGAAAAGGAGCGCGCCCCATGAATCCATCCGCCGCTGATCCCATCCTGCTACCGCTGGATGGCTCGGACATGTCGGAGTTTGCGGCTCCCTATGTGGTCGCCATCGCCACGGCACTGGGAGCGCCCGCGCTGGTGGCGCGCATCGTCGAGCGCACGAACTGGAGTTCCGTTGGCTCTGGCTTTCTGATCGCGCCGGGAGAATACGCCGCGCTGATGCAGATGGCCACCGACGATGCGAAGGCGCAGACGCAGCACATGGCCGAGTGGCTGAAGGCGCACGGCGTGACGGCGCGCACACTGGTGGAGGAAGCCATATCGCCCGCCGCCCTCCTTGACATCCAGCAGCGCGAGCAAGTGGGGCTGTTGGTGATGACCTCCCATGGGCGCGGCGGGTTCGCGCGCCTCACGCTGGGCAGCGTCTCCGACCAGCTCGTGCGGCAGGGGCGCTGCCCGACGCTGCTGCTGCGAGCGCAAGGCCGCCTACCAGAGCGTCCACCGCTGGAGCGAGCGCTGATCCCGCTGGATGGCTCGGCGCTGAGTGAGCTTGCGTTGACCGAGCTGGAGCGGCTGGCTGGACGGCTGGTGAAGCATGTCACGCTGACGCGCGTGATCGATGTGGAGGAGCGCAGTGGCGCCTCGCGCGAGGCTGGCCGCGCGCTGGAGGCGACGCGCGAGCGCATCGAGGCCACATTCGCGGGGCTGCGCGGTCAGGTCGAGACGCTGCTGCTCTGGGGCTCGCCCGCACAGCAGATCGTGGAAGAATCGGCGCATCACGACCTGATCATCATGGCGACCCACGGCAAGGGCGGCGCCGCGCGCTGGGCGTTTGGCAGCGTAGCCAGCGACGTGACGCAGACGACCATCAGGCCGCTGCTGCTGGCGCACCCGCGCTCTGCCTGACGTCGCGTCTGATGCGTAGCCTCTCCTGGCAAGTTGAGCCATTTCACCGACGAACTGTGTGAAATGGCTCTCAGCGTCTGCGCGCGGCGTGTGTTACATGCTACAGAGAGGCGTCCGTCGCCAGTCGCGCCACCATCTTCACTTTATTGCGCGCGACGCGGCGACGCCAGATCGAGGGGAGGCCCGGACTCATGAGCATGCAACGTCATCATCGGAGAATGTGGCGCGTTGGCGCGGGACTGGCGTCGTTGCTGGCGCTGGGGGCGCTGCTGGTGGGCTGCGCCAGCGGTCCCAGCGTGGTCAACGCGCCCACCGCGACGGCGCCATCAAGCGCCACCGCGACCCCTACCAGTCCGGCGGCTCCGACTGGCACGACGGGGTCGAGCGGGTACGCGGTCAAGGTCTATTTCGCGCAGCATCCTATGTCGGACAATGATCCTGCCAGGGTGTTCTCGGTCAACCGCGTCTCGCCGACACTGGGGGTGGCGACTTATGCCATCAAGCAGTTGCTGGCTGGGCCGACCAGCGCCGAGGCGAACGCAGGCTACTACACGCCGTGGGCCAACAGCCTGACTGGCGCGTCGAATTGTGGCGGCGCCGACTTCACCGTCACACTGGATCACCGTGGCGCCAGCGCCGCGCCCGGCGTGGCCACGCTGCAATTCTGCCGCACGACGCAGATCGCCGGTGAGCTGGCGGGCGCGCGCATGACGGCGACGGCGCAGGCGACACTGATGCAGTTCTCGAACATCCACAGTGTGGTCATCCTCAACTCTACCGGACACTGCTTCGACGACCTCAGCGGCATGAACGCCTGCCTGAATGGGTGAAGCCCCCACCCCAAGCCCCTCCCCCGCTGCGGCGGGAGAGGGGCTTTTGGCGTCGCGCCGCTGCCTGAACAGATTCACCTGCCGGCTGCTGTGCAGCGGACGCTTGACGTGACGGCGCATCGCAGCGACAATGCGGCAAAGAAGCAGCGCACAGGCGCGTCGGTTCGGCGCGCGCTCTCACCGGAAATCAGCGACGATTGGAGGCAGGAGCATGCGCGACCAACGGGACGCCGCGAAGCCCTCCGCGGGCGGCTCGCGGCCCGTGAACCTGCTGACCGTAGGCATATTCTCGGCGCTGGTGCTGATAGCGCTGATCGCGGTGGATGTCGTGACGCTGGGCCGAAATAATCCTCTCGAAGCGCTCAGCCCGCACTATTACATGGCGCTGGGCAATTCACTCTCGTTTGGCTATCAGCCGAACCTCGACTTCAGCGCAGGTTTCGCCGACGACATCATCAACGATCTGCGCAAGGCCAACCCGACCACCACCAGCCAGCCGATCAGCACGGAAATCGTCAATTTCGCCTGCGCAGGTGAGACGACGGCGACGATGATCAACGGTGGCTGCGTCGGGCAGTTTGCGCACCACGGCTCGTATTCGGGCGCGCAGCTCCAGGCGGCGCTGGCGTTCCTGCGCGATCCACGGCATCAGGGGCGGGTCAGCCCGATCACGCTGGAGATTGGCGCCAACGACGTGCTGGTGGACTTCGACGACAAGATGTGCGCCGTTGGCTCCAGTTTCGACGCTGACCTCGCGCGCATGGACTCCAACCTGACCGACATCATCCTGCCCGATCTGACCAGTGCGCTGACCAGCGCGAAGGGCGCGCGGGCGGGCGATCTGCACCTGCTGAACTACTACAATCCCTTCGCCAAAGTCTGCCCGAACTCAGCGCCCTTCATCCATGAGGTGAACGATCACCTGCAAGCCGACGCTGCGCAGTACCGCATTCCCGTGGTGGACATCTACACTGCGTTTGGCGGCGACAGCGGGATGGCCAGCAACATCTGCACATACACCTGGTACTGCAGTCCGCGCTTTCCGGGCAACATCCACCCGACGAACGAAGGCTACCAGATCATCGCGCACGCGGTGGAGACGGCGCTGGGTCTGCCTGGCGCTGGCCCCTCGCTTGGCGGCGCCCCGTTGACGCGAGTGACCCCTGCGGTGACTTCCGCGCTGGATGCGCGCGCCCCGGTGGTGTGGCGCGATCTGCGGCGCGCTACCTGAGCGCGGCGCGGCGTCACGAATCACCACGCGACATCGAGAGTGAGCGATACGGCGAAAGAAGAGTGGGAGGCCGAGATGGTCAACGCGGCTGTGGGGCGCAACGACGTGATCCGCCTGGTGGCGCTGGGGCTGCTGGTGATTCTCGAAGGGTTCGCGGTCGTCAGCACGGTGCTCAACATCGTCTTTTTGCCGCTGGGCACGGCCTACCCGAATGTCGCCTCGGTCACCATCCTGGTGCTGCCCGTCATCATCGGGCTGATCGCGCGGCGAGTGGAGGTGGCGGTCGTGCTGACGGTGCTGCCATTCTTCGTGCTGGCGCTGGTCTACACTGCCGTCTATGCGCCCGTGTGGAACATCGACCTCTTCCAGCTCGGGGTGATGGCGGAGCGCGTGGCGGGCGCGGCGTTCCTGCTCGGCGGGCTGGGCGCCTTCGGGTGGCTGATTCGGCGCATCTTCAATCGGAGCGCGCAGCAATAGCTCACAGCAGGGGGCATGAGCGCGCTGAAACGCTGGCGTGTGGCTGGTCGTGGGTCACCTAATAGGACGACTCGATCCAGGAGCGCTGGAATGGTCGCGCGCCGCAGCGGGCGCAGAGCGTGTAGCTCTCCGTGTGGGTGGGCAGGCGCGGAGAAGCGCCGAGCGAGAAGCGTGGCTGGGTCGGCTCATCGCGTCGCTGGATGGTGTGGGTGCGGACATGGTTAGGGCAGAAGTGGCGCCCGCAGCCCTCGCAGACCATCGTCGCTGGCTGATCACAGTCTTTGACATGACAGAGCGCCCCATCCGGTTGCGCCGCCATATGCAGCCCTTCCTTTACCCGTCGGGCGCCAGCACGAGCAATGCCGCAAGGCCTTCGTTGGCCCCGAAAAAGAGCAGAAAGGTCAGGATGCGCGCCGCACACCCCGACCTTTCATCTTCTGGCGCGTCTCACTCGTGGTGCGAGCGGGACGCCTGACCTCGGCTCAATTCAGCCGATTCCTACCACTGACCACCGCGTGAGTAGTCGTCGCGGCGACCGCCGCCGTACCCACCGCCGTAGCCGCCGCCCGATCCACCGGAGCGGCCACCGCCGTAGCCACCACCAGAGCGGCCACCAGCGGGGCGGTCGGCGGCCTCGTCAATGCGCAGCGGGCGGTTGCCGAGCATCGTCCCGTTGAGGCCCGCAATGGCAGCGCGCGCCTCATCTTCGGTTGACATCTCGACGAACCCGAACCCCTTGCTCTGGCCAGTGGTGCGATCGGTGATCACACGAGCGTCCACGACGCTGCCGTACGCCGAGAACAGCTGATGCAGCTGCGCGTCGTCTGTGTTGTAGGGCAAATTGCCTACGTAAATGCGAGTGCCCACAAAGGCTCCTTCAAACACATGGTATGGGGCGTCTCACTTGTCGCGCGTCATACCTTCCGAACAGTATCCAGTCAACCAGTGCGCCACTCGCCTCGTCACAGGGGAATCAGCGGGAACCTCACCATCAACTCGTCTTGATGTCCATGGGTTCCATAGGGCTCCATGCAAGAGGTGCGTACGAGATCAACTACCAGCACACTATATCACATGCAGTGGTGACGCCGTCGTCAGTGTTTGCGCGTGCTTTTACCGACCGGCGCGCGGATGGCGGAAGGTTGGCGAGAGGTTGGCGCGGCCCGTTTGGGCGAAGTCAGTGTAAGAACTGGGCGCAGATGTGGTACGCTAAGAGAGATCGCTGTACAGTCGAGCGCCCGATGAACGCAGGCGCGCGTTTCACGCGGCTCTGACCATGGCAGCGCAAGAAAGGAGAAGCGGGAACGGGAGAGCGTCTTGACGAGACGACCTGCCCGACCGCGCCAGTCAAGCGTGAGTCAAATTGTGATCCGAGAGGGCGACTCATTTGAAGTCGCATTGAAGCGATTCGCCCGCAAAGTGCAACAGGACGGTATCCTCTCTGAGGCGCGTCGTCGCCAGCGCTACGAGCCGCCCAGCATGCGCCGCAAGCGCCAGGCCGAGGCCCGCGCGCGCAAGGCCCGCAAGCGCCAGGCGAAGATGGCGGCGCGCGGCTACTAATTCGTAATCTGTCAGCTCATCCGTCAGCCGCAGCCACGCCACTCAGCGCCGGGACGCTGCGACGGCTCACCCCCTCGCCGCTCCGTAGCGCCTCGCCAGCCAGCCAGAGAGACCGCCGACGCCAGCGCGAACCACGATCTCTGTCGTGGTTCGCGCTGGCGTCGGCGTGTGTGGCGCGCCACCACCCCAGCCCCTCTTACAAGGGTAGGTTTCTTTGCGGGGCGAAGGCATGGCGGTTGAAACCGCGCCT
>Ga0070683_100004440_pt1 | contig 11565 bp, 10 predicted proteins | sample KBSC713LmetaG_FD_64662 | JGI IMG/M metagenome (GOLD analysis project Ga0070683, IMG submission 64662) | Corn rhizosphere microbial communities from Kellogg Biological Station, Michigan, USA - KBS C7.1-3L metaG | ecosystem: Host-associated > Plants > Roots > Rhizosphere ...
CGTCTCCGCGCTCTCTGCGTGAGATCTTCAGTGAACGTCCCGCCGATGAACCCCGAATGCGCGTTGCCGATCGACGTTGCCCGGGACCGGCCGCTCAGCCCCGTCCAGAATCCAGACCGGCGTGTGGACTCCGGATCGCGCGGCGATCGGAGTCCTTGTCGTTTCTGTGAGTTAGGCGTGGCACACCCGTTGCCATCAGTGGGCGTATGCGCCCCATCCCGGATGGATACGACCAGGAAACGGGGCACACCCGTTTACTGGTGGTGGAAGACGAAATGTCGACCGTGTTCGCGCTCCGCTCGTTCTTTGTCCTCGCCGGCTACGACGTGGACTGCTCGGCCGGCGACCACGAAGGGCTGCAGCTCCTGGCTCGCCGCACCTACGACGCGGTGATCACCGACCTCCAGCTCACGCCACGCCGGCTCGGAGAAGGGATCGGCATCGCCGCCCTCGCGCGCGAGCGCAACCCCGGCGCCTGCATCGTGCTGCTCACCGCGTTCGGCTCCGAGGCCACGGAACGGCGCGCGCGTCAGGCCGGCATCGACCTCTACCTGACCAAACCCGTCGAGCTGCCGGCGCTGCGCGCGGCCATCGACAACATCCTCGTGGAGAAGCTGGCATGCCGGCGCGTCTGAGCGCGGCGCTGCGCAACGGCATCGCCGCCGCGCACGCGCGTCAGTTCGAGGACGCGCAGCGGTGGCTGGCGCGCGCCGCGGAGGAGACGCCGGATCACGCGCTCGTGTGGCTATGGACCGCGGTGGCCGCCACCGGCGCGGGCGCGGCGATCGCTGCGCTGCGCCGCGCTATCGCGCTCGATCCGGGTCACACGCAGGCGCGCGACACGCTGGGGCGGCTGCTCGTGGCGCAGGCCGTGTCCCTGGCCGGACGCGACCGCGCCGCCGCGTCCGCGCTCGCGCTCGAGGCGGCGCAGATCGCGCCGCGCCTCGACGCGGCGTGGGTGGCCGTCGCCGCGCTGACGGATTCGCCGCAGCAGGGACTCGACGCCCTGCGCCGCGCCCACGTGGCGACGCCGCAGCGCGCGGACCTGCGCGCGCGCCTGCACGACGCCGTGCTGCGCCAGGCCGTGGCCGCGGCGCGCGCGAAGCAGACCGCCGACGCCCGCGCGCTCTTCCAGGAGGCCGCGGCCCTCGATCCCAACGACGCCCGCACGTGGCAGGCGCTCGCGCGGCTCGCCGAGTCGCCGGCGGCCGCGATCGCGCCGCTGCGCGAGCTGGCGCGGCTGCAGCCGAACGACGCCGCGACCAGGGCGGCGCTGGAGCGCGCGACCGCGGCGCTGGCCGCCGCCGCGCCCTCACAGCCCGCCCGCGCGTCCACGTCTCCCGCCACCGCCGCATCGAAGACGGTGATGGTCGTCGACGACAGCGCCACCATCCGCAAGATTCTCGCCCTTACCCTCGAAGGCGCCGGCTACGCCGTCGTCGCCGAGCCGGACGGCGAGCGCGCGGTCGAGCGCCTCGCGCAGATCGTGCCCGATCTGATCCTGCTCGACATCACGATGCCGAAGCTCGATGGCTACGAGGTGTGCAAGCGCATCCGCAAGGACCCGCGCACCGCGCGCACCCCGGTGGTGATGCTCTCGGGCAAGGACGGCTTCTTCGACAAGGTCAAGGGGCGCATGGTCGGGGCCACCGAGTACCTGACCAAGCCGTTCCAGGCGCCGGCGGTCCTCGCGGTCATCGCGCGGCACTGCGGCGCGGCACAGGAGGCCGTCCATGCCTGATCCCGTGCTCACCGACGACAGGCTCTTCGACGAGGTGATCGGCCTGCTCGCCGCGCTTGAACAGCGCCGCGCCAAGGCCGCCGATCGCGGTGCCGACCCGGTCGGTATCGAGAGCCTCGAGCTGATCGCCACGGTGACCAACGCGATCGTCGAGTTCGTCACCGCGCGGTGCCGCGAGTCGCGCGTGCTGCCGTCGCGGGTCCTGGCGCAGCTGGCGGAGAGCGATCCCTATACGCAGATGCTCGGCGAGGACAACGAGCGCATCTCGGTGGCGACCGTCGAAGCGCTGCTGTCGTCGTGGAACGGCCCGGAGACCGATCGGCAGCGGATGCTGGACGACCTGTGCCGGGCCCTGCTCGACGTGCTCGGCGCCTACGGCGAAGCGGTCTCGGGGCTGTTCCGCGACGCCCGCCCGCGCGACGAGTGGCAAGCGATGTTCGCGGTGTTCGTGGACGACCTGCGCGCGGCGGCGCAGCAGCTGGCGGCGTGAGTCGCACCCATCAAGGAGAGGTCATGGCCAAGAAAGTGCTCGTCGTGGATGACAGTCCGACCGATTTGCAGATGCTCTCGTCGCTGCTCAAGAAACAGGGCTACGAGGTGACGACCGCCGTCGACGGCGAGGACGCGCTGGACAAGGCCGCCGAGACCCACCCGCCGCTCGTGCTGCTCGACATCATCCTGCCCAAGAAGAACGGCTACCAGGTATGCCGGCAGCTGAAGACGCAGCCGGAGACCACCGGCATCAAGGTGATCCTCGTCAGCAGCAAGAACCAGGAGAGCGACAAGTTCTGGGGCATGAAACAGGGCGCCGACGACTACATCGCCAAGCCCTATCGCGACGAGGATCTGCTCGCGGCGGTCGCGAAGCAGTTGTGACGGCCATGGACGACGCCCAACTGCTGCCGCCGGAAGACGGCGAGATCGCCGCGCTGCTCGACGACTGGCTCGCGTCGGCGCCGGCCGAGGCGACGCCCGCCGAGTCGGCACCGTCCGCGGCGCCGCAGGCCGCGTCGCCGGACACGCCGTCCGGCGCGGCCACGCTGCTCGACGCGCTTCGCGCCGAGTCGGTGCCCGACGTCCTGATCGATCCCGCCGCGGTGCCGGCGGCGCCGGCGCGCCGCGATCGTTACGTCGTGTTCACCATCGCCGACACCGCCTACGCGGTGCGCGAGGCCTCGGTGACCGAAGTCGAGCGCATCCCGGCGATGACCCCGGTACCGCGCGTCCCGGCGTGGCTCCGCGGCGTCACCAGCCTTCGCGGCGAAGTGCTGTCGGTCGTCGACCTGCGCACGTGGCTCGGGCTCGACCAGACCACGCTGCACAGCGGCCGCCTGCTCGTGGTGCGGCTGAGCGGCGACGAGCTCGCCCTGGGGCTGCTCGTCGACCGCGTCGAGCGCATCGCCACCGCGGCCGCCGACGGCGTGCGGCCGCCCGAATCGCCGCTCGAGGGCCCGCTCGCCCCCTATCTCACCGGCGTCGCGCGATTGAGCGGCCGCACGGCGGCGGTCCTGGATCTCGACGCCCTGCTCACATCGGCGGACCTGCGCCGGTTCGACGACCGGAAACCGGAATGAGGACATCATGCGCACTCACAACCTGAAGATCAGAACCCGGCTGCTGCTGACCGTTGCCGTCGTCGGCGGCCTGCTCGCCGCCGGCACGGCGACGGCCCTGTGGACCATCCGTTCGTTCGACACGCAGGCCAGGCAGCTCGTGCGCAAGGACGCGCACATGGCCGGCGCGACGGCGCAGTTCGCGCTGCACGTCGCCGAAATGGTGCGTTACGAGCGGACCTTCTTCCTCGACGACGCGCCGCGCTCGAAAGAGGCGCTGGCGCAGCTCGACGCCTGGAGCGTGGCGCACGGCAACGCCGTGACGCGGCTGCAGGAGATCGACGGCGTCGCCGAGACCGCCGCCGAGCGTGCCAGCGTCGCCGCGCTGCGCGGCGCCCTCACCGACTACAGCAAGGAGTTCCAGAGCGCGCGCGACAAGCTGCAGGCCGGCGGCTTCATGGCCGCGGACCCGACCGGGCCCGAAGCCAAGGCCATGCGCGCCGCGGTGGACAAGCTGCAGCAGCAGTCGGGACAGATGTTCGAGCGCTACCGGCAGCAGATGACGTCGGGCGGCGCGATGGTGGAAGCGCAGATCCGGCGCACCTACATCGGCCTCGGCATCGCGCTCCTCCTCGGCTTCCTGATCATCGCGCCGTTCATGCGCTGGTTCGTCTACGGGCCGATCATCAAAGAGGCCGGCGCGGTGGTCAAGGTCTGCGACGCGGTCACCGTCGGCGACCTGAGCAGCCGCGTCGCCAATCCGAGCAGCAGCGAGCTGGGGATGATCGCGCGCTCGCTGAACGCGATGCTCGACAACACCGTCGCCCTCGTCCAGTCGCGCGAGGAGCGCGACCTGATGCAGCGGTCGATCATGAAGCTGCTCGACGAGATCAGCGGCGTCGCCGACGGCGACCTGACGGTGCAGGCGGAAGTGACGGCCGACATGACCGGCGCCCTCGCCGACTCCTTCAACTTCATGATCGCCGAGCTGCGCAGCCTGATCGGACAGGTGCAGGGCACGACCGGCAAGGTCAGCAACTCGCTCGGCGAGCTGCGGTCGTTCACCGCCACGCTCGCGGCCGGCAGCGAGGCGCAGGCGGCGCAGGCCGTCGAGGCCTCGGCGGCGATCGAGGAGATGGCCACGTCGATCCACCAGGTCTCGGAAAACGCGTCCTCGTCGGCCGCGGTCGCCGAGCAGGCGCGGCAGAACGCCGAGCAGGGCGCGCTGGCCGTGTCGCGGACCATCGACGGCATGAAGGCGGTGCGCGACCAGGTGCAGGAGACCGCCAAGCGCATCAAACGCCTCGGCGAGAGCTCGCAGGAAATCGGCGAGATCGTCGAGCTCATCGGCGACATCGCCGACCGCACGAGCATCCTGGCGCTCAACGCGTCGATCCAGGCGGCCATGGCCGGCGAGGCGGGCCGCGGGTTCGGCGTCGTCGCGGAAGAAGTCGAGCGCCTGGCGGACCGCGCCACGGAAGCGACCAAGAAGGCGGCGATGCTCGTCAAGGCGACGCAGAGCGAGACCTCCGAGGTCATGGCGGCGATGGAAGACACCACGCGCGAGGTCGTCACGCGCTCGGCGATCGCCAACGAGGCTGGCGTCGCGCTGCGCGAGATCCAGGGCGTGTCGAACCGGCTGGCCGAGCTGATCCAGGCCATCTCGGACGCGGCGCAGCAGCAGGCGCGCGGCTCGCAGCAGATCGCGCGCTCCATGACGGAGATGTCGTCGGTGACGCGCACCACCGCCTCGAGCAGCAAGCAGACGGCGACCGCGATCGGGTCGCTGGCGGCGATGGCCGACACCCTCAACGGGTCGGTGGCGCGGTTCCGCCTGCCGTCGGAAGCGGCGGCGGAGCGGACGCCGGAGCTGGTGGCCCACTGATGACTGCCCCCTGGAGCGAGCTGCTGCTCGAGCGCTGCGGTCTGGCGCTGCGTGAGTCGCAGCGGCCGGTGCTTGCCGACCTGCTGCAGGCGCGGACCGCGGCGCTCGGCCTCGACGGCGACGCGGCATATTTCGCCGCGCTGCAGCGCGAAGACGACACGGGCACGGAGTGGAGCGAGGTCGTCGACCGGCTGGTCAGCCACGAGACCTCGTTCTTCCGCCATGCCGAGTCGTTCGAGGCGCTGCGGCGGCACGTGTTGCCGGCGCTGCGCGGCCGCGACGCCATCGGCTTGCACCATCTGTCGTTGTGCAGCGCCGGTTGCTCCACGGGGGAAGAAGCCTATTCGCTGGCGATGGTCGCCCTCGCCGAAGACGAGGGCGGCGCGTTCGACGTGTGGGGCGCGGACATGAGCCGGCGTGCCCTCGACACGGCGCGGCGGGCCCGCTACTCGGCGCGCGCGATCGCGGCGATCCCGGTCGGCTACCGCCGCTTCGTCGCCGCCGCGGCCGACGGCGGCTATGCGATCGCCGACGAGGTGAAACGCCGCGTCCGCTTCATGTCGGCCAACCTGGCCGCGTCCTGCGGGATGTTCATGAGCTACGACCTGATCGTCTGCCAGAACGTCCTCATCTACTTTGCCGCCGCGGCGGTGCCGCGCGCCCTGGCGACGCTCGCCTCGCGCCTGACGCCCGGCGGATTCCTGATCCTCGGCCCGGGTGAGGCCCCGGCGGTCTGTCCGCCCGGCCTCGAGCCCGTGGCGCTCAACGGCGTCCGCGCCTTCCGCCGCGTCGGCCGTGCGGCCAGAGAGGTCCGATCATGAGACCCATCGACATCACCGCGATCGGCGCGTTCTCCGACGAGATGCGCGCCAGCGTTCCGGCCGTTCTCGCCGCCCTGGATGCCGCCGAGCGCGATCGCGCCGACGCCGGCGCCGTGCAGGAGGCCTTCCGGCTGATCCACGCGCTGAAAGGGGCGGCGTCGATGGTCGGCCTGGCCGCGCTCGGATCGCTCCTCAATCGCGCCGAAGCGCTGCTCGACCATGCGGTGAGCGTCGGGCAGCCCCTCGACGACGACCTGATTCAGCTGCTGCGCGCGGTGGCGCCGAAGTTCGCCGAGTATCTGGACCGTTTCCTTGCCGGCCTGCCGGTCGGCGAGATCGCCGGCGTGCTGGCCGCCGCGCTGGCCGCTCCGGAGGCCGATGCCGTGGCCATCGACGAGCCGCCGCTCGACGCGTTGCTCGAGATGGAGCGCCAGAGTTTCGTCGACCAGATCGCCGCGCTGCCGGTGCCGGACCTGAGAGGTCCGGCCTGCACGGAGGCCGCGGTGCCGGACCTGCCAGGTCCGGCTTCTACCATCGCGGACGTCGATCTCGATCTCGGCCCGTCCGAGGCGATTCCCGCGGAGCTCGCCGAGGTCTTCGCCCAGGAGGCGCAGGAGCACCTGCAGACGATCGCGCGGCTGACGCGGCACCTCGCCGGCTCCCCGGACGACCGCGAATCGCTGCAGGAGCTGCGACGCGCGGTCCACACGATCAAAGGCGCCGCCGGCATCGTCGGCTACAAAGCGGCGGCGAGGCTCGCGCACCGGATGGAGGACTTCCTCGACTCCTGGTACGACGGCACCGCGGCGCTGACGCCAGAGGCCGTGCGCCTGCTGTCGACGTCCTACGACGCGCTCGACGATCTGATCGGCGGCGCGCTCGACGCCGACGGCGCGCGGCGTACCCTCGGCGCGCTCTTCGCGCAGTTCGACACGATGGCGGTCGCGCCGGCAATGACGCCCGCGCCCGCGGACGCGTCGGTGCCCGATGGACGCGATCGCGCGGCGGCGGACGCGCCCGCGGCCGAACGGCGCAGGGCCGGCGTCGATCGACGCAGGAACCCCGAGGACCGGCGGACCGGCGGCGCGCAGGTCGTGCGGGTGCCGTTCCAGCGGCTCGGCGAGCTGCTGCGCCTCGTCAGCGAGCTGGTGGTGAACCGCTCCACGTTCGACGAGCACTACGCGTCGCTCATCCGCCAGGTCGAGGAAGTGAAGCTGAGCACGCACCGCCTGCGCCGCGTCGCGGTGAAGCTGGAAACGGGATACGAGGTGCGCGCGCTCGCCGGCCACCTCCCCTCGGTCGACGAGGCGCCGCAGGCGCACGGGTTCGACGAGCTGGAGTTCGATCGCTACACGGACTTTCACCTGCTGTCGCGCGAGCTGACCGAGACCACCACCGACATCAACACCATCAGCTCGCGTCTGACCGAGACGATCGGCGACTTCGACGGCGATCTGACGCGTCTGGGCCGCCTCACGCGCGAGATCCAGGACAAGGTGATGGAGTTCCGCATGGTGCCGCTGGCGACGCTGGCGACGCGGCTCGAGCGCGCCGTGCGCGTGACCGGCGAGGAGTGCGGACGCGAGGTCGCGCTCGTCATCGAAGGCGAACAGGTGGCGCTCGACAAGACGCTGCTCGAGGCGATGGCCGACCCGCTGATGCACCTGCTCCGCAACGCGGTCGATCACGGCATCGAGCCGCCGGCCGAGCGGGTCGCCGCCGGCAAGCCGCGGCGCGGCCGCATTGCCGTGCGCGCCTCGCACGAGGGAACCGACGTGCTGCTCGAGGTGGAAGACGACGGGCGGGGCCTGGACGCCGCGCGCATCCGCCGCGTCGCCGTCGAGCGCGGCTACATGGGGGAGTCCGAGGCAGCGGCCATGAGCGGCGACGACCTGTCGGCGCTCGTCTTCCAGCCGGGGTTCAGCACCGCCGATCGCGTCAGCGAAGTGTCGGGACGCGGCGTCGGCATGGACATCGTCAAGGCGAAAGTCGCCAGGCTCGGCGGACGCATCCGCCTGCAATCGACGCCAGGGGCCGGCACCACGGTGACGATCCGCGTGCCGATGACGCTGGCCATCACGCGCATCCTGCTCATCCGCGCCGGCGGCCAGCTGTTCGGCCTGCCGCTCGGCGCCGTGATGCAGATCGTCCGCCCCGAGCCCTCGGCCATCACGGTCGTCGGGACGGAGAAGGTGATCGAGACCTCCGGGCGCACGTATCCGCTGCGCGACCTCGCCGGCATCCTGGAGCTGCCGCGTGCCGCCGAAACCACCGCGGCGCAGCCGGTGCTCATCGCCAATCTCGGCGGGCGGCACCTGGCGCTGGCGGTCGACGAGATCGTGCAGAGCCGTGACGCGGTCATCAAGACGCTCGGCAGCCACCTGCGGCGCGTGCCCGGGATGTGGGGCGCGACGCTGCTCGGCGACGGTACGGTCATCCTGATCCTCAACCCCGCCGATCTCGCGGGCGGCGCCGAGGAGGCGCGCGTCCTGAAGCCGGCCGCCACGCGCGTCGCGGCGAGCGAGTCGCGCCCCTACTCGATCCTGATCGTCGACGACTCGCTGAGCATGCGGCACGTGCTGTCCGGCGCCGTGAAGAAGGCCGGCTGGAGCCCGGTGCAGGCGCGCGACGGCGTCGAGGCGCTGGAGCTGGTCACGCGCGCCGCCGAGCTGCCGGACCTGATCCTGCTCGACATCGAGATGCCGCGGATGGACGGCTACGAATTCCTGGCCACGGTCCGCGCGCAGCCGGCGATGGCCTCGCTGCCGATCGTGATGCTGACCTCGCGCGGCGGGGACAAGCATCGCGAGCGCGCCATGTCGCTCGGCGCGACCGGCTATCTGGTCAAGCCGTTCCAGGAAGAGGCGCTGCTGCAGCACATCGATCGACTCGTGCGCGCCGCGCGCGGCCGCGTGGAGGCGGCGGCATCGTGATTCGCGTCGCCATCGCCGACGACTCGTCGTTCACCTGCCGCCTGCTCGGGTCGTACTTCGAGAGCGACGCCGACTGCGAAGTGGTGGGCGTCGCCCACGACGCGGCATCGACGCGCGAGCTGGTGCGCGCGCAGCGCCCCGACGTGCTCACGCTCGACCTGGAGATGCCCGGCGGCCGGGGCCTGGATCTCCTCGACGACATCGTCAGCCACACGCCGGTGCCGGTGGTCGTCATCAGCGGCGTCACGCGGCGCGCGGCGGCGACGACGCTGCGCGCGCTGGAGCTGGGCGCGGTGGATTTCGTGCTCAAGTGCACGCCGGAGCTGCCGGTCGCCCCGGCGTCGCTGCGCCGGGAGATCGTCACGAAAGTGAAGGCGGCGGCCGCGGCGAGGCCGGCGGTGCCGCCGCTGATCGAGGCGCCGCAGCCGGTGCCGGCAGCGGCGGTGCACGCGCCCGGCGGAGCGGAGCCGCTGCGCCTGGTGGTGATCGGCGCATCGACGGGAGGCCCCCAGGCGCTGCGCGAGCTGCTGACCCGACTGCCCGAGAGCTTCGCGCCCGCCTGCCTCGTCGTGCAGCACCTGCCGGCGAGCTTCGCCGCGGCGTTCGGCGCCCAGCTCGGGCGCTACTCCCGGCTGCCGGTGAACGTGGCCGCCGACACGGATCAACTCGTGGCCGGACGCGTGCTCGTCGCGCCGGGCGGACGGCACCTGCACGTGCGCCACGGCGGCCGCGTCGAGCTGAGACCGGCGGCGGCAGGCGACAGCTACCGTCCGTCGATCGACATCGCGATGATCTCGGCCGCCGACGTCTACCGCGGCGGCGCCGCGGGCGTCGTGCTGAGCGGGATGGGCAGCGACGGCGCCGACGGTTTGCAGCGGATTCGGTCGCTGGGTGGAACGGCATACGTCCAGGATCCCGAGACGTGCGTCATCGGGAGCATGCCGGCACGCGCGCTCCAACGCGCGGGCGCGGATTACGTGGCGTCGGCCGATCGCATCGGCGCGATGCTGGCGCGACGGGGGCAATGATGACTCACCATGGGCTCGACGCGTATCTCTGCTGTCTCGTCGGCGCCGATCAGTACGCGGTGCGCGGCGCCGACGTGCGCCTGGTGGCGCGTGCGGAGCAGTTGACGCCGCAGACCGGTGGCGACGGCCGCGTCGGCGTGCTGCCGCGGGCCGGCGGCGACGTACCGGTCTACAGCCTGCCGTCGCTGCTCGGCGGCGCGCGCGACACGCGCACCGCCGATCGCCACATCGTGGTGATCGGATCCGGCGATGCCCTGGCGATGCTCGTCGATCGTGTGGTGCGGGCGCCGGCGGGGAGTGCGCGCGAGCTGCCGTTGCCCACGGCCGCCGGCCGGCAGGCGGCGCGCTGGTTCTCCGGCCTGCTGACGCTGTCGGAAACGTCGTGCCTGGTGCTGAACCCGTCCGGGCTTCGGCCCGGGGCGTGGTCGGCGCCGCCCGGGGCCGGGCCGCTGCGGCGCGCCCACGGGCGGGCGCCGGCGGCTGTCGAGGATCTCGCGTTCGTGTTCACGAGCGAAGCGGTACCGACGTGCGATGGCGCGCGCCAGGCGGTGCCCGCGTCGCGCCTCGCCGCCATCGTGCAGAGCCTGCCCCTCGTGGCGGTGCCCGGCGCCGCGGCGCACGTCGCCGCGTTCGCCGCCTGGCGCGACGCGGCCGTTCCCGTCGTGGACTACAGCCGCGGGTTCGTGGCGACGCAGACGGCGCGGCGCTTCGCCGTGCTCGTCGCCGGCGACGCCGCGCTCATCGCAGTACCCGTCGACGCCGACGCGGAGCTGCGGCGGGCCGCGCCGCAGGATCGGCGCGCAGGCGGGACGGTGCTGCCCGCGCACGTCAAAGGGATGTTCGATACCGGCGGCGGGCGCGTGGCGCTGCTGGATCTCGAGCGCGTCGCGTCCGGGGCCTGCACGGCCGCTCCGTTCGCGTCGGCCTCGACGCAGGCCGGCGTTCCGGCGTTGGTGTGACGTGATGCCCGCCGGATCCGCAGCGGAACGATCGAAGCTCCTGGAGAAGGCCGCGGCGTCGCTGTCCCGCGGCGAGCTGGACGCGGCACTGAAGCACTACGTCAAGGCGTTCGACGGCGACCCGCGCGACTGGAGCGTCGGCAATACGCTCGGCGATCTCTACATCCGCATGGGGCTCGGCGAAGACGCGGTCTCGCATTTCACCGTGCTCGCCGAGCAGCTGGCCGCCGACGGCTTTGCCGCCAAGGCGCGCGCGCTCTACCGCAAGATCCTGCGGCTGCAGCCTGCCAACGAGGCGGCACGGCAGCGTGTCGACGAGCTCGATCGCCTGCAGATCGGGACGGCGAGCCCGTTCCTCAAGCGGGTGATGGAAACGGCGCGCACCTTCCGTGAGCTGCCGGCGGCGGCGCCGCCCGCGCCGCCCGTTCCCGCGCCGGCTCCGCCGACGGCCCCGGTCCCGTCGTTCGCGCGCGCCGAGGCGCTGGTCAACGAGGCGCTCGCGCGCGGCGCATACCGCGACGCGGCGTCGGCGATCGAGCAGTTCGTGGCCTTCGAGCCGTCGCACATCGGCGCGCTCGAGAAGCTGATCGACAACTGTGTCGACGGCGGCTTCGATGCCGCGCTCGTGTCGGCGCAGCAGCGCCT
>Ga0070683_100004441_pt1 | contig 11564 bp, 9 predicted proteins | sample KBSC713LmetaG_FD_64662 | JGI IMG/M metagenome (GOLD analysis project Ga0070683, IMG submission 64662) | Corn rhizosphere microbial communities from Kellogg Biological Station, Michigan, USA - KBS C7.1-3L metaG | ecosystem: Host-associated > Plants > Roots > Rhizosphere ...
CTGACGAACGGGGCGAGAATCTCATGCAGCGTGGCAAGGATGGTTTCGTGCTCATCGCCCGGTGGAGGGGTCACGAACAACTCCCCACGAACGAGCTCGTACTTGTTGCCGTCGTCGGGCAGCCGGTGCAGCTGCTCGAGCGTCCACGGCTCGACACGCGCGGCCAAGGCCATACCCAGCCCTTCCCCGGTGGAGTTGAAGACAAGCGCACGCGCCGAGGATACGCGTGCGGACGTCGGAGCTCGCCACCAATTGATGACCGGATGGTGCGCCACTTTGCCGAGCCTACGCTCGGCGGGCGCGCCGAGTCAAGCGCGACCTCAGCGCACCGCCCGCTTCACCAGTGCGGTGATGCGCGCTTCGGTGGCGGCGTTCAGCGCCTTCAGCGCGAACGACGTCGGCCACATCTCGCCGTCGTCGAGCGCCGCCTTGTCGCTGAAGCCGAGCGTCGCGTAGCGCGACTTGAACTTCTTCGCGTCCTGGAAGAAGCAAAGGACGTTGCCATTCTTCGAGTAGGCGGGCATCCCGTACCAGAGGCGCGGTACGAGGCTCGGCGCGGCGGCCATGACGAGCGCGTGAACTCTCTCGCCGAGTGCCCGATCCTCCGGGGCCATCGCGGCGATCTTCGCGAGCACGTCGCTCGTGCCGTCCGCGTTGGCCGGCCGTGAGCGCGCGGCCTTCAGCTCCTGCACGTGCTCACGCATCGCGGCGCGCTCCTCCGCCGTGAACCCTGCGGCGCCGTCGTCCTTCGGCGTCGTCCTGGCGGTCGTCGCAGCCTTCTTCTTCACCGATTTCTTCGCGGCCATGGCGCGGATCTCGTCTTTCGGATGTGATCGGACGACGTCGGCGCTCGTCGCTTCCCGATAGCGGACGCTGCGGGTAGGATCGCTGATGACGGATACCCGGTGCGGGAGTCGGCGCGGTGGAGCGGGCGCTGCACGTCTCAGGGGCGGGGTGCCAATGAACAGTATCAACCACCCCGAGGCTTGCGGCAAGGCCACCGCGCGGGTTCAGACTTCGCGCTCATTTCGAACCCGGAGTCGTGATGACCAGTCATGCCGTACTGATCGCTGGCGGCGGGCCGACGGGGCTGATGCTGGCCGCCGAGCTCGCGCTCGCGCACATCGACGTCGCGATCATCGAGCGACGCGAGAGCCAGCAGCTCCTCGGCTCGCGCGCGGGAGGGTTGCACTCGCGCACGATGGAGATCCTCGACCAGCGGGGCGTCGCCGAGCGATTCGTGTCGCAGGGGCAGACGTATCCCGTCGCGGGCTACGCGATGCACATGCTCGACATGAGCGACTTCCCGTCGCGACGCAACTACGTGCTCGGGCTGACGCAGAACCACATCGAGCGGATCATGGCCGAATGGGTCACGGAGCTCGGCGTGCCGATCCTGCGCTCGCGCGAGGTGACGGGATTCACCCAGGACGACTACGGCGTCGACGTCGCGCTCTCGAGCGGCGAGACGCTGCGCGCGGAATATCTCGTCGGGTGCGACGGGGGACGCAGCGTGGTCCGCAAGGCGGCGGGCATCGACTTCCCCGGCTCCGAGCCGACGATGAGCTGGTTGATCGCCGAAGTGGACACGACGGAGGAGCCGGCGTGGGGATTCCGCACCGACGCGCGCGGCAGCCACGCGATCGGCCGCCGAGGAAAGGACGCGCCGATCGGTATGGTGCTCACCGAGCCGCATCTCCCGACGTCGCCCGCCGAGCCCACGCTGGACGACGTGCGGCAGGCGCTCCTCGCCGTGTATGGCACCGACTTCGGGATCCACAGCCCGATCTGGATCTCGCGCTTCACCGACATGACGCGCCAGGCGGCGACGTATCGCCGCGGCCGCGTCCTGCTCGCCGGCGACGCGGCACACGTGCATCCGCCGCAGGGTGGCCAGGGGCTCAACATCGGCGTGCAGGATGCGGTGAACCTCGGGTGGAAGCTCGCGCAGGTGGTGAAAGGGACGTCGCCGGAGAGTCTGCTCGACACGTATAACGCCGAGCGACATCCGGTGGCCGCGCGAGTGCTGAAGAACACGATGGCGCAGGTCGCGCTGCGCCGCCCCGACGACCGGAGCAAGGCGCTGAGCGACTTCGTCTCGGAGCTGCTGCAGATGCACGAGCCGCGCAAGCGGATCGTCGGCGAGATCTCCGGCCTCGACGTGCACTACGACCTCGGCGCGGGACATCCCCTGCTCGGCCGGCGCATGCCCGATCTCGATCTGGAGATCGCCGACGGATCGGTGCGCGTCTACAGCCTGCTGCACGATGCGCGGCCGGTGCTGCTCGCCTTCGGCGAGCCGCTCGACGTCGACGTCGCGCCGTGGGCCGATCGCGCGCGCGTGCTCGACGCAAAGTACGACGGTGCGTGGGAGCTTCCGGTGATCGGCGCAGTCGCTGCTCCGCGCGCGGTGCTGATCCGCCCCGACGGCTACGTCGCCTGGGTGGGCGACGCCAGTGGTGCGGGGCTCGTCGACGCGTTGACGACGTGGGTCGGGGCACCCGCGAGGTAGCGCGGCGCATTCACCATCATCGCGTCGTCGCGCACGTCACGCGGCGCGGGACCGTCGCCGCCGAAGCACGATGACGTAGACGAGGACGTTCACGCCGAGGGCGATGCCGCCGAGCACCCACTGGATCTCGCGCGTGAGGCCCTCGGGATAGAGCGCGCGCAGCAGATAGTGCGAGATGAAGCCGTCCGAGTAGGTCACGCCCCCGGCACGCGCGCGGAGCGCATTCTCGAGCGGCGTGAGCGGGCAGATCCAGCCAGCGTACTCGATCAACACGGCCCACACAGCCGCGGGGACATGCAGCCACGCGACCCATGGGCGCCGCAGCACGAGGAGTCCGCCGAGCAGGGCGAACACGACGAACAGGGCGTGCACGACGACGACGAGGTCGGCGAGCCAGCGATAGGCGGTCATGCGATCACGATGCGCAATGCGCGTGCACGAGACGCAAACGCCGCTTCACGCCGGCTCGCGGAGGACGTCGCCAAGGATGCGCGTCGCGTCGAGCAGGCGTTGCGGCTCGGCGCAGCCGAAGCCGAGCAGCAGCCCCTGCCGCCGACTCGGACCCACGTAGGCATTCGAGAGGGCCAGTGCCGCGACGCCACGGCGACCGAGCCGCTCCGCCACGCCACGATCGTCTGCGTCATTGCGGAGCATGACGGTCACGTGAAGGCCGGCGTCGGAGTTGTGGACGCGCACGAGGTCCGCGCAGTGCAGGGCGAGGCCGCGCAGCACCGCATCGCGTCGCTCGAGGTACGCACTCCGCATCCGGCGCAGGTGTCGCGCGAAGTGACCTTCCTTCAGGTACTCGGCGAGCGCGCGCTGGTAGAGCGTCGGGGTGAACAGGTCGAAGGCGAATCGCGATTCCAGGAAGCCGCTCCAGAGCGTCGCTGGGACGACGATGTAGCCCAGGCGCAGCGCGGGGAAGAACGCCTTGCTGAAGGTGCCCATGTAGATCACACGGTCGTGCACGTCCATCCCCTGCAGCGCGCTGACGGGGCGACTGATGTAGCGGAACTCGCTGTCGTAGTCGTCCTCGAGGATCCACGCGTCGTTGCGCGCCGCCCAGTCGAGCAGCGCGAAACGCCGCGTCGCCGACATGGTCGCGCCGAGTGGGTACTGATGCGACGGCGTCACGTACACGGCACGAATGTCCGGCCCGCGCCGCTGCAACGCGGCGACGTCGAGGCCCTCCGCATCCACCGGTACGGGGACGAGCTGCGCGCCGGCGGCGCGCAACGCACGATGGGCGCCGAAGTAGCCGGGCTCCTCGATCGCGACGCGATCGTTCGGGGCGAGCAGCGTCGCCGCGGCGAGGCGCAGCGCGGCCTGCGAACCGGGGACGATGAGCACCTGATCCGCGGTGCAGCGCACGGCGCGCGACGCGCGGAGATGCTCGGCGATCGCGACGCGGAGGGCGCGCAGCCCTGCCGGGTCGACGTAGGCCAGCTGCTCCAGTGTCTCCGCCCGCACCTGCCGCGCGATGAGCTTCGCCCACGCCGTGTGCGGAAAGAGGTCGAGCGCCGGGATGCCGACCTGAAAGGGAACGAGCGGCAGACTCCAGTTCGTCGGCGACGGCCGGTTGGGCACCGCCCGTTTGCGTGGACGCGTCTCACGGCGCGCCGCGGGCCTCGAAGTGCCGACCGCGGGCGTGCGCAGCAGATGATCCGGGATGCTGTCGCAGACGAAGGTGCCGGAGCCGGTGCGGCCGACGAGATATCCCTCGTGCAGGAGCTGCTCGTAGGCGCTCAGCACGGGCAGACGCGAGACGCCGAGGTCCGTCGCGAGACCGCGCGTGGACGGGATCCGCTGTCCGGGGCGCAGACGGCCGTCGAGGATGGCGCGGCGCAGCCCGTCGGAGATCTGACGGAAGATCGGCACGCCCGTGGTTCGGTCGACGGGAAGATGCAGTGTCGCCACGCGTCACCTGAGCGCGTTGGAAGTGGCTATGCCAACTGGATGCGAAATGGCGATGGCGAAAGTACCGATCCGCCCGATATTGCGCGAGGCGCAAACGCCCGTACACCGCCGCATGACGCAACCAGGAGGCTGTCGTGGCCAGCAGCATCGCACTCTCCGAGCAGATCGCTCTCCCCTCGCGGATCGCCGCGCGACTGATCGTCGCCGGCCGATGGTTCTTCGGACTCGCGCTGCTGGGACTGGGCGCGGAGCATTTTGTCTTCCGCGAGTTCGTCACCGGCCGTGCACCGGCCTGGCCGGCCGGGCTCCCGGGCGGGCCGGTGTGGGTCTACGGCTGGGGAATCGCCGTGATGCTCGTGGGGGTGGCGGTCCTCGCCGGCCGCGCCGCGCGCGGGGCCGCGCTCGGACTCGGCGTGCTGGTGTTCGTGTGGGCCTTCCTGCGCGACATCCCCGTCGTCGCCGCGGATTCACTGATCGGCGGAAGCTGGACGTCGGCGGGGAAAGCGCTGGTGTTCTTCGGCGGGTCGCTCGCGGTCGCCGCCACGTTCCCACCCCTCCAGCGGGCCACGCCTGGCGGCTGGCGGCGATTCGCGAACGCTGATGCGCTGTTCCTCAGGCTGGCCCGGTACTGCCTCGGCAGCTTCCTGATCCTCGCCGGCATGCAGCACTTCAAGTTCCTCGCCTTCGTCGTCACGCTGATTCCGGCCCGGTTCCCGGGGAATCCCGTGCTGTGGACGCAGTTCGCCGGCGTGCTGCTGCTCGTCTTCGGCATCGGTCTCCTGTTCGCACGCACGGCGGAGCTCGCCGCGCTGCTCACGGGACTGATGATCTTCTCCTGGTTCTGGATCGTGCACCTGCCGCGCGTACGCACGAGCGTCAGCGACGGGATCGCGGTGTTCGAGGCGTTGGCGTTCTCGGGCATCGCGTTCGTGATCGCCGGAGCGCTGGTGCAACGCAATCGCCGAGCGGCGGGTCTCCCGTGGTGACGAGGCGCGGCGCGATGACAGCGCGGCGTCCAGGCGCGGACATTCACGGCGACTGGATGATGACGACCGATCGAGGCTTTGTCAGAACGACGAATGGGCACGCGACGACCGGACGATCCACCGAAGCGTGCTTTCACGGCGTGCGGTACCAGGTGAAAGACGTGAGGCGCTCCGTCGAGTTCTACTCGAGGCACCTCGGCTTTCAGATCGACCATCAATGGCTGCCGGTGTACTCGACGCTGCGCCTCGGCCCACTCTATCTGCTGCTGACCGGCCCGAGCGCCACCGGCTCGCGTCCCGCGCGCGACGGACGCGTCCAGGGCCCCGGCGGCTGGAATCGCGTCGTGCTGCGCGTCGACAACCTGCCGTCGTGGATCGAGAAGCTGAAGAAGGCCGGCGTGCAATTCCGGAACGCGATGGAAACGGGTCCGGGGGGCCGGCAGATCCAGCTCGAGGATCCGGACGGCAACTCCGTCGAGCTGTTCGAGGCGACGTCGTAAGCGCGGGGATACGGGGATACGGGGATGCGGAACGACACAGCCTCGGGATGCTTCGGCGCTTCGAGGCCGTGCTGCTGACCGCTGTCCGCTCGCCGCTGTCTGTTCGACGCTGGGCTACTCACGCCAAGGGACCAGAGCCCTCGGGCTGCGCCCTCGGGGTCCGACCCCAGCATCCGCCATCGAGGTCTGACCCCATGTGACCCCAATGTCTCAAACGACGTCGATGCGCTGGGGCTCGGCGAGACCGATGTGCCCTGACGCGTCGACGCCGATGGTGTGCACGTAGAAGTAGACATCGTCGCGCCCCTTTGCCGGCATCGTCGACGACGAGGCGGAGAGGATCACCAGGTCGCCGCACTGACCCATCCAGTCGATGTGGCGATGGCCGTGCATGACCACGGCGCGCTGGCCGACGCCGAGCAGGTGGCGCGTGAACCAGTTGCCATTGATCAGCGTCGTCCCGATCCGTTCGGCGAGGGCGTGGCCGAGCTTCGGGTGCTCGACGATGTGGTGATGCAGGGCGATGATCCACACCGCGCGCGGATACTGCGCCATCGCCGCGTCGAGCCCCTGCACCTCGTAGAGCGGGATCAGCCCGAGCGCGTTGGTGAACGAGAAGTGCGTCTCCGCGTTCGAGTTCAGCGCGATGATGCCGAGTCCGTCCTCGCGCGTTGGAGGCCGGATCATCGGGAAGCTCAGGTTCCACGCGTCGTCGGTCCGCTTGGCGAGACGGCGCGTGCCGTCATCGGCGAACTCGCGCACGGCGTCCGCGTACGGCGCGAGCGCGCCGTCGAGCGTGCCACCCACGCGCTTCGCGTCGCTGTCGACGACATTCGTATGCGCACCCTGCATCGACGCCAGCGTCGAGAGGGTGCGGATCTGGCGCAGCCGCTTCTTCGGGCTGGTCGGCAGGTTGAGCCGCGCCGGGTTGGCGCGGTCGACCACATTGACGTCGTGATTGCCCGGCACGGCGACCATCAGCTCGGCCAGGCGCGGGTACGCGTCGAGCGCCGCGAGCAGCTCGCCGAATTCGGCTGAAGTTCCCGCATCGGTGAGGTCGCCGGTGACGACGATCGCATCGAGCGGCTCGCGCCGGTGCACTTCGTCGAGCCGCTGGAGCGCCATCTGGAAGGCCTCGTTGCCGCGTGGGCCAGCGCGCCCGCTGCCGAGGCGGAAGCCGAACCGCTCGCCGACGACGTGGATGTCGGAGAGGTGCGCGACGCGCCAGGTCCGCACGAGCTCCTCGCGCGCACGAAAGCCGGAGAGCAGGCGCGGCTGCGGCATCGTGGCGTCGGTGATCCCCCACGCCACGGCCGCGATGGCGAGATACGCCGCGGCGACGGCGGTCGCATTCGCCAGCGCGGGGAGGACGAGTCGATACGGCGCCCTCAGGTCGCCGAGCACGCCGGACCAGCGCGTGTGCGGCCAGACGAGCCAGACGACGAGCACCGAGACCGCGCAGAGCAGCAGTGCCGCGAGGAGCTTGGCGACGACGCGGATGCGCATCTCCTTCGCCTCCGTCGCCGCCTCGCTCGTGAGGCGTCCGCCCAGGTGAAGCAGTCCCTCGCGGAATGCCACGTAGGCCGGCTGGATCGCCATCGCATTCAACGACCAGAAGCTGCTCTCGATGAGGCGGAAGAGCTTCCGCCCTCCAAACCATCCCACCGCGAGGAGGAAGAGGAGCACGAGGATCGCGCCGAACCCACGGACACCGTTCGCCGAGACCTTGCTCCACCACACGCTCGCGAGCACGGGTGTAGCGCCGAGCACCAGCGCCGGCACCACGACGAGCAGGCAGAAGGCGAGGCCGAACTTCGGCAGGCTGACTTCGGCCAGCAGGTTGCCGGCGATCGCGAGCAGCGACCGGCTCTCCGTGCTCGACGCGTCCGTCTCGACGTCGCCGTCGCGCGGATCCGTCAGCGGGGTGCGCAGCGGCGCGGGCGTTTCCCCGAGCGGCGCGTCGTGCTCGCCGGTGGTATGGAGCGCTACAGCACGGCGGCGTGCCATGCCTCGCTCGCTCCGCTGATGACGAACTGCATCGCGATCGCCGCGAGGAGCAGCCCCATGATGCGCGTCATGACGCGAATTCCCGTCACGCCCATCCGGGCGACGACCTTGTCGCCGATCCGGAGCACGATCCAGGCGATCGCCATCGTCACGGCGATGGAGAGGAAGACGGCAATCTTCTGCGCCATCGTGGACGCCTGGCCGGACAGCACCATGATCGTCGAGATGGCGCCCGGGCCGGCGAGCATCGGCATCGCGAGTGGTGCGAGGGCGACGTCCTCCTTCGCCTCTCCCTCGGCGATCTCCTGCTTGCCCTCCTGGGTGCGGCGCTCGCCGTGGAGCATGTCCATCGCCACGACCCAGAGGATCAGCCCACCCGCGACGCGGAAGGCATCGATCGTGATGCCGAAGACGCTGAAGATCTGCCGACCGGCGAGCGCGAAGGCGATGAGGATGAGGGCGGCGGAAACGCACGCCCGCCGCGCCGTGCGCGCGCGCTGCTGCGACGTCTCCTTCTGCGTGATCACGAGGTAGGTCGGGATCACCGAGATCGGGTTCACGATGAACAGCACCGACGTGAGCGTCAGGAGGGCGAACTGGCCGACGTTGTCCATGCGGCCGCGTCGTCAGATGGTGATCCAGCCCTGCGCCAGCGCGACGACGCCGGCGATCGCGCCGATCACCGCGACGACGAACACGCCCATCTCCACCGGCGAGAAGACGCGCTTCCCCTGCTCGCGCCGCGCCATGAAGAAGAGAATCGTGCCTGGCGCGTAGATGATGAAGCTGAGGAGGAGGAACTTGATCCCCGCGGCGAAGAGCATGAACACCGTGTACGCCGTCGCGATGAACGCGACAAGCGTCTGCCGGCGCCGCGCGGCGGGCTCGCCCTCGTACGTCTCGCGCGTCATGCCGAGCTTGAGCGCATACCCGGCGGCGAACACGTACGGCACGAGATTCAGCGCGCTGCACAGCTTGAGCGTGAAGGTGAACGCATCGTCGGAGAACAGCGTCACCAGCAGCACGAGCTGGATCAGCAGCGTCGTCATCAGGAGGGCGGCGGCCGGCACCTGCTGGGGATTGGTGCGCTTGAGGAACGCCGGCAGGTCGTCGCTCTTCGCCGCCATGTACGCCACTTCCGCCGCCATGAGCGTCCAGGCGAGGTACGCGCCGAGCACCGAGACGATGACCCCGACGCTGATGAACACGAGCCCCCACGTGCCGACGATCGACTGGAGCACCCCCGCCACCGACGGCTGGCGAAGTTGCTCGAGCTCGGCCTTGGGAAGCACGCCGTAGGAGAGGATCGTCACGAGGACGAACAGCGCCAGCACGCCGAGGAATCCGAGCACCGTCGCCGTGCCGACGTCCTCGCGCCGCTTCGCGTAGCGCGAGTACACGGTCGCTCCCTCGATGCCGAGGAAGACGAAGACGGTGATGAGCATCGTCGACTTCACCTGCCCGAACAGGGCGCCGACGGTCCGGTCCGGCCCACCCCAGAGGTTGCCGCGGAAGACGTCCGCCTTGAACGCGAAGGCCGCGATGGCGAGGAAGACGAGCAGTGGGATGATCTTGGCGATCGTGACGAGCTTGTTGATCCCCGCCGCCTGCTTCACGCCGCGCAGGATGAGGAAGTGGAACGCCCACACCCCCACCGAGGAGAGCGCGACGGCGAGGACGGTGTTCCCTTCCCCGAACGCCGGCAGCGCGGCGCCGAGGGTCGACTTGATCAGCACCCAGTAGGTGACGTTGCCGACACAGGCGCTCGCCCAGTAGCCGAACGCCGAGAAGAAGCCGGGATAGGCGCCGAAGCCGGCCTTCGCGTACGCGTACACGCCGGCGTCGAGGTCGGGCTTCCGGACGGCGAGCGTCTGGAAGACGAAGGCCAGCATCAGCATGCCGAGGCCGGCGATCGCCCACGCGATCAAGGCGCCGTACACGCCGGTCGCCTGGGCGAAGTTGCGTGGCAGGGAGAAGACGCCGGCGCCGACCATCGAGCCGACGACCATGGCCGCGAGCGTCATCAGCGGCAGCTTCTGCGTCGCCGGCTCCTCGCGGGCCAGCGCGGGACGCGGCGTCGGCTCCGGCCGCTCGTCGTATTGCCGTGCACTCGCGCTCATCGCGCTACCCTCGGGTCTCGAGTCAGTCCGCCGCTTCGGCGTGCTTCGCCGGTGCGGCGTCGTTCGCTTGCGCTGGTGCGGTTTCGATCTCTTGCGGGGCGGTGCGTTCGACCTTGAATCCGGTGAAGCCGTACAGCACGCTCAGAAGCGGGCTCGCGATGTTGAAGAAGCAGAAGGGGAGATAGGCCCACGTCGACACGCCGAGCACGGCGCTCATGAACGCGCCGCACGAATTCCACGGCACGAGGGGCGACGTCACCGTTCCCGAGTCGGCGCAGAGGCGCGACAGCGCGGTCGGATGGATGCCGCGCTTGGCGAATTCGGCGCGAAAGGTCCGCGCCGGCAGGACGAGCGCGATGTACTGGTCGCCGGCCACGATGTTGAGGCCGATGCAGTTCGCGAAGACGGTGACGAAGAGCAGTCCCGTGCTCTTCGCCGCGCGCACCATCGGGTCGATGAGCCGCTTGATCAGCCCGAACTCGTCGAGCAGGGTGCCGAAGGTGACGGCCCCCATGATGAGCCAGAGGGTGAGCAGCATGCTGTACATCCCGCCGCGACTCAGCAGGCGGTCGATGTCGGCGTAGCCGGACTCGATCGAGAACCCGCGCGAGATCGCGCGCCACGTGGCCCGTATTCCCGCCTCGGCGAGGCTCGCACCCGGCGCGTCGGCGAAGGTGCGGACGACGTCCGGCTGCGTGAACGGGGCCATCACACCAGCCAGGATCGCCGCCGCCATGAGCGCCATGGCCGGCGGCGCCTTCCGCACCGACAGGATGACGAGCACCACCAGCGGGACGAGATTCCAGAAGGTGATGTTGTAGACCTGGTCCAACTCCTTGAGCTCGACGGCCGTGTCGACGCCGACCGCCGCCGGCGTGCGCAGCCCGATGACGAAGAACAGCGCGAAGCCGATCAGGAACGCCGGCACCGACGTCCACGCCTGCCGCCGGATGTGGTCGAGCACCTTCACCTCGACCATCTGCGCCGTGAGGATCGTCGTCTCGGACAGTGGCGAGAGCTTGTCGCCGAGGTAGGCGCCGGAGATCACGGCGCCGGCGGTGATCGCGGTGGACACGCCGAGCATCTGCGCGATGCCGACCAGCCCCACGCCGATCGTGCCTGCCGTCGTCCACGAGCTGCCGATCGACAGCGCGATGATGCCACAGATCAGCGTCGACGCGGCGTAGTACCACGCCGGCGAGAGCACGGAGATCCCGTAGTACACGAGCGTCGGGATCGTCCCCGACAGACACCACGTGCCGATCAGGGCGCCGACGGCGAGGAGGATGAAGATCGCCGTCGTGATCGACGACATGGCGCGGTTGGCCGCCTCCTGCACCTCGTCGACCGAGTGCCCGTTCTTGAAGATGACGAGCATCGCGATCATCGAGCAGATCACGAGCGCGGCGGGAATCGGTCCGTCGAGCGCCTGGAGCCCGAACAGCGCGATCGCCCCGCCAATGAGCGCGACGAGGGAGACGAGCGGGATCAGCGCGTCGAGCAGCGACGGCGCGCGGCCTCC
>Ga0070683_100004442_pt1 | contig 11564 bp, 9 predicted proteins | sample KBSC713LmetaG_FD_64662 | JGI IMG/M metagenome (GOLD analysis project Ga0070683, IMG submission 64662) | Corn rhizosphere microbial communities from Kellogg Biological Station, Michigan, USA - KBS C7.1-3L metaG | ecosystem: Host-associated > Plants > Roots > Rhizosphere ...
CTGCTCGATCTGAAGGGACTCGATCCCGTCACGGCCGCGCCCTATGCCTGTTCCGGCGTCACCACCTATTCGGCGCTGAAGAAGATCGAAAAAGACCTCGATTCGACGATCGTCATTTTCGGCGCCGGCGGCCTCGGCCTGATGGCGCTGTCGCTGTTGAAGGCGATGGGCGGCAAGGGCGCGATCGTGGTCGATATCGATGCCAGGAAGCGCGAGGCGGCGGAGAAGGCCGGCGCGCTCGCGACCGTCGACGGCATGGCGCCGGATGCGCTGGCGCAGCTCGCGCAGAAGGCGGGCGGTCCGATCCGCGCCGTGATCGATCTGGTCGGCAACGCCCAGTCCACGCAACTTGGTTTTGACTGCCTGACCAAGGGCGGCAAGCTCGTGATCGTCGGCCTGTTCGGCGGCGGCGCGCCCTGGGCCTTGCCGCTGATCCCGATCAAGGCGGTCACGATCCAGGGCAGTTATGTCGGCAATCTCAGGGAAACCCGCGAACTGCTCGACCTCGTGCGCACCAAGAAGATCCCGCCGATTCCGGTAACCCCGATGCCGCTCGCCAAGGCCAACGAGGCGCTGCTCGACCTGCAGAAGGGCAAGCTGGTCGGCCGCGCGGTGCTGACGCCTTAGATCGCCGTCATTCCGGGATGGTCCGAAAGGACCAGACCCGGAATCTCGAGATTCCGGGTTCGGTGCTCACGCACCGCTCCGGAATGACGATCAAAACTCTTTCCAGGAAACACCCCATGTCCGCCAACAACGCATTCCACGTCGCCGTCCTCGCCGGCGACGGCATCGGCCCAGAGGTGATGGCGCCGGCGCTGGAAATTCTGCGCAAGGTCGAGTCCAAATCGGGCCTGAACTTCCGCTTCACCGATGCGCCGGCCGGCGCCGTCAATTACAGGGAGACCGGCAAGTCGATGCCGGACTCGACGGTCCGGCTGTGCGAGGAGGCGGACGCGATCCTGCTCGGCGCCTGCGGGCTGCCGTCGGTGCGCTACCCCGACAACACCGAGATCATGCCGCAGGTCGAGCTGCGCTTTCATTTCGACCTCTATGCCGGCGTCCGTCCGGCACGGCTGATCCCGGGCGTGCCGAGCCCGATCGTCGGCGCCGACCAGCGCGGCATCGACATGGTCGTGATCCGGGAGTCGACCGAAGGCCTGTTCGCCTCGATGGGGAAGGGCGTGGTGACCAAGGACGACGCGCGCGAGACGCTCGTGATCACCCGAAAGACCTCGGAGCGGCTGTTCGAGTTTTCCTTCAGGCTTGCCGAGCGGCGCAAGAAGCGTGGCCGTCCGGGTGCTCTCACCTGCGTCGATAAAGCAAACGTCTTCAAGGCCTTCGCGTTCTTTCGCGAGATGTTCGATGAGGCCGCTCAACGTCATCCGGAAGTGAAAGCCGACCATCTATATGTCGATGCCTGCTCGGCAATGCTGGTCAAGCGCCCCTGGGATTTCGACGTCATGGTGATGGAGAACATGTTCGGCGACATCCTCTCCGATCTCACCGCCGGCCTGATCGGCGGCATGGGCATGGCGCCGTCGGCCGACATCGGCGACCGCTATGCGGTGTTCCAGCCGTGCCACGGCACGGCCCCTGATATCATGGGGCAGGGCAAGGCCAACCCGACCGGCATGATCCTGTCGGCCGCGATGATGCTGGACTGGCTCGCCGACAAGCACGGCCTGGAGGGCGCCGCCGAGGCCGGCGAAAGGATCGAGCGCGCGGTCGACCATGCGTATGCCGGCGGCATCAAGCCGATGGAGTTCGGCGGCAAGAATGGCACCATTGATATCGCCAAGGCGGTGCTGGCGGCGCTGTAGCCCTGACGCGCGAAGCGCGTCAACTCGCCTGCGCCAGCCGCGCTTCGGACAGCAAGATTTCGGCCGGCCGATAGGGCAGGCCGTGGGCGGCCGCGACCGGCTCGCAGGTGATGTGGCCGGCGCAGACATTGAGGCCCGCGCGTAAGTGAGGATCGTCGCCGAGCGCCTTGCGCCAGCCCTTGTTCGCAAGCGCCAGCGTGAACGGCAGGGTGGCGTTGTTGAGCGCAAACGTCGAGGTCCGCGCCACCGCGCCCGGCATGTTGGCGACGCAATAATGCACGACGCCGTCCACGACATAGGTCGGATTTGAATGGGTGGTCGGCTTGGAGGTTTCGGCGCAGCCGCCCTGGTCGATGGCGATGTCGACCAGCACCGCGCCCTGTTTCATGGTGCCGACCATCTCGCGGGTGATGAGCTTCGGCGCGGAGGCGCCGGGGACCAGCACGGCGCCGATGATGAGATCGGCCTTCTTGACCCATTCGCGGATCGCCGCGCGGGTCGAGAAGATGGTCTGCACCCGGCCCTCGAAATGATCGGAGAGCCGGCGCAGTGCTTCCAGCGAACGGTCGAGGATCGTGACGTGCGCGCCCATGCCGAGCGCAATCGTCGCGGCGTGGGTGCCGGACACGCCGCCGCCGACGATCAGCACGTCGGCTGCGGGTGCGCCCGGCACGCCGCCGAGCAGTATGCCGCGGCCGCCGGCCGCTTTCTCCAGGGCATGCGCGCCGACCTGCGGGGCGAGACGGCCTGCGACTTCCGACATCGGCGCCAATAGCGGCAGCCCGCCGCTTGCGGAGGTGACGGTCTCGTAGGCGATGCAGGTCGCGCCGCTCTTGATCAGGTCCTCGGTCTGCGGCAGGTCCGGCGCAAGATGCAGATAGGTGAACAGCGTCTGGCCGCTGCGGAGCAGCTTGCGTTCGGCGACCTGCGGCTCCTTGACTTTGACCACCATCTCGGCGCGCGCGAAGATTTCGCCAGCGTCGTTGACGATGGTCGCGCCTGCCGCGCGGTACTCGTCGTCGGTCAGTCCCGAGCCGAGCCCGGCCGAAGCTTCCACCAGCACGGAGTGGCCGTGATGGACCAACTCCGCCGCCACAGCCGGTGTCATGCCGACGCGAAACTCGTTGTCCTTGATCTCCCTGGGAACACCGACCAGCATCGCGAGTCTCCTTGTCTAGTTGTGCCAGAATAGCTTGACAACATGACGATTATCGGTCGAATTTAGTGCAGGATCGCCTATGTGCACAATTTTATTGCGCATTTGGAAAAATTAGCAGCAGATTCATGCAGGAAGAAGCCATCGACCAGCGCGACAGCGCCATCCTCCGCGAACTGATGCGCGATGGCCGGCTGACCAACGCCGAGCTCGCCGAACGGGTGAACCTGTCGCCGTCGGCCTGCCTGCGCCGGGTGCGCGCGATGGAAGAGAGCGGCCTGATCGCGGGCTACGTGATGCTGCTCAACACCGCGCGCGCCAACATGCCGGGCGTCGCCTTCGTGTCGGTGACGCTGAAGGACCAGGGGCGGACCACGCTCGACAAGTTCGAAACCGCCGCCCAGCGCTACCCGGAAATCGTCGAATGCTACTTGATCGCCGGGCCCGCCGACTACGTGCTGCGGGTCGTCTATCGCGACGCCGCGGATTTCGAGCGCATCCACACCCGGATATTGACCCAGTTGCCGGGCGTCTCCCGGGTGCAATCGGCACTGACCTTGCGCACGGTGAAGCGCACCACGGCGCTGCCGATCTAGCTAGGAGCCGCCTAGCCCGGCGCGAGCACGGGAAGCGTCATGCAAATCGTGGCGCCCTTTCCGGGTGCGGAGGCGAGCGTGATCTTGCCACCTAGCTGCTGCGTCACGAGATTGTGGACGATGTACAGGCCGAGCCCGGTGCTGCCCTGCGCCCGCCGGGTGGTGAAGAACGGATCGAAGACGCGGCGTCGAACCTCCTCCGGCATGCCGCTGCCGTCATCGGTGAACGTGATCTCGACCTGGTCCGGCCCGAGACGGCGCGCGTTGATCCGCATCTGTCCGCCGGGCCGATCGATAAAGCCGTGGGTGACGGCGTTGAAGATGAGATTGGTCAGCACCTGCCCGTAGGGGCCGGGGAAGCTGTCCATGATGAGATCGGAGGGAATCTCGATTGCGAGTGAAGATCGGGATTTCAAGAGGCGCGAACGCACGCTTGAGACGACCTGCTCGGTCGCAAGCTTGAGGTCGAAGGCGCGCCGATCGTCACTGCTGCGATCGACGGCGACCTGCTTGAACGATTGAATGAGCCCGGCAGCGCGCTGCAGGTTAGCGACGAGCTGTTCGGTGCCGCCGCGACAGCCGTCGGCGAACTCGACAAGCACGGTGCGCCGTACCTGGCGCGAGGCGATCTGGTCCGTGAAGTCGGCGCTCCGATGCGCCAGGGTCGACGCGACCGTGAGGCTGGTGCCGATCGGGCTCGAGATTTCGTGGGCGACGCCTGCGACCAGGCTGCCGAGCGCCGCCAGCCTTTCCCTCTCGATGAGATAGCGTTGTGTTTCGCTCGCGTGCAGGGCAGCTTCGGCTTGCCTGCGCTTGTCGCGGAATTCGGCAAACAGCGCGGCAAGAACCGATGCGCCGAGCGTCACGAGGAGAATGCTCAATTGCGCGGCCACGACGCGCTGGTCCATCGACAGGTCCGGATTGCCGAAATAGCCAATGCCAAAAGTGGTCGTCCAGACGATCGACAGGCTGACGATGAAGGCGGCTGCCGCGGCGAAGACCGGCCGGCAACGCGCCGCAAGCCACAACAGCGGCGCAAACAACACTGCGACCGGCCCGACATTGGCCAAAAGCTCCGACCGCAGGAAAATGGCAAGTCCGCTCACGAGCGCCAATGCCGCGACCGATATTGCGCCCTCGACGAGCTCGCTCAGTGGCGGCCGGTCCCGCGAGGCCGAGGCAAGCTCTATCAGCAACGGTGCAACCGTGATGATTCCCAGGCCATCCGATGCGACCCAGTGCTGCCAGGTTGTCAGGATCGGACTCGTCGTGCTGTGAAACAATTTGAATGTGATGGCCCCACCCACCCCTGAGACGGCGGTGCCTATGATCGCCGCGGCCGTCAATCCCAGCACGTTGCGCAGCTTGCTCAGCCTGAAATCCGCACCGAGGTAATGCTCAATCAGCCATGCCGTAAGCACGGCTTCCGCTGCATTGCAGAAACCGAAGAGGACTGCGCTCGGGAGATCGCGATCGCCGGAGAGATTGGCCGCGATCGTTGCAGCCATCGTGCCGGCAACGACCGGCCATCGCGCCCGCGACCCGAGCGCGATCAACACGCCGGCCGACACGCCTGCCGCAGGCCAGAAAACTGCAACACCTTCAGGTTTGGTCAGAAGCGCAAGGCTGAACCGCGCTGCCACGAAATAGACGACGCCGACCGCAACAGCGAGCCCAAGCGAGCCAACCCACCGCGTCAGGTCGATGCGGGTGGAAAGCTCATGCTGAACCTGTATTCGCAGACCCTGCCGCACCCCGTGCTCCCTTGTGGGGCCTGTTTAGCACAAGAATAGCGCGACCGCTGCACCTTCTGCGAGTGACAGGTCGAACTCGCGCTTTGTCATTTTTGCCGCGAAGTTGCCACGATCCGGCCGCGACCGGCCAAGGATAGTATGTCGGGCGCGGCGCAAATGGAGGGGGTCGACGCTAGATCGCCCGCGCCGCCTTCAGCTTTTCGATCTCCTCAGTGCTGTAGCCGAGCGACCCCAATATCTCGGTTGTATGTTCGCCGAGGTCGGGTGTGGCGGTCCGAATTTCGCGGTCGAAGCCCGTGATCTCGCAGGGTTGCGCCACCAGATCGAGTTCACCCAGACGCGGATGCCTTACGGATCGCCTGATGCGCAGCGCCTCGACCTGCGGATCGGCGAAGGCCTGCTTGATGTTGTAGACGGGCCCGCAAGGCAATCCAGCGGCCACGATGAGCTCGAACCATTCGCCGGTGGTCTTGGCCTGCAACGCGTCGGCGATCATCTCGTTCATCGCCTCCTTGTTTTGCCGGCGCAAGGCGGTCGAGGTAAAGCGCGGATCGGCCGCCATGGTCTCGCGGCCGATCAGCTTGCAGAAGATCTGAAAGTTCTTGTTGCTGGTGGCGGCGATATTGAGATGGCCGTCCGCGGTCGGAAAACACCCCATCGGCGTGTTGGTCGGATGGTTGTTGCCTTCCTGCGGCGGAACCTTCTTGTCCATGGTCCAGCGCGTCGCCTGAAAATCCAGCAGCGTGAGGCCGGCCTCGATCAGCGAGGTCTGCACCCAGCGGCCCTGGCCCGAGACTTCACGGTCGAGCAGCGCGATCAGAATGCCCTGCGCAAGGAACGCGCCGGCCATGATGTCGGTGACGGCGACGCCGACGCGGACCGGGCCCTGGCCCGGGATTCCCGTCACCGACATGATGCCGCTCATGCCTTGCGCGATCTGGTCGATCGAGGGTCGCGACGTATAGGGGCCATATTGGCCGAAGCCCGATATGCTGCCGTAGACGATGCGCGGATTGCGTTTCCTTACGGATTCGTAATCGACGCCCAGCCGCCTGGTGACGCCCGGCCGCATGTTCTCGACGATGACATCGGCCTGTTCCGCCAGCCGCATCAGGATCTCGCGGCCCTCGTCGGTTTTCAGGTTCAGCGTGATGGCGCGCTTGTTGCGATGCAGGTTCTGGAAGTCCGACCCGTCGCGCCTGCCGACGAGTTCGCCAGCCTCGCCTTCCTCCGGCGGCGGCTCGACGCGGATCACGTCGGCGCCCCAATCGGCCAGTGTGCGGACGCAGGAGGGACCGGCGCGCGCCAGCGTCAGGTCGATCACCTTGAACCGCGACAAGGGCAACCGCGAAGGCTGGCTTTGCGGCGTTATCTGCGCGGATGTTTCCACCGGCTTATGCATGCTGATTGTCCTGGGCGGTGCGCGCGCAATAGGCGATGCTATTTTCCCGTGAACCGGGGTTTGCGCTTTTCCATGAAGGCCTGGCGGCCTTCGCGGAAATCCTCGGAGTCCATGCAGTCGATGCCGATCTGCTTGACCGCCTTCATGTCGCGGTCGGCGGGGTCTTTCAGCACCTGCGCGATGGTGATCTTGGCCGCCTTGATCGCGAGCGGCGCGTTGCCGGAAATCGTCGTGGCGATTTCCATGGTCTCGCCCCACAACTCGTCGGTGGGGACGACGCGGTCGACGAGGCCGATCCGCAACGCTTCGGCGGATTCGATCCGCATGCCCGTATACATGATGAGCCGCGCCCAGGACGGGCCGACCAGCGACACCAGGTGGCGCAGGCCCTCGTAGCCATAGGCGATGCCGAGCTTGGCGGCGGGAATGCCGAACCGGCTGTCTTCGGCGGCGATGCGGATGTCGGTCAGCATCGCGACCTGCATGCCGCCGCCGAGGCAGAAGCCGCGGATGCAGGAGATGGTCGGCTTCGGGTAATTGCCAAGCAGCGCGCGCTGCGCCTCGCTACGCCTGGAATACTCTTCCGAGGCCGCCGCGTTGTGGCGTGTCTTCTCGAACTGGCTGATGTCGGCGCCCGACACGAACGCCTTGTCTCCGGCGCCGACCAGCACCACGACCCGTACCGCTTCATCGTCGCGCAATTCGGTCAGCGCCTGGCCAAGCCCTTCCCACATGTCGAGCGACATGGCGTTGCGCTTTTCCGGATTGTTGAAGGTGACGACGCCGACGCCCTCGGTGACGCTCTTGAGAATCTTGCCGTCGGCAAATGACTTTTCGTTGTTCTTGATGATGTCCAGCATCTTGGGGCGCTCTCGGTTAGGAATAGGTCGTGACGAAGGGACCGATATTGGCGCGTTCGAACGCCGGCCGGGCCTGTATCCTAGCCCACCATTCGGCCACAAGGGGATGGTGCTTTTCGGATACCTGATCCGGCGCGATCTCCTCGTCGATCCGCTTGACGAAGGGAACGGCGGCGATATCGGCGATGGAATAGGCTCGGCCGACCAGCCAGCCGGAGGGTTTCAGCGCAGCTTCCATCCTGCCGAGCAATTGCACCAGTTTCGCCCGCGCTGCGTCCCGTTCTTCCTCGGTATAGGGCTTGCGCGCCACGCGCAGCCACGCTTCCTGCCGCTCCTTGCTCGGGATGCTCTTCATCTTCTCGGCGAGTTCCGCGTCCGTCCATTTCTCCGCCACCTTCTGCAGATGATGGCGCCAGTTGAAGACGATGAGGTTGCCGATCAGGGCGTCGATATGCCGGATCCAGTTCCGCATCTCACCGCGCTGATAGGGCGTGTCGGGGCGGAGCGGCGGGTCGGGAAAGCTCTCGTCGAGATATTCGCAGATCGTGCCGCTCTCATGCAGCGGCCTGCCGTCATGGATCAGCGTCGGGATCACGCCGAGCGGGTTGATCTTCAGATATTCCGGCGAATGATGCTCCATCTTCGCCATGTCGACGACATGGCTGTCGTAAGCGAGGCCCTTTTCCTCGAGGCAGAGCCGCACCCGGCGCGAGGCGCTGGAGCGCCAGCCGTGGTGTAGGACCATCATCGCGTTTCCCCGTAATACCATAGCGTCTTCAAGCGAAGTGGATACCGGTTCGCGTGAAGAAAACGCGTCAGAACAAGAAGCTATTGCGGGGGCACTCAATCACCGTGCGAGATGCGCCGTCAATGGATGATTGGCGGCCTGGTTGAAGAAGGCGGCTTCCTCGGCGGTGGCCTCCAACAGCTGCTCGTCCTGGGCGTAGACGTCGCTGCGGAACTGCACGGTCTGGTCCCTGGTCATCCAGGCCGTGAGATAGATCCAGGCCACCGGCACCTTCTTCGGCAGGTTCACCTCCTGGTGCGCGCCGGTCGCGATCGCCGCGTCGACGGCGGCGCGATTCCATTTCGGCATTTCTTCCGACAGCAGCCAGGTCGCGAGGTCGCGTACATTGTCGACCCGCGAGCAGCCGTGGGAATCGAAGCGATAGTCGTCGTTGAACAGGTTGCGCTGGTTGGTGTCGTGCATGTAGACCGAATAGGAATTGGGCATGTCGATCTTCACCGCGCCCAGCGCATTGAACGTGCCGTTCGCCTGCCGCACGGTGAAGTTCGGGCTATGCGTGCCGGACCAGTCGACCGAATGCGGGTCGATCGGGTTGTCATGCGCGTCCAGCACTTCCATGTGCATGCGCGCGAGATAGGTCGGATCCTTGCGCATATGCGCGGAGATCTCGGTTTTCGCGATCGACGACGGCACGGTCCAGGTCGGATTGAGCACCACGCCGGTGATCTCGGCCGTCAGGATCGGCGAGGGTTTTTCGGTCTTGCCGACGATCACGCGATAGCGCCGAACCACGTGATCGTTCTCGACGGCTTCCGCGAAGGTCGCGGGGATGTTGACCACGACATAGCGCTGGCCGAACCCAAAATTCATGCTCTGAATGCGCTCGAGCGAAGCCTCGAGCTGCCGGATGCGCTTCTGCACCGGCACGTTCATCGCGGCGATCGTGCGCGGCGTCACCGTGCCGGTCGGCGCCAGGCCATGGCGCACCTGGAAGCGCTTCACCGCTTCCGCCAGCGCCTCGTCGAAGGCGCCGGTCGTCTGGTCGGCGGCAAGGTCGCCGCTGACGATCAGCCGCTTGCGCAGGATATCGTCAATGGGGCCGGCTGCACCGATGGCGAATTTTGCGTCGGACGGAATGTTCGGCCAGCCGCCGCGCACGGCGATGTCGGAATAGCTCAGCGCCGCCTCCCTGATCCGCTGCGCCGTGCCCTCGTCATAGGTCGGCTCATGCGAGAGCGCCAGCGCCGCTGCCGAGCGCGATTCCGCTGTGGACCCAGGTCCCTTCGGATGCGCCGCGTGGGCGGGGTTGGGACCGGCCGGCGGCGCGGCCGGCCTGGCCGGTGTCGGGTTGGTCACCTGATTGGTTACTTGGCCAAGCGCAGGCGTGCCCGCAAGCGTCAACGCGATGGCGAGGATCGTCAGTCTCTGCATGCTGTTGGTTCTTGGGAGGCGCTGATGAGGAAATGATTCGTCGTTCGGGGCGGGCAGGCCGGGGCGCCTTGCGAAATAACCCAGCAGGGTTGCGTTCTCATTGAATAGGGGCCCGTGATGCGCAGCCCGAAGGGGGATATGACTATGGTCGCCTTTTTGTCCCCTTCTGCCTTTGATATGTCGCATCAACCGCGGAGTTGGTTCGCAAAAAGCGAAAGCGGAAATGAACGTTAGGGAGGCTCCATGGGGTTGACGCGCCGGCAGGCGATGTTGGGTGTTGGCGGGCTGGCCGTGCTCGCAGGCCGGCTTGCGCTGGCGCAGGCGGCCTATCCGAGCCGCAACATCAAGATGATCGTGCCGTATCCGCCCGGCGGCACCACCGATCTGCTCGGCCGGCTGATCGCCGACCAGATCAAGGGTGGGCTGAATGCGGTCGTCGTCGTCGAGAACAAGCCCGGCGCGGGCACGACGCTCGGCGCCGAGCAGGTCGCGCGCTCCGAGCCGGACGGCTACACGCTCCTGATGGCGACCTCGACCACGCTTGCGATCAACAAGACGCTTTACAAGAAGCTGCCCTATGACCCCGTCAAGGATTTCGCGCCGGTCGCGCTCGTTGCGGGCGTGCCGTTCGCGCTGATCATCAATCCGACGCTTCCGGCGCAGACGCTCAAGGAGTTCATTGCCTATGCCAAGGCCAATCCCGGACTGGCCTATGGCTCGGCCGGCAATGGCAGTCCGCAGCATCTCGGCGCGGAAATGCTGAAATCGGCCGCCAATATCGATATCCGCCATGTGCCTTACCGGGGCAGCATTCCCGCGATGCTCGACGTGATCGCGGGCCATATTCCCTTCATGGTGGTGGATCTGCAGCCGGCGCTGCAGCAGATCAAGGAAGGCAAGGTGAGGGTGCTGGGCGTAACCACGCCGAAGCGCGTCGCGGCTGCGCCCGACATTCCGACCATCGCCGAGGGCGGGCTTCCCGGCTACGAGCTCGTGGCCTGGCAGGGCGTGGTGGCGCCGGCCGGCACGCCGCGCCCGGTCGTGGATACGCTTGCCGCGCAGATTGCAAAGCTGCTGTCCGATCCCGCGACCCGCGAGCGCTTCACCGCGATTGCGATCGAGCCGCTGCCGGGATCGACGCCCGACAGTTTTGCCGCCTACATCAAGACCGAGGTCGATCGCTGGGCCGACATCGTCAAGAAGTCGGGCGCGGAAGCGGAATGACCGGCACCAATGTGCTGATTGTCGGTGCCGGACCGGTCGGGCTCACGCTCGCGATCGATCTGGCCTGGCGCGGGATCGACGTGACGGTCGTGGAGACGCGCGGTCGTGCCGCGCCGCCCGAGCCGAAATGCAACCATGTCGCCGCGCGCACCATGGAGATTTTCCGCCGGCTCGGCATCGCGGACAAGATCCGCAATGCCGGGCTGCCTGCCGACTACCCGCATGACATCAGCTATCGCACCTCGTTCACCGGCGCCGAGCTGACCCGCATCAGGATTCCCTGCCGCCGCGACCGCTTCACCGCGACCGATGCCGCCGACTCCAACTGGCCGACGCCGGAGCCGCCGCACCGCATCAACCAGATCTTCCTCGAGCCGATCCTGTTCGAGCATGCCGCCGCGCAAAACCGCATCACCATCGTCAACCGCACGTCGGTCGAAGACGTGGCGGTCGAGGATAAAGGCGCGCGCGTCAGCCTGCGCGACCTCGACAGCGGCAAGGTGCGCCGCGTCGAGTGCCGATTCCTGATCGGCTGCGACGGGGCGCGCTCGGTGGTGCGCAAGGCGATCG
>Ga0070683_100004443_pt1 | contig 11562 bp, 11 predicted proteins | sample KBSC713LmetaG_FD_64662 | JGI IMG/M metagenome (GOLD analysis project Ga0070683, IMG submission 64662) | Corn rhizosphere microbial communities from Kellogg Biological Station, Michigan, USA - KBS C7.1-3L metaG | ecosystem: Host-associated > Plants > Roots > Rhizosphere ...
CCATCAGCATGTAGGGGCTGTCGGTGTTGATGTCGAAATACTGGGTCACGTCCTCGCGCAGCACCGCCGGCGCGAACGGGCGAAACGATTCGCGGTACTTGACCTTGAGGTTCAGCGTCTTCTGCATCGAGGGCGAGCGCGCGTCGCCCAGGATCGAGCGAGCGCCCAGCGAGCGCGGCCCGAACTCCATGCGGCCCTGCATCCAGCCGACCGCCTTCTCGCTGGCGAGCGCCTCGGCGGTGTGGAGGATCATCTTCTCGTAGGGCAGGCGGACGAACTTGGCGCCGGCCTTGGTCAGGCGCTCGGCGATCTCGTCGTCCTCGTACTTCGGCCCGAGGTAGGAGCCGTCCATGCCGTCCATGTGGCCGTTGAGCTTGCGCGCCTGGCCGAGATAGCCGTGGTAGGCCGCGAACGCTGCGCCGACCGCACCGCCGGCGTCGCCGGCCGCAGGCTGGACCCAGATGCCGTCGAAGATGTTCTCGCGCAGGAGCTTGCCGTTGGCGACGCAGTTCAGCGCCACGCCGCCGGCGAGGCAGATGTTCTTCGCACCCGTCTCCTTCTTCACCGAGCGGGCGAGGCGCAGCACAATCTCCTCGGTCACCGCCTGGATCGAGGCGGCGAGGTCCATGTGCTTCTGCGTCAGCAGTTCCTTGTCGGGCTTGCGCGCCGGTCCGCCGAACAGCTCGGCGAACTTGTCGTTGGTCATGCGCAGGCCGGTGCAATAGTCGAAGTAGCTCTGGTCGAGCCGGAAGGTGCCGTCTTCCTTGAGGTCGATGACGTTGTTCAGGATCGTGTCCTTGAACTTCGGCTCGCCGTACGGCGCCAGCCCCATCACCTTGTACTCGCCCGAGTTGACCTTGAAGCCGGTGTAGTAGGTGAAGGCCGAGTAGAGGAGACCCAGCGAGTGCGGGAAGTGGATCTCCTTCAGCATCTCCAGCTTGTTGCCCTGGCCGAAGCCGAGCGAGGTGGTCGCCCATTCGCCGACGCCGTCCATGCAGAGGATCGCGGCCTCCTCATAGGGCGACGGGAAGAAGGCCGAGGCGGCGTGGCTCTGGTGATGCTCGCCGAACAGCAGGCGCTTCTGCCAGTCGAAGTCCGGCTGCCACTTCTTCATCTCGTCGCGCAGCAGCGTCTTCTGGAACAGCTTCTCCTTCAGCCACAGCGGCATGGCCATGCGGAAGGAGTTGAAGCCGCGCGGCGCGAAGGCGAGGTAGGTCTCGAGCAACCGCTCGAACTTCAGGAACGGCTTGTCGTAGAAGGCGACATAGTCGACGTCGGCCAGCTTGATGCCAGCCTCGTCGAGGCAATAGTTCACCGCGTTCTCAGGGAAGGCCGAGTCGTGCTTCTTGCGGGTGAAGCGCTCCTCCTGCGCCGCACCGACGAGCTTGCCGTCCTCGATCAGCGCGGCGGCGCTGTCGTGATAGAAGGCGGAGATCCCGAGGACCCGCATGTGACGCTCCCGCGGTTCGCTAGAACAGCGTGTAGATGAACGGCGCGATCGCCGAGCCCTTGGTCAGCACGATCAGGCCGCCGAAGATCACCATCATGATCATGATCGGCAGCAGCCAGAACTTCTTGCGCTCGCGCATGAACGCCCAAAGCTCGACGATGATCCCGCCCATTCTATCCCTCTCCGCTTAGAACTGGTTCTTCATCGATTGCGGCGGCGGCCCCGGCGGCTCCCGCTCGATCCAGTAGCTCTTGGCGCCGCGGTCGAGCCGCAGGCGCAGGAAATCCTTGCCGCAGGCCCGCGCCAGCAGGCCGATCGGCGTGATGGTCACGAAGAACAGCAAACCCAGGATGACCGGCGTCACGACCTTGTGCAGCAGCAGGCCGAACTTCATCCAGAGCAGGTTCAGCGGCGCCAACACCTTGGGATAGGTGTAGGAGATCACCAGGAACGCCGCGGCGACCGGCAGCGCCCAATGCCAGGCCCAATGACCGCGCCACCAGGAAAGCGCGCTCATCAGGGCGAAGAAGCCCGCGAAAACGAGCCCGAAACTGCGGTCGGAGCCCGCTTTTACGTGTTCTGTGCGAGAAAAGTCTTCGTGGAGCTGGGTGGTCGCCATGGAGGGTGCGGCCGGGTTCCTTTTCGGGCCCTTAAGTCCCTGATCGCAAAGGTGAAGTCAATTGGCGACCAGGGACCTTTTGTGAGCCTTTTTTGCCTGCTTAGGCCTTGCTGCCCACAGCCTGGGTCAGCAAGGCGCTGAGGGTGAGGCGCCACACGGCCACCGCACGCTCCAGGCTGAGGCCGTCACGGCGACGCAGCACGATCCAGGCATCGAGCGAGAGCGCCGCGCCGATCGCATCGGCCAGTTCCTCGCGGGCCTGCTCGGAGAGGGTGGCGAACTCGGGGGCGAACACCTCGAAGGTGGCCGTCCGCAGCTCGTTGCGGGCCTGCTGGCTACGCTCGACCAGCGCCGGGTGATCGACGAACTGGCCGGCCGCGACACGCAGCGGGACCACCTTGTCGAACAGCTCGGCGAACGCCTTGACGACGTCGTCGATGCGGGCGTCCAGCGGACGGCTCGCCTCCGGCAGCTCCGGCGTGGCCAGGTCGGCCCGGATGCTGTCCATCACAGTTACGAAAAGTGACTCAACGTCATGAAAGTGCTGGAAGACCGACCGCACCGACACGTCGGCCCGCTTGGCCACGCCGACCACAGTGGGAGCCACGCTGGTCTCGGAGATCATGGCCTTGGCGGCCGCGATGATCTTGCGCCGCGTTTCGGCCGCGCGCCGATTGCGCCCGTCAGTCCGCACCATGGTATTTCCTGCCTCGGCCGCCACGGCTTCGCCGCGCGGCACAACAACCGCTACATCCGTCATCTCGACTTCCTGATCGGAGTGAAGGCGACCGGTAGTCAAAGACCACGTCCGTCGCCTATTGGAAGGCGAGCAGATAAGCGCCGACTGAGGCAGGAACAAGGTAAAGACCGTCGCACCATGCTGAATGCCCTGAATACGAGCCATGCACTCCCTCCCCAGGCGGTCCTCTGGGACTTCGGTGGGGTGATCCTGACCAGCCCGTTCGAAGCGTTCCGTACGTACGAGCGCGAGGCCAATCTTCCCGAAGATTTCATACGCATGTTGAATGCGCGCAATCCCGACGCGAATGCCTGGGCAAAAATGGAACGAAGCGAAGTGGCCCTCGCGGAGTTCGTCGCGCTGTTCGAAGCCGAGGCTGCGGCGCACGGTCACAAGCTCGACGGCTGGCGCGTGCTGAAGGCCATAAGCGGCGACATTCGGCCGCAGATGGTCGAGGCGCTGCGGCGCTGCAAGGCGTCCTTCAAGGTCGCCTGCATCACCAACAACATGAAGCACGGCGAAGGTCCTGGTATGGCGCGCAGTCCTGAGAAGGCTGCCGCCGTCGCCGAAGTGATGACGCTGTTCGAGCACGTGATCGAATCGAGCAAGCTCGGCTTCCGCAAGCCCGACCCGCGCATCTACCGGCATGCCTGCGAGTTGATCGGCGTGCCGCCCGAACGCTGCGTCTATCTCGACGATCTCGGCATCAACCTGAAGCCGGCCAAGGCGCTGGGCATGCAGACCATCAAAGTGGGCGATCCTGACGTTGCGATTGCCGAATTAGAGGCGATCGTCGGGATCCCTTTGAAGGACTGACACGGGAAGGAAGCGCCATGAGCTGGGAGAAAGAGGTCGAGGAGCTGCGCCGGCGCGAAGCGATGGCCCAGCGCATGGGCGGGCCGGACAAGATCAAGCGCCAGCACGACGGTGGCAAGCTCACCGTACGCGAGCGTATCGAGCGGCTGCTCGACAAGGACTCCTTCCACGAGGTCGGCGCGATCGCCGGCAAGGCCGAGTACGACGCCGACGGCAACTTCGTCGACTTCATGGCCTCCAACTTCGTGATGGGCCGCGGCCGCATCGACGGCCGGCCGGTGGTGGTCGGCGCCGACGACTTCACGGTGCGCGGCGGCGCAGCCGACGCCTCGATCTGGGAGAAGCAGGTCGTATCGGAGCAGATGGCGGGCGAGCTCGGCATCCCGGTCGTGCGGCTGGTCGACGGCACCGGTGGCGGCGGCTCGGTCAAGACCTACGAGACGACCGGCTACACCTACGTGCCGCGCAATCCCGGCTGGGAGCATGTCGTCGACAACCTCGCCAAGGTGCCGGTGGTGGCGCTCGGGCTGGGCTCTGTCGCCGGGTTGGGCTCGGCACGGCTGGTCACCTCCCACTATTCCCTGATGGTGACCGGCATCTCGCAGATGTTCGTCGCCGGTCCGCCGGTGGTGGCGCGGCTCGGCGAGAAGGTCACCAAGGAGGAGCTGGGCGGCACCGAGATCCATGCCCGCAACGGCGCGGTCGACGACGAGGTCGAGAGCGAGGACGAGGCGTTCGCCCGCACGCGGCGGTTCCTCTCCTACCTGCCCTCCTCGATCGACGGCCTGGCCGACCGGCAGCCGAGCAACGACGATCCCAACCGCCGCGAGGCGTCGCTGATCGAGGCGATCCCGCGCGATCGCCGCAAGGTCTATCGCGTGAGGCCGATCGTCGAGGCCTGCGTCGACCGGGGCAGCTTCTTCGAGATCGGCAAGATGTGGGGCCGTTCGGTCGTCACCGGTCTCGCCCGGCTCGACGGCTGGCCGGTCGCGGTGCTGGCAAGCGATCCGTTCTTCTACGGCGGCGGCTGGACGACCGACGCCAGCCACAAGGTCACGCGCTTCGTCGATTTCTGCGAGACCTTCCACCTGCCGGTGGTGCACTTCGTCGACATCCCGGGCTTCATCATCGGCGTCGCCGGGGAGAAGGCCGCCACCATCCGGCACGGCGCGCGGGCGCTCGCCGCGGTCTACCAGAGCAAGGCGCCGTGGTGCTCGATCCTGTTGCGCAAGTCGTTCGGCGTGGCGGGCGCGGCGCACCAGAATTGGCAGAAGTACAATTTCCGCTACGCCTGGCCGTCGGGAGACTGGGGCTCGCTGCCGCTCGAGGGCGGCATCGAAGCTGCCTACAAGGCCGAGCTCGCCGCGTCACCCGATCCGGCGGCACATCTCGCGGCGATCGAGGCGCGGCTCAACAAGGTGCGCTCGCCGTTCCGCACCGCCGAACGCTTCGGCGTCGAGGAGATCATCGACCCGCGCGACACAAGGCGGCTCCTGTGCGAGTTCGCCAATCTCGCCGCGCCGATGCGCAAGCCCGGCCCGCGCAGCTTCGGGTACAGGCCGTGACCTCATCGGACCGCGCCACTCCAGTGGCGCTCATCCTCATGATGCGCCACTGGAGTGGCGCGGTCCGATGAAGAAGATCGTCAAGCCGATCACCGCCCAGTACCTGCAGAACGCCGCCACGTTCTATCTCGAGCGCTATCCCAGCACGGCCGAGGGGCTGCGCCGGGTGCTGAACCGACGCGTACGAAAGGCCGAGATGGCCGAGGCGCCGATCATCGATAACGTGAAGCAGGCAATCGAGGCGATCGTGGCGAAGTTCGTCGCCGCCGGCATGATCGACGACCAGGCCTTCGCCCAGACCAAGGCCCGCTCTCTGCACCGCCGCGGCACTTCCAGCCGCCTGACGCGGCAGCGGCTGAAGCTTGCCGGCGTCGACGACGACACGCTCGACAAGGCGATGGCTGGCCTGGACCTGGAGCTCGACACCGACCCGCGTCTGCGAGAATGGCAGGCGGCGGTGGCGCTGGCCCGCCGGCGCCGGCTCGGGCCGTTCCGGCAGAAGCAGCGCGAGGAGCATCGCAATCGCGACCTCGCCGCCATGGCGCGCGGCGGCTTCGAGTACGCTCTTGCCAAAAAGGTGATCGACGCGGCCGACCCCGACTCTCTGGACGAGATGCGCTGACGCGGGCCATCCTCGGGCGCATGACGGTCACGATCTGGCACAACCCGCGCTGCAGCAAGTCGCGGCAGACCCTTGAGCTCCTGAACAAGAAGGGAGTCGAGCCCACCATTCGGGAATATCTGAAGGAGCCGCCCAGTAAGGCTGAGGTGGAGAAACTAATCGACCTGGTGGGCGGCGACCCCGGCGAGCTGGTGCGCGACGGTGAGGCCGAGTTCAAGACACTCGGCAAGAAGAAGGCCGAGATGAGCAAGGCCGACATCGCCAAGGCGATCGCCACCCATCCGATCCTGCTGCAGCGGCCGATCGTGGTGGCCGGCAAGAAGGCCGCGATCGGGCGGCCACCGGAAGCGGTGCTGCCGCTCCTGAAGTAGGCGCCGAGGCTTAGTCGTGGTCGGACGCCTGCGCCTCTGGTCGGCCTACGTCCTTCTCACCTACGTCACGACGCATCTGCTCAATCACTCGCTCGGCCTGATCTCGCTGCGCATCCTCGAGGCCGGGCGCGCCTGGTTCGTCCTCGTCTGGGCGAGCGTCCCGGGTCAGGTCGTGCTCTACGGCGCGGTTGCGCTGCATTTCTCGCTGGCGCTCCATGCGATCCTGCGCCGGCGAACCCTGCACCTGTCGCCGTGGGAATGGACGCAACTCCTGCTCGGCATGTCGATCGTGCCGCTCGCCTCGCTGCACGTCACCGGCACGCGGCTGGCCAAGGATCTGTACGACGTGCATGTCGGCTATCCCTGGGTGCTGGCGTCTCTGGTCGCCGGGACCTGGATCGGGATCGTGCGCCAGTTCGGCCTGATCTTCGTGGTCTGGATCCACGCCTGCATCGGCCTCCACTTCGCCTGGCGTCTGCGGCCCTGGTACCGCACGTGGCTGCCGGCCCTCTATGCCGTGGCGCTGCTGTTGCCCTCCGCCGCGCTCGGCGGGGCCGCGATCGCGCTCCGCGACTTCACCGAGCTGGCACAACAACCAGGCTTCCTGCGCGATCTGTTCGAGCAGCTCAACGCGCCCAACGCCCACGACGTGTCGATGCTCTACATGACCGCCGACAGCCTGCTCGCGGCCTCGCTGCTGCTGCTCGCCGGCGCCTTCGCGGCGCGACCCGTGCGCGATCTGTGGGAGCGGCGGGCCGGCGTCGTGCACCTGGTCTACAGCGACCGCCAGCGCGTCGATCAGCCGGCCGGCCTCAGCATCCTCGAGATGAGCCGCCTCGCCGGCATCCCGCACGCGTCGGTCTGTGGCGGGCGCGGCCGCTGCTCAACGTGCCGCGTGCGGATCGGCGGGCCGGATCGCGCCAAGCTGCCGCCAGCTTCGGAGGACGAGCAGAAGGTGCTGGCGCGGGTCGGTGCGCCGGAGAACGTGCGACTCGCCTGTCAGCTCCGCCCGCCGCCCGGCCGCTATCGCGTCACGCCGCTGCTGCCCGCGACCTCGGGCCCGGTCGAGGCCTATCGCCGCCAGCCGCAGGCGCACGGCGGCGAGCGCTACGTCGCGATCCTGTTTGCCGACATTCGGGGCTTCACCTCGATCTCCGAGGGCCGCCTGCCCTACGACGTGGTGTTCCTGCTCAATCGCTATTTCCGCGCCACCGGCCAGGCCGTGCAGGCAGCCGGCGGGCGGCTCGACAAGTTCATCGGCGACGGCGTGATGGCGATCTTCGGCCTCGACCGGGAACCGGAAGTCGCCTGCCGTCAGGCGCTCGACGCGGCGCGGCGCATGGGGGTAGCCCTCGACGATCTCAACGAGGCCCTGTCGGGCGATCTCGACCAGCCCTTGCGCATCGGCATCGGTCTGCATGCCGGCCACGCGATCGTCGGTGAGATGGGCTACGACCGCGCCGCCACCCTGACCGCGATCGGCGACACGGTGAACACCGCGAGCCGGCTCGAAACCCTGACCAAGGACTTCGAGGTCCAGCTCGTGGTTTCACAGGAACTGCTGGACCAAGCCGGCATCGATCTCGCCGCCGCGCCCCAGCACGAGGTCGATATCCGCGGCCGCCAGGGCAAGCTGGCGGTGCGGGCGGTCCTGCACGCCCGCGACCTCACGAGCTTGTCATCCTGATTTCGTTGCGCCCGCCGGTAGGGCAGTAAGGATGTCGCAAAGGAGACCGTCGATCATGCGCACTTCCTTCACGATCCTGGCTGCGATGGCCATCGCGGCATCGGCCGGTGGTGCGTTCGCCATGGGCAACGATCCGGCGCCCTCTTCGGCCAAGCCAGCCGATCCGGCCTACACCAACGCAAAAGCGATGATCGAGGCGAAGCGATACGGCGAAGCCATCCCGCTGCTGCAGCAGGTCGTCGCCAAGGAGCCGAAGAACGCCGACGCCTACAACCTGCTCGGCTACGCCACCCGCAAGTCGGGCAATCCGAACGGCTCGCTGCAGTACTACACCACCGCGCTGCAGATCGATCCCAAGCATCTCGGCGCCAATGAGTATCTCGGCGAGGCCTACCTGATGCTCGACAAGCCGCAGCAAGCCGAGCAGCAGCTCGCCCGGCTCGACCAGCTCTGCATGTTCGGCTGCGTCGAATATCGCACGCTGAAGGCGGCGATCGCCGCCTACAAGGCGGGCCGGAAGCCGACGAACTAGGGCCTAGAGACCCTGCTTCTGCAGGCCCTCCTGGAACACCTTGTGGATGGCGTCGCGCAGCCCTTTGCGGATGAACAGCGACCACGCAACCCCGAGGCCGCCGCTGCTCAGCGCCCTCACCAGGCCCGACTTGGGCAGCAGCTCCTGCTTGAGCTTGGCAAAGATCGAGTCCAACCGGGCGTCCACAGCCTTGTCGAAGTTTGCGGGCAGGGTCACGCCGGTCGGCCATTGCGGCGGTGGCGGGACGGTCACGCTGTCCATCAGCGGAACGATCGGCAGGTACTTGGTCCCGGTCTTGGGATCGATGTAGCGATACTTGTTCTTCTGGGCCGCAGTCCATGACGCGAACAACGGGTTGTTGGCGTCCTCCGGCAGCATGAGGTGACGTGCCAGGAAGGCCTGGGCGTTGACCCGGCCCAGCATGTAGTCGTGGTCAAGCAACCGCGAGTCGACGAAGCCCAGGAATCCACCGAGACCGCCCGACGCGATCGCCCTGGCGCCGACGATCGGCTGGCCGGCGGCGTCGCGGCGCACCGGCGCCACCAGGAAGCGGCTGTAGACATCCTCATCATAGGCGAGCGCCACGTCCTCGGGCTTGAAGCGCGACTGGGCCAGCATCGAGCTGAGCAGCGGCAGGATCATCGCCGTCAGGTCGCCGGTGTCGGGCACGCTCAGCGTGTCGGCGTCGCTGAACGGGTCGACCATGATGACGGCACGCGTGGCGCTATCGGGCGTGCGCTCGTTGAAGCTCGCAAGTCCCGCCATCGCGGTCCGCGCCACATCGAGCGGCTCGTTGTTGAACGTGCCGCCGTCGACATTGGCGAATGGCGCGACCTTGGTGTCGCTCTCGCCGCGCGGCAGCAGGCGCCACAGCGGCACGAGCTGGCGGATGTCCGGAGGGCCGCTGGGCGTCGGAATCGCAAGGGCCCGGTAGGCGGTCATGGGCAGCCCGCGCTGCAGCAGCCGCGCCCGGAAGGCGAGCGGAAAGGCGCTGGTGGCAAGTGCCGCATCGCGCACGAAGCCCCAGTTCGTCGTCGAACCCGAGGCGAGCGCAAATTCGTCGGGCCGGGACGCAAGCTGCGCGTCGGGGCCGCCCGGAACGGTGAGCGCGAAGCGCATGTAGTCGGCATGGGAGACCAGATCGTGTCCCAGCCCGCTCTCGCCCCGCATCGGGATCTCGTAGGGGATGCCCGTGACGTTGCCGACCATCATGAACAGGCGCAGCGGATCGGCGAGATACTTGCGTTGTGCCGGCGACGTGCTGGTGCCGAGCGGCCGGCCCTTGTCCCAGGTGATCGTGGTGTTCGCCGTTTCCTCGATGGCCCGGGTGTTGAAAAGCGAGGAGAAGCCCGCGTCGTCGCCCTGGAGCGACAGGAGCTTCATCAGGTCAACGCCGCGCGTCCATGCGGAGTAGAACGGGTTGTCGAGGCTCTGGCCGTGCTCGAACTCGCGGCCGGCCCCGCGCAGCAGGATCGCGCCGCTGATGGCGCCACCCGACGCGCCGGCAACCGTGGTGATCACCACATTGTGCCGAGGCGCGTTCGGGTCGTCGGCATCCTTGGCGCGCTGCCAGGCATCGAGCGCCTCGAACAGGAAGTCGAGCACGCCGCCGGTATAGGCGCCGGCCGACACCGTGCCGGCCAGCACCAGGCCGAGCTCGAAGGCTCCCGGGAGGACGGGCCGGGTCTCGGCCGGGAAGTACTTCTTGAGTTCTTCCGCCGTCAGCCGTGGCGGATCCTGGTCTTCGAGCATGTCGTGTGGGCTCATGATGTGCCTCCCGACGCTTCGCTGCGCGGCGGCTTGGGGCCGGCATTGCGCATGTTGAGCAGGTTCTTCAGCGCGTCGAACCAGAAGGGCGCGCCGAACGACACGGCCAGCGCGGTCAGGACCCAGCCGACGATCATCCAGATCCAGGCGTTGGAGCTGAGACGTTCCTTGACGGCCTGCATCACATCTTGGAAGTCGGTGATCTGCAGCGCGACGGCCTCGCAGGCGGGAGGTGGATCCATCTTCTTGGGCGTCTGCAGCGTCCAGCCGATCGGCAGGGGCAGCTTCTCCAGCGCACAGCGTGCGTCCTGCAGCTTCTGCTGGGCGTCAGCCGCAGTCGCTTGACCGTTCCTGTCGACATACTGCTGCGCGGCGCCGACCATGGCGGATCGCACGGCGGGGTCGGTCCAGAGGGTGCGCGCCAGCGAGATCGAATCGACGTTCAGGACCATCGCGGCGACGAGCGAGAGCCCGATCATCCAGGCTTGCGTATGACGCTTGTATTCGCCGGTGAGGCGGTCCATCGAATCGTCGAACCAGGTCTCGATGCGCTTCTGCAGCGCCTCGGCGTCGCCCGCCGCATGCTCCACGAAAGTGCTCAGCGCCTGCTTCACCGTCCCCGCCGGAAGCTTCTGGATGCCGAACTGGATGCGGCTGAAGGCGGTTCCCGTCGATCCGTCCGGCTTCAGGACATCGAGCAGGGCCATCGCGAAGTTGCGCGAGGGCACGTAGGACGGCAGCCCCTTCCTCGAGAGGTCGGCCACCAGGCCGTGCGCGAACACATCCTTGAAAAGCTGGTCGAGGAGCGGATGGTCGCCGGCGTCGAGAAGTCCGGCAATTCCGTCGCGCAGGCTCTTGCCGCGCCACTTGCGCCAGCCCGCGAGCACCTCGACCAGGCCGGAGACGATGATGGCCATCAGGAGATAGGTGAAGGCGAGGCCGATGGCGACGTCGAGAACGATTCCCAGAGACATGGCTCAGCTCCCGGCAAACGGCGGTTCGATCAGCAGGTTCAGGAGAATGCGCGTCTGGTAATGGAAGGAATTGATGCCGCTGCCGTTGTACCGGCGGGCCGCATAGGGCCAGTCGCACAGGAAGTCGGCGCGGTCCGGCACGCCCTGGTAGACAGCCGACAAATAGTACTGGGTCGGCTGATAGCCGAACGATGCACCCGGGTAGCACGGCGTGCCGCGCTCGATCTCGAGCTTGTGCGCTTCGGCGGCGCAGTTCTTGCAATCGTGCAGGAAGCGCTTGTCGTCCGGCGCGAAGCGGCAGAGCCGCAGGTTGGTGAGCAGCGGATGCTCGCTCGTCCGGTCGTCGGCCACGTCCACCGAGCCCGCCACCCATTTGTCGAACTTCTGGCGCAGCTCGCCGAATGCCTTGCCGACATTGCG
>Ga0070683_100004447_pt1 | contig 11559 bp, 9 predicted proteins | sample KBSC713LmetaG_FD_64662 | JGI IMG/M metagenome (GOLD analysis project Ga0070683, IMG submission 64662) | Corn rhizosphere microbial communities from Kellogg Biological Station, Michigan, USA - KBS C7.1-3L metaG | ecosystem: Host-associated > Plants > Roots > Rhizosphere ...
TGGTCACCTCGATGACGAACCTGGGCTTTCACCGGCTGATGCGGAGCCACGGCATCGAGGTCGAGGTGACCGACGTCGGCGATCGGTACGTCCTCGAGCGGATGATGCAAACCGGCGCGGTGCTGGGCGGCGAGCAGTCCGGGCACGTGGTCGACCTCGCCCACCACACCACCGGGGACGGCATCGCCACGGCGCTGATGCTGCTGGCGGCGATCGACCGTCTGAGTCTCGACATGGCCGGCGTCCACGACCTGGTGGTGCCGTTCCCCCAGCGATTGGTGGCCGTGCCCGCCGATCGCGGCCTGCTAGCGTCCGCTGACCGGATCTGGCAGGAGGTCGGCGCGGTGAGCGAGAAGCTTGGTGAGCACGGCCGTGTTGTGCTTCGCGCGTCGGGCACCGAGCCCGTGGTGCGGGTGATGGTCGAGGCGGAGGACGAGGCCACCTGCCAGGCGCTCTGCGACCGGCTCGCGGCCCTCGTGAAGACCGAGATCGGAGTGGATGCGTAGATGTGCGGGATCGTCGGATATGTCGGGGAGCGGCCCTGCAAGGAGCTGCTGCTCGCCGGGCTGGAGCGGCTCGAGTACCGGGGCTATGACTCCGCCGGCATCTGCCTGCTGAACGGTGACGTCGCCATCACCCGCCGCGTGGGCAGGGTGGACGCCCTCCGCGAGGCGGTGGGGGACGCCCTTCACCCGGCGACCACCGGCCTTGCCCACACCCGGTGGGCGACTCACGGCGGGGTCACCGAGTCGAATGCCCACCCGGTCGAGGCCTGCGAGGGCTCGGGGGTGACGGTCGTGCACAACGGCATCATCGAGAACTACGTCGGGCTGCGCCGCGACCTTGCCGGCGCCGGCCACGAGTTCCACACGGACACCGACTCGGAGGTGATCGCCCACCTGGTCGAGAGCCAGTACAGCGGCGACCTGGTGGAAGCGGTGCGGCTGGCCTACGCGCAGCTGCACGGCCACTTCGCGTTCGCCGTCCTGCACCGCGACCATGCCGACGAGATCGTCGCCGCCCGTCGCCAGTGCCCGCTGGTGGTCGGGGTCGGCGAGGGCGAGATGTTCATGGCATCGGCCATTCCCGCCTTCCTGCGCGAGACCCGCCGAGTGCAGTATGTGATGGACGACGAGATCGTGGTCGCCCGCCCCGACGGCGCCACCTTCCTGGACCCCCGGGGCACGGTCATCGAGCGGCCGGTCGAGGACGTCGATTGGGACGACGATGCGGCCGAGAAGCAGGGCTACGAAACCTTCATGCTCAAGGAGATCCTGGAGCAGCCCCAGGCGATCGCCGACACCATCGGTGAGCGGCTGTACCACGGCGAGCTGCAGCTGGACGGGCTGAACCTGAGCGAGGAGCAGATCCGCGGGCTGTCGCGGGTGGTCATCCTGGCCTGCGGCACCGCATATCACGCCGGCCTGATCGGGCGCTACCTGCTCGAGGAGTGGGCGCGGCTGCCCGCCGAGTCCGACATCGCCAGCGAGTGGCGCTATCGCCACCCGGTGATCGACGAGCACTCGCTGGTGATCGCCGTCAGCCAGTCGGGCGAGACGATCGACACCCTGGCAGCGATGAAGGAGGCGCGCGACCACGGTGCCCACGTGCTGGCCGTGACCAACATCATGGGCAGCCAGATGACCCGCGACGCCGACTCGGTGCTCTACACCAGGGCCGGCCTCGAGATCGGCGTTGCTGCCAGCAAGACGTTCACCGCCCAGGTGACTCTGATGTACCTGCTGGCTCTGAAGCTGGGCCTCGTACGGGGGACGATCGCGACCGAGCGTGCCGCCAAGCTGCTCGCCGAGGTGCGGAGCCTGCCCGACCTCGCTCAGCGCACACTGGATCGCATCGATGCCGTCGAGCCGGTCGCCGAGCGCTTCTGGCAGAACGAGTTCTTCCTCTACCTGGGCCGCTACATCGGCCTGCCGATCGCGCTCGAGGGCGCACTGAAGCTGAAGGAGATCTCCTACATCCCCACCGACGCCTACGCCGCCGGAGAGATGAAGCACGGCCCGATCGCCCTGCTCGACGAGTCGACCCCTGTGGTCGTTGTCGCCACCGACAACCACGTCTACGAGAAGGTGATCTCGAACGTCGAGGAGGTGCGTGCCCGCGGCGCCCACGTCATCGCCGTCGCCACCGACGGCAACGAGGACATCAAACAGGTCGCCGAGCACGTCTTCTACCTGCCCCGCACGGAGCCCGAGCTGCAGGCCGCGCTGGCCATCCTGCCGCTCCAGCAGCTCGCCTACGGCATCGCGCGGCGCCGCGGCCTCGACATCGACAAGCCGCGCAACCTGGCCAAGACCGTCACCGTCGAGTAGCCCGGGGGCGGGGCGAACCGGGTACCGAACCTGGTTCCCGACCGCTCCGAAGTTCCGCTTCCGCGATCGAATCGGCACACCTGACGGCTTCGATCCCGCTCCCCGACCCGATCCATGTTGTCCCGCCGGGCAAACGAACCGGGTACCGAACCGGGTATGGAACCGGGTTCGGTACCCGGTTCATCTCCCCCCGGGGTCAGCCCATCGGGGTGGGGGAGAGCGCGATGATCCGGATCGGGTCGTTGCCGAACCAGATGTACCGGTGGTCGGCGAGCTTGCCTGTGCAGTGGGGCGTGTCGGGGGCGTGCTCATCGTTCGACTGCCCGGGCCGGCGCTCGAGCCCCGGGTAGGCGGCCTTGGCGTCTGCCAGCGGATCGCCGATGCCGACGCCCTTCTGGGTAGCGGCCGTCGGGTCGGCGATCACGATGCTGTGGACGCCGTAGGGGGTCGGCGTCGAGAGGATCGAGACGTCCTCATACCGGAGAAGATCCGGCCGCCTGGTGTAGCCCGGCGGATTGCGCTGGATCAGCGGACCGCCGTCCTAGAAGTCAGCGCCCAGCGGCGCCGCGGGGCTGGCGGTCTCCACCGGCGGGCCGAAGACGCGGATCGCGGCGCTCCGGGGTCGGGAGACCACCTCGTATCCATAGCGTACACGCTATTCAGTTGGCCGCATGACGGCGCCCGTGGCCCCTGTATCGTCGACGGCCATGCCACCGGCCGAACGAGTGCTCTGGAACGTCCGCGTCATTCCCGGCGACGGCACGCCGGCGCGCGAGCGGATGGCGGTCGGCGTCCGAGATGAGCGGATCGCTTGGGTGGAACCGGCCGGCGGCGAGGATCCGCCGGCTGAGGCGCTGGATTGCGCCGGCCGGGCGCTCCTGCCGGGCCTGATCGACGCCCACGTCCACCTTTCCAGCTCCACCGAGCGCAGCCCGGGCTTCGGGCCCCCGGAGCCGCTGCATGGCGAGGAGCCCAGGCAGCGGGAGCTCGGCTACTACGTGCTGGCCCAGAGCGCGGCCGAGCTGCTGGCGGCCGGGGTGACCACCGTGCGAGATGTCGGCAGCTTCGACCTGGAGGGCGTGTCAGTCCGCCAGGCCGTCGAGCTCGGGCTGCTGGCCGGGCCGCGGGTGCTGTCCTGCGGCCGGATCATCTCGGCCACGTCTCCGGGAGGCGCGATCTTCGGCTCGATGTACCACGAGGCCGACGGGCCCTACGCGATGCGGCACGCGGTGCGCCGGCAGCTGCGTGACGGCGCCAGCTTCATCAAGGTGATGGCAACCGGCGCCCGCTCGGTCGTCCGCGAGGACCCCGAGCCGGCGCAGATGACCCGCGAGGAGCTGCGGGCGATCGTCGAGGAGGCGCACCGGATGGGCTTTCGGGTCGCCGCTCACGCCGAGGGCCTGGAGGGCACGCGGATGACGATCGAGGAGGGTGTCGATACGGTCGAGCACGGCCTCGCCCTGCACCGCGCCCCCGACCTGCTGGCGGTCATGGCCGAGCGCGGCACCACCCTGGTGCCGACCCTGAGCACGTTCCACGATGTCGCCGACAGGTTCGCTCCCTGCTTTGCCCCGGTGCTGGTCGACCTGGCCAAGCGCCAGGCGGAGGAGGCGGCGCTGACTGTGGCGGCCGCCCGGACGGCCGGAGTGCCGATGGCGATGGGCTACGACAGCGGCCCGCCGGGCGCGAACCTGACCGAGCTGGTGCGGATGGCCGACGCCGGCCTGACGGGGGGCGAGGCCGTGGTCGCGGCCACCTCCGCGGCCGCCCGGGCGCTCGGCCTGCACGACGTCGGCGTCGTCCGCCCTGGCGCCGTGGCCGACCTGGTGCTGGTGGACGGCGACCCGTTGGCTGATCCGGCGGTGCTGGCCCGGCGCGACGCGATCCAGCTGGTGCTGGCCGGCGGCCGGCCGGTCGCCGGCGGGATGTGCCGTCCCGCCGACCCGTGGCAGACCTGACGCCGGCTACTCGTACTGCAGCGCCTCCAGAACGTCCAGCCGGCCGGCACGGCGGGCGGGCATCACCGCCGCCAGCACGCCGGCGACCAGCGCGACGAGCACGAACATCAGCAGCGTCACCACCGGCACCGAGAACTGGATGTCGTACTCCGAGAGGGCGCGGGTGACGGCGGCGGCCAGCGCGATGCCCAGCGGCAGGCCGATCGCCGCACCGATCAGGGCGGTGGTGACGCTCTCCTGCCGCACCATGCTCCTGGTCTGCCGGGCGGTCATGCCGATCGCCCGCAGCATCCCCAGCTCCCGCGTGCGCTCGTGCACCGCCAGCACCAGCGTGTTGACCATGCCGAACAGGCTGACCACCACCGACAGCGCCAGCAGCACGTACAGGAGGTTGAGGATCTGCGACAGCCCGGAGACGCGGCTCTGGACGAACTCGTCGCGGGTGTGCAGCTTGACGCCCGGATAGCGGCTGGCCGCCTGTGCCTCGGCCTGCTCCATGAACGGTGCAGCTTCCGGCGGGACGTTCAGGAACGTATAGAGATCAGCCGGCCGTGGGAACGACCGGTCGAACGCGGCCTGGTCGATGACCACGGATCCGAGCAGCGGGTCGAGGTCGAACGTCCCTTGATCGAGCAGGCCGGAGACGGTCAGCCGCAGGCGGTGGCCGGAGGGGGTGAGCACCGAAAGCCGGCTGCCCACCGACAGGTGATGCTCCTCGGCGAAGCTCTTGCGGAGGATCGCGCCGCCGCCGGCCAGCGCGTCGACCGGGTCGCCGTCGGCCTTGCTCGAGTACCGGAACGTGTAGAAGCTCCCGATGTTCGGCTCGACGCCGGTGACGTACACGTCCGACCGCTCCACCTTCGCCTTGTCGCTGCGCACGCTCGAGCTCTCGACGACCGGGATCGAGCTGACCTTGGTGCCGATCGAGGTCGGCACGGTGTCGAACCCGTTGGCGGAGGTGACCACATACTCGGCCGACACCTGCCGCTCGACGGTGCTGGTGGCCGAGTTGCGCAGGCCCGCCCCGAGCACGGCGACCGTTGTCACCAGGGTCAGCCCCACCATCAGGGCAGCCGCCGTGGCCGCGGTCCGGCCCGGGTTGCGGATCGCGTTCTGGGTGGCCAGGTGCCCGGTGGCACCTCCCAGCCGGCGGCCCGGATAGCCCAGCACAGTGGCCAGCGGCGGCACCAGGCGGGGGCTGAGCGCGGCCACGCCGAGGAATCCCATCAGCGCTCCGCCGGCGATCAGCAGCAGCCGGACGTTGGTGGCCACGTCGGCGAACAGCCCGTACCCGAGCATGACCGCAGCCAGGCTGAGCCCGGCGACTGCCACCGGCAGCGAGAGCCGGCCCGGCCGCGTCGACCCGGCCGTGGCGCCCTCCCGCACGGCGTTGATGGGGGCGATCCGGGTGGCCCGGAATGCCGGCAGCACGCCCGCCAGCAGGGTGATGCCGATGCCGATCGCCAGCGAGACGATCACCGTCCGGGCCTGGATCACGGTCGTCGCCTGGGGAAGCGCCAGGCCGAGTGCGGAGAACACGCTGCTCAGCCCGCGGGAGAGGGCGTAGCCGAGGGCCAGGCCGCCCAGCGAGGCCAGCGTGCCGATGGCCGCGGTCTCCACGATCACCGAGCCCATCACCTGGCGGCGCGACGCTCCCAGTGTCCGCAGCGTCGCCAGCTCGCGCGTGCGCTGGGCGATGGTGATCGAGAGCGTGTTGAAGATCACGAAGCCGCCCACGAACAGCGCGATGCCGCCGAACGCCAGCAGCGCGTAGCGAAGGTACGAGATGAAGGTGGTCACCTCCTTGGAGTCCGCCGCCGCCCGTGCCGCCGACGTCTCGACCTTGACGCTCGCCGGCAGCATCGGCCGGATCTGCCGCATCAGCTCGGCCGGCGAGGTGCTGTCGGCGGCGGTCACCGAGATCGAGTCGTATCCCTCCTTGTCGAACAGCTGCTGCGCGATCGGCAGGTCGAAGACGGCGATCGTCGCGCCGCCCAGCGACTCGACGTCGCCGAACGACGCCACGCCGGTGATCGTGTAGTCCTTGACCTCACCGCCGGCGGCGACGCCCACCTTGTCGCCGACGCCGAAGTTCTCCCGATCGGCCGTGGCGGCGTCGATCACCGTCTGCCCGGCGCCCACCGGCCAGTCGCCCTCGGTCAGATCCATCGGCGTGAACTGCGGCTGTGAGGGATCCATCCCCAGCCCCAGGCTGGGGGAGTCGCCGGTGGTGATCGGCTTGCCGTCGCGGCCGATCAGCTTGGCGCTGTTGGAGTTGCTCTCGAGGTCCATCAGGCTGCCGGCAGCGGCCTTGACGCCGGGCAGCGACCGGACCTCCGCCAGCACGCTCTCGGGCACCGTTGGGCTGCCGCTGGAGGCGCCCTCGACCAGCGGCCGGCCGCTGATCACCACGTCGGTGTCGGCGTAGGAGCTGGTGAAGATCGAGGTGAACGCCTTCTCGATCGAGTCGGTCAGCATGAACGTGCCGCTGACCATCGCGACCCCCAGCATCACCGCCAGAGCGGTCAGGACGCCGCGGAGCTTTCGCTGTAGCAGCCCTTTCAGGGCCACCCGGATCATGCCGTGCTCGTCCGCGCCATCTCGGTCGCCCCCTCTCCTTGACGGTCGACCGGTCGGTCTTCGAGACAGGTGAAACTATCACACGCTGTTGCCGGCCGATGGGTGGAGCAGCGGTACGAGCGGCGACCAGCCGTCGGCCAGCAGTCCGACCAGCGACGGCGGCGTGATCACGGCGGCCGGTCCCTGCTGCGGCCGCGGTTTGCGTTCACCGTAGCCGGCCGGGCTCCACCGCAAGAGCCCGGAGCCGACGACGGCGTGCGGGACGTTGTCCAGCAACACGAATGCGCCGTCGGGAAGCGTCCCGAAGGGCAAGCGGTGGAGGCGGCGGCCCCCGGTCGCCCAGTCGAGCCGCTCGTCCTGCAGCCGGCTGTCGATCACCCCCGCGCCGGCCTCGCCGTGATGCCGCGCCCGCCAGAACGCCGACAGGCGGCTGTAGTCGTCGCGGCGGCACAGCGCGCAGGGCCGGTGGCCGGCCGCCAGCGCTGTCGCCTCATCGAGGAAGAAGAGCTCGGTGAACCTGCCGGGCTGCATCATCGGCCCCCGCTGCCAGCCCCGGAACGAAAGCCGGCAGGCGATCCAGCGGGTGGTCGGGTGGCGGTTGCGAACCCGGCCGGCGGTGTCGTGCAGGCAGCCGCGGTTGCCGTAGACAAGGCCGCGGGCGGGGTCGGCGATCAGCTCGCCAAGCGGGGTGACGCGGTTCTGCAGCGGCATGCCGCGCAGCCTACGCCCACCCGGCTGATCACCGACCGGATTCGTCGCCTTGAGCGGTCAGGCTCTCGCGCCCGCCTGACCGTACCCGGGGGCGACCAGATCCTGAGTCTCCGGGTGGCGGCCGATGTAGTCGGCCACGAAGGGGCACAGGGGCCGCACCCGGAGGCCCCGGCGGCGGACGTCCTGGAGCATCTCGGCCACCAGCAGGCTGCCGTAGCCGTGGCCCTCGCACGCTGGATCGATCTCGGTATGGGTGATCGCCATCTCGCCGTCCCGCATCCGGTAGGCGGCCAGGCCGATCGGCCGGTCGCCGACCGAGATCACGTAGCGCGACCGCTCAGGCTCGTCCACCACTCGGGCCGGCGCCTCATCCGGCGGCGGTTCCCCATGGGGCAGCTCGGCCAGCTCGATCAGCTGTCCGGCGGCGTCCGACTCCCGCGCCGGCAGGTGGTCGCGGAACCGCTCCCGGTGGGTGCTCGCGTGTGGCCAGGAATCGAGCGTGGACAGGTAGGCGAAGATCCGCCGGGTGCCCTGGTGAACGTCACCCTGCTCGGTCACCAGCACGGGGATCTGATCGTGCCCGGTGGCTGCTCGCAGCGCCTCACGCTGCTCCGGCCAGGGCTCCACCTGGCGGGTCACGAAGTCGATCCCTCGCTCCGTCAGCAGTTCGCGCACGGCCGAGGAGAACGGGCACCACTCGGCCTGGTACAGCGTCAGCACGCGCGGCATGGTAGCCCTCGGGTAGCATCGCCGGCCTGATGATCGATCCCCAGGGACGCTGGAAGCCCCACGGCTACAAACCGGAGTACGCCGGCCTGGCGACCTTCGGCGGCCTGCCGTACACGGAGGATCCGGCCGAGCTGGCGGGCGTCGACGTGGCGATCGTCGGCGCTCCGATGGACGATCTGGTCACCGACCGGCCGGGCACCCGGCTGGGGCCGCGGGCGATCCGCGCGGTGGGGTTGGAGCAGGGCCCGCACCTGGAGGCCGGGATCGACGCGTTCGAGATCCTGCGCGTTGTCGACTACGGCGACGCCCCGGTGACCCCGGCCGACCCGGCGGCGTCGCACGCTGCGATCGAGCGCACGGTGGGCGAGGTGCTGGCGGCCGGGGCGGTGCCGATCGTGCTCGGCGGCGACCACTCGATCGCCGAGCCCGACGTCCGCTCGTGTGCACGGGCGCACGGCCCGGTCGGCCTGATCCACTTCGACACCCACACCGACACCGCCAGGGAGCTGTACGGCGTCGAGATCAACCACGGCACGCCGATGTACCGATTGGTCGAGGAGGGGTCGGTGGACGCCAGGCGCTACGTGCAGATCGGCCTGCGCGGCTACTGGCCGGGGGAGGAGGAGTTCGCCTGGCAGGAGAAGCATGGGATCACCGCCCTGTTCATGCACGACGTTCGTGACCTCGGTATCCGCGAGGTGGTGGGCCGGGCGGTCGGCATCGCCGGCGACGGCCCGGTCTTCCTGACCGTCGACGTCGACGTGCTCGACCCGGCATTCGCCCCCGGCACCGGCACCCCCGAGCCCGGTGGGATGACATCGGCGGAGCTGCTGTGGGCGGTGCGCGAGGTGTCGCGGCGGCTGCAGCTTGTCGGCGCCGACGTGGTCGAGGTCGCGCCCACTGCGGTCGGCTCGGCCGACATCACCGCGCTGGTCGCCGACCGGCTCGTCCGCGAGATACTGACCGGCATCGCACTGCGGCGGAGCGGGCGCGGCTGAGCCGTTGATCCGCGAGCTGCCGGGCGGATACGAGCTCGACGACGACCCCGAGCGGGTCGACATCGACGCCGTGCATGCTTACCTGTCGGGCGAGTCCTACTGGGCCGTCGGGCGGCCGCACGCGGTGGTCGCGCGGCTCGTCCGCGAGGCGGCCAGGGTGCTCGGCCTCTATCACGAGGGCTGCCAGGCCGGCTTCTGCCGCGCGGTGTCAGACGGCGTCGCCATCGCCTACCTGGCCGATGTCTACGTGCTCGCCGAGCACCGGGGCCGGGGCCTCGGGCTGGAGATGGTGCGGGAGATGGTCGAGGGCGGGTCGCTGGCCGGCGTCCGCTGGGTGCTTCACACCGGCGACGCCCATGGCCTGTACCGCCTGGTCGGGTTCGGCGATCCCTCCCCGCGGACGATGGAACGGCTGCCCGGCGATCACAGGTAGCGGCGGGCGCCGGCGTACCGGTCGCTACGCGAGGACACCGGCACGATCCTGACCGGCAGTCCGGTGCGCGGTGCCTCGATCATGCGGCCGCGGCCGACGTACATGGCCACATGGCTGACCCGGCCGGTGCCACCCGGCCCGGCGAAGAACAGCAGGTCGCCGGGGCGCAGGGCCGGCCGCGAGACCGGCTGCCCGTGCAGCGCCTGTTGGTCGGCGTCGCGGGGGATGGTGATCCCGAACCGCCGGAACACCATATGCGTGAGTCCGGAGCAGTCGAACCCGAACCCGGACGTCCCGCCCCAAAGGTACGCCAGCTCGACGAACCGCCGGGCGGCATCGACCACGCGGGCACCGGTGGGCGCCGGGATCGCCCGAACCGACGGGTACTGGGCGACGGCTCCCAGCCTGATCGCCAGCCGGCCGCCATTGGGCGTGGCGACGATCGCGTGGCGGCCGCTCCGGCCGAGCATCACCAGCCGCGTCCCGTAAGAGATCTCCACCGCCGGCGCGTACCCGGCCGGATGGCGGAGCCACGCCGTGCGCCGCGTGACCACGGCCACGGGATGGCCGCGCTGCAGGCGACGCAGCGAGCTGTTCGCGGTCAGCTGCCTCGTGGGGACCCAACCCGGATAGCCGTAGGGGCCAAGCTGCGACGGCTGCCCCCTCACCGCCACCCTGCTCCAGCGGTCCCGGCGCGCGGTGACGAGCACCCGCGTCCCGTAGGTGGCCTGGGTCACCACGCGGCCGACCAACCAGCGCCGCTGGCCGGTGGTCATGGCAGACAGCCAGCGGCGGATGTCGGCGGGATCGGATGCCGATGGGCGGTCGACGGCTCGCAGCTCGCCCGGTCTGGCCCAGACCGTCGCCAGCGAGACGTCCACATATCCCCGCCACAGGATCCGCTCCTGCGCCGGGCCGGCGGTCGCCGCCCGCGCACCGGCCGGGGCGATGAGGATGCTGAGCGCCGCGCACGCGCCGGCGGCACCTGCCCGGAGTGCCCTGCGAGCGTCCATCCGCCCAGTCTATGACCTTGTAACAGCGTGGCGATGTGGGTTAGGCTCGCCGGCCATGGCGATCGACCTCGGTTCCCGGCTGCAAAACGGCGTCACCCTGCCGTTCAGCTGGTTCAGCGACCCGCAGGTGTTCCGGGCCGAGCAGGAGCGGATCTTCGCCGGTACCTGGATCTACGCCGGCGTCACCGACTGTGTTGCCGAGCCGGGGCAGTTCTTCACCTGCCGGGCCGGTCTGGTGCCGATCGTGATCGTTCGCGACCATGACGGGTCGATCAACGGCTTCGTCAACATCTGCCGGCACCGTGCGACCGAGGTGGCCGAGGGCAGAGGCCGGCGGGAATCGCTGCAGTGCCCCTACCACGCCTGGACGTACGGTCTCGACGGCTGCCTGCGGGCGGCGCCGCGCTCCGAACGCGAGCCCGGCTTCGACCGCGCCGAGTACGGCCTGCAGCCGGTCAGGGTCGAGACCTGGGGGCCGCTGCTGTTCGTCAACCGCGACCTCGACGCTCCGCCGCTGATCGACGTGCTCGGCCGACTGCCGACCATCGTGGCCGACGGCGGGATCGGCTTCGACAAGCTGCGGTTCCGCGAGCGGCTGGAGTGGACGATCGAGGCCAACTGGAAGGTGGTGGCCGAGAACTACCTCGAGTGCTACCACTGCCCGACGGCGCACCCCGCCTTCTCCCGCCTGATCGACGTCGATCCCGACGCCTACCGGCTGTCCTCCGACGAGTGGTTCTCAAGCCAGATCGCACCGGTGCGGGACGACCTCGAGCGGCCGGGCCGCGAATCGCCGTATCGTCCGAA
>Ga0070683_100004452_pt1 | contig 11554 bp, 8 predicted proteins | sample KBSC713LmetaG_FD_64662 | JGI IMG/M metagenome (GOLD analysis project Ga0070683, IMG submission 64662) | Corn rhizosphere microbial communities from Kellogg Biological Station, Michigan, USA - KBS C7.1-3L metaG | ecosystem: Host-associated > Plants > Roots > Rhizosphere ...
GGCCGACGACGACGGCGGTGGCGGCGTCGCCGAGGATGGCCGAAGACGGCTGGTCGGTCGGCACCAGGCGGCTGCACATCGACGACTGCACGAGCAGGCCCCGCGAGAAGCGGCCGCCGGCGAGGAGCTGCTCGGCGAGCGCCAGCTGGATGAGGAAGCTGTTGCACGCGCCTTCGGTGGCGAGCGAGAGACAATCGCGACGCAGCCCGAGCTTGTGGTGCACCGCGCACGCGTTCGGCGCCATGAGGTAGTCGGGGCAGGTGCTGTACGACAGGACGAAGTCGATTTCGGCCGCGTCGACGGCGGCGCGCTGCAACGCTGCGCGCGCGGCCGCGACCTCCATGTCCGACGCGTAGGTGCCGTCGGGCGCGATGCGGCGCTCGCGCACGCCCTGAAACGGGTCGTCGCGGTCGGCGGCGATCGCCTCGGCGATGCGGCGCGCGCCTTCGGGCAGCGCGCTGCCGTCGTCGCCGACGAGGCCGGTGGGCGAGGCGAAGCTGCCGCCCTGCCGCTGCCGCCAGCGGGCGACCACCGCCTCCGGCCACCAATCGTTGCCACGCACCTCTGCCGGCAGGTGCGATCCGATTCCGAGAATTCCGAAGTTGGCCACGATGGTGCTCCTAGTTGACCGTGCGCCGCACGCCCTTGGGCGCGAAGCCGATGAAGCGCTCGCGCTTGGGGATGCGAATGGTGGAGTCGACGCGCACGTCGACGACGACGGGGCCGCGCTTGCGCATCTCCATCAGATCGGCGTCGCGGATCTGGCCGAACTCCTCCGCCACCAACGTCTGCGCACCGAGCGCGGCCGCGAGCTGCGGAATGTCCATCGGGCCCGTGGGAAACTCGGCCGTGCGGCCGTACACGGTGGTGGCGCCGATCTCGACCATGCCGAGCCGCCCGTCGTTGACGACGAAGATGACGAGCGGCAGCCTGGCGCTGACCGCGGTCGCGATCTCGAACGCGTTCATGGCGAACGAGCCGTCGCCGACGATGGTGGCCACCACGCGATCGGGATGCGCGAGCTGCGCGCCGATCGCCGCCGGCACGCTCTGCCCCATCGAGCCGAGCCCGGTCATGACGATGTACGCGTCGGGCGCGGTGGTGCGCAGAAAGTGCGTGGCGAAGACGAAGTGCTCGCCGCTGTCGACGGTGAAGATGGTGTCTTCGGGCAGCGCCTTCTGGATCTCGCCGAGGGCGTGGTGCAGCGGCAGCCCGGCGCCGGTGCCGGGGCGCAAGACGTGGCGGCGCACGCCGCCGAGCGCGCGCTCGGGCGCTTGCGGCACCAGCGACGCCAGCTCGCCGAGGAACTGCTCGGCGGTGGCGACGATGCCGAGCGTGCAGGCGTAGGCGCGCCCGAACTGCCGCTCGTCGACGTCGACGTGAATGAGCGCGCCCGCCGGCTGCAAGAGCGCACTCCAGCCGTCGGTGGACAGCTCGTTGAAGCTGGTACCGACGGCGACGATGGTGTCGACGCCCTTCTCCAGGTAGTCGTACGCCGACGGATGGCCGCCCATGCCGAAGACGCCGAGCGCGAGCGGATGATCCTCGGGGAAGACGCCCTTGGCCTTCGGCGTCGTGATCACCGGCCACTGGATGCGCTCGGCCAGCTCGACGAGCCGCTGCGCGCCGGCGCCGCGACGCACGCCGGAGCCGACGAAGAGGACGCCGCGCTCGGTGTCGCGGATGATGCGCGCCGCCTCGTCGATGGCCTCGGGCGCGACCGCGCTCTCGACGATCGCCGGCAGCACCAGCGTCGGCACCGACTCCAACTTTGCGAGCGTCGCGTCCATGGGCAGCGTCAGCGCCACCGGGCCGCGCGGGCCGGACAGCGCCGTGCGGATGGCGCTGCGCAACATCGCGGGCGCGCGATTGGGATCGTTCACCTCCGCCGCGTACTTGGTGACGTTGCGCAGCATCTCGACGATGTGCAGGCCATAGGCGCTGCCGTCCTGCAGCGCGCCGCGCCCGAAGTTGCGGCGGGCGACCTCGCCGGCGAGGAGCAGCACCGGCAGCCCGTCGCAATAGGCGGAGGTGAGGCCGGTGAGCGCGTTGAGCACGCCCGGGCCCGTCGTGACCATGGCGACGCCGAGCTTGCCCGACGCGTGCGCGTAGCCGGCGGCGGCGAACAGCGCCGCGCCTTCGGAGCGCGTGTTGACGACGCGGATCTCGGGGCGATCGAGGAGCGCGTCGATGATCGGGCTGATCGGTCCACCGGGGAGGCCGAAGATGACCTCGACGCCGTGGGCGACGAGGACGTCGACGATGGCGTCGGCGGCGCGCACGGGCGGCGCCACGGCGGGCGCGTCCTGCACAATGTTCAAGGCATGCTTATCCAGGTCCATACCACTGTCCTTCCAGGCGCCCTTTCGGCGCTTAGCCCCCCAGCGGTTGTTGCAACAGCCCAAGGTGCGTCAGCAGCACCTTCAGGTCCAAAGGCTTCGACACGCACGTGAGCGCTCCCGCCGCCAGTGCGTCGTCTTCGATCAGCTTCGTGAGATGTGCCGTGATGACGATGACCCCGATGTGACGGGTCTCGGTGTTGAGCTTGAGCCGGCGGCACACCTCGATACCGTCGAGGTCCGGCATGTAGACGTCGAGAACAATCAGATCGGGCTTGAAGCTGCCGACCATCACCAGCGCGTCGATGCCGTTCTGCGTGAGCGCGACCTGCACGCGCGACAGATGCGGCTTCAAGCGCCGCTCGAGCGTGCTCAGCGCCACCGGATCGTCGTCGACCACGAGGAGGCGCTGCTTGGAGGCGCCCACCAGCGGCCGCGGAATCGGCATGGCGTGGCGATGAAGGAAGTCGACCAGATCTGCGACGCGGATGCGGCGATGGCCACCGGGCGTGCGGTGGGCGGCGATGCGGCCATCGTTGACCCACTTTTTCACCGAGCTCGGGTTCACCTGGAGCAGGGCGCCGACCTCGTGCGAGGTCAGAAGCCGCTCAGCGTCGAGATTTTGCTCAGGCACGGTTTTGCCGTTTTACCGGCTTTACCCGGTACGGTCAACGTGACAAAACTGTCGTATTCATTGGCTCTCTAGACGAAAATTGGGCGTTCGCAGCGCCTGGGGACGGGCGCTTCGATTCGTAACGACTGGTGGGGCGCGGGCGGGTGTTACTTGGCTTCGTAACAGCCGATATCGTCGGTTCCGCTGGCGGGCTGCGGCCGGCTGGTCCCCTCGAGATCGTGATTGGGGGCGTTGGTGTTGGTGCCCTGATCCTGGAGCGTGCACGGCTTGGTGCCGTTCTTCTTCACGTGATAGTCGCCGTGCGCGGGATCGACGAGGAGATCGGCAACGCCACAGCCGGTGACCGGGATGTTCTCGTTATTCGAGCCCGCGCCGCCGATGAACGCGCTGAAGCTCGCGCCGCAGGCGGCGCTGATCTCGGTCGTCGGGCCTTGATTGCCGAGGACGACCGTGTTCGTCACCGCCGTTGGAGCCGCCAGACAGAGGATTCCCGAAGCGCCCGCCGTCGTGGCGGCGACGTTGTTGACCACCGTCATGTTGAACATCGACGTCTTGCCTGCCTCGCCCGCGGCGGAGAAGAGGATGCCGCCGAACGTCGAGCCAGCCGCCGTTCCCGCCGTGCCGTTGTCATGCAAGAGCAGGTTCGTGAACGCCAGATCGCACGTGTCGGTCTTGATGGCGCCGCCCTTGTCACCGACGAAGATGTCGGCATCGAGCGTGACGGTGCACTTCGCCTGTGCCAGAAGCCCGATGCCGGAGGCTCCTTTGACGGTGGAGCGGGTAATCGTCACCAGCGTCTTGCCGTAGGCGGGAGTGCCGCCGCCGTTGCAGTCGATCCCGTCGCTGCCGTCGGCGAGCGTCGAGCCATCGAAGGTGAAGCCGTCGAACGAAACGGTCACCTGCTTCGGCGTCGCCCCGACGACGGCGAGCGCTGCGCCCGACGACGATGGCTTGACGACCGGATTGCCGACGCCGGTGACGGTGACGACGTAGTCGTTGCCCGCATTGAGCGTGTTGTTCGCCTGCAGGTTCTCGGCGTAGGTACCGCTGAAGACGACGACCGGCTTCGCCGCCGCGGCGCCGGCGTTCAGGCCCTTCTGGACGGTGCAGAACGGCATCGCGAACGATCCCGGGCCCGCGTCGCTGCATCCGGCGGCTTGCGCGTTGTTGACGTAGAGGAGCGTCGCCTTGTCGGCGCAAACGCCGGCGGTGCAGACGCCGCTCGTGCAATCGCCGTTGTCCACGCACGGGACGCACGCGTTCATCGAGCTGCAGGTTTTGTGGACGAGGTCGCAGTTGTCTTTGGTCAGACACTCGACGCAGCCGCCGCTCGAGCCGCAGAACGGAGTCGACGAGTGGTACGTGTTGCACTCGGTCGACATGCCGGTCGCGCCGCACGAGCTGCACACCTGAGCGGGACTGCAGACCGGCTCGGTCGCGGGGCACGTCGACGACGTCGTGCATCCGATCACCGTCATGTCGTCGCCGCCGGTACCGAGGTCGGTGTCGACGGAGTCGGACACGCACGTGTTCGCGCGCGTGTCGCACTTGGTATAACCGGGCTCGGTGCAATCGTCCTTGGTGTTGCAGTAGCGGCCGGGAATCTTCTCGACGAAGCACGCCACGGTCGTGAGCAGGATCGCGAAGCCGAGCAAGACGCTGGCGCGCCGGAGCATGGCCGCAGTCTAGGACATTCGGACGCTCACCGCCAAGATCGACTGCAAGAACGCTACTGCAGCGGCAGGATCTGCTCGACGTACGGGAACGTCGGGCCCGACGACACGTGCACGAAGCGGTTGCCGCTGCCCATGCCGGCCTCGTCGGCCGTGAAGGTGAACGTGGCGTGCCCGGTGGCGTCGGACATCGTGTGCGCCGTCGCCGCCGCGAAGAAGTCGTCGACGAGCAGCACGGCGTCGACGGGCGCGTTCGCCTGCGGCACGCCCAGGGCGTCGCTCACCACGGTGTCGATGACCAAAGGATCGCTCGCGCCGCGCGGCGCCGCCGAGAGCGTCGCCTGCCACAGCTTGTCGTCGAGCCCGGCGAACGCCGATTTGTCGTCGGCGAGGAGCAGGCCGAGCGCCTTGTCGAAGTCGTCGACGTCGAGCGCCTCCGCGTCGAGGTCGACCTTGTCCGGCGTGTCTTCGACGGTGTGGTACCAGGGCGAGTCGACCGCCGTCGACGCCGTAGGCACGCCGTTACGATAGATGCCCTGGATGTCCGTCGGAATGAGGCCGCCGAAGATCGTGGGCACGAGCTCCATGCCGGCGTAGAGCGGATAGTCAATGCCGAGGCCCGCCGCCTTGAGCGCGTCGTCGAGCGCCTGGTGGTTGGAGCGCGCCAGGCCGAGCAGCGACGACATGCGCGCCGACGGCATCTCGAAGTTGAGCACCGCCAGGATGGGATCCTTGCCCACGATGCGATGCTTGCGCAGATAATCGTAGCCGCCGTAGAGCGCGACCTCCTCGCCGTCGTAGCCGACGAAGACGAGCGTGTACTTCGGCTTGCCCTCTTTCATGCGCCGCTCGGCCATGGCCAAAAGCGCGGCGACGCCGCCGCCGTTGTCGCACGAGCCGGTGAACCAGGTGTCGTAGTGCGCGCCGAGCACGATCATGCCGCTCGGATCCGTGCCTTCGATGCGGCCGATGACGTTGTTGCCCGTCGAGGGCTCGGCGTGCGCCTGCACGTCGATGACCGCGTGCAGCGTCTTGCCCGCCTTGGCCGCGTCCTCGAGCACCGAGCCGTCGGCGTTGCCGATGGTGATGGCGGGGATGGGCCCGAGCGCGCTCCATCCGTCGAAGCGCACGCTGCCGACCTGGATCAAGTTTCCGTCGGCGAGCGAGTTGTAGAGCATGGCGACGGCGCCGGCGGCGGCGACGTTCGCGTATTGCGCCGAGCGGTGGTAGCTGCGATCGCGATCGAGGAGCGCTATTTTGCCGTGCAGATCGACCGCCGCCACCTCGGCCGGATGCGCGGTGCCGACGTAGACGATGTCGGCGTCGGCGTGGCCGGCGCCCGAGCCCTCGAACACCTCGAACGCCGGCGACATCGCCGATCCGTCGACGGTGGCGGAGAACGACTGCGCGTCGACGACGTGGCGCGGGAACTGGAAGGGCTCCATGTGCACCGACGTCAGGCCCGCCTTCATCATGCGCTGCATGACGTAGGCGCCCGCTTGCGCGCCGGGCGCGGTGCCGACGCGCTTGTTGCCGAACGCGGCGAGCTCCTGCAGCGTCTGATCGATCGCGTTCGGGTCTGTCGGTTTCGGCGGGCCGTTATCGCTGCATCCGATCGCCGCCGCCATCATTAATAGAGCTACTGCGTGCTTCACGAGCGGAGTCTACCCGAAGTGCGTGCTCGAGCGCAGCCGTCAGCGACGGAAATTGGAAGCGAAAACCGGCGGCGAGGAGCTGCGTCGGAACGACCGCAGCCCCGCCCAGCACCGACTCGGCCATCTCACCGACGGCGAGGCGCAAGAACGCGCCCGGCATGCGGAAAAGCACCGGCCGGTGGAGCACGTGGCCAATTGCGACGGCGAATTCGCGCTGCGTCGTCGGCTCGGGCGACGTCAGGTTGAAGGGGCCGGCGAGGTCGTCGCGATCGACGAGGAAGCGCAACGCGGCGATGACGTCGTCGTGCGCGACCCACGAGAACGGCGCGCGCCCGTCGCCGATGACGGCGCCGAGCCCGAGGCGGAACGGCGGCAACATCTTGGCGAGCGCGCCGCCCTCCGTCGACAAGACGATGCCGATGCGCGGATGCACGACGCGAATGCCCGCTGCGCGCGCCGCATCGGCCGCCGCTTCCCACCCGGCGCACAGCTCGCCCAGGAAATCGTGGCTGTGCGGCGCCTTCTCGTCGACGGTCTCGGTGCGCGTGCCGTACCAGCCGACCGCCGACGCGCTGACGAAGACGCGCGGCTTGTGCGCGCACGCCGCCAGCGTCTTCGCCAACAGCGCCGTCGGCACCAGGCGGCTGTCGCGCAGCTCGCGCTTGCGCGCCTCGGTCCAGCGCCCGTCGCCGACGTTGGCGCCGGCGAGGTGCACGACCGCGTCGGCGCCGTCGAGGCGCGCGCCGTCGATCGTGCCCGCCGGCGGATCCCACGCGATCTCGTCGGCGGCCGCGGCCGCGCGGCGCACCAGGCGCTGCACGCGATGTCCGTCGCGCGAGAGCGACGCGCACAACGCCCGCCCGATCAGCCCCGACGCTCCCGACACCACGACGTTCATGGAGCCGCGACGGTACCGCAAGGTGTCACGAAGGAGAACAGCTGTCGCAAATACGAACAACCTCCCTCGCGTCGGCGCGCGGGATCTGCACGGTACGGCGCTTGCTCTCGACGGGGCGCATGGGCAACCAGGCAGCAAGTAAAGAGGCCGTAAAGGCGGTTGATCCCAGCCCTGTCCAGGGTACATTCCACGCGATGAAACGCGCCATCGTCGCTGCCGTCGTGGTGCTGCTCGCCGGGGCGGGCATCTATCTCTTCATTCACAATCGCAAGCCGCCCGCGCAGCACTTCGAGACCGCGAAGATTTCGCGCGGCAACATCACGGCGCGCGTCACCGCCACGGGCACGCTGTCGGCGCTGGTGACCGTGCAGGTCGGCTCGCAGGTGTCGGGGCGCATCTCCCAGATCAACGTCGACTTCAACTCGCCGGTGAAGAAGGGGCAGGTCGTCGCCAAGATCGATCCGCAGCTGTTCCTCGCCGCCGTCGAGAACGGCAAGGCCAACGTCGCCGCCGCCGAGGGGCAGCTGGCGCAAGCCAAGGCCAACGCCAAGAACCTCGATCTGCAGCGGCAGCGCTCGCGCAAGCTGCGCGAGCAGAACCTGGTGGCGCAGGCGGATCTCGACAGCGCCGAAGCGGCCGCCGACGCGGCGCTCGCCAACGTGCAGGTGCAGGAGGGGCAGCTGGCGCAGGCCCGCGCCGGGCTCCACCAGGCACAGGTCAACCTCGATTACACGACGATCATCTCGCCGACGGACGGCACCGTGATCTCGCGCGCCGTCGACGTGGGACAGACGGTGGCGGCGTCGCTGCAGGCGCCGGTGTTGTTCACCATCGCGCAGGACCTGACCAAGATGCAGGTCGACACCAGCGTCGCCGAGGCCGACGTGGGCAAGCTGCAGCCGGACATGCAGGCTACGTTCACCGTCGACGCCTATCCGACGGAGAAATTCCGCGGCAAGGTGCGCCAGATCCGCAACGCGCCGACGACGGTGCAGAACGTCGTCACCTACGACGCGGTCATCGACGTCGACAACACGAACCTCAAGCTCAAGCCGGGCATGACGGCCAACGTCACCTTCGTGTACGCGGAGAAGAAGGACGTGCTGCGCGTGCCCAACGCGGCCATGCGCTTCAAGCCGCCGGCGGAGATGCTCGGGCCGCAGCCGTCGGGTGGCGCGGCGGCTGGGCGTCATGGCGCGGGCGCGACGGCGTCGGGCGCGAGCGGCGCGCCGTCGGGCGCGAGCGGTGCGCCGGCCGGTGGCTCGCCCAATCGTCACGGCGGCCGCAACGCGATGCAGAGCGATCAGCGCCAGGTCTGGGTGCTGCACGGCGACACGCCGTCGCCGGTGACCATCAAGGTCGGCGTCTCCGACGGCAGCGTCAGCGAAGTGGTCGAGGGCGATCTGAAAGAGGGCGACGAGGTCATCACCGATCTCGCCTCCGGCGCCAGCAAGGGGTCGACGCAGGGAGGGCCGCGCTTCCGCGGGTTCTAATCATGGCGTCGTTGATTGAGCTGTCCGAGGTCAAGAAGACCTACCACATGGGCGACGTCGACGTGCACGCGCTGCGTGGCGTCGACCTCACCATCGACGCCGGCGAGTTCATCGCCGTCATGGGCAGCTCGGGCTCGGGCAAGTCGACGCTGATGAACATCGTCGGCTGCCTCGATCGGCCCACGTCGGGTCACTATCTCCTCGACGGCAAAGAGGTGTCGCGCATGAGCCGCGATCAGCTCGCCGACATCCGCAACCGCACGCTCGGCTTCGTGTTCCAGTCGTTCAATCTGCTCACGCGCACCAGCGCCGTCGAGAACGTCGAGCTGCCGCTCCTCTATCAGGGCGTGCACACCAAAGAGCGCGTGCAGCGCAGCAAGGAAGCGCTCGAGCGCGTGGGCCTGGGCAAGCGCATGGACCACCATCCGTCGCAGCTCTCGGGCGGGCAGCAGCAGCGCGTGGCCATCGCGCGCGCCATCGTCGGCCGGCCCAAGGTCATCCTCGCCGACGAGCCGACCGGCAACCTCGATTCGCGCACCAGCGTCGAGGTCATGGCGCTGTTCCAGGCGCTCGGGCGCGACGGCATCACCGTCGTCCTCGTCACGCACGAGCCGGACATCGCCGAGTACGCGGCGCGCGTCGTGGTCATGCGCGACGGGCACGTCATGTCGGACACGCGGCAGAAGCCGAAGGACGCCGCGGCGGCGGTGGCCGAGCTGCCGCCCGAAGAGGCCGCATGAGCATCCTGCACACGCTGCGCGTCGCCTTGCGCGCGCTCATGCGCAACAAGATGCGCTCGTTCTTGACGACGCTCGGCATGATCATCGGCGTCTGCGCCGTCATCTTCTCCGTCGCCGTCGGCGAAGGCGCCAAGGCCAAGGTCGAAGAGGCGTTCGCAGCCATGGGCTCGAACCTGCTCATCCTCATGCCCGGCTCGAGCACGTCGGGCGGCGCGCGCGGCGGCTCCGGCTCGCAGCCGACGCTGACGTGGGACGACATGCGCGCCATCCAGAACGAGATCTCGACGGTGAAGTACGTCGCGCCCGTGTTGCGCTCGCAGTCGCAGGTGATGAGCGAAGATCAGAACTGGTCGACGTCGGTGCAGGGCACGTCGCCCGAGTACTTCGCCATCCGCACCTGGCCGGTGTCGTCGGGCTCGCCGCTCACGCAGTCGGACGTGGAGTCGGGCGCCAAGGTGTGCGTGCTCGGCCAGACCGTCGTCGACAAGCTGTTCGGCACCAGCTCCGATCCCGTCGGGCAGATGGTGCGCATCAAGAACATCCCGTTCCAGGTGGTCGGCGTGCTCGCCAAGAAGGGGCAGTCGGCGATGGGGCAGGACTACGACGACGCGGTGCTCGTGCCGTACACGACCTTCGGGGCGAAGATTCAGGGCGGCCTGAAGAACTACATCAACGGCGCCGTCATGATCGGCGCCGCGTCGCCGGCCGACACGTCGCGCGCCGAGACGCAGATTACGAACCTTCTGCGCGATCGCCACCACATCGGCGGCACCGACGACGACTTCTTCATCCGCAACCTGACCGAGCTGGCCAACTCGCAGCAGGAGGGCACCAAGACGATGACGACGCTGCTCAACGCCATCGCCGCCATCTCGCTCGTCGTCGGCGGCATCGGCATCATGAACATCATGCTGGTGTCGGTCACCGAGCGCACGCGCGAGATCGGCCTGCGCATGGCGGTCGGCGCCAAGCCGAAGAACATCCTCATGCAGTTTCTCGTCGAGGCGATGACGCTGTCGACGATGGGCGGGCTCATAGGCCTGTCGCTCGGTGTGCTCGGAGCAAAAGTGATCGCGCAGAGCTTCGGCTGGAACACGCTGGTGCGGCCCGACGTCGTCGTCGCGGCCATCGCGTTTTCAGGGTTGGTCGGTATTGGGTTCGGGCTGTATCCCGCTTACAAAGCGTCGCGGCTCGATCCGATCGACGCGCTTCGGTACGAGTGATGAATCTCGCGCTCACAGTCTTTCTTGCAGGAACGAGGGTGTTGTCGCTGGCCGAGGCGCTGCAAACGGCGCAGAAGGATCAGCCGACGGTGCATCAAGCGCACGCCAACACCGAGGCGGCCAAGGCGCGCGTGGGGGAGGCGCGCGCGCCGCTCTTGCCGCAGATCTCGGGGACGGCGCAATACACGCGCGGCACCAACAACACGTGGAACCTGTCGTCGCCGTGTACGCAGGCCGTGTTCAACGGCGCCTCGACGGGCGGCGTGGGGACGATGATCAACTCGTCGCCGCCGTCGTTCTCCAGCTGCGACAAGCTCAACCTCAGCATCACCGCGTCGCAGACGCTATGGGACGCGTCGGGGCAGCTCGCGCGCTGGCGGCAGAACGCGACGTTCGCCGAGAGCGTGGCCGAGACCGAGCGCGCCACGCGGCTCGGCGTGGCGCTCAACGTGCGCACGTTCTATTTCGCGGCGCGCGCCAACAAGGCGCTCGTGCAGGTGGCCAAGGACACGCTGGCCAATCAGCAGAAGCACCTCAACCAGGTCGTCGGCTTCGTCAAGGTGGGCACGCAGCCGGAGATCGCGCTGGCGCAGCAGCGCACCGCGGTGGCGAACGCGCAGGTGCAGGAGATCAACGCCGAGAACAATTACGAGGTGGCCAAGGCGCAGCTCAACCAGGCCATCGGGCTCGAGCGCGACACCGCGTACGACGTCGAGGACGAGTCGACGCCGCCGATCGAGGGCGAGGACAAGGACATCGATCCGCTGCTCGTCGAGGCGCTGAAGTCGCGGCCCGATTACATCAGCCTGGAGAAGCAGGTCGACGCGCAGCGGCTGGCGGTGTGGGCGGCGAGGACGGCGTACGGGCCGAATTTGTCGGCGGCGACGACGTTCAGCGAG
>Ga0070683_100004453_pt1 | contig 11553 bp, 8 predicted proteins | sample KBSC713LmetaG_FD_64662 | JGI IMG/M metagenome (GOLD analysis project Ga0070683, IMG submission 64662) | Corn rhizosphere microbial communities from Kellogg Biological Station, Michigan, USA - KBS C7.1-3L metaG | ecosystem: Host-associated > Plants > Roots > Rhizosphere ...
GTCCCGATGGCGACGACGAACCTGTTCGGCGATCCCGTCTTCCGCGATGGCGCGTTCACGAGCAACGACGCGCGCGTTCGCCGCTATGCGCTCCAGAAAACCATGCGCTCGATCGACCTCGGCGTGGAGCTCGGCGCCGAGACGTATGTGTTTTGGGGCGGACGCGAAGGCGTCGAGACGAATGCGGCGAAGGACGGGCAAGAGGCGCTGAAGTGGTTCCGCGACGCGATCAATTTTCTGTGCGAGTACGTGGAGGGGCAGGGATACGCATTGAAATTCGCGCTCGAGCCGAAGCCGAACGAACCGCGCGGCGACATTTTCCTGCCGACGATTGGCCACATGCTTGCCTTCATCTACACGCTCGACCATCCGGAGATGGTCGGTCTCAATCCAGAAGTCGCGCACGATCAAATGGCGGGACTCGACTTCACGCACGGCGTCGCGCAGGCACTCGAAGCGGGAAAGCTGTTCCACATCGATCTCAATGCGCAGAAGCCGGGACGCTTCGATCAGGATCTCCGGTTTGGGAGTGAAGATCTCAAATCGGCGTTCTTCCTCGTGAAGCTCCTCGAGGACTCGAAATGGCCGGGCATGCGCCACTTCGATAGTCATGCCTATCGCACGGAGGACGAAGACGGTGTCTGGGCATTCGCCGCCGGTAGCATGCGGACCTATCTCATTTTGAAAGAGAAGGTGGCGCGCTTCAACGCCGATTCGGAGATTCAGGCGTTGCTCGGCGAGCTCGCGTCACGCGGGGCAGCCCCGGGGCAGCGTTTCCGCTACAGCGACGCAAGCGCACGCGCCATCCGCGACGAACACTTCAATCTCGACGCGATGCGCGCGCAGGGTTACGCATACGAACGCCTCGATCAGCTCACGATGGAAGTGCTCATGGGAGTTCGCTAATTGGCCGACGGGCTGTTCCTCGGACTCGACGTCGGCACGAGCGGCGTCAAGGCGGAACTCGTTCATCCGGAGGGGCATGTCCTCGCGTCGGTGACGACGCCGTTGACGCTTCAGACGCCGAAGCCGGGGTGGGCGGAACAGGATCCGGACGCGTGGTGGGCGGCGACCGTCGACTCGATTCGCGCCGTGCGATCATTTCGCTCGAACGCGGACATCGCGTCGATTGGAATCTCGGGACAGATGCACTCCTCGGTGTTTCTGGATCGCAGCGGCACGGTCATTCGACCTGCGCTGCTGTGGTGCGACGGACGAACAACGGCTGAGTGTCGGGAGATCGAGCAGCGCGTCGGTGGAGAAGATCGCCTGAGAGATCTCGCATCGAATCCGGCGCTCGAAGGGTTCACGCTTCCGAAGGTCTTGTGGCTGAGGAACCATGAGCCGGCGGCGTTCAATCGTCTCGCGACGGTGTTGCTCGCGAAGGACTACATCCGGTATCGCCTGACGGGCGAGCTCGCGACGGAGCCCTCCGACGCGTCGGCAACGTTGATGTACGACACGGCGCACCTCAAATGGAGTGACGAGATTCTCGCCGCGGTCGGGTTGAGTAAATCCATATTGCCGGCTGTCGGCGGATCGTCTGAAATCCTCGGACGAGTGAATCCCGATGCATCGAATGCAACGGGACTGGCCGTCGGGACGCCGGTTGTCGGCGGAGGTGCGGACAACGCGTGCGGTGCGGCGGGCGTGGGCGTCGTCTCGCCCGGGGAAGCTGTCGCGAGCTGGGGAACGTCGGGTACGCTGCTCGCGCCGCTCGCCGAGCCGAAGGTCGATCCTCAGTTGCGCGCACATACGTTCTGCCACGTCGTTCCTGGCGTCTGGTATTTGATGGGCGTTGTGCTGAGCGCGGGTGGTGCGTTTTCCTGGTATCGAGAACAGCTCGCGCGGGACATCGCCGGCAGCCCGAACGCGAACATGATGCTCAATCACGAGGCGTCCAGTATTCCGCGCGGCGCGGAGGGCGTCACGTTCCTTCCATATCTACAGGGAGAGCGAACGCCGCATCGAAACGCGAACGCTCGCGGCGCGATTCTCGGGCTGACCCTCGCGCACACGCGCGGGCACGTCACGCGCGCGGTTCTCGAAGGCATTTGCTTCGCGCTCCGCGATTCGCTCTCGATTCTTCAGTCGCTCGGCCTTTCGCCGAACGAGCTCTTGCTCACCGGCGGCGGTGCGCACAGCGAGTTTTTGCGGCAACTCCAGGCCGAGATCTTTGGACTTCCGGTGACGATGGCGATGGTCAAGGGAGGACCTGCGTACGGCGCTGCGCTGCTCGCCGCGGTCGGCGTCGGCGCATTCGCGGATCTCGAGACCGCGACGCGTGCAACGCTCAGACGACATCCATCTCAATCATTTTCGCCGAGCGCCGATGCCCATCGCGAATATGACGAGCCGTACGCGCGTTTTCGTGCGAGCTACCGCGCATGAGCTCTGAACAGTCGTTCGCGAGAAGACTGCTCGGATCGCAGGAGACTGGGCTTGTGATCGTCGTCGGGCTCGTCGTGGTCATTCTCACGCTGCTCGCCGGATCGCACTTCGATCGCATCACGAATTCCACGGTGAACAATTTCTGGAATTCGAATACGCTGATCCAGACCGCGACCGACGCGAGCTTTTTCGCGATCATGGCGATTGGTGCGACGATCGTGATCATCTCGGGCGGCATCGATCTGTCGGTCGGATCGATCTACGCGTTGTCGGGCGTCAGCATGGCGCTCGCGCTGCGCGGGCTTGGCGCGGCGGGTCAGGGAACGACCGTTCTCGTGGGGCTGATCACAGCAGTTGGCGTCGGGCTGCTCTGCGGAATGTTGAATGGCATCCTCGTGATCGGGCTCAAGGTCCATCCATTCATCATCACGCTCGGCACGATGTGGGTGTTGCGCGGGATCGCGTTCGTTGCGACGCGCGCCGAGAGCATTCTTGTTCCGATGTCGGTCACTGCGGTCACGAAGACGTCGTTAGGATTGCGCGTCGGCTTGTATCCCGTCCCGATGTTGGTGATGATCGCCATCACCGTCGTCGGCTGGCTGTATCTCACGCGCACCGTGATGGGCCGACACATCTTTGCCTTCGGCGGCAACATGGAGGCAAGCCGATTCGCGGGACTTTCGTTGGGCAAGATTCAGCTTGGCGTCTACGCGGTGTCCGGGCTGACCGCCGGCATCGCGGCGTTCCTTGGCGCAAGCTTCTACGGATCGTCGTCGTCCGGGGACGCGCAAGGTTACGAGCTGTACGTGATCGCGTCGGCGGTGGTCGGGGGAGCGAGTCTCATCGGCGGGAAGGGCAGCGCGGTCGGGGCAATGATGGGTGCGTTGCTCATCGTATTGATCCGTCAGTCGATTCGAACGCTGCACTTCGATCAGAACTATGAATGGATTGTGATTGGGTGTGCGATCATCGTCGCGGTTGTCATCGATCGATGGAGTGCGGGGGTGACGGCTCGGCGGTTGAGTCGGCGTGCGGCGGCATAGCGACAATCGGTGCGCGTGCGACCTGCCTTCCGCGCCGAACATGGTTCGAGTGAATTGAACGCGGACCGGGCGGAATCATCCCGGATGTAGCTGACAGACCAGACTGCGTTGTTGAAGGCAATAAGAGTTTTGTTGTTGAGTAGTATCCGTTCAGTCCGGCCAGTTCCGCCTCGGTCTTTGTGAAAATCAATCCAACTGTACCAAGCGCGAACATAGGCTGCACGCGAATAACTCTTCCGGAGAATCAATGCGATCTCGATTCACGACTCTGTTGTTGGCCGCCGCGGTCATCGCCGGGTGCTCGAAGAATGAAGGCGCCGCGAAAGGCGATACCGCAAACGCCGGTGCGACGCCCGCGACGCCCGCGACGGCTGCGAAGAAAGGCAACGACAGTACGTTCCGCATCGCGCTGATCGCCAAGAGCTCGACGAACCCGGTTTTCCTCGGAGCGCGCAACGGCGCCGAAGCCGCGGCGAAGGAGCTCTCCGAGAAGAACCACATGAAGATCGAGATCGTTTGGATGACGCCGCCGCAGGAAGACGGACAGGTCCAGGCGCAGCGCGTTCAACAAGCAGTGAACGACGGCGTCGATGCAATTCTTCTCACTGCATCGGACGCGGGCAAAGTCACGGGCGCCATCAACGACGCCGTCGATCGTGGTGTTCCGGTGATGATGTTCGACAGCGACGCGCCGCAGTCGAAGCGCTTCGCGTTTTACGGAGTCGATGACATCAAGACCGGACAGCAGACGATGGCCGAGTTGGCGACGCTGATGGGCGGCAAAGGCAAAGTAGCGATTCTCGCCGGCAATCAGAACGCGCCGAACCTCCAGAAGCGTGTCCAGGGCGCGAAGGAGGAAGCCGCGAAGCATCCGGGAATGTCGGTCATCGGCACGTTCAACAACGTTGAAACGGCGCAGGACGCGTCAGCGGAAGTCGTTCGAGCGAATAACGCGTATCCGGACATTCAAGGCTGGTGCTTCATCGGCGGTTGGCCGCTCTTTGCGCAATCGCTGCTCACCGATCTCAATCCTGCGCGCCAGAAAGTCGCATCCGTCGATGCCCTCGGTGCGCAGCTTCCATACGTCGAGAGGGGCATCGTGCCAGTACTGCTCGCCCAGCCGGTTTACAAGTGGGGCTATGTCGGCGTGCAGACGATCGTCGATCACGTCCACTTCAAGAAGGACGTGCCGCAGATCATTCCGATGGATCTCGTGCGCGTTACCAAAGAGAACCTGGGGCAGTGGGCGCGTCAGTTGAAAGACTGGGGACTCGAAGTCGACGACAAGTACACGAAGATGTAGCGGGCGATGCCGGCGTTCGCCGTTCGATTCGAGCACATCGCCAAGCGATTCCTCGGCGTGCAGGCACTCGACGATGTTTCGTTGAGCGTCGCCGAGGGATCGTGCCACGCGCTGTGCGGCGAGAACGGGGCGGGGAAGAGCACACTCGGCAAGATACTCGCAGGTATTCACTCGCCCGACGCGGGTCAGCTGTTCGTAAACGATCACGAAGTTCGATTCACCTCGCCGCGAGATGCATTGGCAGCGGGCGTCGGCATGGTTCATCAAGAGCTCGCGTTCTGCGAGAACATGACCGTCGCCGAGAATTTGCTGCTCGGGGCGATCCCGGCGCGGCGCGGGTTCGTGAAGCAGAACGAGCTCGAACAGCGCGCGCGCGAAATGCTCGCGAACATCGGATCAGATCTCGACGTTACGCTGCCGATGAGCAAGCTCACCATCGCGCAACAGCAGCTCGTGCAGATCGCCACCGCGGTGAGCGGTGGTGCAAAGATCATCGTGTTCGACGAGCCGACGAGCAGTCTCAGTCAGGCCGAAGCGGATCGGCTGTATTTGTTGATCGAACGGCTGAAATCGAGGGGTGTGACATGCATTTATGTCTCGCATCGCATGCCCGAGATCTTTCGGCTCTGCGATGCGGTGAGCATTCTGCGCGACGGAAAGCACGTCGCGACGCGTCCGATCGGTGAGCTCACTGAGAACGACCTCGTCACATTGATGATCGGTCGTGCGCTCGGCGACTATGTGCCGGAGAGTGACAACGTCACGCTCGGGCCGGAGCTGTTGCGCGTCGAACGGTTGACCGTGCCGGGGAAGTTCCGAGACGTGAGCTTCTCGCTCCGCGCCGGCGAGATCGTTGGCATCGCGGGGCTCGTCGGTGCGGGACGATCAGAGATCGCGCAAGCGCTGTTCGGGCTCGATGTGCCGACTAGCGGATCGGTGTCGATCGACGGAACGACCGTCGCCATCGACAGCCCGAAAACCGCGATGCGGTTTGGCATCGGGCTCGTTCCCGAAGACCGCAAACGGCAGGGCCTCGTGCTCGGCGAGAGTGGATTGCACAACACGTCATTGCCGATCCTCGACCGATTGTCGCGCATGTCGTTCGTGAAACGCGACGAAGAGCGCGACATGACCGAGAGCTACTTCTCGAAACTTCGAGTGCGAACACCGAGCGTGACGGCGCCGGTCGCCGGGCTCTCCGGCGGCAATCAGCAGAAAGTCGTGCTTGCTCGATGGCTCGCGGCCTCTTCGAGAATTCTCATTCTCGACGAACCAACGCGCGGCGTCGACGTCGGGGCAAAAGCCGAGATTCACGCGCTGATTCGCGATCTCGCCTCTCGCGGCAACGCGGTGCTGGTCATTTCAAGTGAGCTGCCCGAAGTAATCGCACTCTCGCATCGAACTCTCGTGATGCGGCAAGGGCAGCTCGTTGCCGAGGTTCCGCGTTCCGAGGCGACGCAGGAGGGGTTGCTGCGCCTCATGGCGGGCGTCGGCGCCGCGCCGGCCGCGTGACGAAGGACGCGCTGGGACCCGTCGCTCGCGAGAGCCTCGTCGACCGACTCGCTGACCAAATCCGATCGTCGATCACCGCCGGCAACTATTCGCTCGGCGACAGGCTTCCGACGATCATGGACATGGCGCGGCAATTCGGCGTTGGGCATCCCACCGTGCGCGAGGCGCTGAAGAAGCTCGAGGCGACGGGAATCGTCGAGATTCGGCACGGGTCCGGCGTCTATGTCACTCGGACGCAGGACGTGCTGATGCTTGCGAGCGAGTACAGCGGCAAGGTGACAAAGAAGTTGTTGCTCGACCTCATCCAAGCGCGGTCGCCGATTGAGATCCAATCGGTTTCGCTCGCAACGCGGGTCGGACGATCCGAGGACCTCGCCGAGATGAAGAGGCTGCTCGCGGAGGCCGCTGAGAATCTCGACAATGACGTCGTTTTGAGCGCCGTGAATCTTGCCTTCCATCGACAAATCGCGAAGGCGTCAGGGAACACGGTCATCGTGCAGCTGCTCGACGTCATGCAGGCGCTGTTTGCGCACGAGCAGGATTTGATTCTCGGCATCTTCGGCTCGCGCAAGCGTGATCACGAAGATCACGTCGCGATCCTCTCCGCTATCGAGAAGCGAAACGAAAAGCTCGCCACCGAGCGGATGCGCCAGCACCTCGAGGGCATCGCCGCGGCGATCGAACGCTGGGATCCGCAGCACCATCCGGTTGGTTAGCGGCGAAAAGTCATACGAGGCGTCGCATGACGATCACGACGTCCTTCGACTGTCCGTCCCGTCGAATGGTCAGCGTGACTCGCTCCCCGACGCGCTTGAGCCGTTTGCGAAGCTCGTTGAGCTCGAGATAGCTGACCGGCCGGCCATCGATCGCGGAAATCGTATCGTGCGCCGCGAGGCCTGCCGCTCCGGCCGGCGAGTCGGGAACGACGCCGTCGATCATCAGTGTGCGAAGGCTGTCGTCCATCACGAACCCGATTCCCGACATGTCTGCTTCGAACGCCTCGCTCGTTCCGGCGTGCGGCTCGAGAATCATTCGGCGATGCTGATAGTCGAGGAACACGGTGAACCGTCGAAGAATCTCGCCGCCGATATTTCCGACCCACGTCCCCCGAGTCGAGAACACACCGGCGGAATCGCCGAAGAGCGTCGTCGTCGGATTCGCGATCTCGAGTGTGCCGAGCCGAAGGCCTGCCACGCGGCCAACGTTGGACCAACTCGCACCGCCGACACCACCACCGCCGTGCCGCCGCACCGTCGGTCCGACGCGCGCCAGCAGGTGATTCTCATCAACGAATGGCTTTGCCAGCGAGAGGCTCGAGCTAGCGCCGACGTCGACGATCATACGTCCCGGAATTTTCGTTCCGTCCGCGAGCTTCACTTCGGCGTCAACGTGCGGATGATTGTTGAAGAACGAGACCGGGAGAATCGTTCCCGACCCCTGATACTGAAACGCATCGGGATCGTAGAGGCGGAGCTCATGCTTGACGTAGTCGATTCCTACGACGAATCGGCTGATGAAGTCGTAGCCGAGTATGCCGTCCATCCGGTGACCTTCGCGCGACGGCAGACTCGAGAGATCGAGCACCGACGACACTTGCTGTCTGACACTGGTTCCGACGAGCGACACCGCCGCGCCTTCGACGCGTCCGCCGGCGGCCGTTCCCGCGCCGACTCCCCGGACCGCGAACGCCGAGCCGATCTTCAGACCGAGCTGTCGCGCGTGGTTGAGATCGAGAAAGCTGTTTCCCGCCCCCGTATCGAGAATGAACTCGAGCGGCACATCCCCGGCGCAGACTTTGACATAAACGTGATTGTTAGAGATCTCTATCGGCACGGCAATCGGCTGCCCGCGAACGACGGCAGCCGCGGTCGATTGACATGCGGCGGTTTGAGCGCCTAAGGACGATCCGAAGACCGCGATCGCGAGCGCGGAACCGCCGATGGTCCGAACGAGATATCGATGGAGCGTGATCATGAATATCTATTGAGGCTGCGGTTTGCCGTTCAAAACAACGATCGTCCGCGGACGATCTCAAAAGATGCGAATCGTGCAAACTCTTCGGAACGAGTCGTCCCAGTGACCGGCCTGAAAGTCCCGAGTTATGCCATCATGCGCCCACTCGTCCAAATCCTTGCCGTTGTGCTGCTGGTTGCCTGCTCCGGATCGGCGTCTGAAGCTCCGCTGACCGATCTCGCGACGACCGGCCTGTCTCTCGCGACCGCGAAATCGAGCTACTCCGTCGCCGAAGTCGCTCCGGGGAACGACGGAATTCGCGCGACGTTGACCGCGGCAGCCGACAAGGCCTACTACGCCAAGCTCGGCGATGCGTTCAACGGAGCTCTCGATCAAAATCCATTGTTCATAGCGGAGGGAACAGACGGCGTCATCGAGCGGCAATCCGGCGACGCCTGGGTGAAGGTATCGAGCGGAATTCTCGTCGAGGGCGCGAAGGAGGTCATGCTCTCGCCGGGAAAGACATACGACATCATCGTGACGCTTTCCGCACCGGTTCAGGCGGGCACCTACCGCCTCCAGCTTTCAGCCGCCGAGGCGGCCGGTGGTGATCGGAAGGTCGTCGCGCGGTCGGCATCGTTCCAGATTCGATGATTGTTAGTGTTTGCTAATACTATCGTGCCTGCACTGTCCGAAGCTCGTCCCCTTGCCAGATCGGGACTCGTGGTGCTAGCGTAGTTGCACAATAGAAGGTGTGAACGGGCCAGCAGTAGGAAGCCGGTGTGAATCCGGCGCGGCCCCGCCACTGTCAGAGGCGCTCATCGTGAGGATGAGACCAGGTCGGCTCAACACTCCACTGGCGTTCGCGCTGGGAAGGGGAGACCGGCTGCCTCGAGCCAGGAGACCGGTCTCGTTCACTCCCGCATCACAACCCCTCGAGGGAGGGGCGCGGGGTTGAACGTTGCGCCGCGCTGCTCGTCTCCTCGGCCCTCCGCCTACCCCGTCCTCGCTCTCGACATGCCAGGACGGGATTCGTGTTTTTGCACTCGAGCGCGCAGGGAATTGGTCGACGTCGGTCCCGGCTCTTCGCCGTGCTGTCGTGCGCGCTGATCGCGACCTCTCGACTTCAGGCGCAGGTCCCCGGAGAAATTCGCGGCCGAGTTGTCGACGCGGAATCCGGGCGCGCGATCAACGGCGCGCGCATCGAGGTCGTCGGCCGGGGGCAATTCGCTCTCTCGCAAGTCGACGGATCCTACGTCGTTCGAGGACTCGAACCGGGCGACCTTGCTGTTCGCATTCGCGCCGTCTCGTACCGTCCGCGCGACACGACTACTACCGCTGTAAATGGTCGGTCGACGACGCTCGACGTTTCGCTGCACCTCGCCGCGTCTAGGCTCGACCCCATCGTCGTCCAATCGCGACGCGACTCCGCGAGCGCTGTCGTCGTGCTCGACCGAACCGCGATCGCGCAAAGTGGGCGGCGCGACGTCGGCGAATTGCTGCAGACGATTCCAGGTATCGTCATCACGCAGGCCGGCGGTCCCGGATCGCCGAGTCACGTGTCGATCCGCGGATCGAGCGCGAACGAAGTGCTCGTGATCGTCGACGGTAGTCCGGTGAACTCGCCGATCACGGGCGACGCCGATCTTTCGAAGATTGGAGTCGAGTCGGTCGATCGTGTGACCGTGCTCCCCGGAGCGCAGTCGGCTCGATACGGCGGCCGCGCACTCGCTGGAGTTGTATCGATCGAAACGCGGCGCGCGACGGATGAGCGGTCTGCCACGGCGACCGCGGGAGCCTGGGGCGAGCATAACGCGAGTCTTTCACTGGGACGACGGGCGCAGTGGTCATCGGTGGCGGGAATCGCATCCATCACCGGTGACTATCGCGAGACCGCGGGCGACTTCTCGTACGACGTTCCCGCTGTTCGTGGAGGCGGAACAGCAAGACGTCTCAACGCGGACACGAGATCGTTCGGTCTGATTGGATCGGCGTCGCTCGAAGGCGAGGGCGCGACGTTGCAGCTCCACGCCGAGTCGGATTCGCGAACGCGCGGGATGCCGGGCTCGATCGTGCAGCCGTCGTTCACCGGGCGTCAGCACGAGACGCGCGTCGCGGGTGGTGCAGATGCTCGGTGGATCGTCGGACGTATCTCGTCCAACGCAAATCTCGATGTCGCGCACGAGCATGAAGCGTTCGACGATCCGAATCCGCCGTTCGGGTCAGTTTATAACGACACCGTTCGTGCAACGAGCGCGACGCTGACGACGACGTCGTCGCTCGCCTTGCCTCCGGCGACGCTTACCGCCGGCGCTGAGGGCCGAGTGCTCGACGTTTCGTCGACGATGCTTGCGCCGGGAGCGCGGCACACCCAACGACAGTTTGGTGCCTTCGCATCGGCGCGCGTGTTCCAGCGCGCGAGTGAATTCGACTTCTCTGAAGATCTGAGCGCGCGAGCCGATTGGGATTCGTTTCTCTCGAGTGTCGTTGGCTCACCACGGTTTGGCGTCACGGCCGCTCGCGGCGTCGCATCGCTCGCGGTGTTCTACGGTGGTGGCTACGCGCCGCCGTCGCTCGCCGATCAGTTCTTCCACGAAGGCGTGCTCGTCCGCCCGAATCCGTCACTTCAGCCGGAGCGCGTCCGCGATGAGCTCGAAGTTCGCGCGACGATGCACGACGTCCATGTCGGCGCACTCGACGTCGGCGGCGACGCGGCCGCATTTCGCGCAAACGTCGACGGCATGATTCTCTGGCAGCCGGATTTCCGCTTCGTGTGGAGTCCGTCGAACTTCGACGTCATACGAAACGGTTGGGACGCGAGCGGACGCATCGGCGTTCCATCACTCGGCATCGAGACGCGCGGGTCGGTGAGCGTCTCGACGGTCGAATATGCCGGCCCCGTTCTCTCGGGGCAGGTCGCCTATCGCCCGCGAACGACCGCGAACGTTGCGGCCGCGATCACGCACCTCGGCGTTCGACTTGAAGCGACGACGCGGTATATCGGCGCGCGTCGCACGGTCGTCGGCTCGCAGCTGAACTCACTCGAGGCGTATTCGCTCGCCGATCTCCGCGTCTCGAGAACCTTTGCCCGCCGAGCATGGCGGTTCGATGCCGCCGCCGGCGTCGAGAATCTGCTCGATCGATCCGCCTCGATGCTCGTCGACTATCCGTTTCCGGGCAGAACGTGGTCGGTCTCACTTCGCACTCATTGGTAGTTGATGATTTACTCATACGGAGATTTTTGAACGTGACTGGTGAATTCCGCGTTGTCCCGTCGTCCCGCGTTGTCCCGTCGTCCCGCGTTGTCCCGTCGTCCCGCGTTGTCCCGTCGTCCCGCGTTGTCCCGTCGTC
>Ga0070683_100004460_pt1 | contig 11548 bp, 11 predicted proteins | sample KBSC713LmetaG_FD_64662 | JGI IMG/M metagenome (GOLD analysis project Ga0070683, IMG submission 64662) | Corn rhizosphere microbial communities from Kellogg Biological Station, Michigan, USA - KBS C7.1-3L metaG | ecosystem: Host-associated > Plants > Roots > Rhizosphere ...
ACCTTCGAGATGCAGCGCAGCCGCTTCGGCTCCTACCTGCACGCGATCAAGGCGAACGAGCGCGCCGCGGCGAGCCTTGGCGTGCCGGTGCGGCAGACGAAATTGAGGGCGCTGATGCTGAGCGCCGCCTTCACCTCGGTCGCGGGCTCGCTCTATTCGATCAAGACCGGCTTCATCGATCCCGAGAGCGGTTTTGGCCTGCTGGTCTCCGTGCAGATGCTGATCACCGCGGCGCTCGGCGGGGCCGGCACGCTGTTCGGGCCGCTCGTCGGCGCGCTGATCCTGGTGCCGTTGCAGGCGGCGACCAATACCTGGTTCGGCGGCGGCGGCTCCGGCCTCACCTATATCCTCTACGGCGGCATCATCGTAGCTCTTGCGCGCTTCGAGCCGGGCGGGCTCTACGAGTTCTGGCATCGCGTCTCGAGCCGGTGGAGGGCGCGCCATGCTGCTTGAAGCCAAAGGCGTGTCGAAAGCGTTCGGCAGCTTCCTTGCCGTGCGCAATGCGGACCTCATGGTCGCGGAAGGCGAGATCATCGGCCTGATCGGGCCGAACGGCGCCGGCAAATCGACCTTTTTCAATTGCCTCGCCGGCGATGCCGCGCCGACCAGCGGCACCGTGAGTTTCGACGGCGTCGACCTGACGCGCGCCACGCCCGACATCCATGCGCGCGCCGGGATCGGCCGCACCTTCCAGGTGCCGGCGACGTTCGAGGACATGACGGTGCTGGAGAATGTCCTGGTCGGCGCCTATCTGCGCCATCCGCACCGCGCTGACGCGCGCGGGAAAGCGCTCGAAGTGCTGGAGATCACCGGGCTCGCGCGGTTCGCCGATCAACGGGCGCGCGGGCTCGGCACGCCCGGCCGCAAGCGGCTGGAGATCGCGCGCGTGCTGGCGCTGGAGCCGCGGCTGATGCTGCTCGACGAGGCGCTTGCGGGGCTGACGCCCAGCGAAATCCAGCGCGCGGTCGAGCTGCTCCGCCGGATCCACGGCATGGGCATCACGCTCGTCATCGTCGAGCACATCATGGAGGTGATCATGTCGCTCGCCGCACGCGTGATCGTGTTCAACCAGGGCCATGTGATCGCGCAAGGCGCACCGGAGGACGTGGTCAAGGACGAAGGCGTGATCCAGGCCTATCTCGGCCGCAACCACGGCAAGCGCAGGGGCCAAACCTGATGGAGCAAGCCTGATGGAGCGCTTGAGCATCCGCAATCTCGAAGTGCGCTATGGCGACCTGATCGGCGTCGCCGACGTGTCGCTCGACGTGCCGCTCGGCTCGGTGGTGGCGCTGGTCGGCTCCAATGGCGCCGGCAAGACCACGACCTTGAACGCAATCGCCGGTCTCGTGCCGCCCTCGGGCGGCGCGATCGAATGGCAGGGGCAGGCGATCACGCGGCAGCCGGCCTACGCGATCGTCAGCAAGGGGCTCGCGCTGTCGCCGGAGGGCTGGCAGCTATTCGTGTCGCAGACGGTGGAGCAGAACCTACGCCTCGGCACGACCTCGCTGAAGGACCGCTCGCGCGCAGCACCCTTGTTCGAGCGCGTCTATGCGCTGTTTCCGCGGCTGAAGGAGCGCCGCAACCAGCTCGCCGGCACGCTGTCGGGCGGCGAGCGGCAGATGCTCGCGGTCGGCCGGGCGCTGATGAGCGAGCCGAAACTCCTGATGCTGGATGAGCCGAGCCTCGGCCTCGCGCCGGCCGTGGTCGAGATCCTCTACGAGACGCTGCATCGCCTGCACGACGAGGGCCTGACCCTGTTGCTCGCCGAGCAGTCGCTGGAGCTCGCCTTCGACATCGCCGACTATGCCTATGTGCTGCAGACCGGCCGCACGGTGCTGGAAGGCAAGCCTTCGGAACTGGAGAAGAACGAGCAGGTCCAGGAGATCTATCTCGGCATCAAGAGCGGCGCCGATCCGGCCGCGACCGGCAGCCAGCCCTGATCGCATCGGCAAGGTAGATGATCACGGCGGTCGCCGAGCAGACCAATTTGCTCGCGCTGAACGCGACCTTCGAGGGCGCGCGCCGGCGGGGCGGACCGCGGCTTTGCGGTCGTCGCCTCCGAGGTCAGGGCGCTCGCGACCCAGACCGCGAAGGCGACCGAAGAGATCGGCAACCAGATCGCGCAGGTGCAATCGGCCACCCAGCTTTCGGTCGGCACGATCAAGGAGATCGGCGGCACCATCCGGCTGATTTCGGAAATCACCTCGAGCATTGCGGTTTCCGTCGAGGAGCAGGGCGAGGCGACCCAGGAAATCGCCCGCAGCGTGCAGCAGGCGGCCCAGGGCGCGGCGCAAGTCTCCGGCAATATCGGCGAAGTCAATCGCGCCGCGTCCAGCACGGGGACTTCCGCCGGTCAGGTGCACGGCTCGGCGCGCGCGTTCTCGGACGAGAGTCACCGGCTGAAGAGCGAAGCCCAGCAATTCCTCGCCAACGTGCGCACGGGCTGATCAGCTCGCGCGCGTGCGCGGGAAGCTGGCGGGCCAAAGGTCTCTCCAGACTTCCATAAAATGAATGATATTCATCCGACTTGCCACATGACGAATAGGCGGTTATCCGAGTGGGCGAGGGTTGGTGGTCGCTGGCCTCCTGGAGAGATATGATGAATGAAGTCATTCTCCGTCTGACGATCTCGCGCGGTATTGCCGCGATCACTCTCAACCGACCGGCCCAACTCAATGCAATCAATTGCGGCCTTGCAGAAAGGTTGGTCGCGGCCTTGTCCACGATCGACCAGGATACATCCGTCAAAGCCGTCGTTCTAAAAGGGGCGGGACGGGCTTTCATGGCCGGCGGAGATCTGAAAGATTTCCATGAAGCAGGGGAACGGGCGCCGGACGCGGTCAAGCGATTGATCGTGCCCTTTCACCGGATTATTCGAGGCATAAGAGATTTGCGCCCTCCGGTAATAGCGGCTGTCCACGGCGCGGTAGCTGGGGGCGGACTGGCGTTGGCCCTTGCATGCGACTTCGTGATTGCGTCAGCCGATGCGGTGTTCACGCCGGCCTACCTCAGGATAGGAACCAATCCGGATGGCGGCACCACCTGGTCCGTTGCCAAACTTCTGGGAGAGCGCCGGGCGCTGGAATGGCTGATGCTCGGCGATCCCATATCTGCGCAGCAGGCTGCTGGCCTTGGATTGATTAATCGCGTCGTTGCCCGAGAGGCTCTGGAAGAAGAAGTCCAGACTCTCGCGAGCCGCATTGCCGCCGGTCCGGCGCAAGCCCAGGCATCACTCAAGAGGTTGATTTGGCGTGCAACGAGTAGCTCGGTTGAAGATCAGCTGGAAGCGGAGGCCGCCGGTTTCACGTCGTTGGCCGCGACGGCGGATTTTCGTGAGGGCGTCGCGGCATTCATTGAACGCAGGGAACCTCGGTTCGGAGAGTAATATCTTCGCAGAAATGCGGGTCTCGCGGAGATACTGGAAATCGCTGGCTACTTGGAGAAGGCTGGGCGTTTGGTGCCCAGAGCCACGCCATTCAGCGTAACTTCAGTCAGTTGCCTGGCAACATCGTCGATGTCAATCGCCTTGCCGCGGAGCGCTTGCCGCCATGCGACATGTTCCACCGCCCCGAAAACGACGTCGCGGACCAGCCGGGGATCAAGATCAGCCTTCATCTTACCTGCCGCAACCCCCTCTTCGAGAACCTTGATAAAGATTCGCGTGTAGGAGCGGTTCAACTTCTGAACGGGAGATCCGCGGTAGCCGTTTGCGGATCGCACATCGCTGACGAAAAATCGGCAGAAGTCCAGATCTTCCAGAAACGATCTCAAATGTTGCGAGATCAGATTGTGCACTTTGTCGGGAAAGCTTGCATCGCTCCGGGCGGCGTTCTCCAGTTTCGCTACAATCTTCTGGAAGTACTCCGAAAGGACGACGTCAAGCAAAGCTCTCTTGTCGTCGAAATACCTGTAGATCAATCCGTCGGAAACGCCGGCAATCGAGGCAATTTCCGAGACGGACGCCAAAGCGTAGCCCTTTTGAACGAACACTTTTGCTGCGGCATCAATGATTGCCCGGCGTCTGCTATTGGCCCGGGCAGCGGAAATGACTGGCATAGCTCAATCTGTCTGGCATTGAATTTCCGGAACTACTTACGCCGTAACTCGTCATAAATCCATCGAGAACACGCCTCCCAGCTCGGCGGTATTCCAATTCGCTTTCAGCGGGCGTTGTGCCGTTTCTCAAAATCGCTGGTGGCATCTTCATCGATGGCGGTCGCGAGAACGCGGAGCGCATTCCGTCTGTTTTGTGTGTCTCCTCTCAAAATCATTGCAGTTGACTCTCATAGTAAATCGAATTCATTATGGCTTTCGGCAGGTGGCGGCTTCCAGTTGAGGGCGTTCTTCGACGCCCGATGACATGAAGTGGCTGAACCCCCTCGCGACCAGGCCTCGAGAGTGCGTATGGCCTGAGACATGCCGGTGCAGGCGGCCATGCCGAGGAGCAATGATGAGTGAATTAAATATTCAGCAGATGTTGAACGGACTTTGCAAGGCCGCGGAGCAGCGCGACGGCAAGGCATTCGCATCGTACTTTGCGGAAGACGGAGTCTACCACGATGATTTCTATGGATCATTCGTCGGCCGCGAACGCGTGGCGGAGCTGATCAACGACTGGTTCTACAAGGACGCGCGGGCTCTGCGCTGGGACATGATCGAGCCGGCGCTCGAAGCGGGGCGCCTCTATGTGCGCTACGTGTTCAGTTACAACTCGACGCTTCCCGAAGCGGAGGGCGCGAGAGCCATGTTCGAGGGCGTATCCATCATGTCGCTGCGTGATGGAAAAATCACGGACTATCGCGAGATCATCAACTGCGGAACCGCATTCGTCGATATGAAATTCCACCCGGAAAGGATCTTCAAGATCTTCTCTCGAAAGGCATCGGCGATGAAAGAAAAACCGGAGGTGCAGCCGCACTTGCCGAGCGCCGGAGGGATGCTTCACGAACCGCGGGCCGCCTCTCGCTCAAATTGAGTTGAACTATAAAAATAGAGTGAACGGAAACAGGGAGGAATTGATTATGAAACGTCTCCAATGGTTTGGAGCGGTGGCCGTGGCTGCGTTATGCGCCATGCCAGGCGCTCAAGCTCAGATTTCTGACAATTCCGTTCGTATCGGCGTGCTCAACGATATGTCCGGCCCTTACAAGGACCTTGCCGGGCCGGGTTCGGTGCTCGCGGCACAGATGGCCGCGGAAGATTTCGGCGGAAAGGTTCTGGGTGCTCCGATCGAGATCGTTTCAGCCGACCATCAAAACAAGCCGGACGTAGGCTCGGGCATCGCCCGAAAATGGTTTGATGTGGATCAGGTCGATGCCATTGCCGACGTTCCGACGTCCTCGGTCGGCATGACCGTTCAGGAAGTGTCGCGGGAGAAACAGAAGATATTTCTGATTTCCGGCGCAGCCTCGGCCGCCTTTACCGGCAAGGCGTGTTCGCCCTACAGCATTCAGACCTCGGACGATACGACCGCATTGTCTGCGGGCACCACCAAGGCCGTGGTGAAGAGCGGAGCAGACACCTGGTTCTTTCTGACGGCCGACTATGCGTTTGGTCATACGTTGCAAAAAGAAAGCACCAGAACCATTGAAGCCAATGGCGGCAAGGTGCTCGGATCGGTCGCGCATCCGCAGAATGCCTCGGATTTCTCGTCCTATCTGCTGACCGCGCAGGCTTCAGGCGCCAAGGCTGTTGGGCTCGCCAGTTCCGGTAACGACACCACGACGGCGATGAAGCAGGCCGTCGAATTCGGGTTGATGGAAAAGGGGCAGCGCCTCGTCGGCCTCAACCTGACCATCGCCGAGATCCATTCGCTGGGCCTGCAGAATGCCCACGGCGTGCAACTGACGGAAAGCTTCTATTGGGACATGAACGACCAAGCGCGAGAGTGGTCGAAGCGGTACTTTGCAAGGTTTGGCAAGATGCCGACGCGCGAACACGCGATGGCCTATGTCACGATCCTGCATTATCTGCGGGCGATCGAGGCAGCAAAGACGGATGAGCCCAAGGCGGTCATGGTTATGATGAAGTCGACGCCGATGAAGTTCTTCGGCGAGCAGGGGCCGATCCGTGAGGACGGGCGATTTGTTCACGATCTGCGGCTCTTCGAGGTCAAGAGCCCGGCGGAATCCAAATATCCCTGGGACTATTACAAGCAGGTCGCGGTGATCCCTGGAGATCAGGCTTTCGGCAGCCTGGAAGAGAGTGAATGCCCGCTGGTCAAGAAGACGAAGTGAGCGTCCGGCGACGGTCGGATCGCTGAGGCGGCCGCCGTACGCCGTGTTTCGCGAGGATACAGACATGACGAACGCTCGAGACAAGAGGATCCTGTCTGCGGAGTCGTGCGTTTTACGGCCGATGCTCGAAAAGTGGTCCGCGTCGCAGCCCGAAAAAGTGTTCGTCAAGATTTCGAAGACCGAGCAGGTAACCTACCGGCGGATGCGCGATCTGGCCGCCTCGGCCGCCGCGGGACTCTCTCGCCTGGGCGTCAAGCAAGGCGACAATGTCGTCGTCTGGATGCCAAACACGGTCGACTGCATGCGGGTCTGGTTCGGCATAAATTGGCTCGGGGCGGTTTACGTTCCCATCAACACTGCTTACAGGGGGCATCTGCTGGAGCATGTCCTGGAGAATGCAGGCGCGAAGATCATGGTAGCGCATGCTGGCCTGGCCGGACTGTTGACGCAGGTTGATACCGCAAAGATCGAGACGGTCGTTGTTTTTGGCGATGGCCCCATCGCGATCAAGAACCTCCGGGTTGTCCCCTCGAGCGTGCTGGATCGGGGCGAAGACTCGAACCTCCCCAACGCGGAGGTGAGCCCGTGGGATCTGCAGTCAATCATCTACACCTCGGGCACAACAGGTCCGTCCAAGGGCGTTATGTCCTCCTATGCGCACATCCATGCGGCATCCGGCCCCGAGGGGTTCTACATGCTGGCGCCGGACGATCGTTACATGTGCAATCTCCCGCTCTTTCATGTCGGGGGGACCATTCCGGTGATGGGGATGCTGTCGCGAGGAGGCTCGATCGCTCTCGTTTCCTCGTTTTCGACCGAGGAGTTCTGGCCGAAGGTTCGGGAGACCGGGACGACAGTCGTGTTGTTGCTCGGCGCCATGACGAATTTCATCACCAAGCGTCCGCCAGGTCCGGAGGACAGGGATCATCCGCTGAAGAAAGTGATCATCGCGCCGCTGGCGGAAGACACGGCCGTATTCGCCGCGCGGTTCGGCGTCGAGGCCTATACGCTCTACAATATGACGGAAATATCCACGCCCATTGTGTCGGAACCGAATCCCGGCAAGGTCGGATCCTGCGGACGTGCGCGGGCGGGTGTCGAGCTCAGGCTGGTCGACGAGCACGATTGCGAAGTTGAGCAGGGGAACGTCGGTGAATTGATCATCCGTACGGACGCGCCCTGGGCCTTGAACAGCGGCTACTACAAGAATCCGGAAGCCACCGCGGCGGCCTGGCGAAACGGCTGGTTTCACACCGGCGATGCCTTCCGCAAGGACGCAGACGGGACATTTTTCTTTGTTGACCGAATGAAGGATGCAATTCGTCGGAGAGGGGAGAATATCTCTTCCTTCGAAGTGGAGGCCGAGATTGCCGCTCATCCGGCCGTCAACGAGGTTGCCGTCGTCCCCGTGCCCAGCGAATTTGCCGAAGAAGAGGTGATGTGCGTTGTCGCTCCGACCCCTGGACAATCCATCGATCCAAAGGAGCTTCTTGAGTTTCTGATCCCGCGCATGCCGCATTTCATGGTGCCCCGTTATGTGAGGATCGTCGACGCACTCCCGAAAACGCCGACGCAAAAAATACAGAAGCACCTGCTTCGCTCGGCAGGTCTGACAGAAGACACATGGGATCGCGAAAAAGCGGGCATTAAAATCAGACGACAGCAACTTTAGAGGGGCGAGGCATGATCGGCACGACGATCGGCTTTCCGGTTCCGGACGGCGGCGAGCCGGCAAGCCGGCGGTCCGGGCATTTGCGCTCTCCCGCTTCAGAGAATTCCGGAGAGGGCGCGTGCCGGAGGATCTTGTGAGAATCAAAAAGGGGCTCGGCCCCGATGGCCGTGTAGCGGTGGTCCGCTTCGACCGCGGCGACGGCATCAATGCTCTGTCGCCGGAAGCGATACGCCAGCTCACGGATGCGGCGCGGAGCTTCGAGGATGACGGCGAAACTTCGGTCGTGGTGCTCACGGGGGGCGCCAGGTCGTTCAGCGCCGGTTTCGACCTCAAGGACCCCGAGGGCCGATCCCGCCGAACCATGGACCTCGGTACCTTGCGCCGGCATCTTAAATCAGGGGCGCGGCTGACCCATGCCTGGCAGGAAATGGAGCAGATCACCATCGGCGCCATCGAGGGCTTCTGCATCGGTGGAGGCGTATCGCTCGCCGTCGCGCTCGACTTTCGCATCATGGCCCGCGACGCCCATATGCGGGTTCCCGAAATTGGACTCGGCATGAACATGAGCTGGCAAAGTATCCCGCGCATGCTGCATCTGATCGGACCGGCCCGGACCAAGCAGGCGGTGATTCTGGCCAACGAGCGCATCTCCGCGGCTGAAGCCTGCGAATGGGGCCTGATTGAGCAGGTAAGCGATCCCGGTGGCGCCTTCGACGCAGCAATGGCGCTCGCCGCCAGGGTCGCGGCCCAGCCGCCGTTGCCGGTCGCCATGTCCAAGCTGACCGTCAATCGACTGACGCACGTGCTCGACGATCTGGCCAGCCACATGGACGTCGACCAGTTTGCGCTCGCGGGTCTGACCGAGGACCATCAGGAGGGCGTCAACGCGTTCCTGGAGCGGCGCAAGCCGCGCTTCAAGGGAAAATAGCCGAGAGCGATGCGCCACTTCCAACCCCGACAAGGGAAGAGCGCGGTCAAACAGTTCCTATCGACCATGCAAGTGACGATCAGCTCGCCCGCATGCGCGGCAGGTTGACGGACGTGCCGGACAGCGCGGCGCGCCGGTCGACGACCGCGTGGTGGAACAGCTCCAGCACCAGATGATAGGCCGCGAGATCGGATTCCTCGATCGCGCCGTCGTCGAAGCAATCGAGTGTCTCGCGCAGGATCTCGTCGGCTTCCTGCTGCAAGGCGTCGAGTTCCTCGACGGTCTCGATCTTTCGCGCCCGGGCGATCGCATCCACCAGCTTCTCGCGGTGCAGGATATTCAGCTTGCGCTCGTCGCGGCGGATATAGTGGCGGAAGGCGGCGGTCGCCGATCCCAGCACCGAGAACAACAGCACCACGCCCCAGATGTAGTCGCTGTATCGGTCCATGAAGGTGCGTTCGGTGCCGTCGATATAGGCGGCGGCGCCGGGATGCGCGGGCAGCGCGGCATCCTTGTCGGTGTCGGGCTTCTCGATCTTCGACGCGCTCTTGATTTCGCGCGCAAGCGAGGGCTTTGCCGCGAAGATCTGCCGGGTGAGGGCGCCGACGGTGGTCTCCGACAGCGTCTTCGGCGCGACGATCAGATGATTGACGCTGACGGTTTCCACGGCGTCGTCCGGCCGCGCCGGCGAGGCGGTGATCGAACTGCCGGGGATCTCTTCCGATTCATATTGCGCATGACGCGAGGCGATCGCCTCGGAGACGTCGATCGGCAGGAAGACCGGCTCGCCGCGCAGCCGCGCGCTCGTCGTGATCGCCTCGGAGGTGATCTTGCTGTCGATCGGCCCGACCGTCATGAAGGCGTCGATGGCGGCATCCTTCACCATGTCGCCGATCTGGTCGGTGGAAAATTGCGCGACCTCGACCTTGTCCGGATCGACGCCCGATTCCTTCAGGATGACGCGCAAGAGCGTGACGTTCACCTTGGTGCGTCCGATCACGCCGACGCGATGGCCGGGCAAATCGCCGATCGCCTTGACCTTCGATCTGGCGCCCTTGCGCGGCGTGCCCTTCGGCGGGCCGCTTGCCCACAGCACCACGACGTTCTTGCGCAGGATGGCGACCGACTCGGTGCCGTCGGGCATTTCCTCATCCGTGCGCGAGACCGCGAGGTCGGCCTTCCTGGCGGCGAGCACGGCGATGCTCTCGATCGAGCCCGCGGTCTGCACCACGGAGAGCCGCACGGCGGCGCCCTCGCGCGAGAAGTCCTGGGCCAGCCCCTGGATCAACTGCAGGTCGGCGCTGTTCGACGGCCCGACGGCGATTCGCAGGGTGGTCGGCCGCGTGACGATGAAGGCGGCACCGGCCGCGGCGGCAAGGAGCAGCAGGCCGGCGGCGAGCACCAGCAGCGGCGAACCGCCCTTCTTGCGACCGCGGGGCGAAACGTCATTCGCCGCGGTCAAGCCGTCTGAACCGGACATGTTGCCGTCACACAAGGAGAAATCGGGACCGCTCGATGACACAGGATAGCACGCCCCTGCTCCAATTTCCCCACCGAACGGTCCCAATTTCGACGCCGATTCACGGCAACCTTAATGTCAGTTGATTCGAACTCGGCGGGGTTCGTTGTCAGGGTAATAGTAGGGGTAACAGTCATGCGAATCGCCTATCCGCCGATAAACAAGGGCAATGCCGCTCACCAATCCCATTTCGGAGACGATGACGGCTTCGACACCGATGTCGATCACGATGCCATCCGGCTGCTGGAGGAAAATGCGCGCCTGCGCGCGCTGGTGACCGAGCTCTCAACTCTCGTGCTGAAGCAGGTCGCCGAACAGAAATAGACCGCCGGCCTCGCTTAGGACTTGCGAGGTACGCTCGGGCGACCGGGTTGCGGCCAGCGCTGTCAATTTGCCGGAGGCCTGAATCCTTCGAGGGGATTGGCTGTGGCGCTGCTCAGGCAGGCCTGCAATCGATCCGCATGAGCCGCGCTCCAGTCCGCGAGGGCAGCGCGTGCCACACGCTCGATGTTCTGCGACGAGTAGTCCGTACCGAGCAGATGGGCGGTGCCGCCCAACACCAGAACGCCGATCGCGGCGCCTTGCCCCTGTGCGCGGGCCGCCTCGATCTGAAGGGCATTCGCCTGCTGGACATTCCTGATCGCGCCGGTCTTCCCGCCGAGCCTTTGCAGGAACGCGATCGACGCCTCGCCGATTTGCTGCGACGGGCCATGATCTCCGACCACGCCAAAGACGAGCCGCTCGGCGCCGCCAAGGGTGGACAGGCCAATGGCGATGTCTCCGATCTTGAGCTGCCTGAAGGCGCCCGGCAGCACGAAAAACGGAATCTCGAGGGAGTCGAGATAGGCCGTGGTGCGACACTCGTCTGCGCCGGTTGCCGGCGGAGGCGACGGGTGATTTGGCGTGGCGGCAACGAAGTACTCGCCGCGTGCATCGCCGTGCTGACAGGGAAAGCCCGCCTTGAACGGGATAATGCCTGCATCGAAGACGGCGGCGCGGTCGGTCGCGCCGGAATAATAGAGCCGCGCGTCGTCCGGCGTCTTGTCGCCGAAATATGCGCGGAGATCGACCCATCTGTCCTTGCGAGCGGCCATCTCCGACCATAGCGAGCTCCAGGCCGCGGCAAAGGCCGGATTGGGCCGCGCAGGCTTGCCGACGAATTGGGAGATGCGCTTGCTGTGTTCGTAGAGATA
>Ga0070683_100004461_pt1 | contig 11548 bp, 12 predicted proteins | sample KBSC713LmetaG_FD_64662 | JGI IMG/M metagenome (GOLD analysis project Ga0070683, IMG submission 64662) | Corn rhizosphere microbial communities from Kellogg Biological Station, Michigan, USA - KBS C7.1-3L metaG | ecosystem: Host-associated > Plants > Roots > Rhizosphere ...
GGCAGACTTCCCGAGAGTTGTATGTCTTCGAGCTATTTCAAGGCATTGCTCGACAATGCGCTGGCATTTTATAGCGCTTCGATGAAGGATCCTACGCGTCAGGCTTTCCGGCTGGTTTCTGATTTGGTCATCGCTGGAAATCCTCGCGTCCCCGTTTTCGCGCCGTGGCAGTGCGATTACATGCTCACCGCTCTGCCCTTTGGTGTTCTGACCGGCCATGCCGACTGGACGCCGCTTTATCTCTGGGCGCTTAAGAACGCGATTGACCGCACCAGTGGACAGAGCGGTTATCCGCCGGGCTGGGGCGGCGCTTATTATCTCGACGGCACCAAACCCGATTGGCAGTCAGCCTTTCTTTCGGGAGTGCCCGGCCTGGGCGGCGCCGAACCGCCCACCCCAGACGAGCAGGCGAGCTTGAAAGCCGATCCCTACCATGGCGGTGTACCAATGAAAGGTGCGGAGTATCTGATGACCACCAGGGCGGTGTTGGTCATGGCCGACTATTTGGACAAAAAAGGCCTGGCCGGGGTCCGCCAGGCCTATCCGAACTTTGATATCTGCCTCAAGAACATGGATCGCATGTTCTCCGCCTCCGGCAGGGTCAATGCGCGGGTCTCTGTTGTGGCGGTCTAGCCGGCGCAAATCCGCGGAATCCGGTCGCAGTCTCGCCACGTTCCTGCCGCTGAGTCATGTTGCTCTACAGGCGGCGAGGTATGATGAGCGGCAGCCATCCTGAAAAGCCAAGCTTGCGGCCCTTTGGCGACGCGGGCGAAGCACCGGTCCCCCGGCGCGACCGGGTGCTGGCGGGTGCACTTGCGGTGTGCGCGCATTTGCTTGTGCTGGCCGCGCTGTTCTGGCCGCGCGCCGGCTCATCGCCGCCGCTGGCCAAGCCGGAATTACCGCCGATACAGGTCAGTCTGTTGGATAAGCCCAAGCCGCCCGGCCCACCGGACGCAGCGGCAGAGCAGCAGGAGGTCGTTCAGCCGACACCGCCGCCGGCCAAGCCCAGGCCGGATGGCGAGGAAAAACCCGTGCCCGACAATTCGGACATCTTGAACGAAAGCCAGATCGCCGGCGCGGCCAGCGTGGGCGAAGGGCTAGGCGGCGGTGGTGGCGGTGGCGGCTGCGACATGGCGCGGGCTGTGCAGCAAGCCTTGCGGCGCGATCCCCTGGTGCATGCGGCGGTGCAAGACGCCGATCGCCTGGGCAAAGCCGTCATGCTGTGGAATGGCGATTGGGTGCGCACGGGCGTGCAGGAGGGAAAAGGCCTGTCCGCCGTGCGCGAGGCGATTGTGTGGGAAGTGGCCTTCGCACCGGAAGCCTGCCGTCACCAGCCGGTGCATGGCATGGTGGTGTTGTCGCTGGCGGATGGACACACGCGCTTCGCCATCGGTTCAAGCGAATGGCGCTGGTCGGACCTGTTGGGTATGCGCAAGACGGCGGACCGCTAAGGGCGGATCAGCTGGTGCGGAAAATTGAGGGGCCGGCCCGGTGGACCAGGCGCGGCCCCATCAAATTAAGACATAACGATCAAAACAACGCGGCGATTCTGCGCCCGGCCGGTACGGGTCTTGTTATCCGCAACCGGATCCGCCTTGCCATAAGAGATGGTCGACATGCGATTCAAGGGTACGCCATGCTGGTTCATGAACAGCCGCACGGCTTCGGCCCGCTCCTCGCCCAACCTGGCGTTGAGCGTATTCGGTCCCCGCGCATCGGTGTGGCCCTGGATTTCCAAATAAACATTGCGGTTGTCGTTCTTGAGCTTGTCGGCAAAGTCGGCCAGGCGCTGTTCGGCTTCCGGCGTCAATTTGGCACTGGCATTCTTGAACTTCACCGAATCGTCCGACAAAACCATGGAGTATAGGAATTTGCCTTCCGCCAGCTTGCCGGCAGCCGTAGCGCGGTCGAGCGCGTCCTTGGTCGCTTGGTCGAGCTGGCCGAGACGGGTCTCGTGTTGATCGACTCGGGTTTGGGTGGCTTGTACTTTGGTGTCCTCAGCGGCCACCTGCTCTCTCACAAAATCCTTGGTCGCGCAGCCCCCAAGACTGAGGGCGCTGGCGGCTATGGCAGTTGCGATAATGACGGGCTTAAGTGTGTACATCGTTTATCCCTCATGTGACCCCGAAGACAGCCAGTGTCAGGCTGAGCGTACAAAATGGCGGAAATTGGGAATAACTGCATCGCACTGGTGGATTTGCTATGGCGGAGAGCGGCTGAGCCTTCCACTTGATGGCTTTCTTGAGGCGTATGTTGCAGCTGCGTTGTGAATCAAGGCGCCGCGGCCGGTGACAAAAAAGGGCGCGGGCGCTTAACCGCTCAAGTGACGGGACCCAGCGCGCCTCGCGATCAATTGCCCGCCGGACCGTCAAACCGGCGCGGGCGAATTTCCCAGACCTTCAAGCGCGCAATATCGTCTTGCGGCACCACCGTGTAGTGGCTCTCCAAGAATCCTCTGAGCTTATCTTTGCTGAGCCCTGCGCGCGTGAGAACGAACCAAGGGGCGTTCCAGTTATAGGGTTCGAGAACATCGAACACCATGACCCTGCCGCCGCCTTGCCAGGTTGACCGGAACTCCGCATCCACATCCGTAAAGAAGGCCGCTTTGGACGTCTGGTACTGCTGATCGAGTCTCAGCTCACGCAGCCCGTGGAGTTTGAACGATCCCAGATAGGCATGCCCGGGAAAAGCGGCGAACGACGTCAGCAGGTCCTTGGAACTGAACTTGGCTTGGATCTCGGCTTCACCGGCGTGCAGCGGGAATGATGCGACCGGAATGGCGATATAGGCCAGGTTGAGGACGGCGGTTATGGCCGCCCATGCCGGCAAAAGGATGCGCGTAACCGCCGCTGGAAACTGCATGAGGAACAGCAACACCGTCGGTACCGTCAGTGCAAACCAATGTTCGGGATCGTCGAGGTTGTAATACAAGCACCAGCTTAGAGCGCCCAAGAGAAAGGCCAGAACCGTCAAGCCTTCACCGCCCTTCATCACGCGGGTGATCGAGCGCAGATAGATCCAGCCGATCAAGGCGAGGGTAGCCAGCCACGGGCCGATTTCCAGCAGGAGCGTGCCGGCATAGGGTTTCAGAGAGGGAATGAAATGGGCAAGCCAGGCCCGCATCACCGGACCCAGCTCGGGCGCCGCGATGAAATTGCCCGCATTCCCGTAAACCTGCCTGGCCAGGCTATCGGTCACGGAAACGAACGCCGTGCGCAGATTCTCCTTGGTCATCACGGACTGCGCCAAGCCGTTCAGCGTCAAGCTGTTACCGGTGAACTCCACATATCCGAAACAGACGAAGGCGAGGAACGCGACGCCGCAAATCACGCCAAACAGCGCGGCCCGCCGCAATGAAATGAACCAGCTATCGCCCGCTCTTAGCGAAGCAAGCAGAATGGCCAGGCACATGAAAGGCGCCACGCCAAGGCAGCTGGCGAGAAATGCCGCGCCGACCGCCAAAAGGAACGCGGCAGCCCACAGCCTATGGTCGCCGGCCTTGCGATGCGCCGACAATTGGCGTTCCCATAAGACCGATTGCAGAATGGCGCCGTTCAGAAACGGGAATGCCAGCAATTTCATGTGCCCGGTCGGCGCAAGGGTGATGATGTTTGCCGATACCGCGACAAGTATGGTCGCGGCAATGCGGCGCCAAAGGGGAATTTCCAGGCGCAGCAGCAGCAAATAGAACACCGCAAGCGCGGCCGCGGTGGCCACGCTGTTGATGTGCTTCTGGCTCATTTCGGCGCTTTCGCCGAAGCCTAGATATTGATGCCAAAGCAGCGTCGCCGGCTGGAGAAAAATATGACCGATGTCCCAGACATAGTGTCCGCTTTCCACCTGCGCGATGAAGCGCGGCACGTCATGGTATTGCAACTCGCCATAGAGGCTTATGTAAAAGGCGAGTCCCGCGGCGAACACCGCCAGCACTTGAATCCAGGTTCTGCCGGAAGCGGCGCCGGTGGACGCTAGGATTGGGGATTGCATGTTGCGGCCTCGACCGGTCGAAATGCGAAGTAACGGCTTCCGAGATAAAACAGGATGGTATAGGGCGGGATTCCGAACATCTGCGCGAAATAGCCGTTCATTCCGAATTTATGGACGAGCAGCAGAACCACGCTCAGATTCGCCAGATAGGCAACCGCAACCACGACCAGGAAGCGCGCGACGCTCGGGAGCCAGGCGCCCTTGAAATTGAAAGTCCAGCTGCGATTGAGCAGGAAGCTGACGCACACACCCAGTGCGTAACCGCCGAGATTGGCCGGGAAATCGCCCAGTCCGCCCAGCCATTTGAGAAGCCAGGTCGTCAGCAGGCCAATGCTGGTGTTTATACCACCGACAATGACAAATCTCACCGTGGGATGCATGGCTGCCTGGTTGCTTCTAGGGTTGTAACTGGTCTGCCGTCTAAAGCCGGCACTGTCAATTCGCGGCGGAGACCCGCTGGCGGCTCACACTATCAACCTTCCGGTCTTTCGGAGAGACGATCTTTTCAAGAAAGAAGCGCGGCCTGTTTTTGACTTCGGAATATGTCTTTCCAAGATATTCCCCGATGATGCCGATGCAGAATATCTGGACGCCTCCCAGAAGATACATGGGCAAAACGACAGACGCCCAGCCGGGAACCGCGCTATCGCTGAACAGCCGGATCCAGAGAACCCACCCGCTTATCGCCAGCGTACCCAGGAACACCGCGAAGCCTATGAACGTGATCAAGCGCAGAGGGATGACGGAAAAAGACGTGATCGCCTCCAAAGCGAGGGCGATCATCTTGCGCAGCGGATATTTCGATTCTCCGGCAAAGCGCCGATCCCGGTCATAATATACAATCTCCGACCGGAATCCGATCAGGGGAACGATGCCGCGAAGATACAGATTCACTTCGCGGTATTGGCTCAAGCTATCTATCGCCCTGCGGCTCATAAGCCGGAAATCGGCGTGACCGTTGATGGATTCCGCGCCGAGCGAACGCATCATTCCGTAAAACATGTTCGCCGTTATGCGCTTGAACGGCGAATCGGTATCGCGCTTGCGGCGAACCCCATAGACGATTTCGGTACCGGCCCGGAACCGGTCCACCATCTCCTTGATCGCGCCCACGTCATCCTGCAGGTCCGCATCGATGCTGACGATGGCGTCGCCTTCCGCGGTGAAGAGGCCGGCCAGCAGCGCATTCTGATGGCCGCGATTTCGAGACAGTTTTATGCCCGCGACCCGGGAGTCCGTGGCGGCGAATTCCTCGATAAGCGCCCAGGTGCGGTCGCGGCTTCCGTCATCGACAAAATAGATGCAGCTTGACGATGATATCTTGCCGTCCGCGATCAACTCCTCCAGCAAACCGGTCAGCCGCCGGCGGGTCTCCGGCAAGACTTCTTCCTCATTGTAGCAAGGCGTGACGATGGAAAGGCTGGGAAGAAAACCGGAATGATCCCCCGCCCGTGCGGCAGACGACGATGGGGCATCACCAGGAGACAACATTGCGGCCACCTCGAAAGGATCTTTCCAAACTATTATCATTTTAAGCCACAATGGTTAATTTTGAATTCAGGTGTGAGGCGCGGCGCGCCTGGCGACAGCGTAGCGGCGCGTGGTTCAATGGACCGATTTGAGTGCCGAACCCCCGGAGCGTAAGCGACGGGCGATGCGCGCCTGCGCCGTCACCCGGCATCTGAGCAGCGGTCTGCCGGCCCTTGGCAGCGCCAAAAGGAGGTTACGTAACCCCGCATAGTCAATGGCTTAGTGGAAAATTTGCCACCGCCTGCCGCTTGTGCCTGAATTTGCCTCAGCCGAAGTTATCTTTCCGGGGTGGGCAATGGGCGTCTTTCGTACTATCGCGCTAACATTCGTCGCAATTTTTCTCGCCGGCTCGGGCGCCGCTGCGCAGACCCGCCAGGAAGGCGACTTCATCCTCAAGGATTTTACGTTCCATGACGGCTCGAAGCTGGCGGCGGTTTCGATGCACTACATCACCTTGGGCGATGCCAAATCCCCTGCCGTGCTGGCGCTCCACGGCACAAGCGGGAACGGCGCATCCTTGCTTTCACCCGATTTCGGCGGCCAGTTGTTCGGTCCCGGCCAGCCGCTGGATGCCGGTAAATATTTCATCATCCTGCCGGACATGGTCGGCACGGGAAAATCCTCCAAGCCTTCCGACGGCCTCCGGATGCAGTTTCCGCACTACAATTATGACGACACGGTCTTGGCCACTTACCGGCTGCTGACCGAAGGGCTTCATGTCAAACATCTGCGCCTGGTGATGGGAAATTCCATGGGCGGGATGCTGACTTGGGTATGGGGTGAGGCATATCCGGACTTTATGGACGGGCTGGTGCCGTTGGCGGCCACGCCGGCGGCGATGTCAGGCCGCAACTGGATCATGCGGCGGATGTATATCGAGACCATCAAGTCCGATTCCGCCTGGAATGGCGGCAACTATACAAGCCAGCCGAAATCGCTGAAGTTTGCAAACGCCTTCTTCGGCTTCGGCACCAGTGGCGGAAATCTGGGCCTGCAAAAACGGGCGCCGACCCGCGCGGCGGGCGACAGGCTGGTGGAGGCGCAATTGGCGGCGGCTTCCGCCGCGGATGCCAACGACACCATCTATCAGTTTGATGCGTCCCGGGATTATGACCCTTCCCCAAAACTGGCAAGCATTACCGCGCCGCTTTTGGCCATCACCAGCGCCGACGATGAACGCAATCCCCACGAGACCGGCCTGCTGGAAAAGGGCGTGGCGCAAGTCAAAAACGGACAGAGCTTTCTCATTCCAGCCTCTGACGAGACGCGCGGGCACGGCACGACGGGCATGGCAAAGCTGTGGAAAGAGCGGCTGGTGAAATTTCTTATGGATCTGCCGCGACACTGACGAAAAGAAAATTGGGTTGCCGGGCCAGAGACCTCACTGCAAAGGAAGCACAATGGGGGCGAGCTGCCTGAGCAGGCGCCGGCCAAAATCGGGCTGCCGGTCCGGCGTGACTTTCAGGATATAACGCCCGGTGCCCGAGACGCAGTTGCCTCCGCTCCAGTCGGCGCAGACAAGCTCCCCACTGGCCACCCGTTGCGCGATGCTGGTCCCATTCAGCGTCCACATTATATCGGTCAGCATTTCGTAAGAAAAAATGAAATAGGCATGCCCTGACAGGTCGCTGGGCGCCAAGCTGGCATCGACCACCTCGATAGCTGAGCCGCGATACTGCAGGTCGGCCAGCGGCGTTTGCCCCGCGCGGCGGATGCCGCCATGCGCGCTGCGCGACGCCATCAGCGCCAGGTCATTATCCGAGGCATAGATGGTGATGCGCCGGGTGCAGGGAGCGTCGCGCTTCAGCATCTGGCTGAAATCATCGTTTTCCGGCTCGGCGTTTACGTCCGCAGCGATCAGAATCATTTCGCCCACCAGCGGTTTGGCTTCGGAACAGATGGAACCGACCGCGGCCATGGCGATGCGCGCGCCCATGCTGTGCGCCAATATGTCGGTTTCCAGTCCCGCGGCTTGCAGCGCTTGCAGCAGGCCGATCAGAATCGGCATGGAGTAGCCGCTGCGCTCGATATCGGCGGTGTAGCGGTTGAAGCGGCCTTCGCTGGACCAGTCGAAGGCCAATACAGGACACCGCCATTGCGCATCCATCGCCACCTGCGCGGCGTGCAGTAGAGCGATACGGAAGGTGAGATTGAAGCCCTGTGCAATCAACAACACTTTGTTGCAACCCCGCGTCCGCGCCGATGCCGCGACCTGGCCCGCGAAAGCCGCCATCGCCGGCGCGCCGTAACAGGCAATCGGTTCAAGCGAGGGATCCGGCGCCGCCGGGCTGACAGCGTTGGCGATACGCACCGTCGTGCGGCCGCAATGTGCTATGGCGCCCCAGGTTTCGGCAAAGCCGGTTCCGCGAGGGGTCCGGTCGGTGGCAAAGTAAACCAAGGGCGGCGGCAACGCCCTCCCGGGTCCCCAGACCGAGCGAATCTCGTCATGCCGTAACGCCGCCGACAGCGTGCAGCCCGACAGCAATAGTGCGCTGGCGGCCAATATAACCGCCCGCGCCAATACCTGCGCCAATAGCCGCGTCAGTGAGTCCGCCCCTTGGCGCATTTTCACCCGATCCAAGACCGGCTGAGCGTACGACGGCCACGCTCCAACGCCAACCGGGGCAAGTCTCACCGGGAGCTTTTCGCGACTGGCGGCGGTGTCTTGCCTCACATAAGCTTTGGGCGCTGGAGATATCGTGTCCCCTCTCTTCGTCCTGTTCGGGCCCTCGCATCTGACGGCTATTGCCCTGACGCTGACAGCGCCGCTGGCGCTGGCGCTACTGGCGCGGCATGAACATCTGGGACGCCATGCCGATCGCCTGGCGCGGATCGGGCTGACGGGTTTTTTAGTGTTGGGTTGGGCCTGCTGGTACGGCCAGACCCTATGGTCTCACCAACTGCGCCTGGATAATGGTCTGCCGCTCAATCTGTGCGACTGGGCCGAAATCGCGCTGGTCGTGGCGCTTCTGACCCGTCACCAGTTTGCCTATGAACTGGGCTATTTCTGGGGACTGGGAGGCACGCTGCAGGGCGTTCTGACTCCGCCTCTGTATTATGATTTTCCCGATCTTCAATTCATCTTTTTCTTTATTCAGCATGGCGGGGTGGTCGCCGCCCTGCTGTATCTGACATTGGGGGTGCGCATGCGGCCGACACCGCGATCACTGCCGCGGGTGATCGCCGCCAGCTTCTTCTATCTCGGTGTCGCGGCGCTGGCCGATTGGCTGCTCGGGGTGAATTACGGTTTTCTGCGCGCCAAGCCGCTGGGACAAAATCTTCTCACCCAGATGTCACCCTGGCCTTGGTATATTCCCGAGCTGGTGGCGGCGGGCACAGGCTTTGTGCTGCTTTATTATCTGCCCTTTGCGTTGGTGGACTGGATCAGACCGCATCGCAAAAACGCTTGATTGATGTTAGGGCATCATGGAAGAGGGTGACAGGCGCTCCTGTCACCGTTTCACCGTCGTCACATAAACTTCGAATATGCATGGGATATAAAATCGATGTTGAACCCTTCGCCTTTTCTGCTTCGCGCAGCCTTGTCAGCTCTGCTGCTGGGGCTTGGCTCTCTTCCCGCAATGTCAGCGGACGCCAACGATCCTGATGCTGTCGTCATCACGGTTGGCGCACACAAGATCACCGCCAGCCAGTTCGATAAATTCGTGGAGAATCTTCCGCAGGAATATCAGGAGGCCGCGCGCGGCCCCAGGCGTCGCAGCTTCGCGATGAACCTGGCAGAGCTTCAGATGCTTGCCGATGAGGCGGCCAAGACTGGCCTCGATAAGCGTCCGGATTTGGAAGCAGAGCTTGCATTTCATCGTCTCAACCTATTGGCGCAGGCGATGTTCCAAAACTTGGAGGACACTGCGACTATCCCGGAGGCCCAAGTCCGAGCCTATTACGATGAGCACAAGGGTGACTACGAAACCGTAACGGCGCGTCACATTCTGATTGGGGTAAAGGGCGGCCCCATGCCAGCGACGCCGGGCAAACAGCAGCTATCCGATGCAGCGGCACTGGTGAAGGCCAATTCGATTCGCAAGCGGATCCTTGGCGGAGAAGACTTTGCCAAGGTTGCCAAGAATGAGTCTGACGATACCGGATCGGGCGCGAATGGCGGCGATTTGGGAACCTTCAAGAAGGGCATGATGGTGCCCCCATTTGAAGCCGCCGCATTCTCACTAAAGCCAGGCGAAACCAGTGAGCCGGTGAAGTCGCAGTTCGGTTACCACGTTATTCAAGTCCAGGCGCATTCGACCAAGACTTTCGAAGAGGCGAAACCGGATATTCTGGCGAAGTTGAAGCCGATAGCGGCGCAGCAGGCGATGGCCGCCATGACCGGCAATACCAAGATCGATCTAAACGATGTCTATTTCGGTCCTGCCCCAAAGTCTTCTGCCGGGACGGCGCCGGCTGCCCAATAGCGCCTAAAACGGCACAATACTTATTCCGCCTCGCCCAGGCGCTTGGCGCTCCCAAGGGGAATCGAACCCCTGTTTCAGCCTTGAGAGGGCCGCGTCCTAACCGCTAGACGATGGGAGCAAGCGGAAGGGGCTTATACCGGGCGCCGCCTCCGGCCCGCAAGTTCCGGTCCGCATGATGCCCAAACGGTTATCAGGGCCGGAACGGCGCCCCATCTTGGGTGTTTTCTAAAGTGAAATTCATCAATCTTGCCAACGCCATGCCCCGTTATTTCTTTCATGTCCGTGAAGGCAGTTCTTTCCACCGCGACGAAGAGGGCCAGGAATTGCCCGATGTTGAAGCGGCGCGCCAGGAAGCCGTCAATGCCGCCCGCGAGATGCTGGGCGAGAAACTGCTGCATGGCGGCGGCTCGCTGAACCATCGCACCATCGAGATCGCCGACGAAACCGGCCATGTGGTGGACGAGATCAATTCCCGTGACGTTCTGTTCCACAAGGGCCGCTTCCGCAGCTATTCCGACGACGCCACCCAATCGGCGCCGAAAAACGATCCATCGCGATAGACAAAGGCGCTGAGCCCCCCCTCAGCCGCGATCAGCCACAGAAAATTGTCTTCCCCCGCTCCGGCCAAATCCGTGGCGGACGGTTCTGGTTTGCCGGTGGGATGGGAATGATAACAGCCGATCAAGGCGCGGCCCTTGGCGCGGGCGCCCTTGTGGGCGGCGAGATGGTCCCGTGGATCGATCTCAAAACGGTCCGGCGCGACGGCCAGATTTTTTGCCGGATGAAGCCCCAGGATGCGGAAATGATCGCCGTCGCGGTTGCCTTCCACCAGCCCGCAACATTCGCGGCCGCCAGCAATTTGCGCTTCACGCAGAATTTGCGCTCGCAAATCCGCGGGCAAGCTCACCTCTGTCATGGCTTAGTCTTGACCTGGCCTGTCAGCTTGCCGGTCGCAAGATCGATGATCTCCACCTCGCCGCCTGATGGCGTGTCCACATGCAGCACCAGCTTGCCGGCTTCGGTGGCGGCGGAGACGATGCGGGCGCCCGGCGCCAGGGTGACGAGGGCGGCGGGACCGGGAGCTTGCTCTCTGACCGTTTGTTTGGCCGCCATGAAGATATGCGCCTGGCGGAGGAAACCCCAGACAGTGCCCAAAAGCGCCACCACAAGCAGCATAGTCATGATAATGACGATGACCCAGGCAGTCCGGCGGCTGGTCGCCGGCGGCCCAATCTTGTGATCTACTTTTTGTTGAACGGGCATGTCGGACACGGAACACTCCTCAAATCAGCGCACCGCGCTTGCCGGTGACGATCATGCCGGCTGGCGGCTGGACCGCTTTCTGGCCGCCGCCCTGCCCGGTTTTTCCCGCTCGCGCCTGCGCCAATTGCTGGAAGAGGAAGCGGTTTTTCTAGGCGCACGAAAGATAAAAGACCCCAATCACCGGGTCAAACCTGGCGACAGTTACAGCGTGATCGTGCCGCCTACCGCCTCCGCCACGCCTAAGGGCCAGGATATTCCCCTCACCGTGGTCTATGAGGACAAGGACCTGATCGTGATCGACAAGCCGGCGGGGCTGGTGGTGCATCCGGCCGCGGGCAATC
>Ga0070683_100004462_pt1 | contig 11548 bp, 10 predicted proteins | sample KBSC713LmetaG_FD_64662 | JGI IMG/M metagenome (GOLD analysis project Ga0070683, IMG submission 64662) | Corn rhizosphere microbial communities from Kellogg Biological Station, Michigan, USA - KBS C7.1-3L metaG | ecosystem: Host-associated > Plants > Roots > Rhizosphere ...
ACGTCGGCAAGAACCTGCCCACCGCCCGCAACGAGCGGGTCAACGTGAACCTGCTGGAGGTCGACGAGGTCGACCGCATCGTCCTTCTGTCCGGGGAGTGAGGAGTGCCCGTGGAGCTGTACCCGCCAAAGACCCCGTCCCAGCGTCGGCATCTGATCTCGGTCACCGACCTCGCCCGGCCCGACGTCGAGCGGCTGCTCGACACCGCCGAGGGCTTCGAGTCCGTGATGGAGCGTGACGTGAAGAAGGTGCCGACCCTGCGCGGCCGCACCGTGATGAACGTCTTCTTCGAATCGTCCACGCGCACGTCGAGCTCGTTCGAGCTGGCCGCCAAGCGGCTGTCGGCGGACACCATGAGCCTCAAGGCCAGCGGTTCCAGCGTGGACAAGGGCGAGTCGCTCAAGGACACGATCCTGACCCTGTCCGCCTACGGGCCGGACGTGATCGTCATCCGCCACGCCCAGGCCGGCGCGCCGGAGCTGGTGACCCGCTACACGGATGCCCACGTCGTCAACGCGGGCGACGGCAAGCACCAGCACCCGACCCAGAGCCTGCTCGACCTGTACACCATCCGCCGGGCGCTGGGTCACGTCGACGGCCTCCACGTTGCCATCGTCGGCGACATCCTGCACTCACGGGTGGCCAGGTCGAACATCCAGGCCCTGACGCTGATGGGTGCCCGGGTGACGCTGGTCGGGCCGCCGCCGCTGATCCCCCGCGGCATCGAGGCGATGGGGGTGGATGTCTCGCACGACATCGGCGCCATCTCCGCCGCCGACGTGGTCTACGTGCTGCGGATGCAGCGAGAGCGGATGCTGGAGGGCGCGAACTACGTTCCCAACCTCCGCGAGTACGCCGCCCTGTGGGGCGTCACCTCCGACCGGGTGCGGCCCAGCCAGCTCGTCATGCACCCGGGGCCGATGAACCGCGGTGTCGAGATCGCGCCGGAGGTCGCCGATGGGGTCAACTCCAAGGTGGTCGACCAGGTGCGCAGCGGCCTGGTGGTGCGAATGGCGGTGCTCTACGACCTGCTCACCGAGCCGTCGCCCGCCGGAGGCGAGGCCGCCCTGCGGGTGGTCGCCGCGCCTGCCGGACAGGAGGTGGCGTGATGAGCGACCGGCTGTTCCAGCGAGAGGCGCCTGCGGCCGACCTGTTGATCTCCGGTGCCCGGCTCCACGATGCGTCCTTGGGCCTCGACGGCGCGCGACTTGACGTTCTCATCACCGGCGGCCGGATCGCCGAGATCGGCGAATCGCTGAGCGACGGCAGCGCCGAGGTGATCGACGGCAGCGGGCTGGCCATGCTCCCGGGCCTGGTCGATCCGCACGTCCACCTGCGCACGCCGGGCGACGAGGACGAGGAGGACATCGCCTCGGGCACGCGAGCCGCCGCCGCCGGCGGGTTCGTGGCCATCCTGGCCATGCCGAACACCCGGCCGGTCGTCGACTCCGCGCCGGTGCTGGGCGGGCTGATCGAGCGGGCCCGCGAGCAGGCCGCCGTGCCGACGGGGTTCTTCGCCGCCATCACGGCCGGACAGGAGGGCCGGACGCTGGTCGAGATGGGCGAGCTGGCCGCGCGCGGAGCGGCCGGGTTCTCCGACGACGGCCGCCCGGTCGAGTCGGCCGGGCTGCTGCGGCGGGCGCTGCAGTACAGCCGGATCACCGGGCTGAAGCTGACCCTGCATGAGGAGGACCTGACGCTGGGCGCCGGCGGGCAGATGCACGAGGGTGCGGTGGCTGCCGAGCTCGGGCTGCAGGGGCATCCCAGCATCGCCGAGAGCGTGATGGTCGCCCGCGATCTCCTGATCGCCCGCCACGAGGCGTCGCCGCTGCACCTCTGCCACATCTCGGCAGCGGAGTCGGTGGCCGAGATCCGGCGGGCCAAGGAGCTGGGGGTGGAGGTCACCGCCGAGGTCTCGCCGCACCACCTCTGCCTGACCGACGAGGCCGTCCGCTCACTCGATCCCAACACCTGCAAGATGAATCCGCCGCTTCGCTCGGCGGAGGACCGGGCCGCACTGATCGAGGCGCTGGCAGACGGCACGCTGGACAGCATCGCCACCGACCACGCCCCGCACAGGGCGCAGGAGAAGGAGGTGCCGTTCGAGGCCGCCCCGAACGGCGTGATCGGCCTTGAGACCGCCTTCCCTGCGGTGTACACCAACCTGGTCGTCCCCGGGCTCGTTCCGCTGCCGGTGATCGTCGAGCGGATGTCGGCCGGGCCGGCCAGGGCCTTCGGGCTGGATCCGCCGGCGCTTCGGGTCGGCGACGTCGCCAACCTCGCCCTGTGGAACCTCGATGACAGCTGGCGGGTGGAGCCGCCCTACGCCTCCCGCTCCCGAAACGCCTGGTGCCAGGGGCACACGCTCCAGGGCCGCTGCACGCTGACCGTGGCCGGCGGCTCGGTGGCGCACCGGCTGGTTGAGGTGGCGCTGTGACCGGCCGGGCCACGCTGATGCTCGAGGATGGCACCGCGCTCCCCGGCCGAGCCTACGGCGCGGTCGGCACCGCGGTCGGCGAGCTGGTCTTCACGACGTCGATGACCGGCTACCAGGAGGTGGTCACCGACCCGTCGTTCGCAGGGCAGGTGATCACCTTCACCCAGCCGATGATCGGGAACTACGGGGTGGAGGCCGACGCCTCCGAGTCGCTCCTCCCACACGCTCGGGCGATCGTCGTGCGCGAGGGACGAAACGCCGCTCCCAACGGCCGCCAGGGGTTCTCCGACTGGCTTGCCGAGCACGGCGTGGTGGGCATCCAGGGGCTTGACACGCGGATGCTGACCCGCCGCCTGCGGGACGGCGGCACCGTGCGGGCTGCGGTCTCCAGCGACGGTATGGCGGACGACGAGCTGCTGCGGCGGGTGGCCGACGAGCCGTCGATGGCCGGGCAGGCGCTGGCCGGCGCGGTGTCCCGGCGGGATGTCGGCGAGCTGCCGGCGATCGGCGCCGGGCGCGCCCACGTGGCCGTGCTGGACTATGGCATCAAGGGATCGATCGTCCGCATCCTGCGGGAATCCGGCGCCCGGGTCACCCTGCTGCCCTGGGATTCGACGGCGGACGAGGTGCTGGCTCTGGGCGCTGACGGCGTGCTGCTCGGCAACGGCCCCGGCGATCCGGCGGCGCTACCGGCCTGCACGCGGGAGGTGCGCTCGATGATCGGCCACGTGCCGGTGTTCGGGATCTGCCTCGGCCATCAGCTGCTGGGGCGGGCGCTGGGGCTGGAGACGTTCAAGCTGCGGTTCGGCCACCGGGGCGCCAACCACCCGGTGCTCGAGCTCGACACCGGCCGGGTGCTGGTGACCGCGCAGAACCACGGCTTCGCCGTGCGCGTGCCCGCCGACGGCGGTGACCTGGAGACCGACTTCGGCCCCGCCCGCGTCACCCACGTCTCGCTGTACGACGGGACGGTGGAGGGGCTGGCGCTGCGTGAGCTGCCGGTGGCCTCGATGCAGTTTCACCCCGAGGCCAGCCCGGGCCCGCACGACGCCCGCCGGTCGCTCGAACGGTTTGTGATCGGACTTGCCGAGAGGAGCGCCGTTGCCACGTCGTGACGACATCAAGAAGGTCGCCGTGATCGGCTCCGGCCCGATCGTGATCGGTCAGGCCTGCGAGTTCGACTACTCCGGGACGCAGGCCCTGCGCGTGCTCCGCGAGGAGGGCTACGAGACGGTGCTGGTCAACTCCAACCCGGCGACGATCATGACCGACCCCGGCTGGGCCGACCACACCTATCTCGAGCCGCTCGACCTGGAGGGCGTGCGGCTGGTGCTGGAGCGGGAGCGGCCGGACGCGCTGCTGCCGACGCTGGGCGGCCAGACGGCGCTCAACCTGGCCTCCCTGCTGCACGAGGCGGGCGTGCTGGAGGAGCTCGGCATCGACCTGATCGGCGCCTCCTACGAGGCAATTCAGTGCGCCGAGGACCGCGAGGCGTTCGCAGCCACCATGGCGCGGATCGGGTTGCGGGTGCCGCGCAGCGCGATCGCCCACACCCTGGACGAGGCCCGGGCCGCGCTGGCGGCGGGGCCGCTCAAGCTGCCGGTGGTGATCCGGCCGGCGTTCACGCTTGGCGGCCAGGGCGGCGGGTTCGCCGCGACGCCGGAGGGGTTCGACGACATCGTCTCCCGCGGGCTCCGCGAGAGCCCGATCAGCCAGGTGCTGCTGGAGGAGTCGGTTGCCGGCTGGGGCGAGTTCGAGCTGGAGGTGATCCGCGACCGCAACGACAACGTTGTGGTGATCTGCTCGATCGAGAACATCGACCCGATGGGCGTGCACACCGGCGACTCGGTCACCGTTGCTCCGGCGCAGACGCTATCCGACAGGGAGTACCAGGTGCTGCGCGATGCCGCGGCTGCGGTGATCCGGGCGGTGGGCGTGGAAACCGGCGGCTCGAACGTCCAGTTCGCGCTCAACCGGGACACCGGCGAACTGGTCGTGATCGAGATGAACCCGCGCGTGTCGCGATCGTCGGCGCTGGCCTCGAAGGCCACCGGCTACCCGATCGCCAAGGTGGCCACGAAGCTGGCGGTCGGCTACACCCTGGACGAGATCCCCAACGACATCACGGGCACCACCCCGGCCTCGTTCGAGCCGACGCTTGACTACGTGGTGATCAAGCTGCCCCGGTTCGCCTTCGAGAAGTTCCCCGGCGCCGACGACTCGCTGACCACCCAGATGAAGTCGGTCGGCGAGGCGATGGGCATCGGCCGAACGTTCAACGAAGCCTGGGGCAAGGCCATGCGCTCCCGCGAGCTCGACGGCACGCCGCGGGGGTCCGGCACGGTCAGCGACGCCACCTGGGACCGGTTCGACATCCTCGGCGAGCGGCTGCTGGCCGGCGACGACCCGGGCGCGCTGGCGGACGAGTCGCAGGTGCACCGCTGGTTCCTCGACGAATGGGCGGTGGTGGCGGCGGCCGAGCGGGGGGTGCGCGGGGCCGACCCCGGCGCGTTCGGCGCCGAGCGGTGGCGGGAGCTGAAGCGGCTGGGCATCGCCGATGCCCGGATCGCCCTGCTCACCGGGCGCGGGGAGGCCGAGGTGCGGCGGCTGCGCCGCGCTGCCGGAGTGCGGCCGGTGTTCAAGGCCGTCGACAGCTGCGCCGCAGAGGTCGCCGCTCGCGCGCCTTACTACTACTCCGCCTACGAGAGCGAGGACGAACTCGAGCGCGGCGAGGGCCGCAGCGTCGTCATCCTGGGCGCCGGCCCCAACCGCATCGGACAGGGGATCGAGTTCGACTACTGCTGCGTGCAGGCCGCCCAGACGCTGCGGGCGCTGGGCTACGAGGCCGTGATGATCAACTGCAACCCGGAGACGGTGTCGACCGACGCCGACTCCTCCGACCGGCTGTACTTCGAGCCGCTGACCGTGGAGGACGTGCTCGAGGTGATCGAGCGGGAGCAGCCGCTCGGCGTGCTCGCCCAGTTCGGCGGCCAGACGCCGCTGCGGCTGGCCCGGCGGCTGGAGGAGGAGGGCGTGCCACTGCTGGGCACCCCGTTCGAGGCGATCGACATCGCCGAGGATCGTGAGCGGTTCGGCAGCGTGCTGAGCGACCTGGGCCTGAAGGCGCCGGCCTGGGGCATCGCCGGAGACGTCGACGAGGCGGTCGAGATCGCACGGCGGGTGGGCTATCCCGTGCTGGTGCGACCGTCCTATGTGCTCGGTGGCCGCGAGATGCGGATCTGCTACGACGAGGCCACGCTCCGCTCGCGGCGGGTTCAGCCCGGATCGTTGGTCGACCGGTTCGTCGAGGATGCGATCGAGGTCGATGTCGACGCCGTCTGTGACGGCCGACAGACGTGGATCGGGGCGGTGATGCAGCACGTGGAGGAGGCCGGCGTGCACTCCGGCGACTCCGCCTGCGTGATCCCCACCCTCTCGCTGGGCGACGAGCTCGAGGACGAGATCCGGACGCAGACCCGGGCGATCGCCGAGGCGCTCGGCGTGCGCGGGCTGATCAACGTGCAGTTCGCGGTGCAGGGCTCCGACGTGTACGTGATCGAGGCCAATCCGCGCGCGTCGCGCACGGTACCGTTCGTCGCCAAGGCCACCGGCCTGGGAATGGTGCAGGCCGCGTGCCATGCGGCCCTCGGCCTGCCCGTCGACCTGGAGGAGCGGCAGACCGACCACGTCAGCGTGAAGGCGGCCGTCCTGCCCTTCCAGCGGTTCGCGGGCGCCGATCCCACGCTCGGCCCCGAGATGCGCTCGACCGGCGAGGTGATGGGCATCGGGCCTGACTTCCCGACCGCGTTCGCGAAGGGCGAGCGGGCGGCCGGCAGGCCCCTGCCCGAGGGCGGCCGTGTGTTCCTGTCGGTGCGCGACGTCGACAAGCCGGCCGCCACCATGCTGGCCGCGCTGCTGCAGTCGCTGGGCTTCGAGCTGGTGGCGACCGGTGGCACGGCACGGGCGCTGAAACGGATCGGGATCCCGGTCGAGGTGGTGCAGAAGGTGACCGTCGGCTCGCCCAACGTGGTCGACCTGATCCGCCGCGGCACCATCAACCTGGTCATCAACACGCCGATGGGGCGCGGCGCGCGGGCGGACGGCTACGAGATCCGGGAGGCGGCCATCCGCCACCGGATCCCCTGCATCACCACTCTGGCCGGCGCGTCGGCCGCCGTCCAGGCGATCGCCCAGGCCCGCCAGGTGATGCCGGTCTCGCTGCAGGAGATCCATGGCATCGAGGTGGAGGGGTCGCGTGCGGCCCGCTGAGCCGGCGGAGGGCCACCGGCAGTTGGCCGTGGCCCGGAACGAGGCGGTCGGCGCCTACACCCTGCTGGTGCTCCGAAACGACGGCGGGCCGGTGGGCAGCCCGGGCCAGTTCTTCATGCTGCGGGCGGTGCCCGAGCCGGCCGCCGCCTACCTGCCCCGTGCGCTCTCGGCGGCCTGGGCGGACGAGCGTGAGATTGCGTTTCTGCTCGACGTCCGCGGGCCGGGCACCGGCTCCCTGGCGACCGCCGGGGAGGTCGAGCTGCTGGGCCCGCTGGGCACGGGGTTCGATCTCCGACCGGGCGCCTCGTTGCTGGTCGGCGGGGGAATCGGCGCCGCCATCCTGCCCTGGCTGGTGCGGATGCTGGATCCGGCGCCGCGGGTCGTGCTGGGCTTCCGCAGCGAGCAGCATGCCGTGTGCGCGGCGCTGGTCGACCCCGAGGCGACGGTGGTGCTCGATCCTGTGGTCGTCACCGAGCCGCTGGCGCGGCTGATGCCGTTCGCGGGAACGGTCTACGCCTGCGGGCCCGATCCCATGCTGCACGCCGTCGCCGCGCTGTGCGCGGAGCACGAGGTTCCCTGTCAGCTGGCGATGGAAGCGGCCATGGCCTGCGGGTTCGGCGCGTGCTACGGCTGCGCCGTGCGGATCGACGGCGAGTGGAAAAGGCTGTGCGTCGAGGGGCCGGTGCTCGCGGCCGAGCGGGTGATGGCGGGTGCCTGATCTGCGGACGGCGTTCTGCGGCATCGAGCTCGATGTGCCGCTGGTCAACGGGAGCGGCACGCTGGATGCGCTGGTCTCGGGCACGCTTGGCCTGGGGGCGTTCGTGACCAAGACGGTGACGCTGCATCCGCGTGAGGGCAACCCGCCGCAGCGGATCGCCGAGACGCCGGCCGGGATGGTCAACTCGATCGGACTCGCCAACCCGGGGCTCGACCGCTTCTGCGACGCCCACCTGCCCCGGCTGACGGAGCTCGGTGTGCCGCTGGTGGTCAGCGTGGGAGGTTGGTCGCGCGAGGAGTACGCGGTGGCGGTCGCCCGGGTGGGGGCTCACCCCGGGGTGGCGGCGATCGAGCTCAACGTCTCCTGCCCCAACGTCGACACCGGCTGCATCTCGATCGGCACCGACGGGGCGGAGACGCGGGCCCTGCTCGAGCGCTGCGGGCGGGAGACCGATCTGCCGCTGCTGGCGAAGCTGTCGCCGAGCGTGGCGGACGTGTCGGCGATCGCGTTGGCCGCTGCGGAGGGGGGCGCGGCGGGCCTCGTTCTGGTCAACACCGTACGCGGCATGGCGATCGACCGGACGACGCTGCGGCCGCTGCTCGGCGGGGGCGGGGGCGGCCTGTCCGGCCCGGCCATCAAGCCGGTGGCGCTGCACGCGGTCTACCACGCCTCGCGGGCGACCGGGCTGCCGGTGATCGGCATGGGCGGCGTTGCCAGCGGCCAGGACTGCCTCGAGTTCCTCGCCGCCGGAGCCTCGGTGGTCGGGCTGGGAACCGCGCTCTTCCGCGACCCGTCCCTGCCGGCACGTGCCGCCGCGGAGCTGGACTCGCTACTCGCCGACCGCGGCCTGTCCGCGGCTGGCGATTGTGTCGGACTGGCTCACCAGCCCTTATCTAAGCCTTCACCTCAGCTTGAGGGTATGGAACGATGATTTGGCCTATTTAGGCGCATTTTTGTCGGTTGCGCGACCCGCTGCTCGGGGTATAATCGCCCCGCGACATGGCAACGCTCCTCACGAAGACACCGTCCCGTTCACTCGACCAACGCCTCGACGCGCTCCAGCGAGCGAACCAGATTCGCGTGAGTCGTGCCCAGCTGAAGCGCAGCCTCAAGGCCGGCGATGTGACGTTCGATCAGATCCTGCTCGATCCCCCGGCCTACCTGTTGACGGCCAAGGTGTACGACATGCTGATGGCAGTGCCGCGGCTCGGCCGCGTGCGGGCGGCCAAGCTTCTCGCCCAGTGCCGGATCAGCCAGTCGAAGACGGTCGGTGGCCTGTCCGAGCGACAGCGCGCCGAGCTCGTCGAGCTGTTCCGCAGCTGAGCCATCGGTACCGATGAGCGCGAGGCTGGTCGTGATCTCGGGTCCCTCCGGCGTGGGCAAGGGCACGCTGATCGCACGCGCGCGCGAGTCGCTGCCTGAACTGTTGGTGGCGACCTCCGCCACCACCCGCCCGCGGAGGCCGGCGGAGACCGACGGTCGCGAGTACCACTTCCTCTCCGACGACGAGTTCGCCAGGCTGGCGGGGGAGGGCGCGTTCCTCGAGCATGTAACATTCGCAGGGCACCGATACGGCACGCTGCGCAGCGAGGTCGAGCGGCGCCTGGCAGACGGTTCGAGCGTCGTGCTCGAGATCGACGTGCCGGGCGCCCGTGAGATCCGCCGCCAGGTGCCCGATGCGGTGCTGGTGTTCATCGCGCCGCCCGACCTGGCGGATCTCGAGAGCCGGCTTGCCGTCCGCGGCACGAACTCGGCCGACGAGGTCGCAGAGCGGATGGCGATCGCCCGTGACGAGATGGCAGCAGCCGCCGAGTTCGGGCACGTCATCGTCAACGACGACCTGAACCGCGCGGCGGCCGATCTGACACACGTCATCCGGCAGGCGCTGCAGGAGGAGAGACCATGATCCACCCCAAGATCGACGTCCTGCTCGAGAACGCGGACTCCAAGTACGCGCTCGTGATCGCCGCCGCCAAGCGCGCGCGCCAGATCAACGACTACCACCACCAGCTCGGCGAAGGCAGCTTCGAGGGCTTCGCACCCCCGCTCGTCGAGTCCCGCTCCAAGAACTTCCTGACGATGTCCCTCGAGGAGATCGCCCAGGGAAAGCTCGACGTCTCCCCGGTCGACAAGAACACCTGACAAACGGTCGCGGCGCTCCCGGCCCGGTCGTCCGGCGCCGGGCCGGCGACAGGCCACTTGGCCGAGCGACTCGCGGCCACTTGGCTGACAGGCCGTTGGCCATTTGGCCGAACGTGGCTGAGAGATACCGGCCACTTGGCTGAGACACGCGGCCACGTGGCTGACCGACGTTGGCCACTTAGCCGAGCGATCGTTGGCCAGTTGGCCGAGCGAGCGTTGGCCATTTGGCTGAGGGAGCGTTGGCCACTTGGCTGAAGGAGCGCTGGCCACTTGGCCGAGAGCTCGTTGGCCATTTGGCTGAAGGAGCGTTGGCCATTTGGCCGAGAGCTCGTTGGCCATTTGGCTGAGCGACCGCTGGCCATTTGGCCGAGAGCTCGTTGGCCATTTGGCTGAGCGATCGCTGGCCATTTGGCCGAGAGCTCGTTGGCCATTTGGCTGTGGGAGCGTTGGCCATTTGGCTGAGCGACCGCTGGCCATTTGGCCGACCAGCCCTCGCCACGCCGTCCCGCAGCGCACCACCGGCCGGGCGGCGCCCACCACCGCCCGGCCCATTTGTGCCGGCGCTTGCCTGGCCCCCTACACTAAGGGACATGATCCTGGTGGGGGTTTGCGGGGGCGTCGCCGCCTACAAGACGTGTGAGCTGGTGCGCCTGCTCGTCCGCGCGGGCCATGACGTGCAGGTCGTGCAGACCCCGGAGTCCGAGCGGTTCGTCGGGCCGACAACGTTCGCGGCGCTGTCGCGCCGGCCGGTGCTGACGGAGTCGTCGGGCGATCTGTTCCCCCACCTGGAGGCGTCGCGCGACGCCGCTCTGCTGTGCATCGCGCCGCTGACCGCCACCACGCTTGCCCGGATCGCGCACGGCGAGGCGTCGTCGGTGCTGGCGGCGAGCGCGCTCGCGTTCACCGGGCCGATCGTGGCCGCGCCGGCCATGAACCCGCGGATGTGGGAGGCGCCGGAGACTCAGGCCAACCTGGCGCTGCTGCGCGGGCGGCGGCTGGAGCTGGTCGGCCCCGAGGAGGGGGAGATGGCGGAGGGCGAGGTCGGCCGCGGCCGGATGGCCGAGCCCGACGAGATCGCCGCCGCCGTACTGCGACGGCTCGACTCGGCCGGCGGGATGCGCGGCCTGCGCGTGCTGGTCACGGCCGGCGGCACCCGAGAGCCGATCGACGCCGTGCGCTACGTCGGCAACCGGTCGAGCGGCAGGATGGGCGCCGCGGTGGCCGACGAGGCCGCCTGGCGCGGCGCCGAGGTCACCCTGCTGCTGGCGGCGGCAACGGCGACGCCGGCGGCCGCCATGACCACCGTACGCGTCGAGACCGCGGCCCAGCTGCACGACGAGGTGCTGGCGCGGGCTGCGGCCGCCGACGTGGTCGTGATGGCGGCGGCGGTGTCCGACTATCGGCCGGCCGCCGCGATCAACGGTAAGCGGTCGAAGGATTCGGTGGCCTGGACGATCGAGCTCGAGCCGACGCCGGACATCCTCAAGGAGCTGGGCGCCTCGCGCCGGGATGGACAGCTGCTGATCGGGTTCGCCGCCGAGCATGGCGAGGGCGCCGTTGAGCGCGCCCGCGAGAAGCTTGCCCGCAAGGGCGCCGATGCCATCGTGGTCAACGACGTGAGTCGATCGGATATTGGATTCGACGTGGATGACAACGAAATCGTGATCGTGACGTCCAACCAGGAGATAGTGATTTCGCGACGGCCCAAGCGGGCCTGCGCCCAGGCGATCTGGGACGCCCTGGCCCCAGCTGGGAACCGGCTCGCTCCCTCAGCCGTAGGACACTGAAGACGCGTACGACCGCATCGACGAGAGGAACGCTCAAGGTGGAAGCACACGAACTGCACGACCCGACGGAGTCGGAGGCGATCGCCACCGCAGGAGAGACCGCCAGGCGGGTGATCGCGAACGTGGCCCGCGTGATCCATGCGCCGGAGAAGCTGATCGAGCGCTGCGTGCTGGCGCTCCTCTGCGAGGGGCACG
>Ga0070683_100004464_pt1 | contig 11547 bp, 16 predicted proteins | sample KBSC713LmetaG_FD_64662 | JGI IMG/M metagenome (GOLD analysis project Ga0070683, IMG submission 64662) | Corn rhizosphere microbial communities from Kellogg Biological Station, Michigan, USA - KBS C7.1-3L metaG | ecosystem: Host-associated > Plants > Roots > Rhizosphere ...
ATTATGCAACGCCTGATCCATGGGGCATCTCGCGTGCAACATTCAGGGACAGGGTCTTGCGCCGGCGCCTGACGCGGCCCACTCGCAAGAAGGCGGTTCTTGAGCTTGGTTGTGGCGAAGGCCATCTCACCCAGGCGATTTTTCACAAGGCACGATCGGTGGTTGCCGTCGACATCAGCGATGTCGCGATTGCTCGCGCGAAAGCGTTGAATTTGCGAAATGCCAGATTCGAGACCGCCGACTTCCTGGACATTTCATTCGAAGGTTACGACGTGATAGCAGCCATCGAATGTATCCATCATTTGTCCCACCCCGAGCAGGGAGCATTTCTGGCGAAGGTTGCCAGGGAACACTCCGGCAAGATGCTTTTCCTTTCGGGTCCAATCATCGATTATCAACGGCACTTCAGCCACAGGCGATTGATGATCGAATTCAGGGCGCTCGGATTCAGGGTGGTCAGATTTTACAACCTGTCGGTCTATTGGCATCCGCCTTCGGCTCGCATTGTCGCCAACCTCCTCAAGCTGCCGCTTGGCTACAGGCTGCTGGATTGGCTGCCCGAGGGGATGATTTACCAGCGGCTCTACGCCCTTCGAGCACCGTAGCATCACTCACAACGCGTAATCCGCCGTTACGGATTGAGCCAGGGCGTGCTTCCCTCAAGATATCTCGTACACCGACATCTTGTCCGCGATGCCGCTCAACGCCACGCGCCTGGGCGTTGGCTTGAGCCCCTTGGACTGAAGCAGGGTCCGGGCCTGCTCGTTCTCCACCACCGATTCGGTCACCACGATCGAGCGCGACGCGGCAAGGCCCTGGACGCGCGAGGCGACGTTCACCGTCTGGCCGAAATAGTCCTGCTGGGCATTGAGGGTAACCGCGAGGCATGATCCTTCATGGATGCCCATCTTCAGGCTGAGACTCTGATGCTGGCGCTCGGCGCCGAGATCGCTCATCGCCTCGCGCATGCGGAGCGCCGCGGCAATGGCGCGGTCCGGCGTCTCGAAGGTCGCCATCACGGCGTCGCCAATGGTCTTCACGACCGCCCCCCGTTCGGACGCGATAATCTCCTGCAGCAGGCGGAAATGCTCGTTGACGAGATCGAAGGCGGTGAGGTCGCCGACGCGCTCATAGAGCTCGGTGGAGCCCCTGAGATCGCTGAACAGGAACGTCAGGCTCAATATCTTGAGGTGCTGGCCGATAGCGAGCGTGTCGGTCCGGTAGATGTCGCGGAACGTCTGGTTGGTGAGGAGACGCCTTGCCGTGAGAATGGGCTTGCGCCGCTTCAAGAGGTCGTCCAGCGCCTGGTTCGCGACCCATACCGCCGGCAGCACGCGGGCTTCGGTGCGGTTTTCCAGGGAAAGGCGCAGCGGCCCGGGCCGCAAGGCAACGGTCTCGACGGAAACCTGGACCTTGTTGAAGATCACGGACAGGTTCTGGCGCTCGCTCGCCTCCTCGCCCCTGACATCGAGGAACTGGGCCGCATGCGTCACGGGATCGAACACGATCAACGTGCCCTCTGGCGCATGCAGGGAAAGGATCGCCCTTTCTCCCGACGGCAAGTCGACCATTTCGAGCGTGACCTCGTCCAGCAGCTTCTCCATGTCGATATCGGCCGGAAGGTCGATGGCCGAACTCCAGAAGACTTGGCGATAATATTCGGCTGCGGACAATTTTTCGGGACTATGGGCCGCGATCTTCCGCACCCGCGGACTGACCGTGAAGGTCACCTCGACCAGATTGTCCAGCGTCGTCTCATAGCCGGCGGCGCAGAAGGCGCAATTGTACTGCGCCCTGTTCAGGGTCTTCAGGCTCTTGTTGGCGGAGAGAACACCGGCACAGCTCGGGCACATGACGCTCCACGTCATCTCCAGCATGCCGAGCCCCACCGCGTTCAGGAACGCCGCGATCACCCGCTCCTCGCCGAGGCCCTCTTTGGCTGCGAGATCAATCGCGTTCATCCTGTTCAAGGCATGATCCGGGGCATCCCGCACCATGCGCTCGAGCATGTCCACAACGCCGCCGTCGGCCGACTGACGCAGGGCCGCGAACATGGTTTCGGTTTCGCTCATGCGGCAATGTTACAGGAAGGAAGGCAAAGCGGATACCCGGTTACCGATCGCTTGTTTGTTCCGAAGCACCAAATCCACGTGAAGTGATCGGGAGGTCATCAAATCTGTTACCGCCGTCGTGACGAGCGTCACGATCCAAATCCTTTCTCGGGCCAGTGACGTTGATCACAGCCTCAGACGAGAGCCGATCCTAATCTTCCCAGCACGGTGGATCAGGAATCCACCTTTGAAAGGAGACAGCAAATGCCTGTAGTTCGAGAGTTGTCGACTGATGAGCTATCCGCCGTGCACGGCGGCGCGACAAATTCAAAGGGTGGCTTCCACCCGGAACCCTCGCCTGTGGACCAGATCATCAAATGGATCCTGAGCCACCTGTGATGAAATGAGGCGGGCCGCCCGTTGGCGGCCCACCGTTTCCGGCCCCTTCGCAGCAAGCGCAGGGGTCTCCTCATCTCGCCGTGTCGACAGGCGCGAACAGAAGACGCGCGCCGATCAACACGACCCGGGCATGGGTGCCGCGGGAATGCGACGGGGTGCCCTCTCCACTCTTTGACAGGGTTCAATCCGATGGATGATGACGTGGGGTTCCGCGGAACCTGTCATCCGGCCACGCAGAGTGTGGCCAACCTGCGCCTTGCGCGCTCGTGCCGACTTGACAGCGCAGGACGACAGGAGGAACATTGCTCCGGTCGCCTCTGGCGACATGCTGTATCTTCATCAGCAAAGGGAGGTTTGATGACTCCGCCTCCGCAACACGAGCCGCTGACTGCGCCGGTACACGTTCGGACCTGCGCATAGCGGCCAAGCACCACGAACGGAACGCCGGGAAAAGGTTTAGCGGGCCGCATCAGTGAGGCATGGCCCCTTACCTTCCCGGCGCTGTCTTTTTCGGGCCTCACGCGCTCCTACTGCCTCACGCCGCCTTCGCGACCTTTTCCGGACCCGCCTGCTCCATCGCGCGCATGTAGAGATCGAGCAGGCCTTCGCGCTCGTCGCGCTCTTCCTGGTCCTGCTTCCTCAGCTTGATGATCTCCTTGAGGATCTTCACATCGAACCCTTCGGCCTTGGCTTCCGAAAACACTTCCTTCTTCTGCTCGTTCAGTTCCTGCAATTCGGTGTCGAGGTTCTCGATCCGCTCGACGAACGAACGAATGCGGCCGCCGGGAATGGTGACGTCAGACATGGTGCCTCCCTGTTGAATGAAGCCGCGAAAATGACCGCAAACAGATCACCAATGTGTTAAGCCACGAAGGTGGAACCCGACATCTTTCGCCGCTCGGCATGAGCGTGATTTCAATCCAGTCCCAGGTCGCCTACGGCCATGTCGGCAACAGCGCGGCGGTCTTTCCCATGCAGATGCACGGCATCGATGTGCTCGCGGTGCCCACCACGCTCTTGAGCAACCGGCCGGGCTATCCGACCATCCGCGGCCGGGTGCTGGAGGCACAACTCGTCGCCGATCTCCTGCAGGGGATCGAGGAGCGCGGCGCGGTCGATAGTTGCAGGATGATCCTGTCCGGCTACCTGGGTTCGGTTGAGATCGGCGCCGTGGTCGCGGACTTCGTGGCGCGCGCGAGAGCCCGCAACCCCGCCCTGCGCTATGCCTGCGATCCCGTGCTCGGGGATCGCGACCGCGGCCTGTTCGTTCACGCCGAGATTCCGCCGCTGGTGCGCGACCGGCTCTGTCCGCTCGCCGACATCGTCACGCCCAATCATTTCGAATTCGAGTGGCTCGCCGGCGTCGAGGCCGCGACAACAGGTCAAGCGATCGAAGCGGCGCGCGTGCTGATGGCGCGCGGTCCAGCGACCATCGTCGTCACCAGCGCCGAACTCGCGGATACGCCGGACGGCGAGATCGAGACGCTGGCCATCGAGTCGGCGCGAGCCTTACGCGTGCGCACGCCGAAACTGCCGATCAGCCCGAACGGCACCGGCGACCTCTTCGCCTCGCTGTTCGTGTCCGCGCGTATCGCCGGATCAGACACGCCGGAGGCGCTGGCGCATGCGGCCTCCGCCATCTTCGCCGTGCTGGAGCGCACCGCCGCGCGCGGAACGGAGGAAATGCGCATCGTCGAGAGCGCGGAGCTGCTCGTCCATCCCAAGCGCCGGTTCGAAGCCGTCGCCGTCGGCTGACAGCGCAACCCACCGAAGAGAAAAGGCCGGTGGGCGCTACGCCACCGGCCTTCTCTTGCAGCTGCCGGCTCCCGGAGTCCGGTTCCGCTGCAAATTCCTTGGGCAAGGCTGATCCCGGATGGTTAACAAAATCCTAACAAAACGACAGTGGCCGGGATCACGCGGGCGGATTTTTACGCCTTCAGCTTCAATCGTCCCATGAAGTCACGCTTGCCGATCGGCGCGCCCTTGTGGCGCAGGATGTCGTAGGCCGTGGTGGCGTGGAAGAAGAAGTTCGGCAGCGAGAACGACATCAGGAAGCCTTCCGCCGTGAACGGCAGCGTGCGCTCGCCGAGCTTGAAGACGACGTCGCGGCCGATGAGCCCGTTGACGGTCTCGGGCGTGAGGCTCGCGAGCTCGGTGCGCGCCTCCGTTACCAGCCCCTGGAGCGCGGCATAATCGAGGTCCGGCTTGCCCGAGGGCGGCACGAACACGCCATTTTGCGCCGCCGCCATCGCGCCGCGCGAATGATGCGCAAGCGACACCACCTGGAAGCGGAACGGCAGCATGTCCGAACACAGCCGCGTGTCGACGATCTCGCCGGGATCGACGCCCTTCACCTTGAAGTGTTCGAGGCTTTTCGTCATCACCGCCTCGGTCGCGCCGAGGATCTGCAGGTAGTTGGCAACGGTGGCGTCGTAGAGCGAAAAGGCCATGGCGATGGTTTCCTCCCAAATGGTCGTTTGTTGTCGGCGGCTACGATTCCCGGAACCCGCGCCGATGGCAAGGACGTAAACGCTGGATTAATGCGCCGGCTCTACGATCCGCTCCAACGAGCAGGTCCGCCGGCTCGCCGCGGTGAAGATGCAACCGGCCGTTCGGATTTGATTCGAATCCGCGGGAAACCCCGTAGTTTCCCTATGGGGGATCAACCGGATATTCCGCGCTCGCCTACCCTGCTACCCCTGTGCTGCGAGGGTGATTTGCCACAGGAAGCGGAACATGACTGACGTCTATTTCCACTGCTCCGATGCCGAGCATGTTCTCATCGATCGGTGCGGCGCCGCCATGAATCTGGCCGAGGCGCACAACCACGCGAAGCATCTGGTGCGCTCGCTCCTCATGGCGCCTGGCGCGGAGGATTGGCGGAGCTGGGTGCTGCACGTCGCCGATGAATTCGGCGAGGAAATCTTCGCCCTGCCGTTCGCATCCGTCCTCGGCAAGCCGCACTGAGAGCACACCATGGCGCTGCGCCGACGATTGAGCCGGATCATCGAAAGGTGGCAAACGCTGATCGGTCCCGTCTGGGTTCCCTATCGGCCCGAACTCCATTACATGCGAGGGCCCGGCCCTAAATGGCATGCGAAGCACCGTCGCCAGGGGCGGCTCAATGCAATCTGACACCCGTAACCCCTGCGCTGCCGTTCCCGCTATTTCAATGGCAGGTACACGTCCGTGATCATCTCCTCTTCCCGGACGTTCGGGCCGACATTGACGTAATGAAAGAACGGTGGGAAATCGCCGGGCGCCTCGCCGCTCCGGGCCAGCCATTCCCCGCAAAGATACACGACCGCCTTGTTGTTGTGGCGGGAACCGAAATCGCGCGCACGTGCACAGCGGTTGGCCGGGATGACCTTGGTGACGATCCCGAAGGAATTCGGCGCCACGTCCTGCTCGACGGAAAGACAGAAATCGACGCGATGATCGGCGGGCTGCGTCGTGCGCGGGTCGGTGTAGTGGATGCCGTAGCTGCGATGTTTCGAGGGATCGAGGAGGCGCTGCTCGAGTTTCCACGCGATCAATTTTCGCGAGGTGTCGTGTTCGCGTTCAGGTGGGCCATGATGCTCGATCGCCGCAACCTTAGTTGCGGGAAATACGACAATCTCGACGTTCATGAGGCACCCGGTTTTACCGGAAAGAAATGCAATTCAATCGTGCGGATCAACTGATTTTCCGCAAGAAGGCGTTCTGCGATCATCCTGTAGGCCAATGGTTTTTTCCCCTTAACTCCACGCGCACACCCCTACCCGTCCTCCCGCGTGCCGGCCGGCGTTGGCCGCAATTCGCCGACAGCGTGGCGATTTGGTGAAGTTCACAGGCGCGGCCACGAACCGGCAAAAAAAAGCGGCCGCGAGGCCGCTCTTGAATTTGCCGGCTGTAACTCGATCAATACGGATCGTAGGCATACGCGCCGTAAAGAGACGGTCCGACGGTAACGCCGACCGGGCCGACACCGACGGCAACGCCCACGGGCGGCGCGGTCTCGTAGACGACATAGCCGCCACGGGGCATGCGCGGATAGCGGTCGGTATTCCAGGGCGTACGCGTGCCGTAGCCACCAGTCAGGTAGTTCGAGTTGGGATAGTTGAACCCGACCATGCCGGGCTCCTGGATCGCCTCCTGGGCCATCAACGGGGTCGCGAGTGCGGTCGACAGCACCGCAGCAGCCCCCAGTAGTTTCAGCTTCGTCATCAGTCTCCTCCATGTGACATGTGGACTGGCAACGGCGCGGCGTGTGTGCTGTTCCGCAGTCCCGTTCAAGCCGGCGTGAAATCTGGCGTCATCGCGGCGATCGGACGCATCCGCGCCGGTATCTGCTGCCGGCATGCCGCCATACACGCCGCCTTTGCCCATATTTGCCGCAGCCGCATGAAACCCGGAACTAACCTTCGGCCGCTAACGTGGGTCCCTGTTCGGCGCTTAACGCGCGATTAACTTTGCTCTTTTGCAGGCACCCGGGGGACAGGATGTTCCGTTTTGCGATGATTGCCGCAGCGCTGCTGCTCTCCGTGAGCCAGGCGTGCGCGCACGGAGACGAATCCGCGCCGCCGCCACCAAAGAAAGGCCCGGCCACCGCGCCGGCGAACGTGGTCTTCACACCCAAGGGGCCGGTGTTGACCGACCTCAAGGGCATGACGCTGTATTATTTCGACAAGGACGACTCCGGCAACAAGTCGACCTGCAACGGCAAATGCACCGAGCGCTGGATTCCGCTCGCAGCGCCCGCCGAAGCCGAAGCGTTTGGCGACTTCACCGTGATCATCCGCAGTGACGGCAGCAAGATGTGGGCCTATCGCTACCGCCCGCTCTACACCTCGCCGAGTGACAAGGCGCCCGGCGAGGCTAACGGGTACGACGCATCCGGTCCCACTCACTGGCACATCGCCCGCCCGCCCTCTGAAGCCGGCGTCAGATCTCCAGTTCCTCCGGCACGCTGCCGAACCGCCTGAGCACCGTCGTGGTCACATCCGGATATCCTGAGCGCACGAAGGCGACGGCACCGGCGTGGCCGAAGACTTTCCAGTAGCCGCGGGCACGTTCGATCGCGGCCTGCGGGCCGGCGCATTTGAAGGCTTCGCCGGCGACCAGTCCTTGATCGGTCCGGTCGATCGGCACGGCAATGAACTGGGCGATGTCGCTCATGACGTCTCCTTGGCATTCCCTCGGCTTGTTTTGCCCTCGGCTTGTTTTGGGATCAGCCGATTTTCGCCTGATGGTTTGCCCTGAATCAACCCTGTTGCGCCGCACGCAGGGCAAATCCTTGTGGCGCGATGGCGGGCGGGTGCAGGAGTTTCTTGAATGCTGGGCCGGGATTCAACATGATGGTCGCAAAAGAACCGTCGTTGGAGAAAGCCCAATGCTGCAGCGAGCCGATCCGATCAAGCCTGCGCCGATTGGGCTTCGTGACAACGGACGGAAGGAGGCGCACTCGCTTCCGGGCGCAGCGAAGGAGCTTTTCCTGCGGCTGATGCGTTGGCTCAACAGACTTGTCGAGGCCGGCGGGCCATTATCTTGAAGACGCGCGTAACGCCGCGAAGGAGAAACACAGCGTGACCGACTTCAGTTCCTTGTCCAATCCGGAGATCGCCGACCGCATCGCGATTTTGCGCGACAATATCCGCCAGCTCACCGAGCAGGCAGCGGCGCAATCGGGCGCCGCGAACGAGGAGCGCACCGCCGAGCGCATCGCGGTGCAGAATGAGGAGCTGGAGAGTCTCTTGAAGGAGCAGGAGCGCCGAGCGAAGAAATAGCGCGCATTGTGGGCGCGGTTCCACACCCGGGGGCGATGAACGTTCGCGCTTGCAACCAGTTCGCCATCGGCGCTAGCCTCTCAAAAAATTCAGGGAGGCTTGCGATGCGGTTGGGTATTTCGATCACGTTGACGGCAGGCTTGGTCGCGCTCGCCGCACCAGCGCAGGCCGAAAATCGCGCGACCTATGTGACCCTGGTGTTGCAGGCCTTTGCCGCCAAGGTCGAATGTCCCGGCACCGACGTTGTCTACCAGGACCTCCTGCAGAAGGCCCAGGACATGCAGCAGCCGGACGGCACGACCGAAGCGGTGCGAAAGGCGATTGCGTATCTTTTGACCGGGGGCAAGATGGGCGAGCGCGGCGACGATGCGCTCATGGGCGAAGTCGCTCTGGCGACGCAGACCACCGATTTCGACCAGAAACGTCTCGGCCTGCAAACCTGGTGCGAGACTCAGAAGACCCAGCTCGCGGGCTTCATCCGCCCGAAGAATTAGGCGGGGGCCACGCGCGGCAACAAAAGGCCCCGCTCGCAACGTGAACGGGACCTCCGGGATCAACGAGATGGCGCTTAGTGGCGGTCGTTGACCAGAACGACCGGCGCCGTCGGCTCAACGGGCTTTGTGACCTCTGACGCGAGGGTCTGCGTTTGCGATGTGGTCTGGGGTGTCTGTGGTGCAGGCGTGGCGGTGGTGGCAACGGTCTGCTGCTCGCTGCTGGCCTCGCGGTTCCAGTCGCAGGCGGCGGCCGATTGCGCGGCAAGAGCAACAGCGGCGAAGGCGGTAGCGGCGACAAGCTTTTTCATGGCCGGGTTCCTCTCGAGGGAATGCTCTTATACCACGGCCCGGCCTCTCTCGGACCCGCCGGCCCCATCACGAACTCGTAAGCGGCGGTCATTCCGGATCGCCATTCCCCGAGAGAATTTGCGCCGCGCCGCCGAGCCCGCGCCGGAAGGCCTCATCGAAGGTGACGCCGCGGATTTGCCACTGGTGCGCCCGGCCCTGAAACTCGATTCGCCACGCGGTGATCCAGCCCAGGTCGTCGTCGCTCCAGGTGAGATGACCGACCAGCGCGACCTCGCCGCCCGACCCGCCCGTGATCGCGGTGAGCTTCCCGGACGGCGTAACCATCAATTCCGCGGCGCTGACGTTCGCCTTCGCGAGCGCCGCCTCGTCGGGCAGGACGACGGCCATTCCGCGCTTGGCCGCTGCAGCGGAAAGCGACTCGCGCTGCAGATCGGACTGCTTGCCGTCCGACGTGACAATAAATTGCCGCGCGCCCTGCTCCATCTCGACGAAAACGCCAAGACCCGGCCGCTGCGCAGACCATGGCTTGAGGCCAAGCGTCGCCAGGAGGCCGTCGGTCTTGGTCTCGTCGAAATCGACAATGAGATCATAGGGCCGGTCGCGGGTGCCCTGCTCGTCGCGTTTCGGCGTGCCGGTCATCTGGTCGTGATAGTCATAGGCTTTAACGAAGTCTTTTGCCCTCGCCTTGTAGGGCTCGAGCCTGACATCACCGGCGAGCTTCAGCGCGCCCGAGACCTTGATCAGCACATCCTCGAGGCTGGAGGCAAAGCCGATGATTCGATTCGTCTCGCCCTGTCCGGTGACGATCGCCTGTGCCCGATAGAGGCTGTCCGCCGCGGCAGCGAAACGGCCGGAACCACAGGCGAGCGCGATCGCGACCACTATCCTGGTAACGGCGCCCACGGCGCCGTGCCGATTCGACTGGCTTGCCATCCGCCCGGTCCTTCCGACAAGGCGGCCATTATAATCCGGTGCGATTGTTCCATGTGTGCAACGAACAGCCGCAATCTGATCAACTTTCCGAATAAATTGCGGACACGTTACACTTGCAACCGATTCGGCGGATGGTCTCCTTCGGTTAGAGGATGTTTTAGATGGCATTCTTCAGGCGTGAGCTCAGCCCGGTCGAGCGGTTCGAGAGCGTTTTGAAAGTCAAAAAGGCCGAGCGCGAGAAACTCGCAGGCCGACTCGTCAGCGCCGAATCCGCGCTAGCGGAACAGCGCACGGCCACCGAAAAACTGGCGCGAAGCGGCGCCAGCAATGCCCGGCTTGAAAAGGCCGAGACCAAGATGCGGTCCGACGAGGAACGCGAGCGAACGCTGCGCACCGAGCTCGCCGACCTCGACGAGCAGATCGTCTCCACCGAACGCGCGCTGGCGGACGCGACAGCCCAGCGTGATCGCGAGCAGCTCGCGGACCAGATCGAGGCGCTGGCCGCCAGCATCGAACGCGCGGTTCCCGGCTTCGGTGCCGGTGCTACCGCGCTGGTCGAAGCCATCGCCAAGGACGCGACGCAGATTGCCGAGGCCACGCGGTTTGCGACCAGCGTCGATGCCGTGCGGCGCGAGGTGCTTTCGGCCGCCGACCTCGTGTGCTGGGAGCTGCGCACCATCGCGGTGCGCACGCGCGCAGGCAATGCCAACCTCACCGCCGCTGCGCCGCTGGAAGCCGTGGCGCCGCCGCCGCAGATCGAGCCGCAGATGATCTATACGCTCAACCCGCTGCTCTGGCGGGAAGGCAGCGAGGTGAAGACCGCGCCGGCTTTCGCCATGGTCGGACTGCCGAAAGCGCTGCTGGCGCCCGCGCTGCGGCACCAGCACGTGGACTTTCTCAACGCGCGGCGCGTGCAGACGCTGATGCATGTCCATGGCAGCGGCGAGACGAAGAGCGCACCTGCGCATGACGACCCGACGCTCGTCGACCTCGATGCGCTCGCGGCGGACGGGCAGCCGGGCACGGAGGCCAACGTCGCCTGACGTTTGCTAGCTAGCTCTGCCGCTGCGCAAGATAGAAGCCTGACAGCACCGTGACGAGGCCCACGGCCTGCAGTGCCGTCGGCGGCTCGCCGATCAGAAGCCAGCCGACCAGGAGGGCCAGTGCCGGCACGATCGCGGGAAACACCGCCGCCCGGCCCGCGCCGAGCAACTGGATCGAATAGGCGAACAAATAGAGCGCGACCGGACCCGCAAGCAGGCCCTGCGCAAACGCCTGCAACGCGTTTTCGCGGAGGCCCGCGGCCATGAGATCGTTCAGTCCGCCGAGCGCCACGTAGATCGGAAACAACAGCAGCGAGACCACGCTGATGACGGCCGCCGCGGACAGGCCGGAAACGCGCCGGAGCCTGAGCAGCGCGCCGAAGCTTGCGAACATGAAGCCGGTTAGGACAAAGATCAGGTCGCCCTTCACCCCGCTCGCGCCGATATCGCCGATCGATTCGATTCCAATCACAGCGAGCCCGCACACGATCACGACGGCGCCGGCCCAGCGCGACAGCGAGATGCGCTCTTTCAGCAAGGCCGCGGCAAGGAA
>Ga0070683_100004467_pt1 | contig 11545 bp, 11 predicted proteins | sample KBSC713LmetaG_FD_64662 | JGI IMG/M metagenome (GOLD analysis project Ga0070683, IMG submission 64662) | Corn rhizosphere microbial communities from Kellogg Biological Station, Michigan, USA - KBS C7.1-3L metaG | ecosystem: Host-associated > Plants > Roots > Rhizosphere ...
AGCAACGCCGTCCAGCGCGCGATCCTCTCGGCGCGCGAAGCCGTCCGGCCGAACTCGAACGCACGCTCCTCCCATTCACGGTCCTGCGCGGGCTTCCACATGGACAGCATGTCCGCCCGGCTGTAGCCCGCATTGAGCAAACTCCGGCTCAGCGTGATAAGGCCGATCAGGAGTGGAGTCCCGAGCATTGCGGCGATGACGAGCGACGCAACGGAGGGCATGGTTTGATCGAGGGTGAAAGGCCCTTCAGCAGAGGGGAACACGCTCCAGGCAAACCAGACCAGTAGCGCCTGGAGGACGCCCACGCCCATTGCCGTTCGACCGAACTCGCCGGACTTCTTTACGAAGCCTCTGATGGGGGCCGGCAGCTCCCGCCGGGCTTCCATCGCGGCGCCGATGGCGTCGGCCAGCTCCTCCGCTTTCTGGAAGCGATCCGCGGGCGTCTTCAGGAGACAACGGTCCACCGCCTTGCTCATCCGGCGCGGGACGCCTTCGATCACCTCGGCGACGTGCGGCGCCGGCTGCGTGATCTGCTTCGCGAGCGTCGCGGCGATGCTCGGCCCCTCGAACGGCAGTTTTCCGGAGAGTGCGTAGAAGGCGACGATGCCGAGCGAGTAGATGTCGCTCCGGTGATCCACCGCTTCCCCGCTCGCCTGCTCCGGACTCATGTACTCGGCCGTCCCGAGAATTTCGCCGACGCCGGTGGCGCCGGTGGCTTCGATGACGCGGGCGATGCCGAAGTCGGCGATGAGCGCGCGGCCCGACCCGCGCTCGACGATGATGTTGTCGGCCTTCACGTCGCGGTGGACGACGCCCTGCCCGTGCGCGTAGGCGAGCGCCCAGGCGACTTCCTGGAGGATGCGGCCGAGCTCCGACACGGGGAGCGGACCGCGCGACCGCACCTTGTGGCCGAGCGTCTCGCCGTCCACGAAGGCCATGACGAAGAAGACGAGGTCACCGAGCTCCTCGACGGAGAAGATCGGGATGATGTTGGGGTGGGAGAGCTTGGCGGCGGTCCGCGCTTCGTTGAGGAAGCGGGCGCGGAGCTTCGGGTCGCTCGAGAGGTGCGGCGGGAGGAGCTTGATCGCGATGAGGCGATCGAGCGAGACGTCGCGCGCGAGGTAGACGATGCCCATGCCGCCTCGGCCGAGCTCCCGCTCCAGCGAATAGCGGCCGGTGAGGGCGGACTGGAGACGGATGAACTGGGCGGTGGCGTCCTCGCTCATCGCCGGAATATCCCAGTCGGAACGAAACCCGGCCAGAGGACGGGCCGGACTTTCACATCACAGCGCCTAACTCTCGGGTTTATGCGACGCTCCTCGCACAGCCGCGAGAGATCGGCCTGCGCGCCTTCGCCCGCGACCCGGGCGGAACCCTCGGGGATCGAGCAAGCCGCAGCCCGTTGCGAGCGAAACCAGAAGCAAGAAGGATCCAAGCTCAGGGCACCGCCCGTGAGCTCGAATCGCTCGTGCTACTGATCGTAGCACTCCTGTGCGCCCTCATTTACCGAAACGGCCTGGCAGCTCATTGCCGCGCTGTTGTACCTGACGGTCGAGCAGGGAAGCCTGTGCCGCGGCGGCGGCTGTCGGACAGGACATGTCCTTCCCGGGCGCCCAGGCCGATGCCGGCGGCGCACTCCGGCCGGAGTTCCGGCCTTCTTCATCGAGTCCGCGATCGCGAGGCGCTTGCCATAGGGGCTTGCCGGTCGCACCCCCAGCGAGTTTACCGCTGAACTTCTGACCAAAGAACGTTCAACTTCGCTGCGACTCTTAGCCTAAAATCGGACTCAGACTTTGAAGGGACCGTCACGTATGGGTCGAACCACCAACTCGCTAAAGCAGCGGGACCACAATTTTCGTGGCCTCAAGGGGCTGACGAACCATCCGACGATCTGTGCTTGTCGTCCATACCAGGACTGGCGAATTCAATGGTAACTGCGAGACAGCTATTTCCTCATACCCGGAAGTCGTCTGTTTTAGCAGCTTACCACGCAAGGTTACCGCATAGTTGTACTCGCCCAGCGGCAGTTGAGAAGGTGAAAGATCCGTCGACCTTACCCCGAGCCGCTCAACTCCCGGTAATGTAGAGTCGATTTTAACGAAAAAGCCACTGAAAGTTGGCCCCGACGGGTCGACGGCATCTCGGCACCCGCTTGTCGCCGCTATGATAAGAACAAATACCGTAAAGAGTCTCATACCTTAGTAACCCTCCTGAACACCCGTAGCGTCACGTGACCCTCAGTTGGCGCCCTCGACACATACGGGTCCGTTCGGAACCCACGGCAATTCTATAGCAACAATTGGGGTATCGCAACCTGGTGCTATCCAGTACTATCGCGAAATACGAAGCGTAACCTTCATAAACAGGAGGATCATTGAACCTTAGCAGAGTCTTGGTGGCGGCGGTGATCTTAGCCGGCTGCACTTCAACACCAGAATATTTTGTCGCTCCGGCGAAATTGCTTCGAAACGCGACGTACGAGAGGCCCCCTACTCGGGACGACTACTTCGCGGCAGTCGCTGCATCCGAAGTTCCTGGCTTCGCAGGCTTCTATATAGAAGGGTCGTCGGTTGTAGTAAATCATTCGCAGCCCTTCGATGAGGCAAAGGCCGGAGCTTTTCTTCTTGCGCATGCAGAGGAATGGGGGATTGACCCTCGGGCCACCCTCATCTTCCGACCGGTAAGATATGCCTATGATTCATTGAATAGTTGGCTGGATGTTGCGCTGCTGGAAATGGGTAAGGCCAACATTCACATGATTGACCTCGACGAAGTCACCAACCAGATCATGGTTGGAGTCTCAAAGGCAGAGCAAGTGGAGGAAGCGCGTTCAAGCCTCATGGCCAGCGGCATTCCGGACGAAGCGATCAGAGTCGATGTCGTCGCGCCAATGGAATTCCGCTCGACGCTCCATGATCGAATGAGGCCAGCACAAGGTGGCATCCAGATTTTGGCACCGGACATAACGTGGACCGTTGGCCAGTGCACCTTGGGCGTAGTCGCCAAGGTGGGTCCTTCGGTTCGCTGGCTTACTGCCTCGCACTGCACCGTGAACGACAATGTTGCAAACACTTGGCACCCCCAATTTGATGGCCAGGAGATCCTGCAACCCGACGGAACAGTTGCTGATAGCCTTCTCGGCTTTGAGATAGCCGATCCGACCTGCTACATATTTGGCCTCTGTCGTCGCAGCGACGCAGCCCTACTGAGCTTTGTGGACGCAAGCGGAGATCTCGGCCGGATCGCGCGAACGCTGTACGCGGGATCAGCAAACTTTGGATCGGACACGATCGATGTTCTTCATCCGTACTTTGAAATCACCGGCAAACATGGGTTGTACACCCAAGGCCCGGTCGGAGAGCGGCTCGACAAGGTTGGGCAGGTTTCGGGCTGGACGACTGGGACGGTCACACAAACTTGCTTCTATAGCGGCGGTGTATCGTGCGCCTGGGCCACCTCTAACTTCTCAACAGGCGGAGACAGTGGCTCGCCCGTGTTTTACCTGACCCCTGGGCTGAGTGTCGTGGCGTTCTATGGAATCCTCTTTGGGGGGCCCAGCGGAAATTCTTTTATCTCTTACCACAGCCCGGTTCAAGGGATCGAAACGGACTTGGGAGTTACGTTGAAAGTGTGCGTCGCACCGTATACCTGTTAGTCATCGAGTTCATGCGCATTAGCTTTGCCGCGAGATGGCGGTTCTCTCAAAGTGCATGAGAGAGATCCCAAGACAAAGGCCATCCCATCGCGATGGCCTTTGTCTTGGCAATCCGTTCCACCTCTCCAAACGACACGTCTGCAATCATCTCGCATGCCGTTGCCCTCCTTCGCGGCGAGAATGAAGCTTCGAACGTGCTCGCGGCGGCTGAAGGCGAGGCGATCATCGACATCCTCGTGCGGCATGCCGTCGTCCCGCTTCCCGCGTAGGTGGAAGGAGCTACCGCTTCACAGATAGCGACGAACGATCCGGCTCGTATGTACCCGTACCCCGAGACGGTGCAGCGTCTGATAGAGGCCTGTCTCGGCCGGCGCGAGCATGATGTACTCGGGCAACGCCGCTTTGGAATGCAGTATGTCATGGGACTGCCGCATGTATCCGCCAAGGTCCGTAGGGTCGATCGTGCAAATGCCCGCCCGAGGCGACAGCGGAAAACCAAGGGATCCTCCGAATACGACGAAATGCTTTGGTGTCCACCAGTTATTTGAGTCTTCGACGCTTGACGCGCCGACCAAAGCCGCCAAAGTTCACATCGGCCCTGCTCGGGGCGTGAGCAATGGCTTGCTAATCCCACCGAGTCATCAAGACGCGCAGAGGGATGCCTACTTGCCGCGGGTCCATAGCAAGAGTGTCCCGCAGTCGTTGCGCCGACTCCTGAACTGCAAAGGGAGAGAGGCGCCACCCCGGTAGTATTCGACCCCGGAAAGGTTCGCGGTCATGAACTGGTTCAGGTCGGGCGGATTGTCTTTGGCGCCCGCCGCTGGCCCGTCGTAGAGGAGCAAGCCGTCGACGAAGATCGTCGCGTAGCACGCCCTGCCCGTCCCGCCGATGCTGGTAGCTCCGCGCGCCACGAGATATGCCTGACCCCCATTCACTTCTACCGAGGCACCCTGCACGTGGGTTCGAACGACGTTCGAGAACTGAACCGCGTCTGCTGCGCGGAGCTCGTCTTCAGAGATGAAGTTTCCTCCCAGCCCGCTGAGACGACGGCGCTCGAATTCCTGAAGGCGAGGCACGTCGTACGCGCGCCCTGCGCCGATCGCGCGCACAGTGTCCAGGAGCTGGGCACCATCCATCGCAAAATCGCGAAGTGTCTCTTCCTGCGGCCGAAGCAAGACCGTGTCCCGCTTGACCGCGTAGCCGATGTGGCGGATCTGAACGAGGTGAGGGCCCGCGCGCAGGCCGCCGACGTGAAACTTGCCCAGCGAATCCGTTAACACCGTCGTGTCGGCCAGGATCAACCACACTTCGGCGCCCCCGACCGGTCGCCCATTCCGGGCGACGGTGCCGCGCAATGCAGCGGCATCGCCCTGAAGAGCACCTGCGAGCGCCTCACGCGAGACAGGCCAGTTCAGTGAACGTGTGCCATTCTCGGCCGCCAAGGCGAAGGTGCCGGGCACCAGGGACGTATCGGCGATCGGGGTGCGCCCCCGAAACAGCCGGATGTCGATGGGAGAACTTCGCCACGGCAAGCCACATATGAAGAATCTCCCGGTGGCGTTCACTTCGACGATCCGGGTCGACCGACTGACGTTGGCCAGATCTGAGGCCGATCCACCGGGCGCGGCGTACCACGACGCTTCCACTCTCATGTCACTTGGAGTGTCGCTCCCTGTGATCAGATGCCCCAATAGGATGCCTCTCCTCCCACTCGAATCGTGACGGCACAACTCGCCGAGTACTACCTCGCGTGAGGGGACGTCGAAGTCGGCATGGGCCGTATCTCGTCGTCCGATTTCCACAACTTTCGACTGCCGGCGAGGACGAACGAAAGCGGCGTAGAGTGAATCCGCCATCAACAACTGGTAGCGACCGGGAGGCAGTGGACTGAACGAATACTCGCCGCGCATATCGCTGACCGTCACAGCCCCGGTGGTGGATAGGGATACGCCGGCGACGCCGACTGAATCCTTGCTATCGCGAATTCGGCCGCGGACGCCGCCGAGTGGATCGGACCAATGCGTGCTGTCCGGCCACGAGGCATCGAATATGTATCCGCCGCTTTCCACCAACTCACTGACAGCGCCGCTCGAGACGATCAATCCTCTAGGGTTGAGCTCCCGCACCTCCGTGATGGTGGGAACCAAGATTGACCATGAGTCAATGAAGACCACGCCGTTGGTCATCCTTCGAAGGTGCAGCGTCCCACCGGCGCCGGCTCGCGTGGCCTCCTGGTCCAAACCCGTGTACCGGAAATCGATTTGGAGCAGCTCGGATGCGCGTGGATCGATCCAGAGCACGCCTTCGACGTCGACAAAGTCGCGCTTAGGCGCGGAAGGCTTGAAGGTCAGCCCGACGTGACCACTGTGGTCAGCAGTGCCGCTAACGGATCCGAAGCAGTGTGACTCCGTGAAGGCAGCATCGAATAGCACATCAGCATCGGGAGCGAAGAAGATGTTACCTGTTGCGTCGCCTTGCTTGAAGCCTTCTGCCGCAAGCTGGGCAGGTGTTCTGGCGACAGTGATGGGCCGCCTTGAGAGACCAACGCTGATCTTGATCTGTTGCTCGGTAATAAGCCGGCGGACGCGTTCCATTCGACGGGTGTACTCAAGCAACTGTACTCTCGCGGGCTTGGCTTCCCGGGCGACGATGGCCGCAAGCAGGGCCGAGCGGGCCTGCTCCCATGCTTCACTGGGCCCGCGACCGTCAGTGGCGCCGCCGCACGTCGTGGTCGCGGACACGCGCATTCCCTCGAGAACCACAGCTGCGCGATCAATCGACAGGTCGATGACGCTGTCAGATTCAATTCCCCGAATTGCGATTGTAGCCGGCCTGAAGCCGATGCGCTGCGCTCGAAGAGCCGCCGACCGTCGGTCGATGGCAACGGAATATCGGCCGTTCTGGTCGCTGAGACTCCGATTGAGCGACGCTCCGGCGGAATCGAGGGTCGAAACCACCACACCAGCGAGCGGGGTGTTGGAGTCGGAAACGCGCACGACACCAGTGATCCGCTGCGCAGTTGCCGTGACAGGGGCAATCGCAAGGATTCCCAGGGCGAGCCGCCTGCGCATGGATGCTCCGGTTTCTCCTAGCCTTGCACGGAATATACGCCATGCTCAAGAGAGAAGCAGCCCCCGCCTCGCAAACCGCTGCCTCGCGGGGCCAACCCTGCTGGCCGGTTACGGCCGCTCCTCTCGCTATCGCGCCAGCGCCGCACGGACAATTGCCGAAAGGGAATCCCCGGGGGGACTGGAGTAGCGCAGCCCGTTGATGATGACAGTGGGTGTACCGGTAACCCCCAGTCCAGCACCGAGTCGCAGGCCCTCCTCCACGCTCGCGAGCGGCTTCGCGTCGCTGGCACAGTGGGAGAAGCTCGCCGTGTCCAGCACGCCAGCTTCGGCTGCGTACGACACCCACGATTTCAGGCCTAGGGAATCCTGTTTCGCAAACAAGACGTCTTGCATGCTCTTGAAATGGCCCTGAGCGGAAGCGCATTCGGCAGCTCGCGCAGCTGGGCGCGCGAACCGGTGGCTCCGTAACGGGTAGTGAACAAAAACGTGTGAGACATCTTTGCCGAACTCGGCTTCGACTTGGTTGATCGACTCAGAGAATCGGGCGCAGAACGGGCACTCGAAATCGGCAAATTCCACAATCGTAACCCGCGAATTGGGATCTCCTACGCGGATACCAGCGCGGACCAGAGTATCCCAATTTGCAACTGGAGTGGCGCTATAAGGAATATCAATCAGCCCGCGCCTGGCGCTGGGGGCTTTCCGAAACCCAACCATACCTGCGACAAATAGCGCGGCAAGGCACATTACGATGGTCGCGATGGCATCAATCTTGGCGCGCATATGATCCTCTAGGATGGCCGTTGTCGTGTCGAGCGGAGAGTCGACCCTCGGCCAGAGAAGACGCCGCCCCAGTATGGGGGTGCTGAGGCGGCTCGTCCGGCAGTGGAAGGGTTCCAGCAAGCCTACACCGCATCACGCATCAGTATGAGCAGGTCCACCCCATGTGATAGAACTGGTTCTGACAGTCCGCTGAGTTCTCGTCGCATGAGTTCGGGTCAGCCTGGGATCCCGGACAGACGGCGTCGCAGTATGCCGTTTGAATCCCGGTTTCTGGGCAACTGCTGAAGCTCGCGCACACCACGCAGGTGCTTGTGGCCGCGGCGGCCGGAGCGGGATTGCTGAGGGCCGCAGCTGTAATGACCAATAGTGCTGCCAATCGAATCACGTTCTTCTTTTGCACGCGCTCCTCCCTGTTTGGGTATCTAACCTTGCGCGGCACACAGGCGACGTTGAACCCGTATTTCGCGTCGGGATACCCGTGATTCGCGCAAGAACTCAGCTCCCTGCTTTGGCGTAGCCGTGTTCGAGTACCCTCACATATGCTTCCACCACCGGAAATATGCCGTGAGTCAGCACGGCATTTCGTGGACTCGCTTGAAGCAGCCGCTGGGTCCAAGCTGCCAACACGTCGGGACTCGAAAAGCCCATGACCCGTGCCGCTTCCGCAACAGGCTTTCCGGTAAGAATGCCCCATTCCGCGCCAATCATGCGGTGCCAAGTCACGAGAATATGCGGTGAGGGCAGCTGAAGATGTCTAAGCCGCACCTGTAGGGTGCGCAAACTGTTGCCCACGAGATGCTTGAAATCCTTCACCGCCAGAACATTATGAGACTGCGACGTTAGCAGGGCGACCATCCAGAATTGTTCATCTGTTAGCCGCGACTTGCTCAGCCGGTTCAGGACGTACGAATACGCGTCGGAGGAGGGCCCTCCCAGTAGATGGGAAGGCAGAGAATGCGGTGTGGCGCCTCGGCGCACACACAGGTGAGCCGATGAGGAGCGTGCGATCAAGCGAATTCGCCGTAGGGTGACCGGCGTTACCTGACTGACTCTACAACAAATGGGCAGGCCCGAGGCGGCTATGGTTTCACTCAGTGCGTCATCGGACGAATGGTCAGCCGACGGATCATATACAATGAGGCGTGCCCGCTCGATTCGCCCAGCAACGTCGTCAGGCGTTCTGCAGTGAGCGGCGCGAACTCCGAACGCGTGGCACTCGTGAAGGGCCGCCCGATCATCCGCGTCATCAACCACCGCAAGTATCGAGGGAAAGGCCGCCGCGTTCGTGTCACGGCTAAGCTTGGGTATCTCAGGGTACCCGGCGGACCATTGGGGGCTTCTGCGAATCGACATACTGCGACCCATAGTGCAGCCCTCGTCGGCTTGCCGCTACATGACATTCTTAAGAGCCAGGGCGCTGGCGATTGCCGCTGTTTCTTGCTTAACCCGCGACGGCATACCCGGCCCAAGAGAACGGTGTGTAATGCCGCTCACCAGCGAGCCAGGTCCAAGATACTAAGGAATCTTCATACGGGGGATTGTAGGAACTGTCTTCGAGGTGGCTGCTATGACGACTGGCAGGCTCCGTTGGAACTCCTTTCGCTCTGCATTAGCCTCGGGCGGCGCACGGCTTTATCAAGGCGGCGCGAAGGACGTGGCAGATCGACTTCGCCGTTAGCCGGGTGGCATCGGATTCGGCCACGATCGGCTTGTTCTTGCTGATGTTCGGTCGGTCGTCCAGTTGTCTACGGATGAGCTGCGACCCGATGCCGCATGGCTTCGATGTCGACGATAGGGCATTTGTCAGGGCGACCACCGGTAGGATCCATTTTGCGACCCAGCTGTCCCCAGCGGCTCCGATCCGCCGTATCTGCCGGTGTCCAGATCGCCTCGCCGTCATGGCCCACGATCCGCTGGGCGATCGAGCTCGCGCTCCAGCCTTCGAATAGGACAACTGCAGCACACACACGCGCGATCGAGGCGAGCTGCGCCTCGGTTGCGGGCACGAGCCCGTTGGTCGCGGCGGCTATACCATAGTAGAAGGAATTGGCTCTCTGGGTTCGGCATGCGCCGGCGTGCGGCGTCCGGTACGCCGGGTCGGCGAGCTCGATGACGCGTCCGTCATCGAGCACCAACCAGGTGTAGCCGTTCGTGCAGCGGGGATCCTGGAACCACTCGAGTGCCCAATCATCGCGTGACGAATCGTCGTAGTGCAGCATGATGCCGCCGCGCGGGGCCGCGAGTGGCGCCTGGAGAACCCGTGAGTGCCGGCGCTCGTCAGCCACGAAGTGCAGATCCCTCGCGGCGCTCAGGATGACAGCCGGGGCGTTCGGGATGACGAGCGACATCTCAGTCGGTCCGGTGATCGTCGAACTTCGATGGGTGAACCGTGCCGTAGCGAGCGAGCAGCAAGCGCGTCACGGCCAGCACTTCGTCGGGATTGGCACGGTCGAGGATGTTCATGACCGGCAACGCCAGGACGGTGGCGATGCCCAGCGAGGCATCGGTCCACGTGCTGATGCCGGAGTGCCAGAACTCCCTCAGCGTGACGACGGCGAAGACACGCTTTGAACGAGTGCGCGGGCGTCAGCCTCATTGCGAGCCTCGTCGAAGGAACTCGAACACCTCGAAGTTGTAGGCGCCGGTATCGTCCGAGAGGATGAGAGTATCGCCGGAGAACCGGCCTTTGAAGATGGCCGGCTCTCCGGTGAACGTGAACGCACCGTGGTTCTCGACGTAGATTCCACTCTCGACATAGTCGAATGGCGGAAAGCGCGGACTCTCTGCCCCGTCCAGCAAGCGCTCCGTCCGTGTGGATAGCTGAAACCGATGCTGCGCCGGCAAGAGGACCAATGAGCCACTCGTCATTTTGCTGACGAACGTGTGAGTCGTAAAGTTGATCCCGTCCGTGTACTCGAGGATACTCCCGTCGTATATGATGAGTGGCAGTGCGCCGCCGTTTGCGCGGACGATCATATACTCTTCACGTCCGTGCGGCTCGAGAAGACCGCATGAGCTGGAGCCTAGCATGCAGGCCCACAACGCGAGCAGATGAAGGCGACGACTGCTCATAAAGCGAGGTCTACTCGGTGCAGCACTGAGCGACTGAGGCGATCGAGGGTGATACCGCGGTGAGGTAACCGATGCCAGATGTATTCGGTCGTCTGACTTCTACTTCGACGAAACGACGACCCGGGTTGCCTCGATCCTGTCGGGAAACAAAAGCCGCTTGTTGCCGGTCGTCCAGAGCAAGACCCGGGAATGTGGCGGCATCCCGGACATGTCGATCTGCTGATAGCCCGCGTTTGTCTGAAGGAAAATCTTTCCGCTGACTGTCACGGAATAGTCGAATTGACCGGGGATGGCGACGAGGTACTGGTTGTCCGATCGCACTCCGAGTCTCAATTGCGGGAAAGCGCTGGAGTCCACCTTTACGAAGGTGCCCGTCATGTCGGCAGTTGCGGGATCGATCACTTCGCCGTATGCCATCGCGGCGAACGAAGCCGCCAGAAGTAGCGTGATGCGTCGCATGCCTGTTGAACCGCCCGGCAGCTCCGGGCGGTCACAGTGCGGAAAACGATGAAAGTGATCCGGCGGGCCCGCATCGTCATCCGTCCGTCCTGTATCGTCGATCGGCGGCCCTGCCTTGTCATCCATCCGCCCTGCCTCGCCGATCGGCGGTCCTGCTTCGTGAGCCGGAAGTCCTGCATCGTCATCTGCCCATCCTGTATCGTCGATCGGCAGGCCTGCCTCGTCTTCCAGCCGTCCTGCATCGTCGTCCGTCCGTGCTGCATCGTCGTCCGTCCGCCCTGTATCGTCGATCGGCCATCCTGCTTCGGGAGCCGGAAGTCCTGCATCGTTATCCGTCCGCCCTGTATCGTCGTCCATCCGCCCTGCATCATCGTCCATCCGCCCTGCATTGTCGTCCGTCGGTCTTGTATCGTCGATCGTCCGCTCTGCATCGTCGGTCGTCCGCTCTGCATCGTCGGTCGTCCGCTCTGCATCGTCGATCGGCAGTACTGCAACGTCGGTCGTC
>Ga0070683_100004473_pt1 | contig 11531 bp, 9 predicted proteins | sample KBSC713LmetaG_FD_64662 | JGI IMG/M metagenome (GOLD analysis project Ga0070683, IMG submission 64662) | Corn rhizosphere microbial communities from Kellogg Biological Station, Michigan, USA - KBS C7.1-3L metaG | ecosystem: Host-associated > Plants > Roots > Rhizosphere ...
CAAGGCGGAAGGTCGCGAAGAGCGTCGCGCGGCCCTCGCCGCAATTGCTGGCGCGACACCTGTCGGAATGCGCGCCGATCCAGCGCGCAGCGCAGCGCTGCGAGCGCGCGGGATTGTGGCTTACCCGGAGGATGTTGGGGTACGGCGCCTGCAGGCAAGCCGCTCATTGCTGGCGGCCCGGAACATCGATGACCTGGTCGCCTGGTCCGGTGGCCTTTATGTCCCACCCCCGCGTTTCAGGTGTTGGTAATGGCGCTCGCCCTGCAACAGCCCGCCGGAACGGCAGTCCCAGGGTCGCGGGCCTGTTTGATGGCCGCAACCGTGGCGGACCGGGCGATGAGCTCTCTGGTCGCGGAAGCACTGCTGACACCCAAGCCTGCCCTGGTGGATCGGCGTGGCCCGGGCGCGCACCGGGATCTGGATCTCGGACGACTGCTGCTCAGTGCGGCGTCGCTACAAACGAGCTTCAGGCGCATGGCGGAGTGTGCTCATGGCCAGGCTCCGAGTCGCGCGTTACGGGAGGAGCTCGCGCGAATCGGCCGCGAAGCCGAGCAAGACATGCTGGCGGCGACCGGGGGCAGTAACGCGCATCGCGGGGCAATCTGGATCCTCGGTTTGTTGGTTGCGGGCCGAGTCATGTGCGGCGAGAGCGCGTCGGCCACCGAGGTTGCGGCAATGGGAGCACAGATTGCCCGCCTGCCAGATCGCTTTGGCCCAAAATTGCCGAGCAATGGATCACGTGTTTGTGAGCGTTACGGAGTGCCGGGGGCACGCGGCGAAGCCCAGGCCGGTTTCCCGCACGTCGTCCAGATAGGCTTGCCGGCGCTGCAGCGTGCCCGGGAGCGGCGAGTCGCCGAAACCCACGCACAGCTGGACTCTCTCATGGCAATCATGGCCCAGCTTCCTGACACTTGTCTCCTCCATCGAGGCGGCCGGGCGGCGCTCCATGCAGCACAGGCGGGCGCTCGGGCGGTGATCGAGGCCGGTGGCACCTCGACGGCTGCGGGCTGGCGTGCGCTGCAGGCGTTGGATGCGGACCTTCTGGAGCGCTGGGCTTCTCCGGGAGGCTGCGCGGATCTCTTTGCGGCATGTCTGTTTCTGGACGGTGGCGACGAATGGAAAAACTGACCTTCACCTATCCGGCGGGCGCGGCGATTACGACGCGAGTGCACGTCGGCGTCGTAGCCTCGGGTGACCTCGAGGTGCTGTTGGAGCCCTCGCCGCAAACCAACTCGCAAGTCACGGTCAACACCAGTGTGGCCGGTTTCGGTCCCGTGTGGAAGACGGTGCTGGATCGCTTCTTCAGTCATTTCAACCGGGCCGTGGCCGTGGAGATCAATGACTTCGGCGCCACGCCGGGGCTCGTCATGTTGCGGCTGGAGCAAGCCGCGGAGGCGTTGCTGACATGAATGCCGCGACCGCCAATGACAGTCCCGAGGATTTTCTGGCGCGGCGCAGTTTCATCGAGCTGCTCGCGCGGGAGCGCGCACGCGCCGTGCTCGACCCGGGTACTTTCCGTGAGCTGCTCGGCCCGTTCGACCGGGTGAAGTCGCCCTGGCTGCCGTTGCAGGATATCGTGCAGCAGGCGGACGATGGTGTTGTGATCGCCCGCGGGCAGATCGACGGGCATGAGGCCGTCGTTGCGGCAATCGAAGGCGCCTACCTGGGCGGTAGTATCGGAGAGGTGTCGGGCGCGAAGATTGCCGGCGCGCTGGAGCTGGCTTTGCGGGATTGCGAGCGCGCGCAGCCGGTCATACCGGTGCTGCTTCTCGAGACCGGCGGTGTGCGTCTCCAGGAAGCCAACCTGGGGCTGGCCGTCATCGCCGAAATCCACTCTGCTATTGTCGCTCTGCGCCCGCACGTACCTGTCATTGGTGTCGTCGCCGGTGTGGTGGGCTGTTTCGGGGGCATGTCCTTGGCGGCAGCCTCGTGCACTCACCTCATTGTGACACGCCACGCACGGCTGGGAATGAACGGCCCGGAGGTCATCGAGCAGGAGGCCGGGATCGCTGAGTTGGATGCCTCCGATCGGGCCACGATCTGGAGTCTGATCGGCGGCGAGCAGCGGTATGCAACCGGGTTGGCCGACAAGCTTGTCGAGGACGACGTCGACGCCATCGTGGCTGAAGTCAGGAAGGCCGCGCATGGCCGGGTGCCACAGGTCCCACGGAGCGCGGATGTCCAGCGTTTTCTGACCCGCCTGGCGCAGATAGATCCTGAGCATCCACCGGAGCCCCAGGAGTTGCGTCGTTTGTGGCCGAGGGAGCGATAGATAATGAACCGCGCGGATCTACGGTCACGTGGGCGCACCTGGTTCGAGTTGTTGACCAGCAGCACCGGCCATCTGAAAGACGGACCCGGGACGGTGCTTGCGGCCGATGCCCACCTCGGTCGTGAAGTGGCTCGTTTTCTGGCGGTCGTTCCTGATCCGGCCAATCGCTTTCCGCGGGCACGGCACGGAGAAGTAGGGCTCGATGAAGGCTGGGTATTGGCGCGTGAAGTCAGGGACGTCATGCAGGCCGATGGAGGACATGTCGCCCGCCCCATCATTGCGATCGTCGATGTCAGCAGTCAGGCGTACGGCCGGCGAGAGGAGCTGCTCGGTATCCACCTCGCGTGCGCTGCTGCTGCGGATGCTTACGCGAGCGCGCGTCTGGCCGGGCACCCCGTTATTGCCTTGCTGGTAGGTAAAGCCATGTCCGGTGCGTTTCTCGCCCATGGCTACCAGGCCAACCGGATCCTTGCCCTGGACTCACCCGGAGTGCTGGTTCATGCCATGAGCAAACAGGCGGCTGCACGGGTCACGCGCCGCTGCGTCGAGGAGTTGGAACAACTCGGCGAGCGCATTCCGCCGATGGCCTATCACGTGCGCGCCTTTGGCTCGCTTGGCCTGCTGGACAGACTGATCGGCGGGGTGAACGCCGATTCCCCTTCGGTCGTCGATGTCGAGCGGGTCCGGCGGGAGCTCGTGGACGCGGTCGTGGATGCCCGCAAGGGAAGCCCGGACCTTTTCCGCCGGCTCCTGGGAGATGCGGCACGACAAACCCGCGCGGCCTCGATCGAAGTACGCCGCCGGCTTGCCGAGCAGTGGAATGGCTCCTGAGCTCGAGACTCATACGTTGGTTCGCATTCGGGGGCCGCAAGCCCTCCTGAGAGCCCCAGGCTCGGAACTGCCAACCTGGGCTGCTGAGTCGATACGGCGCACGCCGTGGGTAGTCATACGACGTGCGCAGCTACAGCGCGGGCTGGTGCCCGTAGGCGTGCGCGGTGCGTCTCGCCACGAGCGCCTTGCGGCCTGGCTTTCTCCCGATGACGCTCTCGAGTACGTCACACCGCAAAGGTTGGTTTCCGCTCGGAACTGGGCGCGCGCAGCCGCCGCAGCCGTCTTGCGACACCGCGATATCCCAGCCCTGGCGGTCCGCGATCCTGTCGAAAGAATCATGGCTGAGAACGGGTTGGCGAAGCTGTGGGGTCCCGCCGGCAGTGTCGGCTTCGAGCTTGCCACTGGACAACCGACCGCGACAGCGTCCAGCGATCTCGACCTGGTAGTCGAGCTCGCGCGCCCCGAGCTCATTGCAGGTAACGCGCTCTCGCTCTGGAGTGCGCTCACCGCATTGCCGGCGCGTGTCGATGTCCTGTTGGAAACCCCCCGGGGCGCGGTTGCACTTTCCGAATACGCGCGTGCCCGGGCCGGCAACAACCAGCGCTCCTTCGTGTTACGTACCGCAACCGGCCCCCGTTTGATCGACTCGTTTGCGGGGCTTTAGCAGTGCGGTTGGCCTTCCTCTTCCCGGGTCAGGGTGCGCAGACACCAGGCTTCCTTCACGCATTGCCCGAGCACGAGGCGGTACGCGCAACTTTTTGCGATGCGCAGAAGGCTCTCCTGTTGAATCCAGCCGACATGGATAGCGGAGCCGTCCTTGATTCCACCGTGTCGGTGCAGCTAGGGGTGCTGATCGCGGGAGTTGCGTATGTGCGCGTGCTGGCTGCCAAAGGAGTGTTTCCGGATGCCGTCGCGGGTCTGTCCGTAGGAGCATTCACCGCGGCCGTTGCGAGCGGAGCCCTGGATTTCCACGCCGCGCTGCGGCTCGTCCGGCTCCGGGCGGAGACGATGGAGGAGGCCTACGGACGGGGCGGCTACGGCATGATGGCTCTCCTCGGCTTGCGCGAGGCGGCCGTTCAGACACTCATTGCGAAAATCGCCCGGCCCGATGAGCCTCTCTACCTGGCGAGCGTCAATGCTCCGGCGGAGATCATTGTTGCCGGGAGCGACGCCGGTCTGGCCGCTGCGTCGGAGGCCGCATTCCAGGCCGGCGCGAGAGCTCGCAGACTCAGTGTCAGTGTCCCATCTCACTGTGCATTGCTGGATGGAGCATCCGTGCGTTTGAGGGAGACCATGCGGGAGGTGCGACTCGATCCCCCGCGCGTGCCCTACATCAGCAATTTGCGGGCACGTGCACTGACGAGCACGGCCGACATCGCCGAGGATCTGGTTCTCAATGTCTCACGCACCGTGCGTTGGCATGAGTCCGTCACTCTGCTTTATGAGCTGGGTGTGCGCGTGTTCGTCGAGGCGCCCCCCGGACAAGCTCTGAGCAACCTGGTGAAGAACGAATTTCCTGCAGCCCGGGCGCTGGCAGCGGCGGCTGTGCACCTGGATTCAGTCGTTCATCTCGCGGGGCGAACGACAGACTCCCAGCAGCCTGGCTGAGCCATGCTGCGCCTTGCGGCCGCCGCTCGGGACGGCGAGCTGACTCAGCGTGGCTCCCGGTCCCACGCACCCGGATACATCTTCCGGGCGTTGCCACTGTAGATCTTTTCGACCACCGTCCTGGGCAACGCCAGGCCGCGAAATGCGGGCTCGAACTCCGTCGAGTGCATCTCCTCGGCGGTATTCAGAAACCGCCAATCCTCCACCCAGGTTTTGTGAGCTTCGGCGGCGACCGTCGCGGCGCCATCGGGTCCCACTTCGATATCCGTGCCGTACAGAATCCGGTCCTGGTAGCGGATCAGAAACCGTCGAACTTTCTCGCGATTGCGCGTGGCCTGGTACTCGAGATGGCTCATGCGCGCGGCGACGTCGACATTCGCCTTGGGAAAGCGATCGAGAAAGCGCGCAATCCGCGTCACATCCCACTCGAGCGAGGCCAGGTGCACACTGTCGAAACGCAGCGCCGGATGTTGGGTCAACAGGTGGTCGCGGGCGGCGAGCTGCGCTTCGTGTGAGGGCACCTCAGGGTGCCGGTACATGTAGTACTGCGGGTGCTCGCGGAAGTAGTCCCGATCCGAGCGGATCGTCATTTTCTCAAACGGCAGCCAGCAGTTCAGCGGCTCGGCCTGGTGGCCCAACACGACGATGTTGCCGTGTTCGAGGCGATCGAAAATCGGCTTCAGGCGCGGGTCATCCACCATGACGTACTTTCCGTCCGGGTCGCGCAGCGTCATGCCGATGTTTTTCCATACCTTCACGCCGACGGCGCCCTCGGCGAAGGCCGCATCGAGGTGGCTCAACTGGTTGGCTGCCCAGTCGGGCGACTGGAAGTCGGCGACGGAAAACGCGGCGGCGAAAGCAACACGTCCCGGATACTTTTTGCGCAACGCGATGGCGTCCCGCTGTTGTATGTCAATGGGCGGGAAGTCCGGATAGTCGACATTGATGGTCAGCACGCGAAAGCCGTCGCTGATGGCCTGGGCCATGAACTGCTCGGCAGAGCCGTGAATGTGCAGATGCGCGTCGATCTTGTCGAGACGCTGAAAGTCCTCCATGGAATAGTGGCCCGAGGAAGGCGTCGGCGCGGCTAGCGTCAACGTGGCGTTCAAAACGCACAGCAAGGCCAGGGCTGGAACCTTGCCGCGCGTCGCGCCCTTGGCGCTTCTGCGGATTCCCTGCGCCGCGCCCCGGTTGCGCAAACTCATGGCTGCAACCTTCTCAAACCAGTCGAACGTCGACACCACGCCGGCGCAGGTCATCGACGACGTCGGGGCGGGCGGCAGTGTCCGTTATCAGAATGTGGAGCTGGTCCACCTTGGCGATGACGGACACGTTGCGGCGTAGAAGCTTGGATGAGTCCGTCACAGCCACCACCTGGCGCGAGATCTGGATCATTTTGGCGTTCAACTGGGCTTCGGCCAGGTGGGGTGTCATGAGGCCGATCTCCGGGTCGAGGCCATCGACGCCCAGGAACAGCCGGTCGGCCTGCAAGCTGCTGATGGCGCTCTCGGCCATGTATCCGGACAGCGAGTTGGACTCCTGGCGCAGGACACCGCCCAACATGATGAGGCGGACGGCCGGAACATCCGACAGGAGCATGGCGATATTCAACGCATTGGTGATGACGTTGATCGATTTCAGGCCGAGCGTGCGGATCTGTCTTGCGATTTCCGCGGTCGTCGTGCCGGAGTCGAGCACTATGGTCTCGCCGTCATTGATGAGTGTCGCGGCCGCCTTCGCAATCCGGATCTTCTCTGCATGATGCAGCGTCTGCTTGATGACGATCGGCAGGTCATCGTCCTCACGTCGCGCAAGGGCACCGCCACGTGCGCGTGTCAATGCTCCGGCCGCCTCCAACGCCGCGAGGTCGAGCCGTATCGTGACTACCGAGGTATCGAAGCGTTTAGAGAGATCCTCCACCGTCACCCGTCCATGCTCGCGCACGAGGTCGCAGATGCGACGCCTGCGCTCTTCGACGAGCAACCCACTCTCCACTGTATCTTCCCTGCTCAAGTTGGTATTGCCTCAATTAACAGAAAGCGTTCGAAGCTCGTATGCAGAACGGGCCGGGAGCCCGACACGACGCCCAGGTCACGGTCGTTGAAGTAATCACGCAGACGGTATTGCCGGGGCCCGAGCCCACGCAGCTCCACGGCGCCATCCCAGTGGGAGGCGTAGAAAGAATAGTAGGTACGGCCGGATCTCTCGATGACGTGCGCTTCGGGCTTGTCGAAGCCGATGTCATAAAGGTCGCCGCGATAGGTGCCCTTGGGAAGCATCTTGTCCTTGTACAGGCCGATCCAACGGCGCCACTCTTTTTCCCTTTCCGGCGTCAGCAGGAAGGAGTCCTTCGGCTTCGGATCCACCGGCCAGGTGAACTTGGTCGACACCACCGCACCGATCCCCACCGTCGAGGCGAAATCATCGCCGTGATCGCTGAGCTCGACGTGATCGCCGGCAAACGGCGCGCTCGGACCCATCAGGGCCTTCAGGGTTTTGCCCTTCAACCGCACCTGCCAGGATGATTCCGGGTCCGAGGCGGGCGCCTGGTTGATGTAGGGGAAGTCGAAAAACGAGTAGGAGGTGCCGCAGGGGCACAACTCGATGACCGCCGCGGGATTGATCCGGGTGGCCGTGGCATAGATCGCGCGAAAGAAATCGGGCAGTTGTTCCATCGATTCTTCTGGCCGGGCGTGGCGATGCGCGGGGTTGTAGCACGGCGCGACGCCGTTCAGATGCTGTCCATCGATCTTCAGGCCCGCGTGACCCCACTCGCCGACGAACCTGCGCACCAGGTCCAAAGTATAGGCGACCGTTTTGGGGTATGCGGGGCACAGGTAGAAGCTGTTCCACCAGGAGACGTTCTGGACGGCGCCTTCCTTGTCGAGGAGCAACATATCAGTGTGGTCGTGCAACAGGTCACTACCGGGTGCGGCCGCCAGCGGCGCCCACCACAGGCGTGACTCGAGCCCGGCGTCATGGATCCGGCTCACGAGGCGCCGCATGTCGGACGCGCCGCCGGGAAACTTCTCCGGATGCAGCTTCCAGTCGCCCACGTTCGACTGCCAGCCGTCATCGATGACGGCCCAGGACAAACCCAGGTCCCTGACCTTTGGCAGCGTACCTTCGATCAGCTCCACGGTGCACTCCCGCTCATAACCCCACGCGCACCAGATTGCCTCATAGGATGCCTCCGGAGGCGGCGGCGCGCGCAAGCCCCGCTCGCCCATGATGCATCGATACGAATCGAGAGCTTTGAAGTAGTCGCCACGGTGGGCCGCCACAAAGGTCTCGAGAGTTTCGAAGGACTGCCCGGGTGCGAGTGTCTGCTGGCGCTTCGCGTGGATGTCGATCTGCACGGCGCCGCGATTTTCCTTGATGGGCAGAGCGACCAGCTCCGGCTTTTGCGCCAGGTGCCCGACGGCCAGGCCGCAATCGCGGCGCCACACGTCCACGACCGGGGTTCCGCCCCCGTAATCGGAGGCGTTCATGCCCAGAAAGTTCTCCTGGGCAAACCCAGGCTTCACCGGCTGGACCCAATCACGGCGGTCCGCATAGGACGCCGGTGAGTAGGACCAGAATTGCGGTTGCTGTTGGTCGAGCGCGGATATCTCGAAGGCGCCGTTGGTCCAGGCGTCCAGCGCCACGGCGTGGCCAGAGATGTTGCGATAAGAGACGCGATACACGGCAAAGCCCGGATAGCGATCATACAGTCGGACGCGCACCGTTTTCTCCAGCCCCGCGCTGGACACCCCCGTGAGGGTGAGTTGAGTGCCGGCGCCGTGAGCTCCGTCTGTCACGGACTCTGTGGCGCGCTCGCGCAGAGAGAAGTCCTGCACCATGCGGCCATCCGAGAGTCGCACAAACTCAGTTGGCCCCGTGCGCGTCAGGTGAGCGACGGCCGAATGCATCCGCTCATCGAAGGAGAGGGAAATAGCGGAGTCGCCGAACCTCACCGCTCCTTTTTCGGAACCGGCGCGGCCCGGCAAAGCGGCCACGGTGGCCGCAACACCCGACGCCCATTGGAGAAACTTACGCCTGGTGTGCCGCATCCTAAGGGAAGTCCTTGACATTTCCGAAACATAAAAATAATACTACGAAAGAAATAGAAACTCAAAAAAACAGTTTGCGAAAGTGATTAGAGTTTCGGAGTCTTTCGGGGAGAGCAGGCCTATGCGCAGGTTTTTGATCGGTGGCTGCTGGGTGGCGGCATTTACAGGTATTCCGCTGGTTACGGCAATCGCCCAGACGGCATCCTCCAAGGCGGCGACCGCACCGGCCGCTGCGAGCTCTCCCGATGCCGGCGATCAGGGCCCTCAGCTCGAGGAGGTCGTGGTCACCGGCCTCAGGGCGAGTCTCGAGAAATCCCTCGAGGACAAGAAGAAGGCCCCGATCGTCGAGGACTCGATCGACGCCGAAGAGCTGGGCCGGTTTCCGGACTCCGACGTCGCCGACTCCTTGCAACACCTTCCCGGCATCACGATCACCCGTACGACGGGCGGCGAGGGCCAGAAAGTCAGCGTGCGCGGCTTCGGCCCGCAATACAACATCGTGACGCTCAACAACCGCATCCTGGCCACGGACGACGACGCGCGCGACCTGGCGTTCGACGTGTTGCCGTCCGAAGTCATTTCCGCCGCGGACGTGCTCAAGTCGTCCCAGGCTTCCGCACTGGAGGGCAGCATCGGCGGTACGGTGAACCTGCGTACCGCGAGCCCGTTCGACAATCCCCCGGGTTGGCATGGAGGCGCGCACGTCGAGGGTAACTACAACGATATGTCGAAGCTCTACGGCAAGAAGCTCTCGGCTTTCATCGGCAACACGATGCTCGATCAGACCGTCGGGTTCCTGGTCGGGGGCGTGCTCTCGAACAACCACACCCGGACCGACTCGCTCAACGCGTACAACCAGAACATCTACGGTCCGCAGTTTTATCCTTTTGACGCGACCGATACGAGCGGCGGCGCGGTGCCCCTCACCGCAACACCCTGTTGCATCACGTTCGGCTCGATTTTCGACGACAAGAAACGCGAGGCCTTGTCCGGGAGCCTCGAGTGGCGTCCGAACGACTCGTTCAAGCTGGTCGCGGACGGCTTGTGGACCAAGCTCCAGGACGAGCAGATCGGTTACAACCAGTCATACTATTTCGCCACGGATGATGTCGGGACCGGCTGGACCAACGCTACCGTCAACAACGGAGTGGTCACGGGGGTGACCGCGGCCAACTTCCAGCCGGAAATCGTCAACAACACCATCGATCGCAATGTCGTCACCTCCCTGTACGGACTGCGCGGGAGCTGGCAGCCGACCGAGCGGTTCAAGCTCGACTTCGATGGTTACCGCTCCACCGCCAGCCGCCCCGAGGGCGGCGCCGACACCTTCGTGACGGCCGGCCTGGTAGCGAATTCCCCGAACGCGCCGGATATTCTCGTGATGCAGGACCTGCCGCACAGCCTGCCCAGTCTCAACGTACTGGTTCCACCCGACCAGTTGGGGATGTCCGCCTGCCCGTCCGGCACCGTGAGCAGCATCAACTCGGCCTATTGCTCTTATACCGCGCTGATGAACTCGGGCGCGCTCAATGACAACAAGTACTGGTCCACCCACTACGATGGCCTGAACGGCTACTCGGTGCACGACCAGGTCACCGGTTTCACCCTGGACGGAGCATTCCAGGTGCGCCTCGGATTCTGGGACAAGCTGCTGTTCGGCGCCGGTTACAACCATCGCGAGAAGACCCGGGTGGACTCGAGCAATGACTGGACCAACGGCTCCGGCCAGTACGGCACGCTGTACGTCAATCCCACCGGTTGTCCGATCCAGTGCGAGCCCTACAGCTTCGCCTCGCAGGGGTTCAATGTCATCTCCTTCACCAGCCCGCCGAATTTCCTGAAAGGCGCCGGCGGCTCGTATCCGTCGGTGTTACCTAAGTTGAATGTCGCGCAGCTCCTGGCGTTCCTCAGGAGCCTGGACGGCAAGCCGAATCCGCAGTTTTGCACCGACCCGACGGTGCCGTGCACGTCGCCGTTCAATTTCGCGGACACGCTGCCGCAGCCCAATCCATTCAACTCGTACGACGTGGTCGAGAAGACCTTCACCTTCTATACCGAAGCAACATTCGCCGGCACGAACTGGTCGGGCAACCTGGGTGTGCGCCTCGTGCATACGAAGACTTTGGCCAAGACCGCGCAGTCGGTGCCGGTGTCGCTGTGGACGGCGGATGACCAGAACTCGACCGTAACCTACAACGTGCAATACAGCGCGGCCACGGACTTTTCGCAGGATGCCTCCTACACCATGGCTCTGCCTTCCGCCAATTTCAGTTTTTGGCTGGTTCCGGACCAACTCCAGTTGCGTGCGGCGCTCGGGGAGACCATGTCACGTCCCGACCTCAATCAGCTGGCGCCCAACGCCACCAACAATGCGCTGAACGGCGAGCCGCAGCTCTTCTACACCGGAACGGCCGGCCTGAAGCCCGTCAAGGCCTGGTCAGCCGACTTGTCGGCCGAGTGGTACTACCAGTCGCATTCGGCGTTGACGGTCGGAGTGTTCGGCAAGAAGGTCACCAATGACATCTACACCGGCACCACACCCGATGTGGACCTCGGCACGACCCAGTACATCGGCGGACCGCCTGGCACGGTTCCCGGACAACCGTTCTTGTGGACGGTGTATGCGCCGGCCAACGGCGCCCAGGAGACCTACAAGGGGGTGGAGCTGACCTGGCAACATTTCCTCGAGAATGGCCTTGGCGCGCACGTCGAGCTCACACACACCTGGACGAGTAACGCGGCCGGAGTCGTCAATCAAGCACCACCGA
>Ga0070683_100004479_pt1 | contig 11524 bp, 7 predicted proteins | sample KBSC713LmetaG_FD_64662 | JGI IMG/M metagenome (GOLD analysis project Ga0070683, IMG submission 64662) | Corn rhizosphere microbial communities from Kellogg Biological Station, Michigan, USA - KBS C7.1-3L metaG | ecosystem: Host-associated > Plants > Roots > Rhizosphere ...
GGATCCTGCGCGCTGAATGGCGCAGTGACGTAAACGCCTTCCGCTTTCGGATCCGGCGCCAATGCCTGCCAGCCGTCGCTGCCGACGATTGCCGCGGCCAGTTGCTGGCGACGCGCTTCCTTGAGAAATGCCAGACCTGATCGATCGGTGCCGGCAACGAAGACGAGATCGGCCTTCTCGTGCTTGAACCACGTGACGTACGGCTCGAAGTCCTGGTCGGCTATGTCGTCGATTGGATCGATGCCGATGATCTGTCCATTGAACGCCTTCCGGAAATTTTCGGCGAGCCCGCGACCATACGCATTGTTCTCGTACAGCACCGCGACGCGCTTCTGTCCGAGCTTCGTCACGAACTTCGCGAGACTGATCGCGTTCGCCGAATCGCTCGGGATGACGCGAAATGTCCACGACGAAATCCCTGTGAGCATCGGTGACGTCGCGGTCGTAGCGACCGCGACGAGATGCTTATCGTACAGATGGGCCGCCGCGACCATGGCGCCCGAGTTGACGTGTCCAATGACGGCGACGACGCGCTGCGTGGTGTCGAACTCCTGCGCGATCGCGGCCGCCCGGCTTCCGCGCGCCGAGTCGTCGGCGAACATGATCTCGAGATGCCGCTTGCTGGACCAATCGGAGCTCGCGTTGATTTCGTCGGTCGCGAGCTCGATGCCTTGCTTCGTTACAATGCCGTTGAGCTGATCGAGAGGTCCGGCGGCGCCCAACGTGACGGTGGTCGAGGCGGCGTGCGAGCACGACGCGAGGGCGCTGAGCGCGGCGAGAGCTGTGAGTGCGAGGATCTGCTTCGGGAAGAGCGAGAACATCGATCACTAGGGTTGGAATGATCGCCCTAACCGCGTTGCCGGGCACAGCGAGGACGACACACGAGCCTGGCTTGTAACAGCGGAGGTGATGGCATCTTACCTGCCCCGCGGCGTTTACCAGCTTCTCGGGAGCGACATGAAGGTCTTGGTCACGGGAGGGACGGGAGTCATCGGAGAAGCGGCCGTGCGAGCGCTGCATCGGCGGGGACACGACGTGCGCGTCCTCAGTCGGCATGCCGGCCGAGACCAAGCATGGTGGCCGCGAGGCGTCGAGGGTTGGGCGGGTGACATCTCCGACGAGAAATCGATTCGCGGAGCAGGCGAACGCTGCGACGCGATCCTGCACGTGGCCGGCATCGTCGAGGAAGAGCCGCCTCGCCGGACATTTCAGGCCGTCAACATCGACGGCACACGATACGTCGTGCTCGAGGCGGAACGCTCGGGCGTTCGTAAACTCGTGTTCGTGTCGTCACTCGGCGCGGAACGCGGTCAATCGGCGTACCACAAGTCGAAGTACGTTGCGGAGGATGTCGTCCGTTCGTTTACTCGCGATTGGCTCATTCTTCGACCGGGCGCTGTCTATGGACCAGGCGACGCCCATTTGTCGGTGCTCCTGCAAATGATTCGCACGCTGCCAGTGATTCCGACGATTGGCGACGGGAGCCAACCGTTCCAGCCGATCTGGCATGAAGACTTGGCGAAAGCGCTGGCGGTTGCACTGGAGCGTCAGGACGTTCGTTGTCAGACACTGGACATCGCGGGACCGGAGCTCACGTCGCAGAACGATTTGGTGGCGCGATTCCGTGCGATCACGAAGCGCGATCCGGTGCAGGCGCCGCTGCCGGAGTTCGCCGCGTCGCTCGGATTGCGAGCGCTCGATGCAATTGGCGTCGATGTTCCGTTCAGCGAAGCGCAGCTCGCCATGCTCGTCGAGCGAAACGTGATCCCTGGTGGTCGGCCGAACGCATTGACCGACGTTTTCGCGATTGCGCCGACGCGACTCGACGATGGTCTGCGCAGACTCGCCGAGGAGCAGCCAGCGCAGCTGCCTTCGGACGGAGTTGGCGATCTCACTCGAAAACGATTTTGGGTGGACATGCGTGGCGGTCGATTCGACGCCGATGCTCTGTTCGAATACGTCCGCGACCATTTCGCCGAGTTGTTACCGCCGAGCGTGCAGGTGAAGGCCGACGCGAGCCGTTCGGCGCAGATCGAAGAAGGCGCGACGCTGACGCTCGAGATTCCCGTGCGCGGTCACGTGCAGGTGCGCGTCTGTGAGGTCGAGGAACGACGCATCACGCTCTTGACGGTCGCTGGCCATCCGCTCGCGGGCGCCGTGCGATTCCTGGTCGAATCGCGCGGTGACGCAGTGCGATTCGAGATTCAGGTCTACGACCGTCCAGCGTCGATGATCGATCAGCTTCTCATGCGCGCGGCGGGTGGGTTTCTTCAGCGCGCGGCGTGGATCGCGCTGGCGACGAACGTCGCACGAGTGCAGGGCGGTGAAGCGAGCCGGGTTCAAATGTCCGAAGAGCACCTCGACAACCACGAGCTCGAAGTCGTCGACAAGTGGGCGACGGAGCTCAACGTTCAGCTATCGCGAAACTCGACATCGAGCGGTCGCGATTGACAGTGCTCGCCGCAGCCAAGGCGATATCGGTTGCGCGCGAACCATTTGTAGACGCGATCAGCGATCGTGCGAACGAGCGGAATCTTGAAGATCCACGATGCAAGCTTGCCCTTCGGAAGAATGTTGAGCAGCTGCTCGATCGCCGCGGCGCCTTGCCAGGTGCGTCCTCCCGGCCCAATGAGTTGAAGCGCCTGTGCGTAGGCGCGCGCCGGAATCCACGGGAATCTTGCTGTGACGCCGGCTGCCTGTGAGGGCACGATTTCTATCTGTTCGTCGCGATCCCATTTGCGAAGGACGTTCGCCAATCGTGTGCACACTTTGCACGTGCCGTCGTAGACGCACGTATACGGACGTCCCAATCCTTTCGTCGCGTCCTGCCCGCGGATCGTGAATCGGACGACGGGGATCGTGGCTGTCATCGCGCCATTGACTCGACGGCGTCCGGCGGAGAGTCGGACACGGCGGGCGCTGGTGTCGCGGTCCCATCGATCTCGATTGTCGGCGGATGCTGGAAGGTTGCGTGAATGGTGCACAGCTCCGCGACGCGCTTTGCCGCCTCCAATCGCTTGGCGGGCAACGAGGGCCAATTGAATCTCAGGTCGTAATGATCGACGCGATGTGGATCGTCGGCGAACGTCCAAGCGACATCGACAGTCAGGTCTTCGGCATCCAGCTCGGCGTTCTCGGCCCATGCGTACAGCACCGACCATGTACAGTACGCCAGCCCACCCGCCATCATATGAAAAGGCGAGTAGCTCTGTTCCGCGGTCAGGGCTTCAATCGTCATTGGGCCAGGGAGCGGCTCGAGGCGGATGGATTCTTCGGAAAGCAGTGTGATCTTCACGGCAAACCCGGGGCAACGGTCGAGTCAAAACCGACTGTTCACGTTCGCAATCTCCACGCCCTGGTCCGGATGTTATCAGAAACCGCAGAAACAGACTCCGGATTCGCCAACTAGCTGTCGATACTGAATACCGGGCCCTGCCCTGTCGCGGGTCTCACGCCGTTCGGCGTCCTGCCTTCCTTCGATCAAACGCACTGAGGTCCGGCGACGATGACGCCCTCGGTCGACCAACTAGTCGAACAAGCACAGCGTGCCCAGAACCATGGTGACCTCGACAGCGCCGAGGCGCTGTTCTCGCAGGTGCGCGGTCAAGCGATCGAAGCTGGCGATAGGCGCGCGGCCGCGGTGACCGCGCGCCGTCTCGGCGTCATCTCGCTCCTACGCGGCGATCACGACCAAACGCTGCGCCATTATCGGACAAGCCTCAATGAATTCCGAGCTCTCGGCGCGCCAAAGGACGTTCTCGCGGCGTTGAGTGATACCGGGATGCTGTGCACGGACCTCGAGCGGTGGGACGATGCCGTGTGTGCGTTTGATGAAGCGGTGGAGATCGCTGACGCGCTTGGCGACATTCCGGCGCGCGTGCTGCTCGAAGTAAATCGCGCCGAGCTCGAGATCGCGCGACGCGATTTCGTCGCTGCGCGCGCAGTGTGTTTGTCGGCCGTGCAACTGTCGGCACAGACGCCCGACGCGTGGGCCCTCGGCGAGATCGAGCGGCAGCAGGGCGCGATTGCTCGCGAGCTCGGGGAGCTCACTTCGGCGGATGGACATTTCGAGCGCGCGCAGGAGATCGCCGCGTTACGAGGCGACTTGCTCCTCTCGGCGGAAACGGCGCGGGAGCACGCGGACCTTTGCTCCCGCCAAGGTCGATATCGTGACGCGCTCCTGCATCTCAACCGCGGGCATCGAATCTTTTCCGAGCTCGTTCTCGCGCGTGACATTCCCGACATCGAGCGTCGCTATGCGCGCCTCGAGCGGCATTTCATTGACGCGGTGCGCCACTGGAGCGGGTCCATCGAATCGAAGGATCGCTATACGCAGGGACATTGTGAGCGTGTCGCTGATCTGGCATGCGCGCTCGCGCTGCGCGCGGGCATCGCGACGCGTGAGCTCTTTTGGATTCGAATCGGCGCGTTGGTGCACGACGTGGGCAAGTTGATCATTTCGCCGGAGCTATTGAACAAACCCGGTAGGCTGGCTCCGGACGAGTGGGATCTCGTCAAGCGTCACCCGGTGGCGGGCGTCGAGATGCTGGCCGACATGAAGTTTCCCGGCGATGTCATCCCGATGGTCCGATCGCACCATGAGCGTTGGGACGGGCGCGGTTATCCCGACCAACTCGTGGCCGATGCGATTCCGCGTTCGGCGCGAATGCTCTGCATTGCCGACGTCTATGATGCGTTGACTTCGAAGCGCAGCTACAAAGGCGCGTTGTCGCATGAAGCGGCGATGGCGATCATGCGTAGCGACGTCGGGAAGCAGTTCGACCCCAAGATCTTCGGCGATTTCGAGGACGTGATGCGAACGCGCGCGCCGTCACTGCGTCATCGCGCCGCCGTGGAATACAAGGCCGGAGGTCAGCCGGTCGTGCGTGCACTCAGAGTTTCGGGCCCATCGGATGATCTCACCGGTCTGTTGATGCGCGGACCATTCATCGAGATGGCGAACAAGATTCTGGGCGAGCGTGGACCGTTCGCGACCGTGTCGCTCATCGTCATCGACGTCGATGAATTCAAGAAGGTGAATGATGCATACGGGCATCTTCAGGGCGACGCCGTTCTGCGCGTCGTGACGGGGACTCTGCGTGAGCTGGCGGCATCGACCGGCATCATCGGGCGTTATGCGGGCGACGAGTTCGTCATCCTCTTGCCGCATGCGCCGGCCGAAGAGGCCGCGGAGTTGGCTGAACGAATTCGCACGACTGTCCGACAAGCATCGGTGCCGCTACGTGAACACTCGGGATCGAGCTCGGTCACACTGTCGCTCGGTGTCGCGGCCGCGCGACCGGAGCACCGCGACTTCGACTCATTGTTCGCGGCGGCCGACCGCGCTCTCTACGAGGCAAAGCGACGTGGGCGCGATACTGTCGTCACGGCGACGGAGGCGGAAGAAGGCGAGCACGCTCCGACGATCGATCTCAAGCAATTCGTTGGTCGCGACGCCGAAACCCGGCGTCTGATTCGCTTGCTCGACGACAGCGTCAACGGGGCGCCGCTCCTCGTGTCGGTCGTCGGCGAGGCGGGCGTCGGCAAGTCGACCCTGGCGCGCCGGTTGACCACCGAGGCGGCGATTCGCGGCGGATCGCTCGTCGCTGGTCGCTGCAGCGAAGCCGACGCGAAAGCGCCGTACGCGCCATGGGCGGAGGCTATCTCGGCGCTGCACCGAATGGGCGTGGTTACGCGAACGGAGTGGCCCGAGCTCTGCCGGCTCGCGCCGGCGATGGCCGCGGGCGTTGTCGGGGGAAGCGTCAACAAGTACGCATTGTTCGGGGAGATCGTCGCGTTCCTGCGACTCGCCGCGGCGACCGCACCACTGGTGATTCTCATCGACGACATGCAGTGGGCGGACGCCGGCACGTGGGACGTCCTCGAGCACGTGATGACGCAGGTCGAGCATGACAGAATTCTCATCTGCGTGACGATGCGGACGGAGGATACGCACGGCGAAGCCGTCGAGCGCCGCCATCGACTGGTGCGCGACGAGCGATTCCATGAGATCCAACTGCGACGACTCAGCGACGCCGAGCTGGGTCAATGGTTGTGCGGCGTGCTGGGCGGCGAAACGAGTCCCGGGCTGCTCGCCTATTTGCGACGCGGCTCCGAGGGGAATCCCCTCCTTGCGACGCAGATCGTCCGAATGCTGCTCGATGAAAACGCCGTGCGGTACGAGCACGGACACTGGGGCCTCCGCGCTGACGTCGACGCAAAGCTGCCGTCCGCGCTCTCTGGACTCATCGATCGCCGGCTCGAGCGCATCTCGCAGGTGACGCGCCGCATTCTGAATACCGCCGCCGTGATCGGACGTGACTTCGACATGGACCTCGCGATCGCGGCGGGGGCGGGCACCGAAGACGAGATGCTCGACGCCATCGACGAGGCGATCGCGCATGCGGTGATCGAACCGGTGGCCGATGCGTCCACCGGCCATTTTGCGTTCACCCATGGATTGCTGGTCGACGCGGTGCGACGCTCGATCAATCCGCGCCGCTTGGCGCGAATCCACGAGCGGATCGGTCAAGCGATGGAGCAGCGGACACCGGACAACGCGGCGGAAATTGCGAGTCACTACGATCAGGCAGGGATTCCGGAGAAGACCTATCGTCACGCGATGGCTGCCGGCGACGGCTCGCTCGCCATCTACGCGCATGGAGAGGCGCGCAAATTCTTCGAGGTGGCTGAGCGTGTCGCCACCGACTCGGTGGATCGCGCGTGGGCGCTGCATCGGCTCGCTGAAGTTGCGGAGACCGAAGGGCGTCACGCGCTCGGCGAAGAGCTCTGCGACCGAGCGCTCGCTGGACTCGATGGCCGTCCTGACGATCATGTGACACTCGGCCTGCGTCGCATGCGGCATCGCACACGCGCATTGCAGGGGCAGCCGGCACAAACGACCATTGCAGCGTGTCGCGAGCTACTGATCACGGCGCGTGCGCTTGGAGACCATGCGGAAGAGTCGCAGCTCCTGAATATGATCTCGCAATACGAGGTTCGGCTCGGTGAATGGCGGGAGGCAGAAGACGCCGCGTGTGAAGCGGTCGCCGCCGCGGAGAAGACCGACAACGCGCGCCTGCTCGCCGAGTCGCTGACGCGGCTCGGCACTTCGGTGATCGACCGTCGCTCGACCGATGCCGCCGACTTTCACAGTCGCGCGCTGTCGCTGTTCCGATCCGTGGGCGACTGCGGCGGCGAGGCGCGTTGTCACATCAATATTGGGCTCTTGCACCGTCGCTCCGGCCAGTCGAAGGCAGCCGAAGCTGCGTTCGATCAAGCGCTCGAGGCGGCTACAGTGGCGCGTGCCGTGGACTTGGCGGGTCTCGCGTCGCTCAACCTCGGCATCTCCTATCTGCGGAGCGGCAGGCTGGAATTGGCAAGCGAGCGCTATCACGAAGCACTCGACCGTTTCACCGAATCGGCGAACGAATCGCATCGCCTCTCGACGCTCTACAACATGGCGCACCTGGCGCGCGAGAGTGAGGACTGGGCGACGGCATCAGCATTGTATGACCAGGTCGTGGCTGTCGCCGCGCGCATCGGCCAGCCGGACGTCGAGCTTGGCGCGAGGGCTGGTCACGCTCTGGCGTCGCTCGCTGTCGGCGCGCGATCCGTTGCCGAGGACGCGATGCGATGGATTCGCGCGAACGTCGAGACCCGTCCCGATTGGTGGTTCCAAGGCCGAGATCTGGTGGACGCGCTCCGCATTCGAATGGCAGCCGAGCGTGGAGACGACGCCCATGCGCTGCGTCTCTTGCACGACGCGATCACGATCGCGCGGCGTCACGATCCCTATGCCGCAGCGTATCTCGTCTCCGAATGCGCGCCGTCATTCCGCCGTTCTCAGGACGCTTTGCTCGCATCGATCGACGAAATGATGCCGGAAGCAATCGCCTTGGGATTCGTGGCAATCGCCGAGCGGTTATCGGCACTGCGAGCGGTGCTGTCGAGCGGTTCCCGTGCCGCGTGACGCCGGCGCGGAATTCTCGTCCGTCATCGGCGAGAGCGTGGGCATGGCGCACGCCGTCAAGATGGCTCGACGTGTGGCGACGACGGAGCTGCGCGCGCTGCTGCTGACCGGAGAGGCCGGCACAGGCAAAGAGCTGCTTGCTCGTTGCATTCACATCGCGGGGCTGCATCCAAACGCGCCGTTCATCTCGATCAGTTGCGGGTCCATTCCGGCGGCGCTGCTCGAGTTGGAATTGTTCGGACGGGTGCCGACGAGGGGCGATCCCGGTCGCCGCCTCGGCGCGCTCGAGCTGGCGGGGCGCGGAACGGTTTTCCTCGACGAGATCAGCGAGTTGCCGCTCGCGCTGCAGTGTCAACTCGTGCAGACGCTCGAGGAGTACACCGTTCCGCGGCTCAACGGTCAAGGGGATTCCGCGACGGTACATTGCAGGATCATCGCGGCGAGCAAAGTGCGTCTGGACGACTGCGTTGCCGCGGGAACGTTCCGCGATGAGCTGCTCGCGCGCATCGCCGTTTTGCGCATCGAGCTTCCACCGCTTCGTGAGCGCGATGACGACGCGCGACTCATCGCCGATCATTTCCTCCGAGAGGCGGCGCGGCTGCACAATCTTCCGAGGCGTCAGCTCGGTCTCGACACGCTTGCTGTGCTCCGCGAGCATCAGTGGCCCGGGAACATCCGCGAGCTGAAACACGTGATCGATCGCGCGCAGGCCAGCGCCGCGGGCCCACTCATCAACCCCGACGACTTGCTCATCAACCAGCGACGCGCCGGTGCGAGTGTGATCCGCGGCGCCACGACGTTCGGTGAGATCCGTGTTCCCGCGGACGGAAAGCGTTTGCGCGATATCGAGCGCGAGGCACTCGAGCTGACCCTGCAGCTCACCGACTACAACCAGAGCGCCGCCGCGAGAATTCTCTGCATCTCGAGACCGACGCTGGCGAGGAAGCTCAAAGCGTACGGTCTCGATAAGCGGAATCAGTCGAGGTCGTGAGCCTAACGTGCCGCTCTCGGCTGCTGCTGGGTGAGACAGTGCAATGTACCGAGACCCCACACGAGATCGACCGCGTGAATGCCAACGACCTCGCGATCGGGGAATAGTTCGGCGAGGATGTTCAAGGCGACGCGATCGTTCCGATCGTTGAACGTCGGCACGATGACCGCATCATTCGCGACGTAGAAGTTTGCGTAGCTCGCCGGCAACCGCTCGCCATTCATCTCGACCGCGCGAGGGAACGGCAGCTTCACGATGTTCAGCGCCCCACGCTCGCCACCGGCGAGCTGCAGCCGCTCGAAGTTGTCGACCGAGCGACGGTGATTCTCGTCGTCCGCCGGATCGGCCTCGTACGCGAGCGCAATGACCCCTGGCGCGGTAAAGCGCGCGACGTCGTCGACATGTCCGTGCGTGTCGTCGCCAACGCAGCCTTCACCAAGCCAGATCGTTTGACGAATTCCTAACGCGTCACGAAAGACGCGCTCGTAGCCGTCGCGCGTCAGGCCGGGATTTCGTTCCTGAATCGGTGAGAGTAAGCATTCCTCGGTCACGAGCAGCGAACCCTCGCCGTCGGTGTCGATTGCGCCGCCCTCGAGCACCACGCGCTCGCCATTGTCATGGCGCTTGGGTTCGACTCGCTTCAAACCGGTGATCCGCTCGATCGCTGAGCCGACGAGAATGTCGTGGCCGAAGTTCGGATATTTCGCCCACGCATTGAAGCGCCAATTCACCAGCGTGACCGAACCATCGTCGGCGATGACACCAGTCGGGCCAGAGTCGCGCAGCCAAACGCGATCTGTGGGCACAATGTGCAAGCGGAAATTTTCGCGCACGCCATGCGCGTCGAGCATCTGCTGCGCCGAGTCCTGGATCTCCTCATCCTGGCAGAGAATCTCCACGCGCTCGTGATGGTGCAGCGCGCGCACGATTTCCGCATAGACCCATGGAATCGGCGCGAGCTTGCCGGGCCAGTCGGGTTCGTGATGCGGCCACGCGATCCACGTGGCGTCGTGCGGCTCGAACTCGGCGGGAAAGCGAAACGTCATCGAAGCGCGCTTGTTCCTACGCGCCGAGGTAGCGACTCAGAATCGGCGCGTATGCATCGATTCGGCGATCGCGCAGGAACGGCCAATTGCGACGCGTCTCTTCGATCAGCTTCGGATCGCAGTTCGCGATCAGAATTGCCGGGTCCGTGCCGGCTTCGGCGAGAATGCGGCCGAAGGGGTCGGCGATGAACGAGTTGCCGAAGAAGTCGATGCCGTCCGTGCCCGCTTCATCCTCGTGACCGACGCGATTGGGCGACGCGACGAACACGCCATTGGCGATCGCGTGCGATCGCTGCATCGTCCGCCACGCCTCGACCTGCGCCTGTCCGAACTCGGACTTCTCGGCGGGATGCCAGCCGATCGCCGTCGGATAAAAGAGAATGTCGGCGCCGAGGAGCGAGGTGATGCGCGCGGCTTCGGGATACCACTGATCCCAGCAGATCAGCACACCGATGTTCGCATAGCGCGTCTTCCACACGCGAAATCCGCTCGCCTGCTTGGCGACCTGCCCGATGCTGTCGATGCGATCGTCCGTCGCCGATTCACCAGGCGTGAAATAGTATTTCTCGTAATACAGCGGATCGTCGGGAATGTGCATCTTGCGATACACACCGAGGAGCGAGCCGTCGGCGTCGATGATCGCGGCGGAGTTGCGGTAGACGCCGCGCGCTTGCCGCTCGAACAGCGGAACGACGAGGACGATGCCGAGCTCTTTCGCCAATGACTGCATGCGATCCGTCGTCGGGCCCGGAATCGGCTCGGCGATATCGAATCGTTCGCACTTCTGTGCCTTGCAGAAGTAGGGCGCGTTGAAGAGCTCCTTGAGACACACGATCTGTGCGCCGCGCGCCGCCGCTTCGCGCACGCGATCGATCGTCGCGGCGAGCGTCTCGGCGGTGTCGTCGCTTGCGGAGTCTTGGATGATCCCAACGGTGAAGGGCGCGGACATGCGTGAAAGTTAGTCGAGCGGAAAAGCGCGGCGTTTCACACGAGTCCGATGACAACGTCGTTGACGTTTGTCCCCGTCACGCGGCGCGGGATCACTGCGTTCGCAGCTTGAAGCGCGCTGTAGGATTCGTGCGACGCGAGAGCGTGTCCCGGGTCGCGCCCTGCGGCAGCGATGTCGGCCCACGTCGAAGAGTCGACGATTGCCCCAGCCGCGTCTGTTGCGCCATCGCGACCGTCCGTGCCGGCGGCGAGCAGCGCGATTCCCGCGGCGTTCTCTCCTGCACCTTGGAGAACGCGCGCGGCGGCAAGCGCGAGCTCTTGGCATCGTCCGCCGCCGGACGCGCTTGCACCGCTGTTGGCCGCGAGCGTCACACTCGTCTCGCCACCCCAGACTCGGCAAAGTCCGGTCACTCCGCGCGCACGGATCGCAAGCAACTCGCGAGCGATCGCCTCGCCGGCGCGCGCCGCTTCGCCGGAAAGACGTTCGGGAACAACTTCGACGGTCAACGAGTGTGAGCGAGCAGCGTTCGCGGCGCCATCGACGGCAAGCCGCGTGTTGCCGATGAC
>Ga0070683_100004481_pt1 | contig 11522 bp, 8 predicted proteins | sample KBSC713LmetaG_FD_64662 | JGI IMG/M metagenome (GOLD analysis project Ga0070683, IMG submission 64662) | Corn rhizosphere microbial communities from Kellogg Biological Station, Michigan, USA - KBS C7.1-3L metaG | ecosystem: Host-associated > Plants > Roots > Rhizosphere ...
GTGCCCGTGATCGTCCCCTGCTGCGTGATCTTCTCGCTCGCCCGGTCGATCGCGCGCGCGATGCCGAAATCCGCTACCACGGCGTGACCGCCGGAGAAGAGGATGTTCTCCGGCTTGATGTCGCGGTGCACGATCCCGCGCTCGTGCGCGTACGCGAGCGCCCCCGCCACCTCGCGCCCGATCCGCACCGCCTCCTCGATCGACAGCCGATTGTCCGCCGAGAGCCGCTGCCGGAGCGAGTCGCCCTCGACGTACGGCATCACGTAGTACAGCTGACCGTCCGACTCCCCGGAGTCGTGGATCGGGAGGATGTGCGGATGCTGGAGGCTCGCCGTGAGCTTGATCTCGCGGAGGAATCGCGCCGCGCCGATGGCGTGCGACAGCTCGGCGTGCAGCACCTTGATGGCGACGTACCGCTCGTGGCGCTCGTCGCGCGCCAGATAGACCGTGGCCGCACCGCCGCGCCCGATCTCGCGCTTGAGCGTGTACCGTCCCCCGCCCAGGTCTCGCTTGAAGACGTAGTCCCCGGCGAGCATGTCTTTCAAGGTAGGCGGAGTATCTTTCACGGCTCGTCGAGGCTCGGCGGGACGCGCTAAACTATCTGTTTCCGCGCGGTGCTTCCAGTACGGAATACGCCTGACATTGCCCCTTGCCTACCGTGAGTAGCGTCACCGCGCCCGCCGAGGCCGCCGACTTCCGCCTCCGCACCGCCACGTCCGCGGACGTACCCCTCATCCTGCAGGGGATTCGCGCCCTCGCCGAGTACGAGCGCCTCGCCCACGAGTGCGTGGCGACGGAAGCGTTGCTCCACGAGACGCTGTTCGGCCCGAACCCGGTCGCGGAGGTCGTGCTCGCGTTCGACGGCGACGCCCCCGCCGGCTACGCGCTCTGGTTCCGGACCTACTCCACCTTCCTCGCGCGCCCCGGACTCTATCTCGAGGACCTCTTCGTCTATCCGGAGTTCCGCAAGCGTGGTCTCGGGCGACGCATGCTCGCGCACCTCGCGAGCATCGCGGTGGAACGCGGCTACGGTCGGATGGAGTGGATGGTGCTCGACTGGAACGAGAACGCCATCCGCTTCTACCGCTCGCTCGGCGCCAGCATGGTGGAAGGGTGGGAGCTCTGCCGGGTGACGGGCGACGGGTTGCGCGCCCTGGCGGAGCGGGGCTCGTGAGCGCGTCGGAGTTCCGCGGGTTCACCCCCGCCGCGATCCGCTTCCTCGCCTCGCTCAAGCGCAACAACACGCGCGAGTGGTTCCAGGCGCATCGCGACGCCTACGAGCGCGACGTGCGCGAGCCGCTCGCGGCGTTCGTCGAGGAGATGGACGTTCGCTTCGCCGAGCTCGCGCCGGAGATCGTCGGCGATCCGAAGCGGTCGCTCTTCCGGATCCATCGCGACGTCCGCTTCTCCAACGACAAGTCGCCGTACAAGACCAACGCGGCGTGTTGGTTCTATCACGGCGACGCCGGCCGCGGCGTCGGCAGCACGACGCCCCACGGCGGCGCCGGTTTCTATTTCCACATGGAGCCGGGCGAGTCGATGATCGGGGGCGGGATCTGGATGCCGCCGCGTCCGACCCTCGCGCGCATCCGCGAGCGGATCCATGAGGACCATCGTGCGCTGGCGCGCACGCTGGGCGACCCGACGCTGAAGAAGCGATTCGGCGGCCTGGAGGAGTCGGCGATGCTCACCCGGATGCCGCGCGGCTACGCCGACTCGCATCCCGCCGCCGCGCTGCTCCGCCATCAATCCTTCACGCTCGGGCGCAATCTCACCGAGAAGGAGCTCTACAGCCCGAAGCTCCCCGACCTGCTCGCGCGCGATTACGCCCGACTCCTGCCGCTCGTGCGCTGGTTCAATGCCGCGCTCGGGCTTCGCACGCTCGCGCGTCGCTGAGCCCCGCCGTAGGTTGAGCCGATGCCAGACCGTGGAACTCCGACCGAAGGTGCGAAGCGCCGCAGGGAGGAGCAATGACTAGTCCCGACGTGAATTCACCCGTCACGGTCCGACGCGCCGTCGTCGCCGACGCGTCCACCCTCGCCGAGCTCGGCGCCTCGACCTTCACCGAGACCTTCGCCGAGGCGAACACGCCGGAGGACTTCGCCGCGTACATGGCGGCGTCGTTCAGCGAGGCGATCCAGCGCGCGGAGCTCGAGGACGGGAACAACACCGTGTTCCTCGCCGAGCGGGACGGCGACGCCGTCGGCTACGTCATGGTGCGGGAGGGGCGCATTCCGTCGTGCATCGTGGCCGAAGACGCCCTCGAGATCGCGCGCCTGTACGCACGCAAGGCGACGATCGGCACCGGCGTCGGCGCGACGCTGATGCAGCGCGCCCTCGCCGAAGCGGCGGGGCGCGGCAAGGACGCCGTGTGGCTGGGCGTGTGGGAGCGCAACGCGCGCGCGATCCGCTTCTACGAGCAGTGGGACTTCCATCCGGCGGGGACGCAGCCGTTCCTGCTCGGCACCGATCTGCAGACCGACCTCGTCATGGTGCGACGTATCGCCCGGGAGTCCTGACATGCGCCACATCCTCAAGCTCAACGACGTCATCCTCGGCCACTCCCAGCTCGAGGAGGTCGACGCGGCCGACCGGCGCGTGTGGGGCCAGTTCCATCCCGGCTTCGGCTACGAGCTCGTGCAGCCGATCTTCCGCCTGTTCAGCGAGGCGACGCCCATGCCGGGTGGCGAGCCACGCGACGAGATCAAGCTCGCCCGCTATTTCGCCGCCCGCGATCAACTCCCCCTCCGCCTCGAGGACGACCGCGGCCGCGCGATCCGGACCGCCGCGATCCACATCGCCGATTACACCGTCGAGCGCGGCCCCGACGCCATCTCGCTCGACGTGCTGGTGCCGGATGATGCGTACTGGGAGAAGCGCGGCGATGCGGGGATGAGGTGATGAGGAGATGCGGACGGCCTCGGCAGGCGAAGCTTCCCGAGGCCGTTCCGCGCTCTCGCACTCATTGATTCGCCGCCCGCGGTGATCGCCGACGGCGTCCGTCTGGTCAGGCGATCCCTGACGGTGCCGCAGGGAACTGGGGCTCATGATGTGCAGTCAAGAATTTCGCGAACGCGGTGCGACGCATCGTGCAATGTCGATCGCCGGTGCGCGCCGGCTGCCTCGCGGACTCGACCATCGGAGGCCCATGTCGACGTTCAACCTGAACCGTCGCGAGTTCCTCGCGTCGGGCTGTTCCCTCGCCGGCGCCACGCTCCTCACCGCGGCCGGCTGCACATCGAACGATGCTCCTGTCGCGCCGAGCCCTCTCTCGGCGATTCGTGGTCGCGGGGCTCCTGCGAAGGACGACGACCTTGCTGAGCCGCGCATGATCGCGAGCATCGGTGGCGTGCTCGCCGCCACGATCACGGCGTCGACGAATCCTGTCGTCGTCGGAGGGCGGCAGGCCGCACAGCCCGTCACCTACGACGGAACCTTTCCGGGCCCCACGCTCTGGGCGCATCCGGGCGACACGATCGATCTCACCTTCGTGAACAAGATCGTGTTCGACCAGGCAGAGACGAAGCCGGGATATGGTCGCCCTCCGCGCGTGGCGAACAGGGCCAACCTCCACTATCACGGGATGCACGTGTCGCCTGTCGGCACCGCCGACAACATGCTGGTCATGGTGGAGCCGCGTGGCGTGTTTCACTACGCCTTCCTGATCCCGCCCGATCATCCCGCAGGATTGTTCTGGTACCACGAGCACGTGCACGGCCTGGTGACCAACCACGTGGCGCGCGGAGCGGCTGGTATGCTCTACGTCGCCGGCCACCAAACGGAGGAGGTGGCGCGCCTCGGCATCCGCCACCGCTTGATGATGCTCCAGCAGGCATACTTCGCCGAGGATCTCAGGACGTTGATCTTCGATGACGGCGAGCGCGACAACCCGGAGCGCGCGCTGTCACTGATCAATGGGCAGCTCATGCCGGAGATCCATATGCGACCCGGAGAGGTGCAGGTGTGGTCGCTGTGTAATGGCTCGACGTCTGCGTTCTATCAGCTGCGCGCCGCCAGTCACACCTTCGACGTGATCGCGCGCGACGGCGTACCGCTCGTCGCGGCACAGCGCGCGCAGCAGCGCCTCTTTCTCGTCACCGGCAACCGGGCGGAAGTGATCGTGCGCGCGAGCGCTGAGCCCGGCCGCTACCCCCTCTCGTTCGACACCTACGATCAGGGGCGAGATGTATGGCCGGCAAAGCCGCTCGCCACGATCGTCGTCGAAGGCGAGCCGTGGCAGGGGCCGGATCACCCCGGCGTCGACCGCTCGGTTCCGATCGAGGATCTCTCCGGTCTGCCTGTGCCGGCGGAGCGGCACCGCACGATCGTGTTCGGCGAGAACTTCGACGTTCCCGAGGGGGAGTTCGGCCGCTTCACCATCAACGGACACGCCTGGGATCCGAACTATCGCGAGTGGGTGAGCACCCTCGGCACGGTGGAAGAGTGGCTCATCACCAACGAGACCGATCAGGAGCATCCCTTCCACGTGCACGTGAATCCGTTCCAGGTGACGCAGGTGAACGGCGCGCCAGTGTCCTTCGAAGGCCATGTGGACACGGCGATCATACCTCGATTCGGTTCGATCACCGTGCGCACGCGGTTCCGCGACTTCGCCGGCGCGCCCGTCCTGATGCACTGCCACATCCTCGATCACGAGGACATGGGGATGATGACGCGCTTCGACATCGCCGAGTAGCTCGCCGAGGCGCCGACTACGGCGCGGCCGGCAGCTCATAGTCGATCGTGTAGAAGTGCTTCTTCTCCACGATGTCGATGCCCACGGTACCGGTGATGCCGGTGAGCTGGCCGGTCCCCGAGCCGGGTACGATGACGATCGACAGCTCCTGGCCGTCCGCGTTGCGAATGCCACGGTGCGCGATGAGGAAGCTGCCGCCGCGGCCGTGGAGAGTGCCCGCCACGCGATCGATCGCGACGTAGACGCCGGCTCCCGTCAGTGGCTCGTGCGCCGCGAGCATCTCGCCGTTCGCCAATGCCTCGAGGTCGCCGTGGAACTCCTTGTACAACGTCATCCGCGCGACCGGCGCATCGTCGGCGGTCTGCTGCGGCGTGATGGTGACGTCGAAGGATCCTTTGCCGTGGAGTGGCATGTTTCGTTGACTCTGATTGGGTGGATGATGGGGAGTGGGGAGTTTGGGGTGACGGCAGATCGCGAGGCGTTGTGGTCACGCCCCACCCCCCACCCCCCACTCCCCACCGCTTCAATGAAAATCATGCCCCTTCGCGAACTCCGCGCCGACCGCTGCCTGTAACGCCCGGAACTGCTGCGCGCGGACGTTCACGACCTTCTGTTCCACCTGCAGCACCCCGCGCACGAGCAGCAGCGGCGTGCGTGAGATGAGCAGGGCCTGCCGCTCGAAGCGCTGCGGGGTGACGACGACGTTCACCAGCCCTGTCTCGTCCTCGAGCGTGAGAAAGACGAACCCCTTCGCCGTCCCCGGGCGCTGCCGGCAGATCACGAGTCCTGCCGTCACCACCCGCTCGCCGTCGCGCCCGTGCCGCAGCAGGTCGCGCGCGCTGCGCACTCCACTCGGCTCGAGGATCGCGCGCACGTGCGACATCGGGTGCCCGGTGAGCGAGATCCCCGTCATCCGGTAATCTGCCTCCGTCAGCTCCACGCGCGTCATCGCTGGCACCGGTGCGATGTTCGTGTGCTCGACCACGCGACGTCGGGGGGCGAGTGGACCGGCGTCGCCGCGCGCCGCATCGAGCAGCGTCCAGAGCGCGGCACGACGCTTCCGCACGTCGGGCTCCTGCGGCAGCAGCGCGTCGAACGCCCCCGCTTCGGCGAGATGCCGGAGCCCGCGCTGGTCCAGCCCCGAGCGCCGCACCACGTCGTCGATCGACGTGAACGGTCCCTGCGCGAGCGCCTGCTCCAGCCGGTCGCGTGCCGTCGCACCGAGCCCGCGGATGCTGCGCAATCCAAGCCGCACGGCGGGCGCTGGTGGGAGCGACGGACGGCTCGATACGCCGCAGGTGCGGATCCCTCGACTTCGCTCGGGATGACTACCGCCGTCATCCCGAGCGAGCGCAGCGAGTCGAGGGATCTGCACTCCCCGCGGCTCGAGCGTCGCTTCCCACCCCGAGCGCGTCACGTCCACCGGACGCACCTCCACGCCGTGACGCCGCGCATCCTCCACGAGCGTGCCCGGCGCGTAGAACCCCATCGGCTGCGCGTTGAGGATCGCCGCCGTGAACTCCGGCGCGTAGTAGTGCTTGAGGTACGCGGACGCGTAGACGAGCAGCGCGAAGCTCGCCGCATGGCTCTCGGGAAATCCGTAGTCGGCGAATCCGTTGATCTGGTTGAAGATTCGATCCGCATCGGTCGACGCGATGCCGTTCTTCGCCATCCCGTCGAGCATCCGCTGGCAGATCGCCGCCATCCGCTCGCGGCTCCGCTTGTGCCCCATCGCGCGGCGCAGCACGTCGGCGTCTCCCGCCGAGAACCCCGCGAGCGCGATCGCCACCTGCATCCCCTGCTCCTGGAAGAGCGGCACGCCGAGCGTACGCTCGAGGATCGGCTCGAGCGACGGATGCAGGTACGTCACCGGCTCCTCGCCATTCCGCCGCCGCAGATACGGATGCACCATGTCGCCCTGGATCGGGCCCGGCCGGATGATCGCCACCTCCACGACGAGGTCGTAGAACTTTCGCGGCTTCAACCGGGGCAGGGTGTTCATCTGCGCGCGGCTCTCCACCTGGAAGACGCCGATCGTGTCGGCGGCACAGAGGTCGTCGTACACCGCCTGGTCGTCCATCGGGAGCGTCGCGAGGTCGATCGTCACGCCGCGCTGCTGCTTGATGTACAGCAGGCAGTCCTGGATCAGCGTCAGCATGCCGAGGCCGAGCAGGTCGATCTTCACCAGGCCCGCCGCGTCGAGATCGTCCTTCTCCCACTGGATCACCGTGCGCCCCGGCATGCTCGCCGGCTCGATCGGCACGACTTCGTGCAGCGGTTCGGCCGTCAGGACGAACCCACCGACATGAATCGACCGGTGTCGCGGCAGCTGGTGCAGTCCCTCGACGATCTCGGCGAGCGCGCGCACGCGCTTGTCGTTCGGGTCGAGCCCCGCCCGCTCGACGACGCTCGTGCCGTCCGTCTCGCGCAGTGCCGTGGTCGGGTTGCGGCGCTCGGTGTGCTCCTCGCCGGCGTACGGATCCTCCCATCTATTGCCCCTCGCCGCTGACTTCGTCAGCGCTCGCGGAAGCTTCGTCAGCGCCTCGTCCCCGCGCGCGAGATCGCGCGTCCCTGCACGCTGCGCGTTGGGGCTCCCGTACGGCTCGTACGCCGCGTTCGGCGTCGGTCGATCGGACGACGTCATCGGCCGGCGCACCTGCTTCGCCTTCTCTTTCTCGGCGCGCGACCGCGTGGTCGCTTCCGTGCCGGGCACCATGTCGTTGCCGAGCGTGCTCGCCACCGCGCCGTCGCTCGCCGCGTCGTCGTCGGGCCTGGCGCGCAATGCTTCGGCCGTGGCCTTGGCCGAGAAGCGGTCGCTGAGCATGGCCAGCGAGTCCGCCTGCTCGACGCTGAACCCGAGCACGCGCGCCGCGTCGCGCACCGCGCTCTTGCCACGATAGGTGATCTGCTCGCACACCATCGCCGCGTGATCGCGGCCATAGCGCTCGTACACGTACTGGATGACGCGCTCCCGCTCGCGATGCGCGAAGTCGATGTCGATGTCCGGCGCCTCCGTGCGCTCCTCGCTCAGGAAGCGCTCGAACAGGAGCTTGAGCCGGATCGGGTCGACGGCCGTGATGCCGAGACAGTAGCAGACGGCGGAGTTGGCAGCCGAGCCGCGCCCCTGGCAGAGGATGCCTTCGCGCCGCGCGAAGCGCACGATGTCCCAGACGATGAGGAAGTAGCCCGCCAGTCCGAGCTTCGTGATGAGCCCGAGCTCGTGGGCGATTTGTCGGTCGTGCTCCGCGGTGCGCTGCGACGTGCCTGGTTCTCCCCACCGCTCGCGCGCGCCCTGCTCGACGAGCCGCGCGAGATACTCGTCCGGGCTCACGCCGGCCGGGAGCGGGAACGCAGGCAGCGTCGGGTTGAGCTGGTCGAGCCGGAAGGTGCACTGCTCGGCGATGGCGAGCGTGGCGCGCACCCCGTCGAGGTTCCCGCGCCAGCGCCGCGCGATCTGTGCCGCGCTCTTGAGGTACCACTCGGCGTTCGGACGCAGGCGCGTTCCCATGAGATCAAGAGTTTTGTCATGTCGAAGACATGACAAGACGTCGTGCACCATCCGGTCGCGGGCGCGCGCGTAGTGCACGTCGTTCGTGACGACCCACGGCACGTCGAGCGCGCGGGCGATCTCGATCAGCCGCGCCGTCGTGACGCGCTCCTCGGGCAGCCCGTGATCCCAGCACTCGATCGCGACCCGCCGCTCGAAGATGTCCAGCAGCGTGGCCGCGGCCTCGCACGCGGCGTCCGTCTCGTCGCGCGCGGCGAGCGTCGGCACCCAGCCGCGGGGACAGCCCGTGAGGGCGAACAGTCCGCCGGCACGCGCCGCGAGCTGGTCGAGCGTGACACGCGGTTCGCCGCGGTGCGCCACGTCCTGCCGCGCGAGGGTGACGAGCGACGCGAGGTTCGCGTAGCCCTCACGCGACTGCGCCAGGAGGGGCAGATGCGTGACGAGTGGTTCGTCGTTGGTGCGAGTCGGCGCGATCGTGACGGTGAGCTCCGCGCCGATGATCGCCGGCAGCTCGGCCTCGCGCGCCGCGGTGGCGAAGCGGACGATCCCTCCCAGCTCGTCATGGTCCGTGATCGCGAGCGCGGCGAGCCCCAATTCTTTCGCCCGCGCGACGAGCGGCTCGGGGAGCGCGGCACCGTCGAGGAGGGAGAACGCGGTGTGGGCGTGCAGCTCCGCGTATTTCATGCGCGGAGGTCGAGCCGGGACGCGTTAGAGGCGCCGAGCTCCCGCGAAACGCGCGAAGATGGACTCCATCTCCGCGCGCGACAGACCTTCCCGCTGTTGTCGCACGAGCGGGTGGTCGACGTCGGACAGCTCGACGCGCGGCCGGCTAGGCCATGGCCGGATGTGCAGGCGCACGGGCATGCTGATCGTCGGCGGATGTCCGGGAATCGAGTTCGCGAGCTTTCCGTCGAACGTCTCGCCACCGGCGCGCGTCGGGTCGTTGCAGAGCGCGACGTAGCGCTCCACGTCGTCGGGAAAGACGTGGACCCACACGCCCCAGGCGAAGGAATCAGGGGTGTCCTGCACGGACAGCTCGAGGAGCGCCAGCCCGAAGAACCACTTGTCGAGGACGTAGCCGTCCTCCTCCCGCATCGCACGCGTTGCACGCACGTCCGGATCGAGCGCGAGCACCGGATCGGGCGCGTCGAAGTGCCAGTTCGGAAATCCGTCGTGCCACTTCCGGCATCGTCCGCACTTGTAGCGCGCACCGCTCGCCGTCCATTCCACGGCGAATGGACCGGGTTGGCGTCGCCAACCGAGGAAGACGAGGACGACGGCGAGCGCGAGCAGGACGGCGAGAAGCATGGACGAGCGGAGCGAGGATCGTTGGCCCGCGAAGTTGCTCGCGGCCTCCCCTGAAGACGCTCGCCAGCGCGCGGTCGATACGTGCTCGCATCCCGCTCTGCTCCGACGCGCCCGATCGGTGCAGGCAGGGCCGTCTCCGCACCCCCGCATCCCCTCATTCTCTCATCCCCGCACCTCAATCCACCCACCCCTGCAACCGCCACGCATCGTCCGCGCGGTCGAGGTACACCACGAACTCCCCCGCCAGGCTCTCGCACCGCCAGTAGTCGCGCCGATAACCGTCGTCCCACCAGTCGCCCGACAGGCGTTCGGGCCCGATCGGGCGCGACACGGCGATCCGATGTCCGCGCCACGTCACCACGCGCGGCACCTCGCCCTCGCACTCGACCTCCACCGGCTCCGCCGGCTCGAGCGCACGATGGGCCGCCATCGTCGACGGGGGCGGCGCCGGCTCGCGCACCACCTGCAGCGCGCGTGGCGCATCCGTCACCATGCGAGGGCCGGCCGCACGCGCATCGTTCGGGCGCGCGCCGCTCGCATCCGGCGCGGCAGCCGTCGAGGGCTTCGTTCGCGTCACCATCGGTGTCACATCGCGTGTTCGCCGCTCCGTTGCCTCGGCGTCCAGCGCATCTGTCCACACCCCGGCCTTCTCCGGCCGGTGCGTGTCCTGGTGCACCGCGCGCACGATCGCGTTCGGCCCCAGCTCGGCGCGCAGCCGCTCCAGCGCCGCGTCGGCGGCGCCGATGTCGCGCCACGAGGCGCTCAGCAGGTCGCCCTGCTCGCCGGTGAGCGGCGCCGCCGCGGCGATCGCCACGCGCACCGCACTGACGGGTGCGCTGAGCGTCCACCGGTCGAGCAGCGCGCGGCAGCGCTCGAACAGCGGCGCGACGCGCGCGAGCGGCCGCGCGGGACGCACCTCGCGCGTCACCGTGTGCAGCGGCTTCGACGTCAGCGCTCCGCGCGCGTCGTCGAGCGTGAGCGTGATCGCCACCGACGCCGCCGCGCGTCCATGGGCGATCAGCTCCTGCACCAGCCGATCGAGCGCAGCACGGACGAGGAAGAGCACGGGTTCCATCGTCGATGTCGGCGCCGCGAGCTCCACTTCCACCGCGGGCTGCGTCTCGACGCGCGCGAGCACGGGACGCCGCAGGTCGTCGGCACGCGCGAGTCGCCACGCGCGAATCCCCGTATCGCCCCACCGCCGCTCCACGTCCTCCGCCGAGAGCGCGGCGAGCGCGCCCACGGTGCGGAGACCGAGCGCGTGGAGCGCCGACCGCAGCTCCTCGTCCATCGGCACGAGAGCGAGTGGAGCAGGGGCGAGGTAGGTCGCGTCGTGCCCTGCGGGGACGACGTGCACCAATGCGCGCTCGCTCCCGCGCGGGTCGAAGCTCGCGCCGGCCCACGTCGCCGCGCGCGCCGCGACGCACGATCCCGCGATCGCCACGCGCGGGCGCGGATGCCAGCGCTTCGCCACACGCAGCAGCTCCATGGCGAGCGCGCGCTCGCCACCGACTGGATCGAACCCCGCCGCGCCGACCCACCAGAGGCCGTGCGCCCCCGCGACCGGCGTCACCTGCGGGCTGGCGGCGAGCAACGCGGCGGATGTCTCCGTGATCGCCGCATCGATCGCGACGTCGTCCCACGGCAGCTCGATGAGGTCCGCACACAGTGCGCGCGCTTCGGCCGGTCGCATCCCGGCGCGCAGCCCCGCACGCGCGGCGGCGGCGGTGACGGCGCGCAGCCGCTTGCCCCCCGCCTCGATCAGCGCGACCGGATGCTCATCCCAGTGCGCGGGCGCGGGCGACGGCGGTGCGGAGCCCGATGGGGAGCTCGGGTTCGTGCGTGGGGGTGCCGCGTCCGGCAACGTCAGCGGGAGGAGAAGCTGCGCGCCGGGCGTGGGCTCGCCGGTTTCCCCCCGCCGGGCCGCGCGCCACACCGCGCCGATCGGGAACCTCGGGATGCGTACACAGGCGACGCGCCACTCCGATTGCACACCGCACCTCCACTGTC
>Ga0070683_100004484_pt1 | contig 11515 bp, 7 predicted proteins | sample KBSC713LmetaG_FD_64662 | JGI IMG/M metagenome (GOLD analysis project Ga0070683, IMG submission 64662) | Corn rhizosphere microbial communities from Kellogg Biological Station, Michigan, USA - KBS C7.1-3L metaG | ecosystem: Host-associated > Plants > Roots > Rhizosphere ...
CATCCATGCGCGCGGACGTCCCCCAATTCGATCCGGTCGTAGACGATCGCGGCAGCGCCGGCCACGCCCACGTGGTCGCCGAGGAACGAGGCGACCACTCGCGCCGACGCCGCCGGGCCGAGAGCGCCGGCGTGCACGGCGTCGCGGACGGGGCCGACGAGCTGCTCGCCCGAGCGAACCACACCGCCGCCCAGCACCACCAGCTCGGGCTCGAACAGATTGACGATCGAGGTCAGCCCGCAGCCGAGCGCCTCGACGGTGTCGTTCCACACGGAGGTCGCGACGGGCTCGCCCGCCAGCGCCGCCCTGGCTACGTCCTCGGCGGTCGCGCCCAAAAGCCCGGCCTCGTGCGCGCGCTCCGCGATCGACGTGCCCGACACGTACGCCTCGAGGCAGCCTCGCCTGCCGCAGCCACGACACAGGCGACCCTTGCAGTCGACCGTCACGTGCCCGAACTCGCCGCCGTTGCCCATCGCGCCGCGGTACAGCCGCCCGTCGATCACCGCGCCTCCCCCGACACCGGTCGAGATCGTCAGATAGATCATGGTCCGGGTGCCGACCCCGGCGCCGAACCGATGTTCGCCGGCAGCCGCGGCGGTCCCGTCGTTCTCCAGGGTCACCGGCAGCCGGAACGCCTCGGCGGCGAGCTGCGAGACCGGAACGTCGTGCCACCCGGGCAGGTGCGGCGGTGCGATCAGCACGCCCCGTACCGCGTCGAGCGGCCCGCCGCAGCCGACACCGACAGCTCCGATCTCGGCCAGGTCGATCCCCGACTCCGAAACGGCCTGCCGGCCGAGCTCGAACAGGCGCGCGAGCGTCGCAGCAGGCCCTTCTTCCGCGCGGCTCGGAGCCGAGACGAACGAATGCACAGAGCCCGTAGGGCCGACGACACCGGCCGCGATCTTCGTGCCGCCGATGTCGAGCCCGAGCACCGGGAAGCTGTCGCCGGCAGGCACGCCGCCACCGCCCTCGCCGGCCAGGACGCCAGACGACACCTTCATTAGCCCTTGCGCCCCTGGGTGGCGATGCCTTCCATGAAGTAGCGCTGGCCCAGGAAGAAGATGATGATCATCGGGATCGTGGCGAGCACCGTGCCGGCAATCACGATCTGGTAGTCGCCGTGGCCGCCGTTCGACGGCCCCAGCGTGCCGAGCAGGTTGTAGAGACCGCGCGGCAGCGTGTACTGCGAGTCGTGGTTCAGATAGATCAGGGGCTTGAGCAGATCCGTCCAGCTCGCCTTGAACTCGAACACGAAGGTGACGATCAGCGCCGGCTTCGCCAAGGGCAGCGCGATCCGCCGGAACATCGAGAAGTAGTTGTCGCCGTCCATGCGCGCCGCTTCGAACAGCTCGCGCGGGATGCCGAGGAAGAACTGGCGCAGCAGGAAGATGTAGAACGCGCTGCCGAACAGGTTCATCATCCAGAGCGGATACTGCGTGCCGGTGAGATGGATCTTGTTCCAGATCAAGTAGACCGGGATCATCGTCACGGCGCCGGGCAGCATCATCGTGCCGAGGACGCAGCCGAAGAGCACGTTGCGCAGCGGGAAGCGGAAGTAGGCAAATGCGAAGGCAACGAGCGCGCTCGAGATCGTCACGGTCCCAGCCGCGAGCACGCCGATGTAGATGCTGTTCACGAACCAGTGCGCGAAGGGAACGCCCGTCGCGATGTCCGGCACCCCTCGGAAGAGGTCGAGGTAGTTCGAGGGATGCCAGTGACGCGGGATCAGCCGGTTGTCGAACACTTCGGTCCGCGGCTTCAGCGACGAGCTGATCGCCCAGACGAACGGGTAGAGGAAGATCACCGTCATCAGCCCGAGCAACGCCAGGTAGAGGGCGGTGCTGAGCGGGTTTCCCTTCGGCCGCCGCCACCACTGCCGCCGCGCCGGCACGACCGGCGGCACCGGCGGGACGGCGGGGGCCGAGCTGTGACCGGGAAGACCGATCGACTCGCTCATTTCTTCGACCCTTCGTAGTACACGTAGCGGCGACTGCCGATCACCTGGATTGCGGTCACGACTGCGATCACGAGGAAGAGCCCCCACGCGAGCGCGGATGCATAGCCGAGGTGGTAGTAGGTGAAGGCCTGCTGGAACAGATAGATGACGTAGAAGAGCGACGCGTCGGTTCCGTACGGCGTGCTCCCGTTGAAGAACGCCGTGTAGACCTTGTCGAACGTCTGCAGGGCGTCAATCGTGTTGATGATCACGATGAAGAAGATCGCGGGGCTGATCATCGGCACCGTCACGTCCCGGAAGCGTCGCCAGGCGGAGGCTCCGTCCATCGCCGAGGCCTCGTAGAGGTGCTGCGGCACGCCCATCAGCGCCGCCAGCAGGATCACGACGCTGGCGCCGACCGACCAGAGCTGCATCAGGACGATGCCGGGCTTCACCCAGTTCGGATCGATCAGCCAGTACGGCCCATGGATCCCGAAGTGCGCGATCGTGCCGTTGATCAGGCCGAAGTCGCCGTTGAAGAGCAGCAGGTAGAGCACGCCCACCGCCACGGCCGGCGTCATCGTCGGCAGGTAGAAGACGGTGCGGAAGAACCCGGCGGCGCGCCCGACGCGGGCCAGCAGCACGGCGAGTCCGAGCGCGACGATCACGTGCGCCGGCACGACCATCACGGTGTAGATCAGCGTGGTCTTCATCGCCGTCGCGACCTTGGGGTCGTGGAACATCTGGTGGTAGTTCGCCCAGCCGACGTTGTGCGTCGTGCCGATCACGCTGTAGTCGGTGAACGAGAGGACGGCGCTGGCGATCATCGGCCCGGCCGTGAAGACGACGAAGCCGAACAGCCAGGGGCTCAGGAAGGCGAATGCGGCCCACGTCTCCCGCGAGCGGAAGCCGGAAGCCCAGCGCCGGACCCTCACACGAGGGCCCGGCGCCGATGCTGCGACAGTGGCCACAGGCTGGCCCTTGTCTCCTGGTACCTACTTACTTCGTCGCGGCCTTGATGGCGGCGACTGCTTCCTTCTGGGCCTGGTCGAGCGCCTGCTTCGGCGTCTGCTGGCCCGCGAGCACACGGGTCACTGCGTCGTTCCAGGCGTTCTTGAACTCGGCACTGGCCGGCGAGGCCGGGATGCCGAACGAGAAGCGCTGGACGTCGAGCACCTTCTTGGTCGTCTCGTCGAAGAACTTGTTGATCGACGTGTAGGTCTGCTTGTAGATCGCCTGGTCGGCGACCGCGTTGCCGGTGGAGATGCCGGTGTACGGCTGGTTCTTCGCCTTCCGGAGCGCGGCGCGGTTCTTCGCCGCAGCGAGCCACGTCGAGGTCGACGTCATCGTCCGCATCCAGGTGCAGGCCGCGCCCGGGTGCTTGGCACCCTTCGGGATCGCCCACGCCGAGCCGGTCTCGTAGTTGATCGGCTGGTTCTTCAGGTTGCGGAACTGGAGCGCCGTGATCTTGACCTGCGGCGAGCTGCCGGCGAGGACGTTGTAGTACCACTGCTCCATCGGCCAGGCGCCGACCTGGTTCTTCGCGACCTGGTTGTCGGAGCCGAAGAAGTCCCACGTGTCGCGGAACGACTTGAAGCTGTTCCAGCCGCCCTGGGCGTTGATCAGGCTCATCGCATAGGTGAGCGCCTTGACCGCCCGCGGGTCGTTCAGGTGCGGCGTCAGGCCGTCCTTCGAGAGGATGTCGACCCCGTAGGCCTTCGCCCAGAGCGGGAAGAACTCGGGCAGCTTCGGATCGAAGCCGATGCGCGTCACCTTCCCGTTCGAGATCAGGACCATCTTCTTCGCCGCCGCAAGCAGCTGGGCCGGCTTCGCCGGGTTCAGCCACCCGATCGGGGTGTTCGTCTGGTCGAGCACGTTGTTGTCGACCAGGATCGTGCGGACGTCGTAGAACTCGGGGATGCCGTAGACCTGGTTCTTGTAGGTGACCTCGTTCACCGCGGCCTGGCGATACTGCTTCATGTCGATCTTCTGCGACTTGATGCAGGAGGTCAGCGGGACGAACGCGCCCTTCGCGGCGTACGAGCCGACCTTCTGGCGGTCGAGGTAGACCAGGTCGGGCGGATTGCCGCTGGCGACTGCAGCAAGGAACTGCTGGTCGTTGAACGAGCCCGACGGACGGCTCACGTTGCCGCCGACGGCCTTGATCGCAATCGCGGCCCGGCTCTCGGCGACGTCGTCGCCCTTGCCGAAGCCCATGATCGTCAGTCCCGGGCTGTCTGCCTTGGCGGCAGCCGCGCCGGCCTTGCTGTTCTTCGCACTCGCGAGACCCGCGGTGATCGCCGCCACGGACACCATGGCGATCACCGTGAGGAAGGCGGTGCTCTTACGCCAACCCGACATGTGTGCTCCTCCGTCGATGATTGAACCTGGGGGGTTCAAATATGTGAGAACGTAACCACACTTCCATGGGGTCCGTCAAGGCACCCGTGTGGAAACGTTGTCTCACCCTCGGAGCGGAGCGGTCGAGCCGCGCACGACGAGCCGGGTCGAGAGACACTCGACGGCCGGTGGGAGCGCCGGACCGGCCAGTCGCCGGAGGAGCAGGCGCGCAGCGCGGCGGCCCAGCTCGACGGTCGGCTGCTCGACGACGGTGATGCCGGGCTCGACCATTCCCATCCAGGGCACGTCGTCGAATCCGACCAGTGACAGGTCGTCGGGCAGCACGAGCCCGCGGTCGCGCGAGACGCGCCACGCCTGTTCCGCGAGCTGGTTGTTCGCTGCGAAGATCGCCGTCGGCCGCTCTCCCATGATCAGCTCCTCGATGCGCTCGATCGCGTTCGGCGCGTAGGCGGGGATGCGCACGATCAGGCGCTCGTCGACGGCGATGCCCGCTTCGGCGAGCGTGGCTCGATAGCCGTGCAGGCGACCGGCGTCGCTCGTCCAGTCGGTCTCGACACCGAGCAGTCCGATCCGCCGGTGCCCGAGCGCGACGAGATGCTCGGTGGCATCCCGCGCGCCGCGCTCGTTGTCGATCACCACGGCGTCGCACGGAACATTCGACAGCTGCCGGTCGACCTCGACCACGGCGACTCCCTGCGACGAGAGCAGCTCCGTCGCGTGCGCTCCGACCGGCGTCATGATCACGCCGGGAGCGCGCATGGCCAGGAAGGTGCGCGCCCCGGCCGCCTCCTCGATGGCGTTGCTGTTGTCTCCCAGCACCATCATCTGGTAGTCGGCCTCGCGCAGGGTCTGCTCGATGCCGGACGCGAGCAGCGCGTAGAACTGGTTCCCGAGGTCGGAGACGAACACGCCGACCACACGGCTCGTGCGTTGCTTGAGCGTGCGGGCGGATGCGTTCGGGACATACCCCAGGCGCTCGGCGACCGCGACGAGCCGGTCGCGCACCTCGGCGGACACGTAGCCGCGGCCGCTGAGCGCGCGCGAGGCCGTCGATGCAGACGTCCCGGCTTCGCGGGCGATGTCGGCGAGCGTCACCGGCTGCACCAATCCCGGACCCGGATCCTCGGAACGGACGGCGGTCATCCGCGCGCCCGCCATTCGGCCCACACGTCACGCAGAGCTGCGTAGTCCGTCTCGTCGAGACGCTCGCCGCTCCAGTCGAGGTGCGTCGCGTAGTAGAGAGACGGCACTCCGAGCTGGGGCTTCAGCTCGAGGTATTCGCGCCACGTCCGCTTGTCGGGCACGCACCAGTCGTCGGTGTCCACGAGCACGTCGGGAAGCGCGGCGCTCGCCACGCGGCCCCGGAAGCGCATCTGCGGCACCACCGAATCGACGGGCAGCAGACCCGGGTCGTCGAGCCGCAGCATGTCGTTCAGCCGGACCATGTCGGTCACGTCGGCAAAGCTCGGATGGGGGGTGTGGGTGATCACGAGAGCGTCTGGCTTCACTTCCTTCGCTGCGGCATACACCACGGAGAGGAGTTCGTGCAAGAGCGCGATTCCCCACCCACGGCCGTGCGCCTCGAGCGCCTGGCCGCTCGGCGTACGCGCGGTGAAGTCGATCTTGAGGCCGTCGGCGTCGATCCCGTCCGGGCCGAGCATGTGCGCGATCGCGTCGTGGAGCACGCTGCGGGCCTCCGGATTCGTCGGGTCGAGCCCGGCGGGCTTGCCTTCCGGAGTGCGGATGCAGAGCTCGTCGGGGAGCCCCTCCGCATCCCAGGCCTTCCACCAGAGCAGCACGTGCTGGCGCAGCTGTCGCCGCTCGTCGATCCACCCCGGCAGATCGGGCCACTTCGAGCGGTCAACGGCGTTCGTGCCGTACGCCTCCTGCCACTTGTCGTCGATCACCACCGTCCCCGGGATGAGTCCTTCGCCGGCCAGGGTGGCCAGGAAGGCGTCGTAGTTCGCCTGCGTCGCGAGGGAGGGCGCAGGCCCGCCACCCCCGGCGGACAGCCCACACTGGGCGCCCCACCCGCAGAACATCGGCTCACGCCACCAGGCGGGAACGTCTCGCCGGCGAACGGAAGGGGCCGCGCCGCGCGCGGCCAGATCGTCGCGGTGCGTCCGCAGTGCGGCATAGGGCGTCTCGCAACCGGGCGTCAGCACCAGCGCCGGTGCGTCGAAACGACCGGAGGCCTCGGTGTGGCCCTCGTAGTCGAGGAGGAGATGGAAGGCGCGGTCGGCCGGTTGGTACGCCAGCTGCACGAAGCCGAGCTCCGAGACGGGAGCCGCGACGGCGAGCGAAAGCCAGCCGCCGGCAACGGCCTCCTCCGGATCGTCGACGTCCTCCGTCGCAAAGGCCAGGCAGAGCGGCGCCGGCGTGAAGAACCAGTGTCCCCGGCCGAGCGCGCCGTCACCGGAGACGCCGATCACGGCAGGCTCGGACGCGCGGCGCACGAGTCGCGCGGGATCGCCCGGGTTCGGCGAGAACAGCGTGCGGAAGCTCGTGCCCGTCGGATAGAAGCCGTTGGCCAGCCCCGGCAGCAGCGAGCGGCCGCCGAGCAGGTGAAGGTCGGTCAACGAGCCGGCGCCCTCGACCCACGCCCGCAATTCGACCGCGTCCTCGCCACACACGAGCTGCACCCCGGCCCGCTCCCAGATCGTCGAGGTCCGCTCGACGGCGATCGTCGCGCCGTCGACGACCGGCGCCGAGACGGCCAGCGTCTCGTCGACCCCGTCACGACGGTCGAAGGCCGCCAGCAGGCTCAGGGTCAGCCAGTGCTCGCCCTGGGGCGCGCGGAGCGTGGCGCGCAGGCCACTCGGCGCGAGCTCGAGGGAGTACGAGGCGCGCTCGACGATCACGAGACCGTCACCAGCGCCTCGGCCTGCTGCCCGAACGCGGTCTCGCCCACGGTCAGGTCGGCGGCGATCGGCACGCGCCCCGGCTCGGCGCCGACCCGGAGCCTGAACGCGGCGGTTCCGCGGGCGTGCGCCTCGAGCGCGACCTCCGCCTCGGCCGGCTCGCCGTGCCACCCGGCCGGCAGCACGAGGCGCACGCGTGCCGTCTCGGCACGACCGAACGGATTGCGCACCTCGACCGTGAGCTCGAGCGTCCCGCCCCCGGCGGCAGACGAGCGGTAGGGCACGATCCGCGCTCCGAAGCCTTCCGCCCCGAAGTCGACCTCGTCGAGCGGCAGCAGCTCGCGATGCAGCTCGGCGAGCGTCCTCCCGTCGGCGAGGAGCTGCTCCAGATAGGCGTCGGTGACCTCCCGGGGCCGCCAGTGGCCGGTGAGCAGTAGATCGGGCCGCAGCCGCGCGTAGAGCTCGGCGCTCGCCACGTAGTCGTCGATCCGAAAGCGGTTGCGGTACTGGTAGTTGAGCAGGTCGCGCTCGTCGCCCCCACCCTGCTGGTCGCCGGTGGCCAGCACGCGCCGGCCGTCGACCTCGAACTGGATCGCCGCGGCGTAGAGCGTGTGCCCCGGCAGCGGATGGGCGGTCAACTCGTACTCGTGCCAGGCGACCGGCTCGCCCAGCGGCAGCACGCGGTCGACCGGCACCGGGTCGAACCAGAGGCACGGCAGGTCGTAGCGCTCCGGGTCGGCGAGGATCGGCGCAACGTTGGCGGGCGCCCACACCTCGGTCCCCTCGACGTCGCGGAGCAGGTTGATCCCCGCGACGTGATCGTCGTGGAAGTGCGTCGGCACGACCGTCTCGATGCGCTCGACGCCGTAGTCGCGCCGGAGCGCGCCGATCGATTCGAGCAGCGGCCGGTTCGAGGCGCGGGCGCCGCCGAGCGCCATGCCGGTCCACAGGTCGTAGCCCCAGTCGAGCAGCAACGCCGACCCCGAGTCGGACAGGAGTGCATACGACGTCGCGAGGCTCGTCCGGTTGCGCAGCAGGTGCGGCGAGAGCTCTTCCCATGGCGTCGCGAGCCAGCGGTCGAGCCGCCACGGCTCGCCGCCCCGGCGCAGCTCCATGATGCGGCCGACGTTCTGCTGCGTCTGCTCGAGCGCAGCCGCCGGAGCGTCCATCGGCTCGCCGTGCGACGGGTAGAGCACCGCGGGTTCGTGCCGGGCGAGCACGCCGCACGACAGGATGGTTGCCGCCTGCCCTTCGACGCCGCTGTACGTCCACTGGGTGGCGGCGAGCGACCACACCTTCCCCGGCGCGTAGAGCAGGTCGCCGGTGAACGCCACACGCCTGCCCCCCACCTCCACCAGGTACGAGACCGAGCCGATCGTGTGGCCGGGAGTCGGCAACGTGAAGACCTCCACTCCGCCGTAGAGCCGCGTGCGGTACTCGTCGGCCGTTCCCGCGACCGGAACGGACTCGAGCAGCGAGAAGCGCTCCTGCAGCAGGTCGTAGTCGCTCTCGGCCCGGCGCCGCGCCCAGAGCTCGCCGGCACGCCCGAAGAGATCCTGCTCGACCGGCGGCACCCAGATCCGCACGCCGGCGGCGGCAGCGCGCGCGAGACCCTGGACGGCGTCGCGGTGGTAGTGCGTGACGAGCACGTCGGTGATGCGCTCGACGCCGAGGCCGTCCAGCGAGTCGAGCACGGCGCCGCTGCCGAAGTCGATGCAGATCGCGCTCGAGCCGGCCCGGATGACCCAGACGTTGCACGTGTCGCGAACCCGCATCACGTCTGGCATCGGCACCGTGGGGAGTCTAAACCGTGGCCACGACTTGTGTGGCAACGATTGCATTCCTTCCTCGAGAGGCGATAGATTCCCGGAGGCATGGGCGAGATCGTCCTCCAGAACGTCACGAAGGAGTTCCCCGGCGGCGTCCGCGCGGTCGACGGCGTCGACATGACGATCGCCGACGGCGAGTTCATGGTCCTCGTCGGGCCGTCGGGCTGCGGCAAGACGACGCTGCTCCGGTCGATCGGCGGGCTCGAGACGATCACCGAGGGCTCGATCCTGATCGACGGGCGCGACGTGACCGGCTCGTCGCCGGCCGAGCGCGACCTGGCGATGGTCTTCCAGAACTACGCGCTCTACCCGCACATGACCGTGCGCCAGAACCTCGGCTACGCACTCCGGGTGCGCAAGACGCCGAAAAGCGAGATCAAGCAGCGTGTCGACGACGCGGCGCAACTGCTCGGGCTCGACGGCCTGCTGGATCGCCGGCCGGGCGCGCTCTCGGGCGGGCAGATGCAGCGGGTCGCGATGGGGCGCGCGATCGTCCGGGAGCCGAAGGCGTTCCTGATGGACGAGCCGCTGTCGAACCTCGACGCAAAGCTTCGCGTCAGCATGCGCACCTCGTTGCAGCAGCTCCACCGGCGCATCGGGACGACGACCGTGTACGTCACGCACGATCAGGTGGAAGCGATGACCCTGGGCGCGCGGGTCGCCGTCATGCAGGACGGGCGCGTGCAGCAGGTCGACGCGCCGACGGTTCTCTACGACCAGCCGGCGAACCTCTTCGTGGCCGCCTTCATCGGCTCGCCGGCGATGAACCTGGTCAAGGCGACGCTCACCGAGGAGACCGCCACATTCGGCTCGCTCAGCATCCCGCTCGACCGCGACCGGCGGCCGCCGGCCCAACCCGGAGGGCAGACGATCATCGGCCTCCGCCCCGAATCGTTCGAGGACGCCGCCTTCGCCGAAGCCGGCTTGCCTCAGATCGAGATCGAGGTCGAGGTGGTCGAGAAGATCGGCTCCGACTCCTTCGTCTTCTTCGAGATCGACGCCGAGCAGGTTGTCGTCGAGGCTGCGCTGACGGACACCGAGGAAGACGCGACGCTGCTGACGAATCACGACCAGTCGCTTTTCGTGGCCCGCGTCGATGCACGTACCGAGGCGGCTCCCGGCCGGCGGATGCGCCTCGCCGTCAACCCGCGCCGGATGTACTTCTTCTCGGAGTCCGGCGAGGCTCTGCTCGACCGACCCGTCGCCGCCCCCGCCGGGCACTAGCGTTTGATCCGCCACGCGGAGTACACGCGGGCACGCCTCGTGCAAACCGCGGAACGGCTGCGCGCACTCGTCTACCCGGAGACCTGCGCACCGGACGAGCTGCTCGTCGCCGGACCTGTCGGACGGATCTCGCCCGGCGACGCAGCGGCGCTCGACTACCGCCCCGCGGTACCGGGCGAACGGCTCGGGCCGCTCTGGGCGACCTACTGGTTCCAGCTCCGCGCGACCGTCCCTGAAGCGTGGCAGGGCCGGCGGGTCGACCTGCTCTGGGTCAGCCGGAGCGAGTCGACGCTCTGGATCGACGGGCGCAGCGTGCAGGGGCTGAACACCGGCGGTGGCGGCGAACGCCCGGACGCGCTGCTCCTGCACGAGGCGCGGGGCGGAGAGCAGCTCGAGCTGGCGATCGAGCTGGCCTGTAACGGCATGTTCGGCCGGAAAGAGGTGCTGCCCGAGCTCGAACGCTGCGAGCTCGCCGTCTTCGACCCGGATGCGTGGCGCCTCTTCTTCGACTTCGAGACGCTGCGCGCACTCGAGTGCGAGGCCGGTCTCGACCCGAGCTGGGCGGGCGAGCTGCGCTCCGAGCTCAACCGTTTCTGCAACGAAGGCGACCCGCAGATCCTGGCCGCGCTCTACGAGCACACGAACGGGACGCACGCGCACGAGATCGCCGCGATCGGCCACGCGCACATCGACACCGCGTGGCTCTGGCCGCTCGCAGAGAGCTATCGCAAGACCGTGCGCACCTTCAGCAGCCAGACGCGGTACATGGACGACTACCCCGAGTACCGGTTCGCCTGCTCGCAGGCGCAGCAATATGCCTGGATCAAGGAGCGCAACCCCGATCTGTGGGAGCGCATCCTCGAGAAGGCGAGAAACGGGCAGTTCGTGCCGGTCGGCGGCAGCTGGGTCGAGCCCGACTGCAACATCCCGTCCGGCGAGTCGTTGCTGCGGCAGTTCGTGCACGGGCAGCGCTTCTTCGAGGAGGAGCTCGGGGCGCGCTGCAACGAGTTCTGGTCGCCCGACGCGTTCGGCTACTGCAGCCAGCTGCCGCAGCTGATGCGCCAGGCCGGGTTGAGCAGGTTCCTGACCCAGAAGCTCTCGTGGAACCGGTTCAACCGGCCGGATCACCACACGTTCGTGTGGCAGGGGATCGACGGCAGCGAGGTGCTCGGGCATTACCCGCCCGCCGACACGTATTCCAGCGACGCGCAGGTCCCCGACCTGATGCGGACACAGCGGGAGTACCTCGACCACGAATCGAGCGGCACCAGCTTGCTCGTGTTCGGCTACGGCGACGGCGGCGG
>Ga0070683_100004487_pt1 | contig 11511 bp, 6 predicted proteins | sample KBSC713LmetaG_FD_64662 | JGI IMG/M metagenome (GOLD analysis project Ga0070683, IMG submission 64662) | Corn rhizosphere microbial communities from Kellogg Biological Station, Michigan, USA - KBS C7.1-3L metaG | ecosystem: Host-associated > Plants > Roots > Rhizosphere ...
GAAATCGACGTGCCGGAGATGATGGCGAGCATCATTACCGAGACGAAGGGCAAGCCGTGGGAATATTACCGCGAGATGACGCGCCAGCTTTGGGACGAGGCGCGCCATGCGATGATGGGCGAAATCGGGTTCGTTCGCGCGGGCATCGACTGGCAAAAATTCGTCCGCGTGAATTTCACGTGGTCGCTCGCGCTCAACACGCAGCTCACGCCGCTCGAGCGTCACAGCGTGCTTTATTTCATCGAACAAGGCCTGATGCCAAAGACCGGCAAGCGCTTCGAGTGGGAGGTTGGGATCGCCTCAGGCGATCCGTTTTCCGCGATGATTCAGGATTACGATTGGGCCGACGAGGTGTTGCACGCGCGGATCGGCCGCGACTGGTTTGTGAAGCAAATTGGCAGCGGGAAAAAGGCGAACGAGTATGGAGATCAGTGCTGGTCGAAAGTGCTGATCGACTGGAATAGCTACCGCGAAAAAGGCCTGACCCAGCACGAAAATTGGTGGCCGGCGCTTTATCGCGAGTGGTGTCGGGTGCGGGGCGAGCAACCCGATCCCGCGGTGCTTGCGTACAACACGAGCTACGGCGCGGCTCGGGCGGATTTAAAAGAATTGAGTGCGTCCGGATGAGCAGACGCGGAGGTCGCCTGCAAGCCGGCTGCGCCGCGTTGACCTGCACGGATAGCGATTAATGGCCGGTGTAGGCGATCCGCCACAGGGTGCCGTTGCCATCATCGGCCACGAGCAGCGCTCCGTCGTGAGCCACGGCGACTCCCACCGGGCGGCCCCAGACGCTTTCGGCATCCACGACAAATCCAGTGAGGAAATCCTCGTACTCGCCCGTCGGAACACCGTGGTCGAGTCGCACGCGGATGATCTTGTATCCGGTTCGCGAATGCCGGTTCCACGACCCGTGCAGGGCCGCAAAGATATCGCCGCGATACTCGGCGGGAAACACCGCCGGGCCGCTCGTCGCGGTATAAAAAGTAATTTCCAACGGCGCTGAATGCGATTGCAGGAGCACGTCGGGAACGACCGCCTGGCCGGCGAGATCCGGACGTTCTCCCGCGTGGCGGGGATCCTCGTGATTGCCGAGATAGTACCACGGCCAGCCGTAGTACGCTCCCTCTTTCACGCGCGTGACGTAATCCGGAACCAAATTATCGCCAAGGCCATCGCGCTCGTTGGTCGAAGTCCACAGTTCACCAGTGGTCGAATCCACGGCCAGCCCGACGCCGTTGCGAATACCAGTGGCAAACGTCCGGAGTGGCGCCCGTCCGTCCGGATCGGTCACGAGAATATCCGCGCGATCGGTTTCCGAATTCCACGCCGCGCCGCGTCCGTGTTCGGTTTCCCAATGACGAATCTCCTCGGGATTTTTTGTTCCCATGCCCTCCGCGACGTTCGATCCTGATCCGACCGAGATGAACATCCGCTTGGCGTCTTTTGAAAACGCCACATCGCGCGTCGTGTGTCCGCCGGTGGTATCGGTGAGCTTCGGTACGATAACTTGCGCGGCGCCGCGAGCCTTGAGATCACCGCTGCGATAGGGAAAGCGGACGACACTATTGTTGTTCGCGACGTAAATCCACTGCGGATCTCCGCTCGACGGATAAAAGGCGATGCCGAATGGCCGTTCAAGGTCACTGGAGAAAATCTCGTTTTGAGCAGGAGCATCGGCGCCATCTGCGGACCGCAAAACGCGAACCCGATTCTCGCGCGTCTCCGCGATGAAAATATCTCCGTTCGGTGCGACTCGCACCACCCGCGGTCCCGACAGATCCGCAGCGAACAGCTGGACCGTGAATTTCGGCGGGACCGAGAGGTGCGAATTTGGCGGACGATCCACTACCTTCGGATTGTTGCCGGCCGACGAGGTGCTGTAAGGAGCGGGCAAATCCGCGATCGTGATATGATGTTTGACGCCGGGAGCAGCATGGTGCCAGTCGCCGGTATCAACGCCGGAAGTGGGAACTGGCTCGGGCGCTGTAGTAACGGCTGCGGCGACGCCCGACGGCGCCACCAGCGTCGATAGGTACTTGATGAGATTGACGCGGTCCTCGGCTTTCGGAACGGTGATCGCCATCGCCGTTCCTGGAACTGCCGTGGCTGGATTGGTGAGAAATCGGTCGAGCGCGGCCGGCGTCCACGTGAGCCCTGATGCGCTCAACGCTTTTGTGTAGCTGAAATTCGGCGTGGATGCTGCGCGTCGCCCGACAACTCCGACAAGGCTCGGCCCTTGTCCACCGACCGTCTCGTTTCTCGGTCCGCTACCCGTCGCGTGGCAGACGGCGCAGTTTTGCTGGAAAAAGATTTTTCCGCGGTTCGCGTCACCAGGAAGTGCGTCGGTATCGCTGGCGGCGCGGGCCGCGTTGAAAATTCCAAGCAAAAGGAAACTCGAAACCAGGGGGCGTGCGGGGGACGGCATGAGGCGAACACTGAATGAGATCTTCATGGCTTAACAAGTTTCATGACACGGAAGGCCGAAAGGAGGTGGGCGCCACCTCGACCGGATGAAAGATAATCACGAAGCGAATGGAGGACGCGCCCATCCGTCGCGGCCTTTTGGTGAGGTAAATTCATAACCTTTGCGACTCCTGGCTCTTTGGCCGCAAGTCGGTTCTGCGGTCCGCCAATTTTTTCGATGACACCCTGCGTACGATTGATGGTCTGACCGCGTCGTCCCTCGATTTGAAATTCATCCGACTTCTTCTGAAATTTTGTGTGGTGGTCCTGGTGCTCGCCGCGTTGCTCGTGGCGTCGGCATTCCTTCCGGCCGTGCAGACTTGGATCGCGCAGACCGCGATCGCGCGGCGGCCCGGCCTCCAAATGACCCTGGGTTCGCTAAGTGCCGGAATGTCCGGCGTCGAACTCGCAGACGTGAACCTGAAAACTGACGCGGGCGTCCTCACGCTGCCTTCGATCGCGGCCACGTTGCCACTCTTGAATTCGGTGCGGGGTCACAAGCTCGTGATTCGGAGCCTGGTCGCCAAAGGTTGGACACTCGATTTAACCCACGCGCCGGAAGCGGAGAACACGCGGACGCGAGCCGTCGCGACAGTTCGAGCTGCCGGTGATGAGAAGGCAACGCCTGCGGCCAACGCGGTTTCGGCGCAGACGACGGCTCGCATCTTCGAGGGAATTTTTGGTGACTGGAAATTCCCGTGTGAATTTTCGCTGGATGAGGTCGATCTCGAGGGTGACGTCATGCTGGCGACATCGCCGGCCGCAGAACCGTTTCGAGTGCACGTCGTCATCAAAGGCGGCGGAATTTCCGCGGGACATGCCGGAACCTTTGCAATCGACGCCTCGATTCTGGACCCGCGGTTTCCAGGAAATTCCGGCGTTGCGCAGGGACGGGTGGTCGTGGCGATGAAAACTCCGCGCGCTTTCGAGCGAGTTGATCTCGAGGCGGACTTTAGCACAAAGAGCGGACGCGGGCCGCCGGCGGATGACTTCACCTGTACGATCGACGCGGCGGCGGCGCGCGAAATCGGCGATGAATTGTATACGCTCGACTTGATTCGCGGAGGCCGGCACCTCGCCACCATCAAGGCGCGTTTTGTTCGCGCGACTGGCCAGCTCGCGGGAAAATGGACGATCGATTTGCGTGACTCGGATGTTGCTCCGTTTGCACTGAATCACCCTTTGCCGGACGTCACAGCAGCGGGAGAAGGTCAATTCGACTGGGATCCAAGATCAACGCGACTGCATGCCGTCGGCGAGCTGAAGACGGTGGCAAATCACCTGGGCGGGATCGCACCGCGTCTCGAGCCGGCGGGTGAACTGTCGCTCGCCGCCAGTTTCGATTTGGCCCAGACCGGGCAATCTCTGCACGTGAATCGTTTGAACGCTTCGCTCGGCGCGACGCAGTCGATCGCGGAGATTCACTCGCGGCAGTCGTTTGATTGGAGTGAGAAGACCGGCAAATTCAAAGTGGCGGATCCGGATGGCGATTGGCTGGAAGGTGCGTTTCGCGAATTTCCGCTGGCCTGGCTTTCGGCGCCGACCGATTGGCTGGGTTTCACGCGCGGGCGCGCGAGCGGAGAGTTCGTCGTGAAGGCGACCGACGAAGGATTCGCCCTGCACATGAAACAGGCTTTTGCCGCGACCGGAATTTCGGTGCAGAAAGGCGGCAGGATCGTCGCGCAGGGACTTGACGTCTCGGCTCCGTTGCGCGCGAACACGACTCCGCGAGGTTGGGAATTGCAATGTTCTCCGCTCACGATCGGAAGCGCCGGCAAACAACTCGCGGTCATCGAGGCGAAGGTGGACCGGGTTTCCGGAGCCGAGCTGCCGATCGCGGTGAACGGGACGTGGAAAGCCGATCTCGATAACCTGAATTCGCGAGCGGCATTTCCGGAAATGGACTGGCTGACGGCCCGTTCCGCTTCGGGCGATTTTTCCGGAAAAATGGGAGCGTGGACCGAATGGGAAGGCAACCTCACCGTGGTCGGCCACGATCCGACTCATCGTGCTACGGCAAAGCTGCGGGCGGAGATCGATGCGGACGGTTCAGGTACGCTGGTCGCACCCCTTGAGTTTGCCTTCGGTCACGACATCTCGGATACGTCGGTCGATGCCGACTGGAGAACGGGTGAAAAACGGCAGTGGGTCGAGCTAAAGCTTACCGGCAAAGATGCCGCGGTCGAACACCTGCGCTTGCTGGCGGCGCCGCTGGCCGCCGCTGGCGGCGTGCCCTTCCGGACGAACAAAACAGCTCGGGGCGCAACCGCGGCATCCGCCGATCTCACGCGCGATCGCGTGCCGTTTTGGGGCGACTGGATCGGGCGCGCCACGATCGCTTTCAATCGGTTGAGGTGGGGGAAGGACGACTACGGCGATGTCGGCGGCACCGTGAAAGTCGACCACGGACTGCTCGAACTCTTCGGCGGCCGCGGCGGGCTTCCCCACCACCGACTCGAGCAGGTGGAAGGAACGATCGCGTTCGATCCCGCCGCCGAATTTCCGTACCACGCCAAGGCCGATGCGGCCAGCGTCGATGTGGACGCGACAGCGCTGTTCGCCGCGGAAAAAAAAGGCAAAGATCCGGTGTTGGAGGGACGCTTCAAGATCGAAAGTTCGCTCGTCGGAAAAGGGAGGACGCTGGACGATCTGGTCAAGCACACGCAGGAAGAATTTCGGCTGAAGAGCACGAACGGGATTGTCCGGCTGCTCAAAACCGATGTCGCGCAGGCGTTGCCGTCGGCGCCTTCGTCGCGGGTTTCCGATGCGTTGATCGATGCCGGTTCGCTGGTCGGGAAAATTTTTGGCGCGAGAGAGAAGTCAGTTGTCTCGGGCGAAACGCCCGTTGGCAAAACTACGGAAGCGGTTCTCGATTTCACCTATGAGACGGCGGAGATCGGCTACGACGATATGGCGATCAAGGCGATCCGGGACGCGGACGGAACGATTCGCCTCGTGGAAATCGCGGTGAACGCGAAGGATGAACGGCTGACCGGTTCCGGCCGGCTGGCCCACGTCGCGGGACTTTCGCTTTTCGCGCAACCGCTCAGTCTGGATTTGCAGCTTGGCACTCGTGGCCGCGCCGCCGACCTGCTGGCGAAAGCGGGTTTGCTCTCCTCCCGCAAGGACGATGCGGGTTATGCGATGCTCGACGGGACCCTTCATTTCGGCGGTTCGCTCGAGCACATCGACGATAGCGCGTGGCGTGGTTTGCTGGTTGAGGCGGCGATGCGAAAACCGGCCGGCGGGAAAAAGGGCGGCTGACAATTGGCGCCGTAAATCCCCGGCATTTTGCGGATTGCGGCTGGAAAATCTCCGCCCGTTTCAGGGCGGCCGCGGCGTCGCGCCCGTTGTGCTGGCGTTCGGGACCGGCCAACGGCTCCAGAGGGTTGACATTCGTTGGATAGCTCATATGAACTATATCAGATGAACTATTCGACAACGGGACGGTTTGCGCTCTGGGAGCTGGCGGTGCTTTCCCTGCTGCGGGAGCGGCCGATGCATCCGTACGAGATCCAGCGGTTGCTCAAAGCGCGACACAAGGATGACGTTCTGGTGCTCAAACGGGGCTCACTCTATCACGCGATCCGGCGGCTCGAAAGCGGTGGGTTGATCGAGCTGAGGAAGACGACGCGCGAGGGGAAGCGACCGGAGCGCATGACCTACGGCATCACGGCCAGCGGCCGCCAGGCGCAGGTGAGCTGGCTGAAAGCGCTGGTTTCTGCGCCGCAGCGCGAGCGCTCGGATTTCATGGGCGCGATGAGTTTTCTGGTGTATCTGAAGCCGGCCGAGGCGATCGAAGGTCTGGCGAGTCGCGTCGATCAGCTCGAGCACGATATTGCCGCCATGGATACGACCCTGGAGGCGCTGCGCGAAAAAATTGGCCGGATCAACGTCATCGAAACGGAGTATGCGCGGGCGATGCGTCGCGCGGAACTCGACTGGGTGCGCGGGCTGCTGGCCGATTTGCGAGCGCGGCGGTTCAGTTGGGATCTCGAAACCTTGCTTCGGCACCTGCGCTCGTCCGGCGCCGGAAAGGGGAGTCGGACAAAAACGACGCCATGAATTCGACTGGCCAAAGCGAAATCGCGCCTGTGGGCGCGAATGACGAACAAGCCGTCGTGGCGCCGGGAAGCCCTTTCGGCATCGCCTGGTTTATTCTCTATGGTTATCTGGGCGTGCCGGCGGCGACGTTCATGCCGCAACTCCGCGAGCTCGGTGGAGGCTTCACCAAAATTTATTTGTACTGGCAGCAGATCGAGCCCGAGAAAGGGCGCTTCGACTGGACGGCGGTGGACGCTTTTGTTGATCAGTTGAATTTTCCCGAGGAGGGATTGATTTCGCTTTTCTCGAGTTCGTGCTGGGCGGTGAAACGTCCGGCGGTGCTGCTGCCGCCGTCGCCGGCGAAAGATTTGGACGACTATTATCGGTTCGTTTGGGCCGTCGTGAGCCGCTGCAAAGGCCGCGTGCGCTACTGGCAGAATGACGCGGAGCCGAACAATCCGGTCTTCTGGTCCGGGACGAAAGAAGAGTTCGTCGCGCAACTGAAAGTTTTTTACCGGGCGGTAAAGGACGCCGATGCGGGCGCGACCGTCGTGGTCGGCGGTTATGATGGGCTGTTCATTCCGCCGGACCTCGTTCCGCTGCCGGGGCAGCGGACGGAGCCGTTCCCCCGGCAGCAGGCCGGGCTCGATTTCTTCGAGACGGTTTTCAAGGAAGGATCGGCGGCATTCGATGTATTCGATCTTCGGTTATACGGCGATCCGTACACGATTGTTGCGCGCGTGGATTACATGCGGCGGAGAATGGCCGCGCTGGGATGCGTCAAGCCGGTGATCTGCACGGAATATGGTGGGCCGAATCTTTTTGAATTTCCCGAAAATCGACAATACCTCCCGCTGATCGGTTCGTGGTCGCAGGCGGTCGAGCACACCGGGGCGCACGAGCAGCCCGCGCCGGATCATCACAGCGCAAATCAGATCGCTCAGCTCTATGCGAATATCGACGCACTCGCGCCACAGACGCAGATGTTCATGCAGGGATGTTCGCCGGAATTGGAGGCGAAGTATCACCGTATTCAGTCGCGGAGCGTCGTCATGCGAAACGTCCTGGCGCTCAGCGCGAGAGTGCAGAAAATGCTGTACTGGGACCTGCTCGATGCACCCGGCCCGCGGGACGATTTGATGACGTTGATGTATGGAAAAATCGGGATGATCGCCGTCGAGGACGGCGCTTTGGGAAAGCGCAAGCCGGCCGCCGATGTCTTTGCCCGAATGGTCACGGCGCTGGCTGGCGTGCGCGAAGTGAGCCGGGTGAATATTCCCGGGCAGCCGTCGCTTTTTCTTTTTCGGGTCAGGCGTGAAACGCGTGGCCCGGTGGATGTGGTTTGGGAGCGCCGTGACGCGTTTTCCGGCGAGGATTTGCCGGCAACATTTTTCGAGTGGGACTGGCCGTCGGAATCCGCGACGGCGACGGACGCATTCGGCGCGACGATTCCGGCGACCGTTGAAAACGGACGGCTGAAGATCGCAGTTTCTTTAACGCCGATCATCATCGAGCCGGGACTCGCGTGACTGCGGCCGGCGTTCATTTCCACGCAACGAGATTATGAATACGAAAGAAAATCCGCCTTCCGCCTGGAGTCTCTGGCGTCCCTATTTATTGGATATTGCGGCCCCGTTCATCGCGTACGCTTTGGTTCACGCATTGGGCGTGCGGGCGTTCTGGGCGTTGACCGCTGCGGGATTGGCGGCGGGAATCAGCACCGCGGTCAATACGATTCGACGGAAGGGGATCGATGCGGTCGGGCTGCTGGTGATCATCGAGATCGCCGCCTCGCTCGCGGTGACGATTTTCGTGCGCGACGAGCGACTGCTGCTGGTTCGGCCATCGGTTTATACTGCGGTGGCTGCGGTTTATCTCGCCCTCTCGCCGTGGGTTGGCCGGCCGCTCACCTTTGCCGGCTCACGTCACATGGCGGCGAAAGGCGGGCCGGCCCGGATTGCGGCTTTTGAACGGGCGTGGGAAAACTCGGCCGAATTTCGACGCACCCACATTTTGGTTACGCTCGGCTTTGCGTTCGGACTGGCCGCGGATTCGGTTTTGCGCGTCGTGATCGTTTACTCATTTCCGGTCGATCGCTCGGCGTGGTTGTCCAACGTGCCTCACGTCACCGCGATGGTCCTGATGATCGCGATCAGTGCGCTGGCAGGCCGGAAATTCAGCCGGCTCGTCGATGAGCAGATGTGAATCCGGAGAACGCCGACTCCGCTCAGGTCGCCGTTGCGATCGACAGGGCTGCGGCACGGCGGCGGGGTGGGAGCGTTTCGCCGTCGAACCAGGTTCCCTCGACGAACGTGGACGTCGGAAAATCCGGGATGCCAAAGACGTGATGCTGAAGTTGACCCGCGAGGATCTCGACTGCCAGTTCGCCCACGCGATGGCAATTTTGACGGACGCCGGCGGTTTGCCCGTCTGACGCGGTCAGGAAAATATCGGCATACGCCACGTCGCCGGGCACGGAAAGACCGAGCTCGGCGAGTCGGGGTCGCAGGAACGGAGCCCAGCTGATCAAGACCTCCGGTTTGAATTGTTCGAACCACTCCGCGAACAGACCACGCGGCACCAGCGCGTTTGCTTTCGGGTTGGTAGAGTTTTCGTACGGAAAGGTGCTGTAAAACAGAATCGGCACGCGCTCCGTGGCATCGAGCTGTTGTTGTTCGGCGAGAAATCCTGCGGACCACGCGAGATTCAAGAACGAATCGAACCAGGTTGGGATGACGAATCCGATGCGCCGGTAGCCGGCGGCAATCACGCGGCGCATCGCGAGCCGAATGATGGCGCATTGATCGTTCGTGATTTTGTGCAGCTCCGGGCTGGACGGATAGAAATCGATTTTTACAGCGCTCAGGCGCCGCCAGTCGAAGAGCAGCGGCTTGTCCGGCGTGCGCTGATGAGACGCGAGGATCAATCCGGTGATGCCACGCGCCGCAAATATGTCGCTCATTCGCTGATGAGTCAGTCCCGGTTCGCCCAGCCAGAAATGTTCGAGTCGATATCCCAGTTGCGGCGCTTTGGCGGACGCTCCGGCGAAAAACTGTTCGTGGGCCGGAGCGTCTTTCCAACCCCATTTCGATTCCCAGTTGGTCACGTATGCGATAGTGGCCGTCGTTTTTCCGGGTGCCATTCGCCGCCGGTAAATCATCAGCGAGCGTAGATCGGGATCGGGGCGATAACCCATTTTCTCGGCCAAGGCCTGGAGACGTTGCCTTGTTTCCGGCGGAAGGCTGGGATGATTGCGCAGCGCGAGCGAAACCGTCGTCGAATGCACCCCTGCCCGCCGTGCGACGTCGGCTTGGGTGACACGGCCGTCCGCGTCGGTGGCATTACGCTTCGGAGTCGGCTGGGGCGGCATCGAAAATTCGGCGGCGGGTGCGGGGCGCGATCGCCACCGGATTCCTGACAAACAGCATTCGGGGCGGATGTCGCGTCGAAATATCGTCTAACATTTAGCCGATTTGGGCGGCAGACAAATACGCGTGAGAAAGTTAGACCTAAGGAGACACTTTAATTGGTAAAACACGCGTGCATCGAAGGACCCGGGCATACGGCCTGATTGCTGTCATGGTTTCCAGAGGAAACGGCGGTGGGAAAGTCTGCCCACGAAAAGGGCCGCGAATTTTCCGGTGCGGGCCCGTCTCGGTGAATCGCTGGAGGCGGAAGCAGTGAATATTGTTCAACTTCATCGTTGTGTACTCGAGCAGCGTTGTCCGTGGCAACGATCGGCGACGATGTGCCGAACCGTTCGATCTGCACGTTGCCGGTCGGCGCGGCACCTCTTTGCGGATGGATTACGTGCACTCTTAAATCAGAGGAGTCTATTTATTGCATTCGCGGCGGGAAGACGCGACGGATTTCCCGCGGATCGCCTGCTTCGAGGTTGAAAACTAGCCGGGCCGTAAACCCGGCTGAGATCAAGAATGCGTCCGCAACGCACTATTTGCTATATCATGGACCAACCGCTCGAGCTGCCGGACAAATCCGCCGAACTTCGCCGCGGGCGGAAAATGCAATCGCGAAAGACCGATCGATTTCATTTTGGGGACCACGGGCTGGGTACATTGTTGTCTGCAGAACCGGAACGCCCGGCTGAATGGAGCCGGCCTTTCGGGCGCACGATCGATCCGACGAGTCTGGCGACGGAAGATCATGAGCGGTCGCTGGGAATGGAAAATTGGGGAGGACCGACGCGAATTTCCAAGCTGCGCACCGTTCCCGTGGACGCGGCCATCCTTGAACATTACCGCCGGCGGAAAACGAGCCTCGAAGAAGTCCTGCTGGAAATATATAATGCAGGATTATCTGTTCGGCAGACGGAGAATGTTACAAAAACACTTTGGGGCAAGCGGGTAGGCCTCGCCAAGGTGAGCGAGCTCAATCGAGAAATCGCCGAGCGGATCGAAGTCTGGCTCAAGCGGCCGATTACCGGTGCGTATCCTTATGTCTTTATAGACGGGACACCGCTCCGGCGTGCCTGGGGCAATGAGGAGAAATGTGTTTCTATATTGGTGGCGATTGGGGTGAATGCTTCAGGACGCCGGGAAGTGCTCGGCATTGCCGAGGGAACGAAAGAGGACGCTGCCTCGGCTGAAACGTTTTGCACGTACCTCCGAGATCGCGGCCTAAGCGGAGTAAAATTATATATAAGCGGTCCGTATCCGGCGCTGACGACGGCACTCGCGCGAGTGTTTCCGAATGCGGCGTTTCAATGCTGTATCACGCAGTTTTGTGATCACGCACTCTCGCTTACACCGGTGGTCAGTCTGGCGCGGGTTACGGAACTGCTCGGGTCCATCGGCACGAGCGAGGATCTCGAAAGCGCCCGCATGCGAGCGGCTCAGGTGATTTCAGAGTTGCGCGAGATGCGACTCGAAGGAGTGGCCGAACACGTCGAGGAGGGGATCGAGCCCGCGTTGTCGTTTTACGCTTTGCCCAAGCCCCACTGGCATAGTCTTCGCGCCAATGATGCACTGCGGAAAATTCTGCGTG